>Ga0075433_10004496_pt1 | contig 10865 bp, 9 predicted proteins | sample RhiMethybrSRZTD2_FD_75299 | JGI IMG/M metagenome (GOLD analysis project Ga0075433, IMG submission 75299) | Populus rhizosphere microbial communities from Tennessee, USA - Rhizosphere MetaG P. TD hybrid SRZTD2 | ecosystem: Host-associated > Plants > Roots > Rhizosphere > Soil | place: USA... | reverse complement strand
CCCGCGCGTGCTTGACGGTGTCCACCTGCCCCATGCGGACCTGCGCCGAGAACGACTGATCCTCGACCACGAAGGCGTCGGCCTCGGTGGCGCCCTTGTCGCGGGCGCGGGCGAGGACGTCCATCAGGAGGTCGAGGAGGGCGCTCAAACTTGCGTGCCTCCCACCGTGATGCCGTCGATGCGGATGGTGGGGAGCCCCACGCCCACCGGCACCGACTGCCCGTCCTTGCCGCAGGTGCCCACGCCCTCGTCCAGGGCCAGGTCGTTGCCCACGCGGCTCACGCGCGTGAGCGCGTCGGGGCCGTTGCCGATGAGAGTCGCGCCCTTCACCGGCGCGGTGACACGCCCGCCCTCGATCAGGTACGCCTCGCTCGCGGAGAAGACGAACTTGCCGCTGGTGATGTCCACCTGCCCGCCGCCGAAGTTCACGGCATAGAGGCCGTGATCCACGGAGCGAAGGATGTCGGCGGGGTCGTCGTCGCCCGCCAGCATGAACGTGTTGGTCATGCGGGGCAGCGGCGGGTGCGCGTAGGACTCACGGCGGCCGTTGCCGGTGGGCGCCTGGCCGGTGAGGCGCGCGTTGAGGCGGTCCTGCATGTAGCCGCGCAAGATGCCGTTCTCGATGAGCACGTTGCGCCGCGTGGGCACGCCCTCGTCGTCCACGTTGAGCGAGCCGCGACGGTTGGCGATGGTGCCGTCGTCCACCACGGTCACGTTCTCCGAGGCGACCTTCTGGCCCAGGCGCCCGGAGAACGCCGACGTGCCCTTTCGGTTGAAGTCCCCCTCGAGGCCGTGGCCGACCGCCTCGTGAAGCAGGATGCCCGGCCAGCCGGGACCCAGCACGACGGTCATGGTGCCGGCGGGGGCGTCCACCGCGGAGAGCTTGAGCACGGCCTGCCGCACGGCTTGCGCCGCGAAGTGCCGCCAGCGCTCGTCTTCCAGGTAAAACCCGAACGCGGTTCGGCCGCCGCCGCCGTAGCTGCCGATCTCGCGCTTGCCGTTTTCCTCGACGATCACGGTCACGTTGAGCCGGGTGAGCGGCCGGACGTCCCCCGCGGTCCAGCCCGCGGGGCCGGCGATCAGGACGACGACGTCCTCGGAGCCGAGGCTCGCGATCACCTGCTTGACGCGAGGGTCCGCGGTACGCGCGGCGGCGTCGATCCGCCGGAGCAGATCGACCTTGGCATGGATATCGGTGGCGATCGGCGGCTCGGCCAGCGTGTAGAGATCGTGCGGCCGGCCGAGCGTGGTGACCGGCACCACCGCGGACCCACCCGCGCCGTCGGCAATGGCGCGGGCCTGACGCACGGCCTCCTCGAGGTTCGGCAGGGCCAGATCATCGGTGTGGGCATAGCCGGTGCGCTCGCCGGACTGGGCGCGAACTCCCGCGCCCTGGCTCACGTGCCGCGAGGCCTTCTTCACGGCCCCTTCTTCCAGCACCAGCTCCTCGCTCACGCGGTACTCGAGATAGAGGTCCGCATGGTCCACGCGGCGTGCGAGGGCACCGCCGAGCAGGCGCTCCGTGACAGAGGCGCTCAGCCCGAATCGGTCCGCGAAGAATCGCTCTGGATGCGCGAGCATGCTTTTTCGGCCTCCGTGGGGCGTCAGGAGGACAACATCCTAGCACCCGGCTCGTATGGGTCTTCCAGTTTTTATGACGCAAAGATCCACGCTTACGATGCACCTCCCGCGGGAGCGATGCGTCCTACTTATCGATCACTTCGATGCGGCCGGCGTAGGGATTCCTCGAGGTGACGCTCAGCCTTCCTGGGGTCGAGCCATGAAGGCCTGGACGATCTCGTGAATCTGCCGGAGCCCCTGCAGAAGCGAAGGGCCCGGACTCAGGATATCAGCCCCGTCCAGCGCGTGGATCTCACGCCGCCGCACCGCGCTCACATCCTCCCAGCCCGGCCGCCCGCGTATCGCGTCGAGGTCCACGGGCTTGCCGCACCATGACGCGAGGATGATGTCCGGGTTGCGCCGTGCGACTTCCGCAGCCTCGACCTTGCGCCCGGCGGCCGCGCGCTCGCCGCGCAGCTCGGGGAACACGTCGCGCCCGCCCGCGAGCTCCACGATCTCGGACACCCAGCGGATGCCGGCGATCAGCGGGTCCGGCCATTCCTCGAAGTAGACACCCGGCCGGTCCGGCCACACGCTCGAGTACTCCCGCACCTGACGGATCTCGTCCCGCATGTCGAGGACGAGCGCTCGCGCCGCCTCGCCCCGTCCGATGGCGCCGCCCACCACGAGAATCGACTGCAAGACGTCGTCCACGGAGCGCGGGTTGGTGCAGAGGACGCTTCGCCCGGCGCGGATCAGCTGGGCCACTACGTCCGCCTGCAGGTCGGAGAAGGCCAGGACCAGATCGGGCTCGAGCTCGAGGATCCGGTCGACGCGGAATGTCGTGAAGCCGCCCACGCGCGGGGCGTCGCGCACCGCGGGCGGCCGCTGCGCGGTGCCGGGCACGCCCACCACGCGATCGCCCGCGCCGAGCGCGTGACAGAGCTCCGCGTGCTCGGCGCTGAGACACACGATGCGGTGGGGATGCTCGGCGTCGGAGCCGCCGTACATGCCGTCGATTGTACCCGGTGTATACTGCGCCCGCATGATCGGCGCGGACGAGATCCCGACGCTGGAATCCCCGCCGCGCCGTCGTTACTTCTCCCCGTGGTTCACCGTCCTCTGCACCCTCCTCGCGGTCGGTCTCATCGTCGTCTACGCCGCGCCGTGGCGCGGCTCCCCGCTGGACTCGCTGGACCGGCCCGCCGAGGCGCTGGAGCGGCTCGTCTCGCGCGATCTCGATCTCCGGGAGGCCCTGCATGGGACCTCATCGTGGGAGCAGTGGGTGTACGGGCTCCTGTCCGGCGGCGACGATTCCGATTCCATGGAGGAGGCGCTGCGGTGGTACGAGGAGCTCGTGGAGGCCGTAGAGTCCGCGCCCGCGGAGGTCTACTACGCCCTGCTCAAGGCGGAGGCGGGCGATCCTCCCGCGCGCGGCTCCGAGACGGAGACGGATTGGGTGGCGCTGGCGTACTCCCCCGAGCCCCTCGACCCGGAAGACGCGCGCGCGATCATCGCGCGCGTGCGCGCCGAGTTCCCTCAGAACTGGTTCACCGACCGGCTCGTTCAGCGTCTGGCCGACAAGATCGGTGATTCGGCGACCGCGGCGCAGGCGGGGGCGGCGATCCTGGCGCGCGGCCGCTCGCTGCTCGTGCGCTGGCGCGGGCTCAGCGCCGCCGAGGTCGCGCTCGTCCTCGGCGCGCTCCTGCTGCTTCTGCGCGCGCGCCGCCGGGGCCTTCCCGTCCTCGGGGCGGCGCCGCTGCCGCCGTCGTGGGGACTGGCCGATGGCTATGCGCTCGTCGTGCGCGGCATGCTCGGCCTCCTCGGCCTCACGCTCGCGGTGGTCGTGCTGGTGCCCGACGCGCGGACCTTCATCCGCCTCGCGTCGTTCCTCGCCGGCGTACCCGTGCTCGTGTGGACGATCCTCTACCTGCGCGCCCGCGGGGAATCGTTCTCAGACACGTTCGGCTTCGACCTCGCGCCGCGCGCCATCGGGCCGATGCTCGCCTTCGCGCTGATCCTCGTGGGCGTGGGCGGCGCCGCCGAGTCCGGCATCGGCTCCATCGTGAGCGCGCTGGGGATCGAGTCGCACTGGGCCGACGGGCTGCCCGAGGAGCTCCTCTGGGATCCGCCGTGGCTCATCGTGGTGGGCGTGCTCGACACCGTCGTGTGGACGCCGCTCGTGGAGGAGCTCACGTTTCGTGGCCTGCTCTACGGGACGCTCCGCACCGTGACCGGCGGGCCTCTCGCCGCGGTGGCCAGCGGCTGTCTCTTCGCCGCCGCGCACGGATACGGGCTCGCCGGCTTCGCCTCCGTGTTCGTGTCGGGCATCCTCTGGGCGCTCGCCTACGAGAAGTCGCGGAGCCTCCTCCCGGGCATCATCGCCCACGCGGTGAACAATCTCTCGGTGACCCTCACCTACCTCGTGCTGCTCCGGCTCTGAGGCGCCCCGGTGGCGCCGCCGGTCGAACGTCCGGTCAGTCCGTGGGCTGCGGGGCGCCGCTAGGCCTTCGCGCCCTCGAAGGTGTCCTTCCTGGCGATCTTGCGCTGGAACGCGAGGTACTCGGGGCGGGTCATGCGCGGCTTGCCTTCGCTCATGATCCGGCGCGCGCCCGCCGCGTCCTCGGCGAGCATGTCCACCGCCATCATCGCCAGCTGCTTCGCGGGCTCCACATAGGCGAGGCGCGGATCGGCGATCCGGTAGTCCGCCCCGTGCCCACTGCCCGCCGCTCCACCCATGTAGGGATGGAGCGTCGGCATTACGTGGGAGATGTCGCCCATGTCGGTGGAGCCGCTGCGATGACCGGTCTGGGTGACCTGGTCCGCGCCCAGCACCTCGCGGGCGTTGGCGACGAAGCGCTCGGTCATTCCCGCGTGATTGAACAGGGGCAGATAGCCCGGCAAGGTCTCGATCTCCACGGTGGCGCCCAGGGCGAGCGCGCCCGCGCGCAGGGCCCGGTCCACGCGCAGATTGGCATCCAGGATCGCCTCCACGGTCTTGCCGCGCACGTAGGTCTCGAGCCGCACCTCGCCCGGGATCACGTTCACCTGGCTCCCGCCCTGGGTGATGATCGGATGCACGCGGATCGAGTCCTCGTCGCGGAAGGTCTCGCGCACCGCGTTGATCGCGGCCAGGCCGATGTTGGCGGCGTAGAGCGCGTTGATCCCGAGATGCGGCGCTCCGCCCGCGTGGGCGGCGCGGCCGATGTAGCGGACGGTCTTCACGATGCAGCCGTTGTTCGAGGCGGACACGCCCGCCTTCTTCATCTCGGGCTGCGGCGTGGTGTGGATCATCATGGCCATGTCCACGTCGTCGAAGTGGCCCAGCCGGAGCAGCTCGGGCTTGCCGCCCAGGAATTCGAGCCGACCCGCGCGGGCCTGCTCCACGCGCCACTCCACGTCGCCGTATTCCTCGGCGGGCACCGCGAAGAACACCACCCGGCCCGCGAGCTGGTCCATCGCCTTCGAGCCCAGTAGCCCCATCGCGGCGCCGAGCAGCCCGGCGATCTGCGCGTTGTGGCCGCATGCGTGCGCGGCGCCGGTCTCCGCGTCCGCCACCGGATGCCCGGCCACCACCAGGGCGTCCAGCTCGCCGAGCAGGGCCAGCGTGGGCCCATCGGCTCCGCCGCGAGCGTCGGCGCGCACCCCGGTGATGGCGAGGCCGGTCTTGGGGGCGAGCCCCAGCGAGCGCAGGGTCTCCTCGACGAGCTTGGCGGTCTTGAACTCCTTGAAGCCCAGCTCGGGGTGACGCCGAATCGTCTCGCCGAGGCGGATGATGTCGTCGGCGCGACGATCGATGGTCTCGCAGATCTCTCGCTTGAGGCGGACGCTCTCGCTCATGGGGGTCGGGTCCTTTCTGGTCCGTCGGTGGCGCCGCGGAACGGCGCCTCGCGATCCTATCAGGCCCGTCCGAGCGCGTCCAGGAAGGCCCGCGTGGCGTCGCCCGGCCGCTCCGCGGCCAGGATGGCCGAGATGACGCCCACGCCCGCGGCCCCGGCCGCGAGCACCTCACGCGCCCGCGCGGGAGTGATCCCCCCGATGGCGAGCACGGGCCGCGTGACCTCAGCGACAACGCGGCGGAGCGCCTCCAGGCCCTGCGGCGGGCCATACGCCCGCTTGGACGGCGTGTCGTAGACGGGCCCGAACACGAGGAAGTCGGCGCCCTCCTCGGCCGCGACGCGCGCGTCGGCCAACGAGTGCACGGAGGCGCCGATCAGGAAGCGCGCCCCGCCCACGGCGCGGAGAGCCGCCACGGGCAGTGATTCGTGGGTGCGCTGCACGCCGTCCGCCTCGGCGGCGAGGGCCACGTCGGCGCGATCGTTCACGATGAGCCGGGCGGCGTGCCGCCGGGTCGCCTCGCGCAGGGTCGACGCGAGATCGAGGAGGTCGCGGACCGGGAGGTCCTTCTCGCGGAGCTGCACGCCGCGGAGCCCGGCCGCCAGACAGGCCTCCACCACGTCGGGGAGCGGGCCGCGCGACTGCTGGCGATCGGTGATGAGATAGAGGGCGAAGCCGGGTCCGCCGCTCAGCTCGTGCTCCAGTCCGGCACGCCCTCGATCGGCGAGGACGCGGTCGCGTAGAGCTTCTTGCCGATGCGCCCGGCCTTGAAGGCGAGCCGGCCCGCCTCCACCGCCATCCGCATGGCGCTGGCCATGGCCACTGGATCCTTGGCGCCCGCGATCGCGGTGTTCATGAGCACGCCGTCGCAGCCGAGCTCCATCGCGATGGCGGCGTCCGAGGCGGTGCCCACGCCCGCGTCCACGATCACCGGGACGGTCACCGCCTCGAGGATCAGCTTGAGGTTGTACGGGTTGCGGATGCCGAGCCCCGAGCCGATGGGCGCGCCCAGCGGCATCACCGCGGCCGCGCCGGCGTCCTCGAGCTTCTTGCACATGATGGGGTCGTCGTTGGTGTAGGGGAGCACCGTGAAGCCGTCCTTGGCCAGCGTGCGCGTGGCCTCGAGGAGCCCGATGACGTCGGGGAACAGCGTGCGCGAGTCGCCGATGACCTCGAGCTTGACCATGCTCCCGAGGCCCGCCTCGCGGGCCAGATAGCAGGTCCGCACCGTCTCGTCGGCGGTGTAGCAGCCGGCGGTGTTCGGCAGCAGCGTGTACTTCTTGGGATCGATGTAGTCGAGGAGGGACTCCCCCTGCCCCGGCAGGCTCACGCGACGGACCGCCACGGTGACGATCTCCGCCCCGGAGGCCTCGATCGCCTCGCGCATGTTCTCGAAGGACGGGTACTTGCCCGTGCCGACGATGAGACGGGACTTGAACTCCTTGCCACCCAGCCAGAGCGATGTGTCGTACATGTCAGCCGCCTCCCATGGGACGCACGATCTCCACCCGGTCGCCTTCCTTGAGCACGGTGTCCGCGTAGCGCGACTTGGGCCAGACCTCGCGGTTGAGGGCCACCGCCGTGTACTCGCGGCGCACCTTGAGCTGCTCCAGCAGCCCGTCGATGGTCAGCCCCTCGGGCAGCTCCATCGGCTCGCCGTTCACCATGATGGTCATCGCGCCTCCGAAAGCAAAAAACCGCACCCCTTCGGGTGCGGTCGAAGCGTCACGGTCGCGTCGCGTTCCCTTCGCTGGGATTATCCAGATCAGGTTCGAGGGGTCCCGGGCCGCACCCGGTTCTCAGGAAACCTCCCCCCGCGTCGCTGGCCGAATTATACCCCACCGTCAAGCTGCCGCCCGAGGGCTTGCGGGTCCGTCGTTGGCGCCTGGCAGACATATCGCCGGCACACGTACGCCGTGCTCTTCCCCTGCTCCGCGCGCTTGCCGTCCAGGAGCGGAAGGCCGGCGGCGCCGGGCGCGCCCTCGGCGGCGCCCGCGATCACGCGATTGGGCAGGTAGCGGGTCGACACCGCGTCGAGCAGCGGGCCCTCCGCGCTGCCGGCGGCCGGCCACACGAGCGCGATCTCGGCCACCGGGCCGAGATGGAAATCGAGCGCGCCGAGATAGCGGCCGAAGCCGGTGGGATAGCGCGCCATCACGTCCGCCATCGGGCGCAGCGCGGCCAGCGCCCGCCGCTCGTAGGCGTCGACGCCCGTGTGCAGGGCCAGCCGCAAGAGCAGCTCGATCGCCACGGACGTGCCGCTCGGGACCGCGTTGTCGAACAGGCTCCGCGGCCGCACGACGAGCGTCTCCTGATCGCTCCCGGTGTCGAAGAAGGTTTCCACCTCCGCGTCCCAGAAGAGCGCGAGCGCTGCGTCGGCCAGGCCGCGCGCGGCGTCGAGCCACCGGCGGTCGAACGTCGCCTCATAGGTCGCGAGCAGCCCCAGACCCACCAGCGCGTGGTCTTCCAGATAGCCGAGTATCCGCGCCTCGCCGTTCTTCCAGGAGCGCAGCAGGCGCCCCTCGCGCATCATGGCGGTGGTGAGGAACTCGGCGCTCGCCGTGGCCGTCCGCAGATAGTCGGCGCGGCCGAGCGCCCGCCCCGCCTCCGCGAAGGCGGCGAGGGCGAGGCCGTTCCAGGCGGCCAGCACCTTGTCGTCGAGGCCGGGGTGGACGCGGCGCTCGCGCGCCTGGTATAGCACGCCGCGGGCACGGGCGATCGTCTGCGCGAGCGACTCCTCGGTGAGACCGTGCCGCTCCACGATCTCCTTGGGCGGGCGCGGCACGTGGAGAATGCTGTGACCCTCGAAGTTCGGGCCGGCGTCCACGCCCCAGTAAGCCAAGGCGACGCGCGCGGTCTCCTCGTTGCCGACGGCGGCCCGCAGCTCGTCGGGCGTCCACACGAAGAACTTCCCCTCCACGCCTTCCGAGTCCGCGTCCTGCGCGGAGAAGAAGCCGCCGGCGGGATGGCGCATCTCCCGCACGAGATAGTCGAGCGTCTCCTCGGTGACGCGCCGATACTCGGCCTGCCCGGTGGCCAGCCAGCCGTGCAGGTAGAGGCGAGCGAGCTGGGCGTTGTCGTAGAGCATCTTCTCGAAGTGCGGCACCAGCCACTGTGCGTCCACCGAGTAGCGGTGGAAACCGCCGCCGAGCTGGTCGTACATCCCGCCGCGCGCCATCCGGGTGAGCGTGTGCTCGACCATGTCGAGGGCCCGCGGGTTGCGCGTCCGCTTCCAGAAGCGCAGCACGGACTCCCAGATCATGGGCTGCGGGAACTTCGGCGCCCCCGAAGTCCCGCCGTCCCGCTCGTCGAACTGGCCCGACACGCCCTGGAAGGCGGCCATGAGCACGTCGTCGGTGAGCACGGTGGCGGACGCGCGCAGCCGCTCGCTCTGCCGCATCTGCTCGAGGAGCTGGCGCCCGGCCTCGGCGACCTCGCCGCGCCGCTCGCGATAGGCGGTGGACACGCCCTGGAGCACGCGCGGGAAGGCGGGCATGCCGTGCCGGTCCTCGGGCGGGAAGTAGGTGCCGCCGTAGAACGGCACCCCGTCCGGAGTGAGGAACACCGTCATGGGCCAGCCGCCGTGGCCGGTCATCGCCTGGACCGCCTGCATGTAGATCTGGTCCACGTCGGGCCGCTCCTCGCGGTCGACCTTCACGTTGACGAAGAGGGTGTTCATCATGCCCGCGATCTCGGGATTCTCGAACGACTCGCGCTCCATCACGTGGCACCAGTGGCAGGCGGAATAGCCCACGGAGAGGAGCAGCGGACGATCCTCCGTGCGCGCTCGCGCGAAGGCCTCCTCGCCCCACGGATACCAGTCCACCGGATTGTGGCGGTGCTGCAGGAGGTACGGACTCGTCTCGTGCGCCAGGCGGTTCTCGTGCAGGGGACGCTCCTCGTCGAGGGGGCAGCGACTAGATGAACGGCGGCGGGGTCACGCGCGCGGGAACGAGGAGGTCGTCCACGCGCACGGCGACCTCGGACCCGGGCTCGAGATGCTCGCGGCGCACGTAGCCCAGCGCGATGGGAGCGCCGAGCCCCAGGGAGCGCACCGTGGAGGTGACGCGCCCGATCTCGCGCTCGCCCGCCACCACCGCGGCGCCCGGCACGGGCACGCGCTCGCCCTCGAGGCGCAGGCCGGTGAGCGCGCGGTTGACGTGGCCCCGGTACTTCACACGCGCCACCACCTCCTGGCCGATGTAGCAGCCCTTGGTGTACGACACGAGGCGTTCGAGATCGGTCTCGGGCAGGATCACCGACTCGTCCACGTCCTGCCCGTACGCCGCCTCACCGGCCTCGACGCGCAGCACCTCGGCCACGGCGGGCGCCACCGGCATGACCCCGGCGTCCTCCAGCGCCGCGTGCAGCGGGGGCGCCGCGTCGGGCGCGGCCCAGATGAAGAAACCCGGCCGCGCGCCGAATTCGGAGCGCTGGACGACGCGCACCGGCAGGCCTGCCAGCGTGGCCTCCACGTGGGCGTGTGGGGCGAGGTCCATCGCCTGACCCGCGAGCCGCGCCAGCAGCGCGGGGGCCTGAGCCCCCTGGACCGACACCACGGCGTAGGCCTCGTCCATGGGCTCGAAGGATACCTTCTCCGAGATCAGGTACTTGTCCAGGAGGAGCAGCGTCTTCTGGGTCAGGCCGGCCGGCAGCTCCAGGAGGAGTCGGTCGGCGAGCGCATAGACCCGCAGCAGCGCCATGACCTTGCCGTGGGCATCGAGGAACGCGGCGGCGCAGCCCTGGCCCGGGGCGAGCGCCTTGATGTCGTTGGTGAGCATGCCCTGGAGGAAGCTCGCGCGATCTCGGCCCTCGACCTCGGCCTTGCCGACCGACGAGCGATCGATCACGCCCGCGGTTTCTCGGACGGCGCGGTACTGCTCGCCGGGGCTGGACGCGCTGGACATGCCGTCATTGTACAATGCCGCCGTGCCCGCGCCCGCCCGCGTCGCGCCCGCGCTCCGTCGCCGCTTCCAGCGCGGGCTGCTCGGCTGGTATCGCCGGCACGGGCGCGATCTCCCGTGGCGCGCGACCTCGGATCCCTATCACATCCTCGTGTCCGAGATCATGCTGCAGCAGACGCAGGTCGAGCGTGTGGTGCCGAAATACCACGAGTTCCTCGCGCGCTATCCGAGCCTCGAGCGGCTGGCGAGCGCGGAGGCCGACGACGTACGCCGCGCCTGGTATCCCCTCGGCTACAACATCCGGCCCGTTCGTCTTCAGGGCATCGCGCGCGAGACGATGGCCCGCTACGACGGCCGCCTCCCCGACGATCCCGTCGCGCTGCGCGGCATGCCGGGCATCGGCCGCTATACCGCGGGGGCGCTGCTCTCCTTCGCCTTCCGCCGTGACGCGGCGATCGTCGACACCAACGTGCGGCGCGTGCTCGGTCGCGTCTTCCTCGGGCCCCGCCGGCTGGCAAGGCTGCGGGGGCAGAAGGCGATGTGGGATCTCTCCGAGTCCCTGCT
>Ga0075433_10004493_pt1 | contig 10868 bp, 7 predicted proteins | sample RhiMethybrSRZTD2_FD_75299 | JGI IMG/M metagenome (GOLD analysis project Ga0075433, IMG submission 75299) | Populus rhizosphere microbial communities from Tennessee, USA - Rhizosphere MetaG P. TD hybrid SRZTD2 | ecosystem: Host-associated > Plants > Roots > Rhizosphere > Soil | place: USA... | reverse complement strand
CGGCATCGCGTCGCGCGCGTTCACCACGAGGTTCACGAGGACCTGCTCGATCTGGCCGCGGTCGGCCGTCACGCGCGCGACGGTCGACGCAAGCTCGGTGACGAACGTGATGTCCTCGCCGATGACGCGCCGCAGCATTCGCTCGGCTTCTGCGACGACCTCGTTCAGGTCGAGTACGGCCGGCGTGAGCACCTGCTTTCGGCTGAAAGCCAGCAGCTGTCGCGTGAGCAGCGCCGCGCGGGACGCCGCGTGCGCTACCTGCTCGAGATCGTTTCGTAGCGGAATGCCGACTGGGAGCGAGTGCAACGCCAGCTCCACGTTGCCTTTGATGATCGTCAGCAGGTTGTTGAAATCATGTGCAATGCCGCCGGCCAACTGGCCGACGGCTTCGATTTTCTGCGACTGACGGAGTTGATCCTCGAGGTGCTGCTGCTCGGTGATGTCGATCGCGAGCACGAGTCGGGCATGCCGTCCGGCGAAAACGAAGTCTCGTGACACGACGTCGACGATCACGATCGAGCCATCCTTTCGGTGATGGCGATACGGACCTGAACGCTGTGCGCGCACCTCCGGTGGCGCAGCAGCACGCGCGAGCGCAATGCCGACGTCCCCTGCCGGCCTCAAGTCCGCGATGGACATTCGCGTGAACTCCGCACGCGAGTATCCGTACTGACGTACTGCCGCGTCGTTCACCGAGAGGAACATCAGCGTCTCGGCGTCGATGACGAGGAGCGGGATGGGATTCTCCTCGAACAGAAGGCGATGGCGTTCTTCGCTCTCTCGAACTGCAACCTCGGCGATCTCGGTCAGTCGCGCTTTCGTTTCCTCGGCCTGTTTGCGCTCGGTGATGTCGATATGAATCCCGGTCATACGCCGCGGCGATCCGTCGATGTTGCGCTCGACGACCTTGCCGCGCCCGAGGATCCATTTCCAGCCACCCTGTTTGGTTCGGCACCGGTACTCGGCTTCGTAGGCGGGCGTGTTCCCGGCTACATGCTCGTCGATGGCGCGCCGAACCAGGGGCATGTCATCGGGATGGACGCTCTGGTCCCAGGTGCCTCCGGCGCGTCGCTCCATCTCACCGGGCGCGTAGCCGAGCATCAGCTCTGCTGCGGCGCTGAAGTACACGTCGCCGGTATCGATGCTCCAATCCCACAGCCCTTCGTTGGCGCCTTCGAGCGCAAAGCGTAGACGCTTTTCGCTTTCGCGCAGCGCTTCTTCTGCAGCCTTGGCTGCGGTGATGTCGCGATGGATGGCGACGAGGCCGCCCGTTCGTCCCGTCTCGTCGTGTGCCGCGATGAGGATGGAGTGAAGGATGCCAGGTCGTCCTTCGTGATTCACGAACGCGAGCTCGCCCTCCCACCGGCCATGGAGCAACGCGGCACGGCGCGCGGACTCGTCGCCGTGTGGAAAAATGCCGGCCGCGCCGTTATGTGATGCGCGACCCAGGCGTTCTCCTCGCTTCGACCCGAACAGCAGCTCCGCAGCGCGATTGAGTTCAACGATGCGTCCGTCGGGATCGAGCACGACCGCCGCGTCCTTTACGCTTGCGAAAACGAGCGCCAGGTACCCTGCGTCTCCAACGCGTCGGCTCGCGTTAGGGACGGGTTGTTGCAAACTGGCGGCGGCGCCGGAATGTGGTGTGTGGCGGAAGACCACGACTGGACGGCGAGTCGGCAGGAGAGAATTGAGAACCACGCAATGTAACGAGTCTTGCTCGGAGGAAAAGCGAGCAGTATCACATTGGTCGCGGTTAGTCGGGTTAGATGGAACGTCACGATGCCATCAGCCATCAGCCATCACCCATCAGCTAAAGCGCCAAGCTGTGGTGATCTACCAGATCATTGACGCCTAACGCCTAGTGCAGCTGTGGCGGTTTCGTGAATTGGCGTTTCGATCCCGAGCTCGGCGGCGAACCGCGTAACGGCGCCGCTCAGGGTCTCGAGCTCGGTGCGCCCACCATTCTCGAGATCCAGCAGGAAGCTTGGCTTCATGCCTGCCGGCAGCGTGTCGATGAACGCGCACGTGCGCGGCACTTCGTCCGGCGGCAGTGCAATCCCACGAGCGCGAGCGACGGCGACCACCTCGCTGACTGCGCGTTGGATGAGCCGCCGTCCGCCGGGTGCGTCTCGAACGGGCCCGATCGGCGAGCGGGCGAGTCCGCACACCGCCGCCATGGCGGTGATGAAGACGTATTTCTGCCATAGCTCGACGCCCATTGTATCCGAGGTTCGTGCGTCGACGCCCGCGGTGCGAAACGCAGCGGCAATGTCCGTCGCGCGATCACTCGGCCCGCCTGCAAGCTCTCCAACCACGATGCTGTGGAAGCCGCTGACGCGTTCGACGATGCCCGGCGCCGTGCGTACGGCGCTTATTCGAGCCAGTCCGCCAAGTACGCGCGACCTCGGCACGCCCGCGGCAATGAGATCATCGGCGGCGGTAACTCCGTTCAACAACGGCACTATGTTGGCGCCCCGTTCCGCCGCTGCCCGCACGATCGGAGTGACGTCGGCCAGCGAATAGCTCTTCACAGCGACAATGGCAACATCGGCCGAGGGCAGCTCGGCGACGTCGTTCGTGGCGCGAACGCGGACGACGAACTCACCGTCCGGCACGCGTACCTTGAGGCCATCGCGTCGAAGCGCTTCGAGGTGGGGGCCGCGCGCGAACATCGTCACGTCGTGACCGGCCCGAGCGAGCTCGCCTCCGAAGTAGGCACCGATCCCGCCGGCTCCGATAACGATGAAATGCATTCTTGCTAGCGTCTCGCGGTGGTGGATAACAGATCGTGCACTTCGTCGTCGGTCGTCTGCGTGAAGTTCTCGTACCAGAGCCCAACCGCATAGAATGGGTTGGGCGTCTCGGCGCAGACAATGTCGTCGACGATGCTTTGAAACTCGTCGCACGTTTCGGCGGCAGCCACAGGGACGGCGACAACGATGCGTGCCGGTGATTCTTCGCGGACGGCGAGTACCGCGGCGCGCATGGTCGAACCGGTCGCGAGGCCATCATCGACCAGGATGACGGTCCGACCTTCGAGGGGCGGCAGGGGACGGCCGTCTCGATACGCGACCTCTCTGCGATCCAGCTCCTTCTGTTCTGCCGCGGCCACGGCTTCGATTTCGGCGCGCGTCACGCCGTACGCCTGCACGACGTCTTCGTTGATCAATCGGATTCCGCCGCTCGCTATCGCGCCCATTGCGAGCTCCTCATGGCCAGGCAGGCCGAGCTTGCGGACGAGAAAGACGTCGAGCGGCGCGCCCAGGGCGCGAGCGACCTCCGAGCCGACGGGGACGCCGCCGCGGGGAAGTGCCAGCACGATCACGTCGCTGCGACCAGCGTACCCTGCGAGATCCCCGGCGAGCACGCGCCCGGCATCGGCGCGATCGTGAAAGATGGGTTGAATGTGCGGTTCGATTCTCATACGGCGACCTTCGTTAGGCGCAATACCGACGCGGCGGCGCGATATCCCGTGCCGATTGCGCCGTGAACGGTACCGGTGCGGCCCTCGGTGTCGGCGGCCTCGCCAGCGAAGAACAAGGTGTTCGCGACCGGTCGCGCGAGGCGCTTCGCCGCGGTGCTTCCACCAACGAGCGCGAAGCTGTACGCCCCGCGGCTATACGGATCGTGCTCCCAGTCGTGGTACCAACAACTCTCCACGAGCGATTGCAACCGGCGACGGCGCATCCCGAACAACCTTGCGAGCGCGGAGACCGCGCGCGCTTCGACCTCATCCGCACCTCGTGATACGAGGCGTGCTGCTTTCGGTCCACCAGTCCACCCGACGAGTACCGAGGCGCGGACGGGGGCTGCCGTCCACCATACGGGGACGTCCTCATCCGAGGAGAACAGGAATGAAAGCTCCGCAAGTGAGCGGCCACCAGTCTTCCGTCGCATGGTTCGCGCCTCCCAGAACGGCTCACGGAAGAGCAACGGCATGCGCGCCACCGTTCCCATGGCGAGCTGGCTTGCGGCCCGTCGGCTGTCCTCGACGTCGGGTTTGAAGACGATCGCCGATTCGCCGCCGGTCCGTTGAAGGACGCCGAGTGGCACGGTGATGATGGCAGCGCGTGCCGTGATGGTCGACGTGTTTTGTCCGGGTCGCGAACATCGCACCTCGACCGCACCGCGTTCCCAGGCGATCTCCCGGACGGGATGGGAGAGCCTAACGTCTTCCAGAGACTGGGCGAGCGTGATCGGTATACGATCGTAGCCGTCGAGAATCCTCGCCTGGCGTTGGCCGTCTTCGTCCTGGGGCGCTCCGCCGTCGGCCAGCGCGCGCTCGCTCACGCGTGTCGGATCGGCGGCGTGAAAGCCCTGCACGTACTCGCGCGCGAGCGTTCGCTGACGTGCCAGCGAAGGTCCCCCGGGTTTGGCGTCGAGAAACTGCTGAAAGGACCGGTCGGGAGTGCGATCCGGATCGAGGCGTTTCATGACGCGGCCGAGGTTTTTCCAGAAGTCCTCATCGGCGAGGGGCATGAGCTTCCCACGTTCGGATCGCCACCGGTCGCCGCGGATGTCGCAAACGCTGAGCTTCTCTGCTCGCGTGATCGCCACGAGTTCGTCTGCCGAACCGTGCACGAATTCGGCGCCGAGCTCGATGGGCAGTGGGGTGCGTTCATCACGGACCGTGTGGATGCGACCGCCGATGCGGTCGCGCGCTTCGAGGACGGTGACGCTCGCGCCTGCTTCGGTGAGGCGTCGGCCCGCTGCGAGCCCAGCTACTCCAGCGCCAACGATTACGACGTCCGGCATCGGGAATCGGGAATCGGGAATTGGGAAGCGGGCGACGTGAGACGGGAGACGGAGCGAGGAACCGGGAACTTATTCAGGAAGCCGGCTTTGGTGCTCGTGGATTCAGGGCGGCGGGGGAAACGGGCGGAGGGTCTGGAAAGGTCGCGCCGAGTGCGCGCATTGTCTCGCGCATCCGGCGGCGGGCGTCGAGGTAGATGCGCGCGCCGTTCCGCATGGAGCCCAGTATGTAGCCGAAGTCGCGAGCGTCGACGCAATCGATCGCGCGCTCCCGTGTGCAGCTGGCATCGCGATCGCGGAGGACGCGCATCGCCAGGACCAGGGAGTCGAGGCCTTCGAGCATCTGCCGGTGATAGACCGCAACGGTGTCAGGGCGCATGATCCCGCCAAAGCGCGTCGAGAGACGCTCGAGCTGAAGCGCTGCGGCGCTGTCGTAGTGAACGGCGCTCGTCGAGTCGAGCGTCAGGTAGGACGTGACGGTTGCCAAAGCGCTGTCGCCCGTGGCTGCGGTGCGATCGGCGTAGCCCTGGTAGCTGCCTTCGGATCGGCGGCAGCTGCCGAGGCAGGTGAGCATCGCTGCGAGTGCCAGGATGCGGGTCGGTGGGGTCAATTGGATGCTCTCAACGGTGGCTGATCGCGGCGCGTTCAGGCTGCAATATGCGCAAACCATCCAGCGTGGTCATTGGTGCCAGCGCGTTGGCTGCATGCGCGGTGGCGGCCGCGCCGGCCAGGGCGCAGGATCCGTTCGAGATCCAGGTCTACGAGTACGCGACTGTGCCGGCCGGGAAGTGGAACCTCGAGACGCATTTCAACTTCGTGCAGCGTGGCACCACGGAGTTCGAGGGGACGGTGGCGCCGACGGAGCATCAGACGCACCTAACGTTCGAGCTGACGCGCGGCATTACCAATTGGTTCGAGATGGCCGGCTACCTGGTGATGGCACGTCGCTCGGGGGAATCACCCGAGTACGTTGCGTGGCGGGTGCGACCGCGCGTGCGGGCTCCCGAATCGTGGAAGTTGCCTGTCGGTCTGAGCCTGAGCACCGAAGTCGGGTTCCCGAAGGATGAGTACGAGGAGGCGGATGCAACGCTCGAGATTCGCCCCGTGATCGAGTGGGGGCGCGGGCGGTTCATGCTCGATGTGAACCCGGTGGTTGGAAAGGCGTTGAGTGGTCCGGGGTCTGGTGAGGGGTGGGACTTCGAGCCGGGAGTGCGACTCGGGTGGGCGGCGACAAAGCGCCTGGATCTGTCGCTCGAGTACTATGGGTCGACGGGCCCCGTGTCCGACCCGCTGCCTTCGAAGGAGCAAGTTCACCAGCTCTTTCCCGGCGGCGATTTTCAGCTGACGGAAAACATCGTGCTCAACTTCGGCATTGGATTCGGGCTGACCGACTCCGGAAACCAGCTCGTATACAAGACGAGACTAGGCTGGCTGTTCTAGACGGCGGACTGCTGAGCGGCGCAGGGCATTAAAGGCGCAGGGCACCAGACGGCGCGAACTCCCGAGGAGCGCGAACTTCCGAGGAGCGCGAACTGCCCGACGGCGCGAACTCCCAAAGAGCGCGAACTGCCCGACGGCGCGAACTGCCAGACCGCGCCGCCGTTCGGGAGTTCGCGCCGTTCGGGAGTTCGCGCCGTTCGGGAGTTCGCGCTGTTCGGGAGTTCGCGCTCCTCGGAAGTTCGCGCGTTTTCTCGCATTTGCGTGTTCTGGCTTTACCCTTAGTCGTGCGTAAACGACCGACCCATAGCCAACGCCTGTCTCAATGCGACTCCTCGCCGCTGCCATTCTCGTGACTGCCTCTGGTGCTTTCGCATCCACCGCCCCCGCGCAGGCGAATCCGCCTGCGGCCACCGATCCCCACATGGCGCGCGCGCGCCGGGTGCTGAGCACCACACCGCTCATTGACGGACATAACGATCTCCCGTGGGCAATTCGTGAAGCCACGGCGGCCCCGCACGACGTCGAGGCGTACGATCTTCGAAAGAAGACACCCGGGCACACGGATCTCGATCGACTCAAGAGAGGCATGGTCGGGGCGCAGTTCTGGTCGATCTACATCCCGGGAGAGATCAAGGACTCGGGCTACGCGCGCGTCCAGCTCGAGCAGTTCGACATCGCGCGGCGCGTGATCGCGAAGTACCCGGAGCGGTTGCAATGGGCGCTTACCGCGGACGCCATACGAGCTTCGTTCAAGGCCGGGAAGATCGGCTCGCTGCTCGGGCTCGAAGGCGGGCACGCGATCGAGAATTCGTTAGGCGCGCTGCGCGTCTACTACGACCTGGGCGCGCGTTACATGACGCTGACCCACAATGTCACCCTCGACTGGGCGGACGCGGCGCTCGACTCGGCGAAGCACGGTGGGCTCACGAACTTCGGCAAGGAAGTGGTGCACGAGATGAATCGACTCGGCATGCTCGTGGACCTTTCGCACGTGTCGCCGGGCACGATGAGCGATGCGCTCGACGCCACCGACGCGCCGGTGATCTTCTCGCACTCCGGGGCTCGTGCGCTGGTGGACCATCCTCGAAACGTGCCGGACTCGATTCTCGCGCGCCTCCCAAAGAACGGCGGCGTGGTGATGGTGCCCTTCGTGACGTCGTTCGTATCGAAGGAGGTCAAAGAGTGGGGTGACGCGCAGCAGGCGGCGATCAACGAGGCGCGTGGCCGACTTGGCAACGACACCGCGGGGGTACGCCGTAGCGTCGAGGATTGGACCAAGGCGCACCCGCAACCCAAGGCGACGTTGGGACAGGTTGCCGATGTCATCGAGCATGTTCGCAAGGTCGCCGGCGTGGACCATGTGGGGATCGGCAGTGATTTCGACGGCATTACCGACCTGGTCGTGGGGCTCGAAGACGTGTCGAAGTTCCCGGACCTGTTCGCCGAGCTTTCGCGGCGTGGGTGGACCGATGCGGATCTGCGTAAGCTTGCGGGGGAGAACCTGCTGCGAGTGCTGAAGCAGGCGGAGGCCGTCTCGGCGCGCCTCAAGAAGGAGCGCCCGCCTTCGACGAAGACCATCCAGCAATTGGACAGGGTGGCGCAGTAAAAGCGGCTGTCAGCTGATAGCTATCTTGTTACTCCCCTTCAACCTCGGCCGTCGTTTGTCGTGATCGTTTCCTCTCGTTCGCTCGTGATCTTCGCCAGTGCGCCGGAGAAGGGGAAGGTCAAGTCGCGAATCGCGGCGGACCTCGGGCCCGATGTGGCTCTGAAGGCGTACAGGGCGCTCGCGGAACACGCCGTGGCGGCGGCGTCGCACGTGGACTGGTGTCGCAAGGTCATCGCGTACACGCCTAACGTCGCCGGCGACGCGATGCGCAGCTGGTTCGGCGACCTGTTCGACTATCTGGCGCAGGGCGACGGCGATCTCGGACGACGCATGCTCGCGGCGCTGGAGCGCGCGTTCTCCGACGGTGCGGATCGCGTGATTCTCATTGGCGTCGATTGCCCCGGCGTCACCGAATCGGTGATCGAGGACGCATTCACGCGACTGGATCAGGCGGATGTCGTGATCGGCCCGTCGTTCGACGGCGGATATTACCTGATCGGGATGAAGAAGCCGCTCAAGGTCCTGTTCACGGACATTCCGTTTGGCACGGGCGACACGCTGCAGAAGACCCTCATGGCGGCGCGTCGCGGGGGCATTCGTGTGTCGCTGCTCGAGTGGAAGCGCGACGTGAACACGGGCGACGGGTGGCGCGGCGTGGCGAAGGCGCTCACCGAGACCAAGCCAGTCTTCAAGACGGCACTGCCCTTCTGAGGGACTGGGGACTGGGGACTCGGGACTAGGGAAGCGGTCGAGCGCTACTCGGATCCCAACCTGGCGGTAGTGGCAGCAGCGAGCAGCTCGCGGCACCAGCTCGCGGCCGTCGGCGGTCAGTTAGCCGGTTAAGGGCTTGCAGCAGGCAGCTCCCGCTTCCCGCTTCCCGGCTCCCGCTCCTCGGCGTCGCGAGGCAATTTCCTGTCGCCTATCCGCCAGGAAACTCCGATGCGTTCGCTACGAATTTGCGGCGCCGCGCTGCTCGTTGCCGGTGTCATCTCTCCGTTTGTCGGTCTCAACGCGCAGGTGCGCGATACCACGCGTCAGGCGCGAGACAGTCTCCGGCGCGACGCGGCGCGAACGCCGAGTGTACGCGGAGATACTGCGGTGCGCGCGGACACCGCGCGCGCGGGGGCCGGTGGTGCGCGCGACACCACGCAGCGTGCCCGCTCCGACTCCGGACCTCCATCACCGTACAACGGTCTTCGCCTTCGCTCGATCGGGCCGGCGCTCACGTCCGGCCGCATCGCGGACATCGCCGTCCACCCGAAGGACAAGCGCACGTGGTACGTGGCCGTGGCGTCGGGCGGTGTCTGGAAGACCACGAACGCCGGCACGATATGGACCCCGATCTTCGACAACGAAGGCTCGTACTCGATAGGCACCGTTGTCATCGACGCGAAGAACCCTAACGTGGTCTGGGTCGGCACGGGCGAGAACAACGCGCAGCGGTCCGTGTCGTACGGCGACGGCATCTACAAGTCGGTCGACGGCGGGCGCAGCTGGCAGAACGTTGGGCTCAAGCAGTCCGAGCACATCGGAAGAATCCTCATCGATCCGCGCAACTCCGACGTCGTCTACGTCGCGGCGCAGGGGCCGCTGTTCAATCGTGGCGGCGATCGCGGACTGTTCAAGACCACGGACGGTGGCAAGACGTGGAAGAAGGTGCTCGATGGCGGCGAGTGGGCGGGCGCAGCCGACGTCGTGCTCGACCCACGGAATCCCGATGTCCTCATCGCGACCACGTGGCAGCGCTTTCGGCGTCAGTGGGGATACATCGCAGGCGGGCCGCAATCGGCGCTGTGGCGTTCGACGGATGGCGGGGCGACGTGGAAGAAGTCGCAGACGGGTCTTCCCACCGAAGATCTCGGTCGCATTGGTCTCGCCGTCGCACCCGCGAATCCCGACGTCGTATACGCCATCGCCGAGGCGGCGAACGCCCGCGGTGGGTTCTTCAGATCGCGCGATGGTGGCGTGAGCTGGGAGCGGATGAGCGGCTATCAGGCCGGAGGCCTGTATTACAACGAGATCTTCCCCGATCCGGTGAACGTCGATCGCGTGTACTCCGTGGATGTGCAAACGCAGATCACCGAAGACGGCGGGCGAACGTTCAGGCGGCTTGGTGAGCGGAACAAGCACGTGGACAATCACGTCGTGTGGATCGATCCCGATGATACGGAGCACCTGCTCATCGGCTGCGACGGTGGTCTCTACGAGACGTTCGACCGTGGGCAGACCTATAAGTTCTTCGCCAACCTGCCGGTCACGCAGTTCTACCGCGTCGACACGGACAACGCGCTCCCGTTCTATCGCGTCTATGGCGGCACGCAGGACAACTTTTCGTTAGGCGGCCCGTCGCGCACGCGCACGGAGCACGGCATCACGAACGCGGACTGGTTCGTCACCGCGGGCGGCGACGGCTTTCAAACGCGCGCGGACCCGAAGGACCCGAACACCGTCTATGCCGAGTCACAGCACGGCAACCTGCAGCGATTCAACCTCGCCACAGGCGAATCGATCAACATCGTCCCGCAGCCGGAACCGGGCGAGCCTGCGCTTCGCTGGCACTGGGACACCCCGCTCATCATCAGTCCGCATGCGAACACGCGGCTCTACTTCGCCTCGGACCGCGTGTATCGCAGCGACGATCGGGGCACGACGTGGCGCGCCGTGAGTCCGGACCTGTCGCGACAGATCGATCGCAACGCACTCAAGATGATGGATCGCGTGTGGAGCATCGACGCCGTCGCGAAGAATACGTCCACGTCGTTCTACGGGAGCGTCGTTACACTTGCGGAGTCCCCGGTGAAGGATGGCCTGCTCGTCGCAGGGACGGACGACGGACTGATTCACATCACGGAGAATGGCGGGCAGAGCTGGCGAAAGATCGATCATTTCCCGGGGGTCCCGGACACGACGTTCGTGTCGCGCGTGACGCCATCGCAACACGACGTGAACACGCTGTATGCGTCGTTCGACAACCATAAGTCGGGCGATTACAAGCCGTACGTCCTCAAGAGCACGGATCTCGGAAAGAGCTGGACGTCGATCAGCGGCAACCTGCCGGAACGCGGCACGG
>Ga0075433_10004492_pt1 | contig 10868 bp, 6 predicted proteins | sample RhiMethybrSRZTD2_FD_75299 | JGI IMG/M metagenome (GOLD analysis project Ga0075433, IMG submission 75299) | Populus rhizosphere microbial communities from Tennessee, USA - Rhizosphere MetaG P. TD hybrid SRZTD2 | ecosystem: Host-associated > Plants > Roots > Rhizosphere > Soil | place: USA... | reverse complement strand
CGGGACCGTAAGACCTCCCTCACGGATCCCCAGCACACTCACTCGTCTGACGTCTCGGACTGTTTATGCAGGAACGCATGCAGCTCATCCCGATGGTGGTCGAGCAGACCAACCGGGGCGAACGCGCTTACGACATCTTTTCGCGGCTGCTGAAAGACAGCATCATCTTCATCGGTACCCCGATCGACGACCAGATCGCCAACCTGGTGATCGCCCAGATGCTCTTCCTCGAGGCCGAGGACCCCGACCGCGACATCCTTCTGTACATCAACAGCCCGGGCGGGGTGGTGACGGCGGGGCTGGCGATCTACGACACGATGCAGTTCGTGAAGCCGGACGTGGCGACCACCTGCATCGGGCAGGCGGCCTCGGTGGCCGCGGTCTTGCTGGCTGCGGGGGCCAAGGGCAAGCGGTATTCGCTGCCGAATTCACGGATTCTCATTCACCAGCCGTGGGTCCAGGGGCTGGGGGGTCAGACGACCGATATCGATATTCATGCCCGGGAACTGCTCCGGACGCGCGAACGGCTCAACCAGATCCTGGCCCAGCACACGGGCCAGCCGCTCAAGCGAATCCAGGACGATACGGAGCGGGACTACATCATGGGACCCGACCAGGGTAAGGAATACGGTATTATTGATGACGTAATTCGTAAGCGGGCGTAAAGGACGATTCCGGCTTACGAGGGCACCCACATGGTCAAGAAAACCGGCGACGGCGAGATTCTCCGCTGCTCGTTCTGCAACAAGGACCAGAACGACGTCCGCAAGCTGATTGCCGGACCCACGGTGTTCATCTGCGACGAGTGCGTCGAGGTCTGCAACGACATCATCGCGGACGACAACCGGTTCGAGGCGCGGGGCGGCGCCCGCTCGTCCCTGCCGGTCCCCCAGGAAATCAAGAAGTTCCTCGACGAATACGTCATCGGCCAGGAACAGACCAAGAAGAAGCTGGCGGTCGCGGTCTATAACCACTACAAGCGCATAGAGATCCAGAAACAGTCACGCAGCCGGAACGACATCGAGCTCACCAAGTCGAACATCCTGCTGATCGGCCCGACCGGCACCGGCAAGACGCTCCTGGCCCAGACCCTGGCCAAGCTCCTCTCCGTCCCGTTCACGATCGTCGACGCCACCACCCTGACCGAGGCCGGCTACGTCGGCGAGGACGTCGAGAACATCATCCTCAAGCTGCTCCAGGCGGCCGGCGGGGACATCGAGAAGTGCCAGCAGGGCATCATCTACATCGACGAGGTCGACAAGATCTGCCGGAAGGACGAAAACCCCTCGATCACCAGGGACGTGTCGGGGGAGGGGGTCCAGCAGGCCCTGCTGAAGATCCTCGAAGGGACCGTCGCCAACGTGCCGCCCCAGGGCGGCCGGAAGCATCCCCACCAGGAGTTCTTCCAGGTCGACACCACCAACATCCTGTTCATCTGCGGCGGCGCGTTCGTCGGCCTCGACAAGCAGATCGATCGGCGGGTGGGCAAGAAGACCCTGGGCTTCAAGGCTGACGTGAAGTCCCTCTCCAACCGGGACATCGGCACGACGCTGGAGATGATCGAGCCGGAAGATCTGATCAAGTACGGCCTGATCCCGGAGTTCGTCGGCCGGCTGCCGGTCGTCGGCACGCTCCACGAGCTCGACAAGGCGGCCCTGGTCCAGATCCTCACGCAACCGCGCAACGCCATCACGCGTCAGTACCAGAAGCTGTTCGAGTACGAGAACGTGAAGCTGCGGTTCACGGACGATTCCCTCGAGGCCATCGCGGAATCCGCGCTCCAGCGCAAGATCGGCGCGCGCGGCCTGCGCATGATCATCGAGGACCTGATGCTCGACCTGATGTACACGCTGCCCGGCCAGAAGAAGGTCCGGGAGTGCGTGATCACACGCGAGGTCGTGCAGTCGAAGGAAAAGCCGATTACGCTCATTGAGAAGGCGGGGTAACGCCCTCACCTGCCGATTTGGCAACCTTGGCATTCGAATAAATGGAACTTTACGAGACTCTCCCGATCGTCCCGTTGCGGGACGTCGTCGTCTTCCCCCACATGATGATGCCGTTCGTCATCGGACGGCCGTCGTCGACGCGCGCGCTCGAGCATGCGCTGCTCAAGGACAAGCGGATCTTTCTCGCGGCGCAGCACGACGCCGCCGTGGACGACCCGCAGCCGGCCGACATCTACACGATGGGCTGCGTCGCCAACATCGTCCAGAGCCTGAAGCTGCCCGACGGCAACATCAAGGTGCTGGTCGAGGGCGTCGAGCGCGCCCGCGCGGTCGAGTGGAAGGAAGACAAGGGATTCTTCCGCGTCGTCGTCAAGATCGTCCCGAAGCACAAGGAGACCGGCGTCGACGCCGAGGGGACGATGAGCCGGGTCGTGTCGCTGTTCGAGCAGTACGTGAAGCTCTCGAACAACCTGCACTACGACGCGATGATCGCCGCGGTGCGCGTCGACGACCCCGGCAAGCTGGCCGACACCATTTCAGCCCACCTCCTCGTGGGCGTCGACGAAAAGCAGAACCTTCTCGAGATCATCTCCCCGATTGAGCGCCTGAACCGCATTGCCGGCATCCTCGAAGCGGAAGTCGACAAGCTGCAGGTGGACCGCCGCATCCAGTCTCGCGTGAAGAAGCAGATGGAGAAGGCGCAGAAGGAGTACTACCTCAACGAGAAGATGAAGGCGATCCAGAAGGAGCTGGGCCGCAAGGACGACAAGGGCAACGAAGTCGAGGAGCTCAAGAAGAAGATCGAACAGGCGAAGATGCCCGAGGAGGTCGAGGAGAAGGCCATCCAGGAGCTGAAGCGCCTCGAGGCGATGCCGCCGATGTCGGCGGAGGCCACGGTCTCGCGCAATTATCTCGACTGGCTGATCGCGGTCCCCTGGCACAAGAAGACCAAGGAGAGCCGGGATCTGCGCCGCGCCGAGGAGATCCTGAACGAGGATCACTACGGTCTCGAGAAGATCAAGGACCGCATCCTCGAGTTCCTCGCGGTCCGCGCCCTCGTGAAGAAGCCGAAGGCGACCATCCTGACGTTCGCCGGCCCGCCGGGCGTCGGCAAGACCTCGCTGGCCAAGTCGATCGCGCGGGCGATGAACCGCAAGTTCGTCCGGCTGTCGCTCGGCGGGGTCCGCGACGAGGCGGAGATCCGCGGGCATCGCCGCACCTACATCGGCGCGTTCCCCGGCCAGATCATCCAGATGATGAAGAAGGCCGGGACGATGAACCCGATCTTCCTGCTGGACGAAGTCGACAAGATGTCGATGGACTTCCGCGGCGACCCGTCGGCGGCGCTGCTGGAAGTGCTCGATCCGGAACAGAACAACGCGTTCCTCGATCACTACCTGGACGTCGAGTACGACCTGTCGAACGTGATGTTCATCTGCACGGCCAACGTGCTGCACACGATTCCGCAGGCCCTGCGCGACCGCATGGAAGTGCTCCAGCTCGCCGGGTACACCGAGCAGGAGAAGGTCGAGATCGCCAAGCGCTTCCTCGGACCCAAGGCGATCGAAGGCAACGGCCTGACCGCCGAGAACGTGACGTTCCTCGACGAGGCCTACCAGACCATCATCCAGCGCTACACGCGTGAAGCGGGCGTCCGCAGCCTCGAGCGCGAGATCAACTCGATCTGCCGCAAGGTGGCGCGCAAGGTGGTCGTCGAGGGGGCGCAGTTCAAGGAGGAGATCAACGCCGCCAAGGTCACCGAGTACCTGGGCGTGCCACGCTTCCGCCCGACGCTGGCCGAGGAGAAGAACGAGATCGGCGTGGCGACCGGCCTGGCCTGGACCGAGGTCGGCGGCGAGATCCTGGTGATCGAGGCGACGCTGATGCCGGGCAAGGGGCGCCTGACGCTGACCGGCAAGCTCGGCGACGTCATGCAGGAATCGGCGCAGGCGGCGATGAGCTACGTCCGCTCGAAGGCGGACGAGTTCAGCATCCCGAAGAACTTCAACCGCACCACCGACGTGCACATCCACATCCCGGAGGGCGCGATTCCGAAGGACGGGCCGTCGGCCGGCATCACCCTCGCCAGCGCGCTGGTCTCGGCCCTGGGGCGGATCGAGCTCAGGAAAGACGTGGCGATGACCGGCGAGATCACGCTCCGGGGCAAGGTGCTGCCGATTGGCGGCGTCAAGGAGAAGGTGCTGGCGGCCCACCGCGCCGGCCTGAAGAACATCATTCTGCCGAAGGACAACGAAAAGGATCTGGCGGACATTCCCAAGAACGTTCTCGACACGCTCGGGATCTACATGGTCGAAACGATGGACGACGTACTGAAGATCGCGCTGGCCCGGCCGCTTTCAGGAATGGCCGCCACCGCCGACACCACCGTCCAGCCCGCCATTACCGACGACACCATTACTCACTGACAATTCCCGGGACTCGGGGTTCGGGACTCGGGGTTCGGAAGACCAGGTTGCCGCTTACCAGGCACGGGTTTTCCGAGCCCCGAGCCCCGAGTCCCGAGCACCGACGCGAAGTTTGAAAGTCATATCAGCCGAGTTCATCACGAGCGCCGCTGCCGGTGGCGATGCCAGGGGTATCCCGCAGGACGGCCTGCCGCAGATCGCGATGACCGGGCGCTCGAACGTCGGGAAGTCGACGCTGCTCAACGCGCTCTGCCGAACCAGGGTGGCCCGCACCAGCGCGGCGCCCGGGAAGACCCGGCTGGCGAACGTCTATCGGGTGACGGTCGGGGGCGGCGGCCTTGGGACCTGGGGCCTGTATCTCGTCGATCTTCCGGGGTATGGCTACGCGAGAGGCGGAGCTGACGCGGCCGAGGAATTGATGGCGGTTGCGGAAGCGTATTTTCTCGGGGCTGGGGACTCGGGACTCGAGGCTCGGACTTCGCGATCATCCCTGGCCGCGATTGATCGAGCCGAGCCCCGAACCCCGAGCCCCGGGTCCCGACACGCGTTGCTGCTGGTCGACAGTCGTCACCCCGGTCTCGCGTCGGACATTCAGGCGGCCCACTGGTTGAACGCGATGGGCGTGGACTACCGCGTCGTCGCGACGAAGATAGACAAGCTGACGCGCACCGAGCGCGCGCGCAACCTGAAGGCGCTCGAAGAGACGTTTGCAATGCCCGCCCTGCCGGTGTCGGCAGCGAGCGGCGAAGGAATGGACATACTGTGGAAAACGATCGCCAGCCTGGCCAGAACCGGTCACGCATGAACGGACAGTCGGGTCGCGGCGGCGGCCGCGCCGCTGCCGCCGAGAGAAACGACAGACACGAACGCGGCGAGCGCCACGACCGGCACGACCGCCAGGATCGGCCGCATCGCGGCGAGCGCCCCGAGCGCGGCGAGCGCCCCGAGCCCGCTGAACGGCCCGAGGCCGCCGAGCGCAGCGACAACGGCAACCAGCCGGTCGCCGCGGCCGAGGCGCCGGTCCCGCGCGAGGGCGGCGGTCAGGACGTCGTCGAGCTGGGCACGCTCAAGGACATGAGCGTCACCGAGCTGACCAAGATCGCCAAGCAGCTCGACGTGCCCGGCGCCACCGGCATGCGCAAGCAGGAGCTGATCTTCCAGATCCTGCGCGGCCGCGCCGAGAAGAGCGGCCTGCTGTTCTCGGAAGGCGTGCTCGAGACCCTGCCCGACGGCTTCGGCTTCCTGCGCGCCCCCGACTACAACTACCTGCCCGGTCCCGACGACATCTACGTCTCCCCCTCTCAAATACGGAAATTCGACCTGCACACCGGCGATACGGTGTCGGGCCAGATCCGACAGCCGAAAGAGGGCGAGCGCTATTTCGCGCTGATCAAGGTCGAGGCGGTCAACTTCGAGCCGCCCGAGAAGACGCGCGAGAAGATCTTCTTCGAGAACCTGACTCCGCTCTACCCGCAGGAGCGGATCAAGCTCGAGGCGGCCTCCGACAACCTGTCGGCCCGGGTCATGGATCTGATGACGCCGATCGGCAAGGGCCAGCGCGGCCTGATCGTCGCGCCGCCGCGCACCGGCAAGACGATGCTGCTGCAGAACCTGGCGAACAGCATCACCGCCAACCACCCGGAGATCTACCTGATCGTGCTGCTGATCGATGAGCGGCCGGAAGAAGTCACCGACATGCAGCGGTCGGTGAAAGGGGAAGTGATCTCCTCGACCTTCGACGAGCCGGCGACGCGGCACGTGCAGGTCGCCGAGATGGTCATCGAGAAGGCCAAGCGGCTGGTCGAGCACAAGAAGGACGTCGTCATCCTGCTCGACTCGATTACGCGCCTCGCCCGCGCCTACAACACGATCGTGCCGCCGTCGGGCAAGGTGCTGTCGGGCGGCGTGGACAGCAACGCGCTGCAGCGCCCGAAGCGCTTCTTCGGCGCGGCGCGGAACATCGAGGAAGGCGGCTCGCTCACGATCATCGCGACCGCGCTGATCGACACCGGCTCGCGCATGGACGAAGTGATCTTCGAAGAGTTCAAGGGCACCGGCAACATGGAGATCCACCTGGATCGCAAGCTCGCCGATCGCCGCGTCTTCCCCACCATCGACATCCAGAAGAGCGGCACGCGCAAGGAAGAACTGCTGCTCCCGAAGGAGGAGCTCGGCCGGGTCTGGGTCCTGCGCAAGGTGCTCACGCCGCTGTCGCCGGGCGAAGCCATGGAACTGCTGCTGTCGAAGATGGGCAAGACCAAGGACAACGGGGAGTTCCTCGCGTCGATGGCGGGCGGGAAGAGTTAGTCCCGCGGGTTCGCGGTTCGGGGGTTCGCGGGTTCGCAAAAGCCGCCGGTTGAAGCCGGCGGCTTTTGTTTTTCACAGCTCCCTGTTGGCGGCTTTCCTTGTTTTCGAACCCGAGCCCGCGAACCCGCGAACCCGCGACTCAGAACCGAATCTTCGCCGCGAACTGGAAATTCCGCTGCGGATCGGCGTTGCCGTACGCGGTGGACGTGATGCGCCCCGCATCCGTGTTGTTGTTCCCCGGCACCCCGATCTCGCCGTTCGGATTCCCCAGGTTGACGTGGTTGAACAGGTTGACCACCTCGAGCCGCAGCTCGACGTCGCGTCCTTCACCGAGCGGAATGTGCTTGAAGATCGACGCGTCGGTGCGCCAGTAGCCGGGACCGCGCAGGTCGTTGCGCGGCAGGTTGCCGAACGTGCCCCGGGCGGGGCGGCCGAAGGCGCTGCCGGAGGCCCCGATCGGGGCGCTGTTGAACCATTGATCGCGGTTCTGCGGTCCGTCGGGATCGCCGATCAGATCCGGCCGGTTCGGGCCGGTGTCGCGATCCTGGCCGGCGTCGCGATAGGTGACGTTGAACGGCAGCCCGCTCTGGATGGTGGTGTTGGTGTTGAACTGCCACCCCCCGACCAGGCCGTCCGCGATCGGCGACATATCGGACATGTAGCGACGCCCCTTGCCAATCGGCAGCTCCGCCACCAGCGAGAAGATGAAGCTGTGGGTGCGATCCCAGTCGGGTGGACCGTACTCGAGGTCGCTGTTGTACAGGCCCTGGTGCTCGGGGAGATCCGTCTCGAACTGATCGCCGCCGTGCTGGCGCGGCCGCTGCAGCGTGTAGTTGATGTTCGCCGAGTAGCCCGATGAGAACCGCTTGGTCAGCTTGGCCTGCAGCGAGTCGTAGGAGTTCGTGGCGCAGTTGCAGAAGTAGTCGATCCCCTGCGTCCAGCCGAACTTGTTGAAGAACGGCCGCCTCCGGTCGCGCGACACTCCAGTGAGGAAGCCGTTCAGCGACGCCTGGTTGATATTGATCGCCGGACCGTCGCCGGCGAAGACGTCGCGGCCCCGATTCCCCACATAGCCTGCCTCAATCGACATGGTCGTCGTGAGCTGATGCTGGACCGTGACGTTGAACGCGTCGACGGTCGGCGGCCGCTGCTTCTCCGGCAACGCCCGCGCGAAGACGCCGTTCGGGAGCGGGAAGCGGCCGGACGAATTCGGGACCGGGAAGCGCGGCTCCGACGGGCCCGACGCGAGCGTGAAGACCCGATCGAAATCCGACGGCGCGTTCAGCTCCTGCACCGCGAGCACGGGCAGGTTCTGGGTCACGCTGTGGCCGAAGAGCGACCCGAAGACGCCGATGTCGTAGACGCGGCCGTAGCCGCCGCGGAGGACCGTCTTCTCGGTGATCTGATGGGTCGCGCCGACGCGCGGCGCCCAGTTCAGCTTGTTCTCGACGCCGCCGTTGAGCGGAATGCCGCCGACGCCCACCACCATGATCTCGCCGGTCCCGAGGTCGAGGAAGCCGGCGTTCCCGGCCTTGTTGATCGTCTGCGGATTGATGATGTCGAGCCGCAGGCCGTAGTTGAGCGTGGTCTTGTTGTTCACCCGCCAGGTGTCCTGCGCGTAGTAGAAGTGCCGCCACTGCAGTTCGCGCGCGTCGTTGTTGAGGCTGACGTAGCGGCGGAGCCGGGTGACGTCGCCGAGGAGGAACGTCGCCAGCCCGAGCCCGCCCGCCCCGTTCAGCGAGGTGCGGCGGGTCGAAAACGTCAGCTCTCCGGAGCGGTGCGCATCGCTCGGCACGCGCAGATTGAAGGCGCGGCGCACGTCGATGCCGACTTTGACGCTGTGATTGCCGTACATCTTGGTCAGATTGCCGACCACCTGGAACTGCTTCTCGTCCTGATCGAGGGGACAGTTGCACCGGTTGACGCCGAGACCGGAACCGAAATTGAAGGCGCCGACGGGCCCCTCGACGAAGCCGGCCGGAAGTCCCGAGGCGAACGTGTTGTCGAAGTTCAGGCCCGGAATGCCCGCGTCGGACGCCGGCGTGGTCCCGAAGTCGAACGGAAGGACGTTCACCTTGTACTTGAAGAACCCGAAGCGGAAATCCGCGAGCATGGTCGGCGAGATGGTGTAGTCCACCCCCGCGGCCACGCTGTGATTGCGGACGTCGGAGACGCCGCCGAGGCTCACGAGCTCCTGGCCGCCGCCCTGGCCGAACGAGGTCGGGCCGTCCCGGAAGAAGTCGCCGATGCTGTAACGGCCAAACATGTTGACGTTGTCGGTGAGGCGCCCGTCCAGACGGACGTTGACCGAGTTCTCGTCGAACGACTCCGACCCGGACGCCACGTAGTTGTCCCGCGTCCCGTTGTCGCGGCCGGTCGCGTTCGGCGGGGGGATCAGGTTGAGGATGCGCAGCGCCTGCGCCGACAGCCGACCCTGGGGAATCCGGTTGCCGTCGAACTGTTGCCCGGTCGACGGATCGTAGATGTTGACGCCATAGGCGCTCAGGTCGCCATTCCGCGCGGCGGCCGTCGGCACCGTCAACAGCCGCGAGCCTCCCTGCTTCGCCCGCGTCCCCTGATAGTCGCCGAAATAGAACCACTTGTTCCGCAGCAGCGGGCCGCCGACCGAGGCGCCGAACTGGTTGCGCCGCGTCTCCGGAATGTACCGGCCGGTCAGCGGATCGCGCTGGAACTGCGTGAACGGGTTCCGCGACTGGAGCTTGTCGTTCTGGAAGAACTCGAAGCCGCTGCCGCGCAGCGAATTGCTCCCCGAGCGCGTCTGCACCGAGACCACGCCGGCCACCGCCAGCCCGAACTCCGCGTCGTAGTTCTGCGAGGTGATCTTGGTCTCGCCGATCGACTCCAGCGTCGGGTTGATGACGATGATGCCGAGGATCGGGTCGCGGTTCTCGGTGCCGTCGAGCTGGTAGTTGGTGCCGCTGAAATGCTGCCCGTTGACCATCGTCTGGGTGGAGCCCTGCGGATTCTCGCTGGCCGCGTGCTGCCACTGCAGCTGCTGGGTGCCCGGCGTGAGCAGCAGGAACTTCGTGAAGTTGCGATCGAGGACCGGAAGATCGGTGAGCTGGCGCGAGTCGAACCGGGTCGCGACGTCGGCGCGATCGGTGGTGAGCAGCGTCGCGCCCCCGGTGACCGTGACTTCGTCCGAGAGCTGCCCGACTTCGAGGACGAACTCCACCGGGGTCTGGGAGTCCACGCCGACCAGCACGCGCTGGACCACGGCGGCCTTGAACCCGGTGAGCTCCGCCTGCACTTTGTACTCGCCGGGGAGCAGCCGCTCCTTGACGAAGAGTCCCGACTCGTTGCTGACGACCGAGTCGGTCGTCTGACGAGCCAGGCTGGTGATGTTGATGGTGACGCCGGGCAGCACGGCGCCGCTCGGATCCCTCACCGAGCCGCCGATGCTCCCGTAGACCGCCTGTGCGCTGACCGGAGCGGGAAGGACCGTGAGGGTGAAGAGGATGATGCAGGCCCGGGCATGACCGATTCCCATAGCAGGCCTCCAATCGACGGGGACGCCGAACGAGTGGTCACAACATAGGAGCGACCCATCCCAGCGTCAAGCGCATTCGCCACAGACCAGCTGAGCTGCCGTCTCCTGTTCGGTTCAGCGTTCGATCACCCTCAGGATCTGGCGCGCGCGCACGGCGGTCAGTTCCTGCTTCGTTCCGCTGGGCCAGCGGATCTCGACGCGATCCGCCTGGCTCGCCGCGCCAAGACCGAAATGCACGCGGAAATCATCGACCGAGTAGTAGCTCGATTGGCTGAGGACGGCGCGTGACTGGCGCTGCCCCGCGGCGGTGACGGTCACGACCGCGCCGACTGCGGCTCGGGAAGACGAGGTGCCGGCGAGGTGGATCGTCAGCCACTGATTGGTCCCGGCGTAGTCGTTGCGCAGCAGCGACGGCGGCTCGTTCATGTTCATGATCAACACGTCTTCGTCGCCGTCATTGTCGTAGTCGCCGAACGCCGCGCCGCGGCTCGAGTGCGGATCGGCCGCCCCGCCGCTCGCGCCGGTCACATCGACAAAACGCCCGCCCGTATTTCGAAAGACGACGCGGGGCCCGCGGTGGGGATACTGGGGCAGCGTTCGCTCGACTTCCGGATACACATGGCCCGTGACGTAGACCAGATCGGCACGGCCGTCGTTGTCCAGATCGGGCAGTCCGGC
>Ga0075433_10004491_pt1 | contig 10869 bp, 7 predicted proteins | sample RhiMethybrSRZTD2_FD_75299 | JGI IMG/M metagenome (GOLD analysis project Ga0075433, IMG submission 75299) | Populus rhizosphere microbial communities from Tennessee, USA - Rhizosphere MetaG P. TD hybrid SRZTD2 | ecosystem: Host-associated > Plants > Roots > Rhizosphere > Soil | place: USA... | reverse complement strand
GAAGATCAGCGAATCCTCAAGCTGCCGGAGCCGCCCCCGCCGCCACCGGCGCCGGTGGTGAAAGGACGCCGCCCGCTCCCGCCGCCGCCTCCGCCGGCATCCGTGCCCGACCTGACGAAGCTCGTGGCCGATCCGGAGCCGAGAGTCCGCCGCCGGGCCGCGATTGCGCTCGGACGCGTCGGCTCGAAGGACGGCATCCCCGCATTGACCGCGCTCCTGGGCGACGCCGACGCCGAGATCCGGCAGGCGGCGGCGTTCGCGCTCGGTCTCGTCGGCGATCGCAGCGCGGCGGCGGCGCTGGTGCCGCTGCTGCAGGACGCGGCGCCGCTGGTCCGCGGTCGCGCCGCGGAAGGCCTCGGCCTGATGGGCGCCGAAGACACCGCCGCGGCCATCGCCACGATGACCGCCGCGCTGGCGCGCTCCCCGGCGGTCACCGGCATGGCGCCGGACGATGAACAGTGGCCGGCCGCGGCGGAAGCCGAGGCCTTCAAGCTGGGATTGTTCGCGCTGGTGCGGCTGCGCTCGTACGACCAGCTCGCGGCCGCGGCGCTCGATTCGAACGGCCGGCCGGTGTCGACGTGGTGGCCGGTCGCCTACGCGCTGCAGCGCATCGGCGACCCGCGCGCCGCACCCGCGCTGAAGCAGCTGATCGGCGTCAAGGGACGGTACACGCCGGCGTTCGCCGCGCGGGGGCTCGGGCGCATCAAGGATCAGACCGCGGTGGATCTGCTGCTGCCGCTGCTCGACCCCGCCACGCAGCCGCGAGAAGTGGTCGCCTCCGCGATCATGGCCGTGCGCGACTTGGGCCTCGCGCAGGCCGGCGCCCGGCTCGGGAACCTCGCCGCGGATCCCGCCGCGGACGGGAATCTGCGGATGGAGGCGCTCACCACCATCGGCGCCTTGCGGGTGATCGACCAACTGCCGATCGTGCAGGACCTCATCACCGATGACTGGCCCGCGCTGCGAGCCGCCGCGATTCGCGCCGCGGTCGCGATCGATCCCGACAACTTCACGCTGATCCTGTCGGGCCTCGAGGTCGATCGGCACTGGATGGGGCGCGCGGCCCTCGCCGATGCGCTCGGGACGCTCGCGCCGCAGGTCGCGATCGTGCGGCTCAACGATCTGGTCAAAGACGAAGACAAGCGGGTCATTCCGCACGCGCTGCGCGCGCTCGTGCGGCTGCGGGCGCCGGACGTCGAGAAGCTGGTCCTGGCCGAGCTCAAGGAAGCCGACTACGCGCTTCGCGAGGCGGCGGCGGGGCTGCTGGCGGATTTGAAGCCGGCCGGCGGTGTCGCGGCGCTCAAGGAGGCCTACACGGCGGGCGAGCCGGATGCCGCGTACGGCGCGCGCGCCGCGGCCGTGTCGGCGCTGGCCTCGTATGGATCGCCAGAGGCGATCGAAGGCGTACGGGCGGCGCTCGCCGACAAGGATTGGGCGGTGCGCGTGCGCGCCGCCGAGCTGATGGCCAAGCTCGATCCCTCCGGCGACTACCAGCAGATGATCAGGCCCGTGCCGTCTGCTCCGATCGCGCGCTACGACGATCCGGCGCTGGCCGTGCCGCCGACGTCCCCGCACGTCTTCATCGAGACCGCCAAGGGCACGATCGAGTTCGAGCTGGCCGTGCTCGATGCCCCGCAGACCACACGCAGTTTCATCACGCTGGCGCGGAAAGGCTTCTTCAACGGGCTGCAGGTGCACCGCGTCGTGCCGAACTTCGTGATGCAGGACGGCGATCCGCGCGGCGACGGCGAGGGCGGCCCGGGCTACAGCATCCGCGACGAGCTCAACGAGCGGCCGTATCTGCGCGGCACGGTGGGCATGGCGCTGTCGTGGAAGGACACCGGCGGCAGCCAGTTCTTCATCACCCACTCACCGCAGCCGCACCTCGACGCCCGTTACACGGCCTTCGGCCAGGTCGTCAACGGCATGGACGTGGTCGATCGCATCCAGGTCGGCGACACGATTCAGCGGATTCGCGTGTGGGATGGAAAATGGGAGTGAGGAGCGAGGGATTCGAAAGGGGGCGGTGAGCCCCCTTTCGGTGGCTTAGCGCTTCTTCGCGCCCTTCTTCTTCGCGCCACCCTTGGCTTTCTTGGCCATCTCTTATCCCCCCTTTCACTTGTGGGTTCTGGCGTGGGCTCTCGCCGGCAGCAGCCGCTGCCGTCTGGCACGCCGGTCTGCCTGGTATCCGGCGCCCGCGCTTCGTTCCGGTACTCCCGCGAGCCGTGAGTGCGACGCGCGAGGGCGTCTGAGGAGGAAGGCGGGAGGGCCGCTCTAAAGAAAAGAGGGGGTGCCAAGTTCTGGCGACACCCCCGTGCTCAGGCGGCGCTTAGCGCTTCTTTCCGCCCTTTGCCGACTTCTTCGCGCCACCCTTTGCTTTCTTCGCCATTCGTTCCTCCTTGGAACTGGCAGCTCAGCTGTTTACCGACTCTCGTGGGTCACAACAGGTGGGCTGAGCGGACCACCCTCATACGAGATGTAGATTACGGGTGAGATGATCGGAGTGTCAAGCACAAAGTGCTCGCCCTTGTCAAAAACCCGCACCCCCTGAGTGTCGGATCCGTGGCGATCGGGCTGTAGAGCCGCAACTCCAAAGCGAAAAGCTTGTCAAGTCGGTGAGAAGACGATGAGAACGGGGCCCGCGGCCGTGCGTTCAGCGCGTGTTGAGGCGCGCCAGCGCGCGGGAGGCCGCGGCGCGCGTGTCCGACGCGGCGCCGAAGAGCGTCGACGCGATCTTGTAGGCGGAGACCGCGTCGTCTTTGTGTCCGAGGCGCTCGTGCAGACGCGCGGCTTCGAGATGCGCGTTGCCGAGAATCGGCGCCGGGCAGGTGCGGCCGTTGCGGATCGAGAGATCGAACTGCGAGAGCGCGGCCACGTCTTCGCGGCGCGCCTGCAGCACGCGGCCAAGCCGGTAGCGCGCCACCGGATCCTGCGGGTCGAGCGCGATCGCGCGCTCCAGCGACGCGGTCGCCCCCGGCAGATCGTTGCGCTCCAGCCGCCGCCAGCCGTCGAGCGAGAGCCGGAAGGCTTCGGCGTGCCGGCCGTCGGGCGCATGTTTCATGCGGTCCGAGGCCTGGCCGCGGACGTCGTAGGGATCCTGCGGCGGCACCGCCGCGACCGCCGATTTGTAGGCCGCGATGGCCGCCGTCCGCGCCCCGAGCCGATCGTGCGCTTCGCCGAGGCGCAGCCAGGCCAGCGCCAGCGACGAATACGGCGCCTGCGGCTTCATGGCGGTCACCGCCTTCAGATGCTCCAGCGCATCGTCGGTGAGAGACACGGCGTCGAGCATGCGGGCGACGCCGAGGCGCGCCTGCACTTCCGCCAGCGGCGCGTCGTTCGCGCGCTGCTCCCGCGCGGCGGCCAACAGCGCGCGCCAGGTCTCGAGGCTCGCGATGATGTCGTGATCGTAGGTGTCCTGGATCTGGGCAATCTGCGCGAGGTAGAGCGGGTTGCCGGGGTAGCGGGCCTGCAGGGCATGCAGCAGCTCGATCGCCCGCCGGGTCTGGCGCTCGTACCAGAGATAGATGATGTGGAGCTGATAGTCGGCTTCGCCCTGGATCAGGCGCCCGCGGCTCCGCGCCCGGAGCATCTCGCGCAGGCCTTGCTCGCGGTCGCCGCCAGGCAGCAGCAGGAGAAAGCGGAGAATCCGCGCCGCGGCCGGAGCGACGTCGGCGTAGTACTTGTACATCCCGAGCCCGAAGTAGGCGTCGTCCAGGCCCGGTTCGAGCGCGATCGCGCGATCCATGGCCTCTTTGATGCGCTTGCCGTCGCGGGCCGCCGACATTTTCTCGCCGCGGAGAACCCGCCATTGCACCCGTGCGCCGTAGGCGCCGCCGAGATAGAACCAGGCTTCGGCATCATCGGACGCGCGGTCGGTCCACTCCTCGGTCGTGCGGATCGCGCGTTCGACCGAGGCGCTGAACGCGGGATCCAGCGCGCGGCTCTCGGGGTCGAGCTGGATGCGCCACCAGAGCGCCGTGGCCTCGAGCACGTTGCAGGCTTCGGGCGGCGCCGGCCCGCAGGCGCGGCGCAGCTCGGCGTCGACCTGATCGAAGCGCGCCTCCAGGATGAACTCGTAGGCGCGGACGAGCCCGTCTTCGCCGCGCAGGGCGTGGCGGGGCGGCAGCGTCGGGACGGAGCGGCGCGCCGGTTCCTGGGACGCCAGCACCGAGACCGCCATGCCCCACGCGATGGCGATCAAGGCGGCGAGCCCGGAACCCCGGCGCGTCGCGGTCATGTGAGGCTGGTGCGAAGCTGCTGCTTTCCGGAGTGCCGTTCCAGCGCGAGGCTCACCAGCCGATCGAGGAGCGTGGCGTAGTCCACGCCGGTGGCGGCCCACAGCTTGGAGTACATGCTGATCGTGGTGAACCCCGGAATGGTGTTCACTTCGTTGACGTAGATCTGCCCGGTGCCGCGCGCCAGCAGGAAGTCGACACGCGCCATCCCGGCGCAATCGATCGCCTTGAACGCGGCGATCGACAGCCGGCGGATCCGGTCCGAGACCGCCGGGTCCAGATCGGCCGGGATCACCACCTGCGATCGGTCGTCGATGTACTTCGCCTCGTAGTCGTAGAACTCGCGCGACGGGATCACTTCGCCGGCCACCGAGGCCTCGGGCGTGTCGTTGCCGAGTACGGCGCACTCGATCTCGCGCGCCTCGGGCACGGCGGCTTCGACCACGATCTTGCGATCGAACGCCCCGGCCAGATCGAGCGCCTTCGAGAGGTCGTCACGGGTCTTCGCCTTCGAGATGCCGACGCTCGACCCGAGGTTGGCGGGCTTGACGAACATCGGGTAGCCAAGCTCGGTCTCGAGCAGGTCGAGCGCGGCCTCGGGCCGGGCCTCACGCTCGTGCCGGAGCACGACGCGATAGGGGCAAACCGGCAGGGTGTGCGCTGCGAATACGAGCTTCATGATCGCCTTGTCCATGCCCACCGCCGACGCGAGCACGCCGGCGCCGACGTAGGGCACGTTGGCGAGCTCCAGCAGCCCCTGGATCGTGCCGTCTTCGCCGTATGGGCCGTGGAGCACCGGAAAGATCACGTCGAGGTTGAGGCCGGTCACCGTCGCGCGGCCCAGCTCGTCGACCCGCGTGGCGCTGCGATCGATCGAGAGCACCGTCTCTTCGCTCGGCCGCGCAATCATGTGCACTTCACGGCCGCTGCGCAGCGGCCGCGCCGCGTCGAGCCGGGCCTGCTCGATCACTTCGCCCGCGGACATCGCCGTCGGCGGCCGATCGGCGAGGCACCAGCGGCCGTCCTTCTCGATGCGAATCGGCACGCCTTCGTAGCGCTTCTTGTCGAGGTGCGCGAAGACCGCGGCGGCTGAGGCCAGCGACACCTCGTGCTCGCCCGACCGGCCACCGTAGAGCACACCGACGCGCAGACGTTTCACGTCCCAAAGGATACAAGAAGCTCGGGGCTCGGGACTCGGGTCTCGGGCTCGGGACTCGGGGCTCGGGTCTCGGGAGTGGCGGCGGTACTCCGAGGTAACCAGTCGCAGCGGCTTGGCCCTGTTGCCTCTCAGTGCTACCGGCCCGCCGAGCCCCGAGCCCCCGAGTCCCGAGCCCCGGCGCTTTCAGCCACAATGGAACGCTGTGCCTCCCTTCAGCTTCACGGTCACGCATCGCGAAGGCCTCGCCCGTCGCGGCGAGCTGACCACGCCGCACGGGGTCGTGCAGACGCCGGTGTTCATGCCGGTCGGCACGCGCGGGGCGGTCAAGGCGGTCACACACCGGGACCTCGAGGATCTCGGCGCGGAGATCATTCTCGGCAACACCTACCACCTGCTGCTCCGGCCCGGCGGCGATCTGATCGCGCGGTGCGGTGGGCTGCATCAGTTCATGGGATGGCGCCGGCCGATCCTGACCGATAGCGGCGGCTATCAGGTGTTCAGCCTGTCGACCGTACGGAAGATCCACGAGGAGGGAGCCGAGTTCCGATCGCATCTCGATGGCGCGCGTCATCTGCTGACGCCGGAAGGGGCCACCGACATTCAGGCGCAGCTCGGTTCGGACATCGCGATGGTGCTCGACGAATGCATCGCGACGCCCGCCACCAGGGACGCGGCGCGCGAGGCGATGGAGCGGTCGGTCCGGTGGGCGAGGCGCGCACGCGCCCGCTTCGAGCAGATCCAGACCGACCCGGGAGAGCTGCGCGTCACCAATCCCGGTCAGGCGCAGTTCGGGATCGTTCAGGGGGCGACCTTTCCGGACCTGCGCACGGAGAGCGTCCAGGCGACCGTCGAGGTCGGGTTCGAGGCGTACGCCATTGGCGGGCTCAGCGTGGGCGAGGCGCCCGACGTCATGTATGACGTCGTCGCCCACACCGCACCCCTGCTGCCCGAGGACCGGCCGCGTTACCTCATGGGGACCGGGATGCCCGACGACCTCTTCGAGTGCGTCGCCCGCGGCATCGACATGTTCGACTGCGTGCTGCCGACCCGGAACGCCCGCAACGGGCAATTCCTGACCAGCCTCGGTCCTTTATCTATAAAGAACGCGCGGTTCGCCGAGGACCAGGGACCCCCCGATCCGAACTGCGGCTGCTACACCTGCCGCACGTTCTCGCGGGCCTATCTGCGCCACCTCTACATGGCCGGCGAAATGACCGCGGCTACCCTCAACTCACTGCATAATCTACACTTTTACCTTGACACGATGCGGCGGATCAGGCACGCTTTAGTGTTCGGCACGTTTGAAAAACTCCGCCTGGAGTTCCATCAAACCTTTTCTCGCCGACTCCAATACTGATGGACCAGGCGTTCGAGTACGTCATCTTCGCGTCGGCGGGGGCCGTGCAGCCTTCCGGGCTCCTCCAGCTCCTGCCGTTCGCGATCATTCTCGGTATCTTCTATTTCCTGATCCTCCTGCCGATGAAGAAGCGGCAGCGGAAGATCCAGGAGTTCCAGGACGCGTTGAAGGTGGGCGACAAGGTCATCACGACCAGCGGGATTTACGGCCTCATCACCCGGCTCGGCGACAAGTCTCTGCAGCTCCAGATCGCCGACCGCGTCCGCATTGAAGTCGCCCGCGCCGCCGTCGCCGGCTACCAGGGCCAGGATCCCGTCGTTCCCGAAGGCAATAGCCTCTAATCATCATGAAGAACATCCGCTGGAAGGTTTTCACCGTCATCGGCGTCTTCGCCGTTTTCTTCACGCTCGGCGTTTATCCGATTCTCGCCAATCGCTATAACCTGCCCGCGCCGGCATGGCTCAAGGCCAAACAGCTCAAGCTCGGCCTCGACCTGCGCGGCGGCGTCCACCTCGTGCTCCGGGTCCACACCGACGAAGCGCTCAAGACGTCGACCACGACGACGAGCGACCAGCTGCGCGAAGCGGCGCGGACGGCCGGCGTCAACCTGACCGCGGTGACGGTCCCGTCGCCGACCACGTTCCACGTCGAGGGGGTGCCGCAGGACAAGGAAGCGGACTTCCGCCGCGTCGCCGACGACATCACCGGCACGAACTACGACCGGAACCCCGGGCCGAACGGTTCGTACGACTTCACGATGCGGCCGAACATCGCCGTGCAGATGCGGCAGCAGACCGTCACGCAGGCGCGGGAGACCATCGATCGCCGGGTCAACGAGCTCGGCGTGACCGAGCCGAACATCTCCGAGTACGGCGACACCGGCGATCAGCTGCTGGTGCAGCTGCCCGGCGTCGCCGACGTCGGGCGCGCGAAGGAGATCATCCGTTCGACCGCGCAGCTGCAGCTGAAGATCGTCGAGGCTGGTCCGATGTCGTCGCAGGAAGCGCTCCTGCAGCAGCACGGCGGCAAGCTGCCCGACGACATGGAGGTCGTGCCGGGCGCGGCGGGCGGCGACGAAGCCGGGGCCGCGTTCTATCTGGTGCGGAAGACCGCCGCGGTCACCGGCCAGGATCTGCGCACCGCGCAGCCGACCCTCGACGACAACGGCCGCCCCGCGGTCGGCTTCTCGCTGACGCGCGAAGGATCGGGCAAGTTCGGCAAGGTGACCGGCGACAACATCGGCCGGTCCCTGGCGATCATCCTCGACAACCGCGTCCAGTCGGCGCCGCGCATCGACGGCCGCATCAACGACAACGGCCGCATCTACGGCTCGTTCACCCAGGAGCAGGTCCGCGACCTCTCGCTCGTGCTCAACTCCGGCGCGCTGCCGGCGTCGATGAGCTATCTCGAGGAGCGGGTCATCGGCCCCACGCTCGGCCAGGACTCGATCCGATCGGGGATCATCTCCTCGCTCGCCGGCCTCGCGCTCGTGATCCTCTTCATGCTCGCGTACTACAAGCGGTCGGGCATCAACGCCATCGTCGCGATGGTCTGCAACCTGATCATTCTGCTCGGCCTGATGGCCTACTTCGGCGCGACGATGACGCTGCCGGGCATTGCCGGTTTCATCCTGACGATGGGCATGGGCGTGGATTCGAACGTGCTCATCTTCGAGCGCATCAAGGAGGAGCTGGCGGCGCAGCGCGGCGCCCGGGCCGCGGTCAACGCGAGCTTCTCACGCGTGTTCCTGACGCTGCTCGACACCCACGTGACGTCGCTCATCGCCGCGGCGTTCCTGTTCCAGTTCGGCACCGGGCCGATCCGCGGGTTCGCGACCACGCTCACCATCGGCCTCCTGACCAACCTGTTCACCTCGATTTTCGTCTCGAAGACCTTGTTCGAAGCGGCGCTGCGCCGTCAGCCCGCCCAGGCATCATTGAGCATCTAGAGTCATCATGAGCTTCTTCGCCAATCCCAACTACGACTTCGTCAAGTGGCGGTGGCACGCGATCGCGTTGTCGCTGCTCGTGATTCTGGCCGGGGCCGCGGTGATCATGACCCGCGGTCTCCAGAAGGGCGTCGACTTCGAGGGCGGCACCATCGTCATCGTCAAGTTCGATACGCCGAAGGCGATTGAACAGGTGCGCGCCGCAATCACCGCCGGGGTTCCCGGCGGCGGCGACGCCGTCGTGCAGGACTACGGTCCGTCCGGCAGCGGGTCGGTGATGATTCGGGTGCGCCGCACCGGTCAGGAAAGCGGCGGCGAGTTGAGCAAGGAGGCCGAGGGGGTCATGGCCGCCCTGAAGAAGAGCAACCTGGGCGGCTTCACCGTGATCGGCACCGAGATCGTCGGGCCGATCGTCGGCGAGCAGCTGCGCCGTCAGGGCCTGCTGGCGACGGTGCTGGCGCTGGCCGGCATCATGGTCTACATCGCGCTGCGGTTCCAGCTCAGTTTCGCGGTGGGCGCGATCGCGGCGACGCTGCACGACCTGCTGGTCTGTCTCGCGTTCCTCGCGTTCTTCCGCTACGACCTGACGCTCAACGTCATCGCCGGCCTGCTGACGATCACCGGCTACTCGGTGAACGACACGATCGTCATCTTCGATCGCGTGCGGGAGAACATGCGCAGCCAGCGACGGGAGACGCTGGCGACGATCGTCAATACCGCGGTCAATCAGACTCTGAGCCGCACGGTGATCACGGCGGGCACGACGCTGCTGAGCGTGATCGCGCTGTATTTCTTCGGCGGCGAGGTGCTCGAGGGCTTCGCCTTCACGATGCTGGTGGGGATCATCAGCGGCACGTACTCGACGGTGTTCATTGCGGCGGCCATCGCGATCATGTTCCAGGGCCGCAAGCCCGTGAAGGGGCAGGTGATCCCGGCGGCGGCGCCCGAGACGACTCGCAAGCCCGGCCGTCGCCGCGCGTCGTAGCGCCGCCTGGTGACTCTGCTCGCCGCCGCGGTCCTCGGGATCGTCCAGGGACTGACCGAGTTCCTGCCGGTGTCGTCGACCGCGCATCTGCTCGTCGGCGCCCGGCTGATCCATTTCGACGATCCCGGCGGCGTCTTCACCGTCACGATCCAGCTGGGATCGATCCTCGCGGTGATGTGGCTCTATCGCGCCAAGATCGCGCGGGTCATCGCCGGGCTGCCGTCGGATCCCGAAGCGCGGCACTTCGCGCTGATGGTGGTCGTCGCGTTCCTGCCGGCGGCGGTGGCCGGCGCGCTGTTCGCCGGATACGTGAAGCGCGTGCTCTACACCACGCCGGCGGTGATCGGGTGGTCGTTCATCATCGGCGGCCTCGTCATGCTCGTCGTCGAGCGCTATCGTCCGGAGCCGGTCGTCCGGAACGCGGACCACACCTCGCTGGCGCGGGCGCTCGGGATCGGCACCTGTCAGGTGCTCGCGCTCATTCCCGGGGTGTCGCGGTCCGGCGCGACGATCGTCGGGGCCATGCTGCTCGGGCTCGACCGCCCGGCCGCGGCTGAATTCTCGTTCTTTCTGGCGATGCCCACGATGATGGCGGCGTTCGCGCACGACATGCTCGAGGCCCGGCACAGTCTGGGACCGGAGCGGGCCGCCGAGATCGCCGTGGGGTTCGTCCTGGCGTTCATCGCCGCGCTGGTGGTGGTCAAGCCGTTTCTCGGCGTGGTCCGCCGCGTGGGATTCGTGCCATTCGCGTGGTACCGCATCGCCGCCGGCGTGCTCCTGTTGATCGCGCTGGCGGCCGGGGCGTTGTAGGGCGCCGCCATGCAGTGGTTGCGGCGCACGTTCATCGCCGGGTTCTTCGTGACGGTGCCGCTCGTCATCAGCGTCGCCGCGTTCGTCTGGATCTTCCGCCTGGTCGATGGGTTCGTCGGCCCTTTCTACGACTCGTGGATCCAGCGTCTCAGCCGCGATCCCGCCACGCCGGTCCATATTCCCGGACTCGGCATCCTCACGACCGCGCTCATCGTCCTTCTGGTCGGTGCCCTGGCCACCAACGTCCTGGGCCGAAGGCTGCTCCAGCGAGCCGAGGCGTACCTCTTGAAAGTGCCGGTATTCAGGACGATCTATTCACCGGTCAAGCAGCTTGTCGTCGCCTTCTCGCCGGACAACGAATACGGCTTCAAGCGG
>Ga0075433_10004490_pt1 | contig 10873 bp, 10 predicted proteins | sample RhiMethybrSRZTD2_FD_75299 | JGI IMG/M metagenome (GOLD analysis project Ga0075433, IMG submission 75299) | Populus rhizosphere microbial communities from Tennessee, USA - Rhizosphere MetaG P. TD hybrid SRZTD2 | ecosystem: Host-associated > Plants > Roots > Rhizosphere > Soil | place: USA... | reverse complement strand
CGGGTACCCGAAGGTGAGGACGATCGCGGGCTCCTCACCCGAGTGGAGGCCGAGCATGCTCGCGACGGCCTCGCCGTCGGTCATCCCGTTCGGGCACGAGCCGATGCCCTCGTTCCAGGCCGCCAGCATCATGTTCTGCGAGGTGCGGCCGACGTCGAAGTAAACCCGCGCGGCTCCCTGCATGACCACCACGATGATCAGCTTCGCACCCAGCACGTTGCCCGGCACGTAGACCGACTCGGCGATGCGCGCGCGCTTCTCGTCGCTTTCAACCACGATGAACCGCCACTGCTGCTTGTTGCCAGAGCTGCCGGAGATGCGACCCGCCTCGAGGATGCGCCGGCGCGCGTCCGGGTCGATCGGCTGGTCGGCGTAACTGCGAACCTCCCGCTTGCTCACGATCGCCAGGTAGGTGTCCATCGCGGAGCAGAGTACTCCCTCTTCGCGATTCAATACGGCCATGGAACTGACCGGACGCGTCGCGCTCGTGACCGGTTCGGGACGCGGCATCGGCCGCGCGATCGCGCTGCGCCTCGCCGAGCACGGGGACGCGGTCGCGATCGGCGACATTCGCGAAAACGATGCCGCCGAGACGGTCACGGCGATCGAGGAGACCGGCGGCCGCGCGGTCGCGGTGCGGCTCGACGTGACCGACTCGGCCTCGGTCGCAAATGCGGTCGAAGAGACGCTCGGCCTGCTGGGCCCGGTCGAGATTCTCGTGAACAACGCGGGCTGGGACGAGATGCACCCGTTCCTGGAGACGGAGGAGCCCTTCTGGGACAGGGTGATCGAGGTCAACTTCAAGGGCTGCCTGCGGATGACGCGGGCAACGCTGCCCGGCATGGTCGAGCGCAAGTGGGGACGAATCGTGAACATCGGCTCCGACGCCGGCCGGGTCGGCTCGTCGTTCGAGTCGGTGTACTCGGGCGCGAAGGGCGGCGTGATCGCGTTCACCAAGACGATCGCCCGGGAGGTCGCCCGCAGCGGCGTGACCGCCAACACCGTTTGCCCCGGCCCGACAGACACGCCGATGCTGCAGGAGGTCGCCGACGACCAGGGCGAGAAGATCCTCGAGGCGATGGTGCGTGCGGTGCCGATGAAGCGGCTCGCGACCCCGGAGGACATTGCCACCGCGGTCGCGTTCTTCGCCTCCGACGAGGCCGGCTACGTCACCGGGCAGACGCTGTCGGTGAGCGGCGGGCTGACGATGGCATGACGCCCGAGGAGGTGCTGCGGGCCGCGAACGTCGCATGGAACGAGCGCGGCATCGACGGATTTCTCGAGCACACGAGTCCGGACGTCGTGTGGCATGCGCAGCCGGACTACATGGAGGGCCAGGAGTGGCATGGACGGGACGCGATCTCGCATGCTTGGAAGAAGCAGTTCGACACGGTGTTCGAGCACGGGCGCACCGACTTCGAGGGATACGAGGCCGGGCCCGACGGCCACCTGTCGGCGGTGCGTGTGCACGCTCGCGCCCGCGGGAGCGGCATGGACCTCGATTGGCGCACGTACTTCGTCGTCAGCATCGACGGAGACCGGATCACCGAAGTCTGGGGCTTCGACCACGAGCCGGAGGCCAGAGCACAGGCGGGGCTCGGGCCATGACGATGGCGCGGTATGTGATCCCCGTCGCCCTGATCCTGCTCGCCGGCTGCGGCGGCGGAGACCACAAGTCGAATTCCGCGCGCCCTGCGCAGCAGCAGCAGTCGGCTCCCAAGGATCGGGGATCCGAGGGGCAGGGCGAGGAGCAGGACAAGAGCGGCGTGGAATCGCTGCCGGTGGAGGACCGGCGCGCATTCCTTCAGATCGGCGTGGCCGCCAGCAATCTCTCGTCGGCGGCTTCGCTGATTCTCGTGAAGGGCTTCGCGCCGTCTCGCGAGCGATCCACGCTGATACGCCTTGGCCGGAGCGTCGAGCTCTTGAGGCCGCCCGATGCACGACTTCGCCGTCTCCGGACCCAGACGCTGCTCGCGCTGGGCCGCGCGATCCGAGCTCCCCGAGCCGCGCGCGCGATGCTCGCGGACGCCAATCGGATCCAGCGGGAGCTCAAGGCGTATTCGAAGGCAAAGCCGGCGATCGGGGGCATCGCGCCGGAGTAACAGTTGTCAGGGCGTGAACACGCCCTCCGCGGCAAACACCTTGCCGGCGCTGTCGAGCACCTGAATCTGGCCGAGCTGCCAGATGGCGCGGTCTCCGTTCGCGACGACTCCGGGTTCGATCGCGTCGAACGTCGTCGCGATCGAGCAAACCGAGCCCGTGCTCGTGTCCGCGGTGGTGGCGCAGGGGACAGCGGTCCCGAACGGCACGTCCTCGACGGTGCCCTGATCGTCTCCCGGCCCGTTGCGGCGGTCGGTGATGCGCACGCTGGACGTCTCCTGAAGAGAGTTGATGTAGTCGGCGAGGCTGCCCCGGTTGCGCACGTCGGTGATCGAGACCGTCTCTCTCACGTCGCCCGTTCCCACCGCGAGCTTCACGTATCCGATCGAGCCGGCCGGCTTGCCGTTCGCGTCCGGTGTGCCGATCGTGGCGTTGCTCGACTCCTGTACGGGCGGCCGGCAGGAGCCGAAGGCCAACGGTGCTCCGTGGGTCGTATCCGGATTAGAGCAAGGTTTGAACGCCGGCACGAGCGAGGCGAAGAACGGCGTTGCGCCACGTGGTCTCACGTAGCGAGCGATCACGGTCGTGTCCTCACGCGCGATGTTGTCGGCCGTGTTCGCATCCTCCTCGTTCGAGGTGACCGAGGCGACATTCGTGATCGTGCCGCCCTCCTGCGGCGTCACCTTGATCTGCACGTTCGCGGCGTCGCCCGGACCAAGTGTCCCGAGCTGGCACGAGATCGTCTGACCCGAGGGGTTGCAGCTTCCCTGTGATGGCGTCGCCGAATCCAGGGCGACGCCGTCCGGGAGGTTGTCGGCCAGCGTCACGCCACCCGCGGTCGCGGGCCCGTTGTTGTTCACGTTCACGTCGTAGGTGAGCTCGCTGCCGACGTAGACCGGATCGGGCGAGTCCGTCTTCGTGACCGCCAGGTCCGGAATGCGCACCCGCGATGCGGCGTCGTCGACCTGGGTGACGGTGTAGGTGAGGCTGTAGCAGCCGTGCGGGTTCGTGTCCGGGCAGGTCGAGGTCGGATCGGTGGAGTGGGTCTCGGCGTCGGAGACGTGTGTGCCGAGCGAGGCGGCCGCGGAGGGATAGCTGTCGAGAATCGTGCCGGGCACGTCGTTGTCGTCCGCGAGCTCGTCGTTGGTCGGGCAGTCCGCCATCGGCCGAGCCGGGTTCACGCCGTTGATGTCGCATTCGCGGCCGTGCATGTAGAGCCGCCAGCCCTTTCCGGGAGGCACGTAGAGATCGACCGACTGCGTACCCGCGAGCTGATCGCCGTCGTTCACGAGCAGCTCCCCCGGCGGCCATGTTCCCCAGATCCCGCTCACGTCCCAGTAGAGGTTCCAGTCGCCGGGCGCCGTGGTCGCCTGGTTCTGACGGGTGGACTGGTCCTGGCAGCCCGGCACGGGCTGGTTGCGCGAGCATCCCGGGTCCATCGCCCGGTGGATGTCGACATGGTCAAAAGTGACGCGAAGGTGCGTCGGCACCGTCGTGGCCGTAACCGTGTCCCAGCCCGCGAACACCTGATAGGCGAACACGACACGCTCGCTCTGGGCCGAGTCGAGATGGAACGTGACGCGCACCGCGTCGCCCTCCTGCGTGAGCGTCGGCGCCGGCGCGTTCACGGAGCCCTTGTCGACCGCACGGAAGGTGAGGCGGGCGTCGGGAGTCGGCTTCGCGGGCGCCGGCACCAGGTACGAGTAGTCGCCCGTCACGTCCTGCCAGTTCGGCTCGGTCTCGATGCAGGCCTGGAAGTCGGGCGGGTAGTTGGTCGGATTCGGGAGCACGGGGCTGGGCGGCGGCGGGAACCTGTGCGCGCAGTCGATCGTCTTGCCGGCGCGCGTCTCGTCCGTCGACACGAAGAACTCGGTTTCGTGCTCGCCGTAGGGGCTGTTGGGGCTCTGGACGCGATCGTCGAAGATCGCGCGGTACGGATGGAACTCGGTGCGCTCGCCGCTGATCGTGCACTGCGACGGATCGGGGGCGAAGAAGCTCGGACAAGGCTGGCCCTCGTGGGGCAGGTCGTAGTCCGGGCTGAAGACGTTGGTGGGCGTCCCCCAGTGCCCGCAATCCCAGATCCACGAGCCCTTCTGTGTCACGCGGTCACCCGGTTCGGGCCACGCGAATTGCGGAATCGTGAGGTCTTCCCATTCGGTGTGGAGCCGCTGCGTCTCCTCGCCGTCGCCCGCATAGCCGCCCGTCGCCGGGTCGGTCCCCGACGCGGGGTGTCCGCTGATCAGGTACTGGTACTGCGGGTCGGGCTTGATGTTGAGGTTCATGTCGTAGGCGTCGTGCCCGAACGCGAAGTCCGCGCCCGACGTGTGGACGGCCTGGAAGCTCGGGTTGAAGGAGTCCGCAACGCCGCTGTCCCACCGGGGCGGGGGCGGAGGCTGGTCCGCCGGGGTGTTGTAGACGTAGGCCCACTCGGGCGTGGCGCCCGCGATGAGCGCGGCCGGATCGCGCTGGCAGCCGTCGATGAGGGACTGGGGCTGGTCGCCGGTGGGCTGGGGCGCGGGAGGATTGTCGGCCTGGGCGATCGTCGGCATCACGAGAAGCGCCGCGATCAACGCCAACCAGTACCTGACCACCCCACTGAGTGCCCGCAAAAGCCCTCCCCTCAAGGACGCTGCGACTATACCCGACCGGAAGCCTGCCGATCCATATGAGGAGAGCCCATGGAAGACCTGACGGATGTGCGCTACGAGGTGGAGGACGGCCTTGCCACGATCACGATCGACCGCCCCGACCGGCTGAATGCTTTCCGAGCCCGCACCGTCGACGAGCTAATCCGGTGCTTCAAGCGCGCCTGGGCAGGTGGAGACGTGGGCGTGGTCTGCTTGACGGGCGCCGGCGATCGCGCTTTCTCGACGGGCGGCGACCAGAAGCAGCGGGCGGAGACCGGCGACTATGGGCCCTCCGAGTCGGGCCTCTTCGAGGTGGAGACGCTCCACCGCCTGATCCGCGAGATCCCGAAGCCGGTGATCGCCGCCGTGAACGGCTATGCGATCGGCGGCGGCCACGTGCTGCACGTGCTCTGCGACTTGACGATTGCCGCGGACACAGCCGTGTTCGGGCAGACGGGCCCGCGCGTCGGCTCATTCGACGCCGGCTTCGGCACGGGGTATCTCGCGCGGGTCGTCGGCGAGAAGCGCGCTCGCGAGATCTGGTTCCTGTGCCGGCGATACGACGCCGAGACGGCCGAGCGCTGGGGACTCGTGAACCGCGTCGTGCCGGCGGGCGAGCTGCGTGGCGAGGTCCGGAGGTGGGCCGGCGAGATCCTGAAACTCTCCCCCACCGCCCTGCGATTCCTGAAGCAATCGTTCAACGCCGACACTGAGCACCTCGCCGGCGTCGGTCAGCTCGCCTTCACCGGGCTCGGCCTGTTCGTGGAGTCGGAGGAGGCCGAGGAGGGCGTGCGCGCGTTCGCCGAGAAGCGCGATCCCGACTTCGCGCGCTTCCGCGAGCGGGTTTCGACGTGAACGAGCAGTCTACGTTCGACGAGGTCAAGCGACGGCTCGCCGAGATTCACTACCTCGGGCGCGCGAAAGCGCTGTTCGACTGGGACGAGCGCACGATGATGCCCCCAGGCGGTGCCGAGTCGCGCGCCGAGCAGGTCGCGGCGCTCGTGCGGGTGCGCCACGAGAAGCTCGCCTCGGACGAGCTCGGCAGGCTGCTCGACGAGCTCCAGCCGTTCGGCGAGGAGCTCTCCTACGAATCGGACGAGGCCGCCCTGATCCGGGTCGCGCGGCGCGACCACGAGAAGGCCCGCCGTGTGCCGGTCGAGCTGCTCGCCGAGATGGCGCGCGCCGCCTCGGTGGCCGAGAACGTGTGGCGCGAGGCGAAGCGGCGCAACGACTTCGGGCTCTTCCTTCCGCATCTTGACCGCAACGTCTACCTGCGGTTGCGCTATGCGCACTGCTTCGAGCGCGAGCACGTATACGACCCGCTGCTCGATGACTACGAGCCCGGCATGAAGACGAGCGAGGTCACCGCGATCCTCGCCGATCTGAGGGAGGCGCTCGTGCCCCTGGTGGAGGAGGTCTCGCCGCGTGCGGCGGAGGTCGACGATACCTTCCTGCGGAAGACTTTCCCGGTGGATGGGCAGCGCGCGCTGGTGCGGCGCATGCTGGGCGCGCTGCCGATGCCGAGCGAGTCCTGGCGCCTCGACGAGACCACGCACCCCTTTCAGATGAGCCTCTCGCCGACCGACGTGCGCCTCACGACCCGCTACGACGAGGACGACCTGCCCGCGGCCGTGTTCGCGGCGCTCCACGAGTACGGGCACGGCCTCTACGAGAACGGCGTCGACCCGGCCCTCGACGGCACGCCGCTCGGGCGGCCGACGTCACTCGGGCTGCACGAGTCGCAGAGCCGCATGTGGGAGAACCACGTCGGGCGGAGCCTGCCGTTCTGGCGCCGCTTCTACGGCGCGCTCGACGAGTCGTTCCCTGGTTCGCTGGACGGCGTCGGCGCGGAGGGCTTCTTCCGGGCGGTCAACAAGGTGCAGCCGTCGCTGATCCGGATCGAGGCGGACGAGCTCACCTACGACCTCCATATCCTGCTGCGCTTCGAGCTCGAATGCGAGCTGTTCGAGGGCGAGCTCGAGCCTCGCGACCTGCCCGAGGCGTGGAACGAGCGCACGCAGTCCTACCTCGGCATAGAGGTGCCGGACGACGCGCACGGCGTGCTCCAGGACGTGCACTGGGCAGGCGGCGACTTCGGCTACTTCCCGACCTATTCACTCGGCAACGTGATCGCCGCGCAGCTGTGGGAGAAGGCGCGCGAGGCGCTGCCCGACCTCGACAACCAGATCGAGGCCGGTGACTTCGAGCCGCTGCGCGAGTGGCTGCGCGAGCACGTGCACCGCCACGGGCGCAAGTTCTCCGCCGCCGAGGTGGTCGAGCGCGCGACCGGCCGCCCCATCGAGGTGGGCCCGTACGTTCGTTATCTGACCTCGAAGTTCCGGACGCTGTACGGGTAACCGGGCTAGACTCGCCGGGTCCATGCCCCGGCTGGCCGTCTGCATCGCTGCGCTCGTTTGCCTCGCCGTTGGCGCGTCGCCGGCGTTGGCCGCGCGAAAGCAGGTTCGCCTTCACCTCGTCGAGGGCACCGGCAACCCGACGAAGGCGATCAAGAAGTTCCGCACGTACTTCGGGCCCGACAATGGCGGCGCCCCCGGTGGGAACCCGAAGGGGCACCGGGAGATCAACTGGGACGGCGTGCCGGACCAGTTCGCCGAGCCGAACGCGCTGCCGGGCGACTACTTCAACGGCAAAGCGGCGCCGCTCGCGCGCGGAGCGATCCTCTCCACGCCGGGCGACCACGTGGCGGTGAGCGCGGACAGCGACAACCCGACCCACACCGCAGTGCGATTCGGTGACATCAACCCGACCTACGCCAACATCTTCAAGGCCTTCAGCCCGGAGCGCCTGTTCTCGCCGATCGGCTCCAACGTGGTCAACCTCACGTTCCGCGTGCCCGGCACGAACACGCCCGCGGTCGTGACCGGGTTCGGCGCCGTCTACACGGACATCGACCGCAAGAAGAACACCGCCTTCCAGTACTTCGACCGCAAGGGTCACCTGCTCGGCAGGTTCGCGGCGCCCGTGTCGAAGAACGGGTTCTCGTTCCTGGGCGTGGTGTTCGCACGACCGCGCGTGGCGCACGTGCGGATCCAGTATGGGACCAGCAAGCTTGGCCCGAACGACTCGAAGAAGCACGACGTCGCCGTCATGGACGACTTCCTGTACGGCGAGCCGCAGGCCGCGCGGTAAAGCCCGACCAGGTTCGAGGGACGCAGGTCGACTTGGGGTGCCCATAGCGCTACTAACTCGACCCGCGTCGGTTCGGTGGCGATCTCAGCCCGGCGGCAGCCCGACCGACTCGAGCGCCGCGCTTCGATCGGTGTAGGCGTCGACGCGACGCACGCGCCCATCCTCCGCGAAGCTGACGACGCCCGCGCCGGCAATCTCGACCTCGATGCCGCTCGTCCGGCCCTTTACCTTGAGCCGTGTGAGGGCGACGATCCTGCCGTCCCGCTCGAAGAGGTCGTCGAGCGCGACACTCGCTTCGACCCAGACGTCCTGGAATCCCTCCCGGTAGTCGCGCGCGCCCTGCTCGCCACGGTAGACGCCCTCCATCGTGCCGCCGTGCTGCTCCATCACGTAGTCCTTGGTCATTACGGCCGGGTCCCAATACCCCTGACCCCAGTTCGTGGTCAACAGCCGCGCCTTCTCCGCCCTTGCCTCGTCCACGCGGTGTAGGGTACGCGCCGTGCCACGCGCCCACGCGAACGGGATCGAGATCGAGTACGAGACCTTCGGCGATCCGTCCAAGCCCGCGATCCTGCTGGTCATGGGGCTCGGCATCCAGATGCTGGGCTGGCAGGAGGCCTTCTGCCAGATGCTCGTCGACCGCGGCTACTTCGTGATCCGCTTCGACAACCGCGACGTCGGCCTGTCCAGCAAGATCGAGGACGGGCCGGAGCCGAACGTGATGCAGCTGATGGCCGGCGATTACAGCTCCGCCAGCTATGTGCTCTCCGACATGGCCAACGACGCCGTCGGGCTCCTCGACGCGCTCGACATCGAGAAGGCGCACGTGGTGGGCGTCTCGATGGGTGGCATGATCGCCCAGACGATGGCGATCGAGCATCCCGGCCGCGTGCTGTCGCTCACCTCGATCATGTCGACGACCGGCAACCAGGCCGTCGGGCAGCCACGCCCGGATGTGCTGATGGCGCTGGTCACGCCTGCCCCCGACGACCGCGACGGCTTCGTCGACTTCCAGGCGAAGATGTTCAAGCTGATCGGGTCGCCGGAATATCCGCTGGACGAGGACATCCTGCGGGAGCTGATCGGCCGCTCATACGACCGCATGCACTATCCGGCGGGGTTCATGCGCCAGCTCACCGGCGTCCTCGCGTCGGGCGACCGCACCGCGGCGCTCGCGAGCGTGAACGTGCCGACCACCGTGATCCACGGCGAGGCCGATCCGCTGATCGCGATCAGCGGCGGCGAGGCCACGGCCGCCGCGATCCCGGGCGCCAAGCTGGTCAGGGTCCCGGGCATGGGCCACGATCTGCCGCCGCTGCTCTGGCAACGGTTCGTCGACGAGATCGTCGCGAACGCCGAGCGCGCCACCGCGGCAACCACCGGCTAGAAACTCATTCACTGAACAAGGAGGGCCAAGGGTAGAAGTTGGTTCTCTTTGAACAAGGAGGGCCAAGGGTAGAAGTTGGTTCTCTTTGAACAAGGAGGGCCAAGGGTAGAAGTTGGTTCTTCTTGTGTAAGGTCGAAACATGGCCGGCTTTGTTCGCTCAGCGCGTCTTGGCAAGCGCGCGATTCCGATCGCATGGGCCCTGATTGCCGCGGAGATGGCGATCGTGCTGCGGCGGCACTGGGGATCGCTGCATCCGCACTCGCAACGGCGGCTGCGCGAGCTGGTCGCCAAGTCGAAGGGTCGGCCCGACCGGCTCACCGGCGACGAGCGGCGCGAGCTGATCCATCACGTGCGCCAGCTCGACCTGCGCGCGCTCGCGGCCGAGATCGGCGACGTGGTCTCGCCGGTGCACCTGCCGGGTTGGCGCCGCCGGCGGCGCCGGCGCTAGCCGCGCGTGACGAGCCGCACGCGCACGACGTTCGAGCTGCCGGCGCGCGCGATTACGGCGCGGATCATCACGAGCCGCGTGCGGCGGCCGATGCGGACCTTGCTCAGGCGCGCGCGAGCGAACCGCGCTGAGGCGCCGAAGGTGCCATTCGCGTTCGTGGGCTTGCGCCGGAGTTGACGCCAGTGACCGCGGCGTGTGCGGACCTGGATACGCACCCGTGCCCGCTTCGGGACCGTGCCGCGCACGCGGCCGGTCAGGTGCAGCGTGGCGCCGAGCCGCAGTTTGTTCCTGTCGGCATGGAGCACCACGCGGCGACCCCTTTTCTTCTTGGCCTTGTTGCCCTTGGCGGAGGCTGGCGCGGAAGCAGCGGGCGCGGCGCCGGAGCGTCCGGGCCGGAAGTCGGCCGCCGTGAAGTCGAAGCTGTTCTGGTTGAGCCCGGTCTGCGCCCAGATCTCCGGGTGCGTGAAGTCCGCGTCCATCTCGAAGTCCGCGCCCTGGTCGACGACGTAGGCGCCGTAGGTCTTGAGCGCCTGGATCACGTTCCGCTCACCGATGCCCGAGCCGGGGGGCGGCTGGTAATCGGGGCGCAGCACGAACAGCATCCCGTACTTGATCGCGCCCGGGCCGCCGTTGCCGTCGGAGTGACTCGCAGGTGGATAGATGAAGCTGCTCGAGACCGACGGGACAGTGATGCCGAGCGCATGGTCGACGCCGTTGAGCGCTTCGTCGGCCCGGAGGGTGGTCGCGATCAGCGGCGTGCCCGAGCCGCGCGCGGAGTTGTCACCCGACTTGCTCGCATAGCCGGGGCCGGTGAGATCCCACTGCACGACCACCTCGGTCTTGTATCCCCCCGGCCCCGCGGCGGTGCAGCGCCAGAACTCCCACGCGGTTTTGCGGTCGGCCGAGACGACCGTCAGGTGGCCGTCGGACCCCGATGCGGGTGTCACACCGGCCGGCACCGGGACCGGCTTGTTGTCGTACTTGGTGATGCCGAGCGGCGACCAGCTGGGCTGACCGACGCTCACGTGCGCGGTCGGGTCGCCGGGCGCGGCGAAGAAGATCGGGCTCGAGTACTTCGGGTTGTCCGGCGTGCCCGAGAGCTTCATGGTCCATCCGGCGGAGCCCGCGAACTGGGACGCGAACGGATTGTTCGGGGCGGCG
>Ga0075433_10004489_pt1 | contig 10873 bp, 7 predicted proteins | sample RhiMethybrSRZTD2_FD_75299 | JGI IMG/M metagenome (GOLD analysis project Ga0075433, IMG submission 75299) | Populus rhizosphere microbial communities from Tennessee, USA - Rhizosphere MetaG P. TD hybrid SRZTD2 | ecosystem: Host-associated > Plants > Roots > Rhizosphere > Soil | place: USA... | reverse complement strand
TCGGTGAGCTGGCTCGGATCCTCGCCGGGGAGGAACTCGTCCAGGATGAAGGTGCGCACCGCGTCGATGATGTGGTTCATTTCCTCGCCTCCCGGTGGGCCAGGACCTCTCCCGCGTGCGCGACGATGGCATCGTACAGGCCGGCCGCGATCATCTGATGGCCCTTCACGTTGGGGTGGGCGTCCCACTCCGCCAGGCGAAGGGCGACGCCGTCGGTCTGGCCGTACACGTGCTTGAGATCAAGGACCACGAAGCCCGCCTCCCGGGCCCGGTCCATCACCTCGACGGCCTCCTGCGCCCAGATGCCGGGATAGATGTGCGGCAGGAACACGAGGATCGGTACCACGCCGCGCGCCCGGCACGCCTTGACCATCTCCCCGTAGAGCCAGGTCGTGATCTCGCCCCGGAGCGGCCGGAGCTTCCGTAGAGCCGTGGTCTCGTCCGTGCTCTTGTCGATGCCCGCGCGGCGGGCCACGTCCTGGAGGTACGGGTAGGGAATGGGCACACCCCTTCGCACCGAGGTCTCGAGGCTCTGCGCGATGCCCAGGAGCTCACGCCCCGCCGCCACGTGGATGATGGCGTCGGGCTTGAAGTCCCACACCTTGTCGAGCACCGCGAGCTGCTGCAGCGGCTCGTAGCCAGGCACCGAGAAGTTGAGGATCTCGTAGCTCGAGATCCCCGCGGCCGGACGCGTCTCGTTGAGCCGCTTCTCCACGATGGCTTCGAAGACCTCGCCGTCCGCGACCCCCCAGCCCATCACGGTGGACGCCCCCAGCAGTGCGAAGCGGAAAGTGCCGGGCGGGGGCACCCGCTCGTACTCCCGGTCGCGCATCCCCCACCGGTTCGTATGGATCGGGCCGAACCGCGTCTGCACGCTCATGGACGGCACCAGCTCCGTCTGCCGGAAGTCGCCCGTGAACCGCTCGAGTCCCAGTCCCTGGACATCGAGCCAGTTGGCGGGCTTGTTCATGTACACCTCCCAGAGCTGGCTGTTGAAGCGGTCCACGCGGACGAGGTCCTCGTAGTAGCCGCGCTCCAGGAGCGCCATGTCGGTCCGGCTGAGCTGGCCCGAGCGCAGCGAGTGGATCATAGTCGCCGCGGACGGCCCGAGCTTGACGTACACGCCATGAATGCCGCTGAGCCCCAGGACGACGAGGGTCGCCACCGTCGCGATCGTTCGCCAGGGAAGGGCCGGCGCGCGGCGGCTGGTCGATGCGGGCCCTTCGAGCGAAAGGCCGGGCGCCCCGACCACCGCGGCCACGGCGAGCAGCGGCAACGCCGAGCGCATCGCCGCGCCGGGGGACGAGAACAGCGCCCCCCAGAGAGAAAACCAGGCGGCGAAGGACTCGGCCGTCCACAGCGACCACAGGAGGCAGATCGTGGCGAAGGTGCCGGCGACCTTGAGCGCGGTGACCGCCCGCTCGCGCGGCGGGACGCCGCGCCCGGGCAGCCGGCGCGCGCGGCCGTGCCGCGTCTCGTAGAGCGCGTTCCACACCACGAGGCCCGCGAGGATCGACCAGAACGCGACGTCGGTCCAGGAGAGGAGCACCGCCCCGCGGAGCCAGAACCACTGATAGGCGTGGAGCGCCCAGGTCGCGGCGAAAACCACGAGGGTCGCGATCACGAGGGCGCGGCCGGGGCCGAGCGTCCGGAGCTTGAAGTAGAGCGGATTGAAGAAGACTTTCAGCATGAAGTCCTTCCAGTAAATATTGATCCGACGCCAGAAGTCCGTGAAGCTCGACGCGAGATAGTACCGGTGGTGTGTCTCGGGGAGCCGGAAGCCGAAGAGGTACAGCATGCCCACGATCAGGTGGAACTGCCCGGAGACGCGCAGATAGAGCAGGAAGTTGGCCAGCACGAACTGTCCGAACGAGGCGGGCCCGCTCACCTCCGCGGGCGAGAGCGTCAGGTAGTAGTAGACGAAGCGATACGCGATGAGGTGCACGACCCCCCGCGCCATCCAGTCCACCCCGGTCTGATAGATCCGCGCCGCGTCGACGTCGAAGTACGTCCGCCGGAACGTCCGATAATCCACGACGGGAAAGAGCGGAAAGCAGACATTCGGGAGCAGGAAGAAGTAGGCCAGCACCCGGGTCAGCGAAAACGACTCTTTGTCGTGCTTGAGGTCGTACAGATAGACTATGAGGCGAAACATGAACAGCGAGCCGAGGATCGGCCAGATCGCCGCTGACCAGGGGGCGGTTGTGGGCGCCATGCGCATCACCGCCAACCCCGCGCCCACGACGACCAGCACGACGACGCGCCGCCAGAACGGGATGGGCAGATGGCAGATGGCGATCAGCAGCGCGCCCAGACCGATGAGCCACGCGCCCTCGCGGGGGCCGAGCACCAGGACGATGCCGCTCAGCGACAACAAGACGAAGGCGCCGAGCCGCCACCGCAGGGGCAGGAGCGCGTGCACGGCGAAGCCAAGGAACGCGAGCATCGTCAGGCGCACGAAGGCCGCGCTCTCGATGGTGAACTGGCGAATGATCAGCGCGAGCAGTGCAAGCTCGACGAGGATGAATGCCAGCCGCGGGATGCTGATCCGTCCGGGTGATGCATGCCCACTGACCACGACGCTGGGTGCGCTCGCGGAAGGAACCACAGCGGACATGGCACTGCATTGTGCAACACTGGACTAGGACGCGCAACGCTTTGACAGCACGGCGGCTGCGAGGAATATTCGCGGGGGCCGGGAGGAGCAGCGGGTGATGGGACCTTGGTGGCGTATCCTTCGCTCGAGCGCGCTAGCCCTCGGCTTGCTCGCAGTGATCCCACGTGGCGCGGGCGCCGCGGACGCGAGGCCCCTCGAAGTGCCGGTCGGCACGTGGAAGGAATTACCCGGCACCAAGCTCAAGGACGCGTGGGCGGAGTGGGGGCAACCCGAGTTCCTTCCACAGGGTTCGGTGACCGGCGCATCCGCCATGATCACGGGGTGGAATTCCGGGGCGCTCGACACCAAGCGAGGTCTCTTCGTGGTGCCGCGCACAGGAGGCCACGCGGACTGGGCCGGCAATCAAGTCATCGCCTTCGACGTGAACGCGCTGACATGGCGCCTGCTCCGCCCGCCCTCCCCAAATTACCCCCGGCTGATTGCGTCCAATCCCGGCTCGGCCTACATCAACCCGTACTCGGATGGTACGCCCTCCAGTGTGCACACCTACGATGCGGTCGAGTACCTGCCCACAGTGGACCGGGTCTGGAGCGCCGGGGGGATCTACTGGTCGCCGGGCGGGGAGTCGGCACCCTCCAAGACGTGGTGGTGGAACCCGACGTCGACCGAGTGGGAGCTCAAGACGACACGACCGGGCGGCTACAGCACGTCCGCCCGCTGGATCCCGTCCCTCGACCGCCTCATTGTGCGGACAAGCCAGGGCCTGTTCAGTTACGATCCTGCGACGGACACGTACAAGGAGCTCTTCCTGTCCGCGTTGCCCGGCTCGTCGTCGACGCTGGCGCTGGACGACGCGAAGCGCAAGCTGTACCGGTTCGTGAGCGGTAAGCTCGCGACCATGGACCTGGGCAACCCGAGCGGGAAGGAGTCGATGGGCGCGATGACCGGGGACACCGGCTTCAGCGGCCTCAGCGGAATCGGGGCTTTCTTCGACAAGGGGAAGGTGATGGCCTTCGGCCGCGCCGCGGCCGCCGCGCGCGGCGCGCTCCACGTCGTGGACCCGGCGACACGCGTGGCGGCTCGCTACGATCCGCCCGACGACGTCCACCCGCCGGCGCCGACGCACCAGGGCACGTGGAAGCGCTTCTTCGAAGCTCGCGGCTACTTCTGGGTGATCACGCAGTGGAACGAGAACGTGTGGGTGTTCAACCCGGGCCCGCAGGGCGTGTCGCCGACGCCTTCGGCGCCGCGCGCGGAGGTCCAGAGCGAGGCGCCGTCGCGTCCGGTGGCCGCGCCGGCACCCGCACCGGTTCCGGCTCCCGCGGCGCCGCCGAGCCCCGTCCCGCCGCCGAGCCGTCCGTCGCCACTGCCCGTCCGCACCGCGGCCGAGCCTTCGGCGCCGGAGCAGGACAAGCAGCGCGCCCCCGCCGAGCGCGTGCCGCTCGACGTGCCGGAGCGCACCTGGGTGCCGCGTCCGCAGCCGGTCGTCGGCGAGGGACCTTCGGCGAGCCACGGCAAGCACATGCGGCTGTTCCACGACTCCAAGCGTGGCCGCATGGTGCTGACCGGGGGTGACTATGAGTACACGCGCGGAGACGGGAACGGGAACCAGATCGTCTGGGCCATCGATCTCGCCAGGGGAGCGAAGTGGGAGCTGCTCCACGGATGGTGCGCTCCGCCGGGGGGAGTACAGCCGGCGCGACCGGACAACGTCACCTGGGTCTACGACTCCAAGCGTGACCAGGGCATCATCATGCCCGCGTTCTACTTCGGGCCCGCGAACTGTCCGGGCGTGAGCGAGGCGAAGGACGGCTACGTGTTCGACCTCGCGTCCAATGCCTGGCAGCCTGCGCCCTGGCCACGGCCGACACCGAACTACGGGGGTGACATCCACAACCACTGGGGCGTCTACGATCCTGTCAGCGACGGCGTGTATCGCTTCTACTGGCGGGGCGCCCTCCACATGCAGGTGCTCGAGCGTGCGGGCAACCGCTGGGACTTCATTCCGCTGCGCGGAGCGTCCGGTGTGTCCAGCAGCGACGCGTCGAACGATCAGCCCGCGATCGACCCGCAGGGGCGCTCGATCTACGTCATCTCCAGGAAGCTGAAGGCGCTGCTCCGCTACTCGATCAGCAAGAAGGACGTCGCCGAAGTCATCCCGTTGCCAGCGGGATGGACGGCGCCCGTCAGCGAGTTCGCGGGCGGCGACATGGAGACGTACCTAGCCTTCGACTCGATCAACCGGGTACTGATCAATCCCGTGACCCACAACTACGGTGGCAAGGTGCTCGGCCTGGGCATCTACCACGTCGACACGAAGAAGTGGGAGTGGGAGGAGGCCCAGGAGGGGGTCAGCGGCAACACTCTGGCCTTCGACGCCACCAACAACGTCTTTATGTTTTTCGGGCGCAGCGCTTCCAAGCAGTTCTGGCTCTATCGCTATCGCGCCGCTCCCTAGGTCGCGGAGGAATCGTGAGCGGACATCTTGGAACCTTCCTTGCCGCTTGGCGCGCGGCGCGCCTGCCTCTTCTCGCGCTGGGCGGGATCGCCTGCGCGGTGCTGGGTCTGGTCGTGCTGAGCGTGCCGAGGGCCGGTAGTATCGAGATCTCGCCTGAGATGGACCTGTGCGGCCAGATCAATGGCCTGCCCCCCGGCGGGGAGCTCGTCCTGCCGCCGGGCGACTACACCGGCCCGTGTACGATTCGTCAAGGGGGCGCCCCCGGCGCTCCGATCGTGATCCGTGGCCGCGACCTGGTCCAGCGGCCGCGGATCGTCTATGGCGGGCGCCGTTCGAACGTGATCGACGTCCGCGCGGATCACGTTACCATCCGCGGCCTCGCTTTCGGCCCCACCGAGCGGGAGGTGGACGGGATCCGCATCTTCGGGCGGGAGGGGATCACCGTCGAGGATTGCGAGTTCTCGGGGGTTGGCGGGATCGCCGTGGTGGCGAACCACTTCAGCAACCGCGGACTCGTGGTCCGTCGCAACACCGTGCGCGACAGCGACTCCACCGCGATGTACTTCGGCTGCCACGACGGCGCCGGCTGCGCAGTGACCGACTTCGTCATCGAGGAGAACCACATTCAAACGGTTCGCGCCCCCGATCCCGAGATCGGCTACGGGATCCAGGTGAAGCTCAATTCCCGGGGGATCGTGCGCGGGAACGTGGTGCTGGACACCAAGGGACCGGCCATCATGTTCTACGGCGCGACGGATCTGGGGGGGCGCCCGTCGCTGGTGGAGGGCAACGTCGTCGTCGGGTCGCAGCGCTCGTCCGGCATCGTCGTGGGCGGCGGGCCGATCGTGGTGCGGAACAACATCGCCCTCGGCAACAGCATGGCCGGCATCGCGATCGAGGACTACGCGCGCCGCGGGCTCCTGCGCGGCGTCGTGGCGGCGCACAACACCGTCTACCGCAACGGGGTCGCGGGCATCATGGTCCCCCCCGCGGGTCTCGTCGACGCCACCCTGATCAACAACGCCGCCCAGGCCAAGCCCGGCGGTACGGCGTTCCCCGAGCCGCAGGCCGGTCTGCGTCTGATGGGCAATGTCGACTGCGCGGGGCTCTCGTGCTTCGTGGACGGGGAGAGCCAGGATTTCTCGCCGATGCCCGGGGGCCCGCTGTCGACCTCGGCCGCCGTCCCCGTCGGCCCCTGGGTCCCCACGTTCGACTTCTTCGGCGCGCCTCGCGCGATGCCTCCCACCGTGGGCGCGGTCGAGCACGTCCAGGGCCCGCTGCGGTTGACGCCTCGCCCTTGATCACTTCCTTTTAGTGCCAGGCGAGCTCGCTGATGGACCGTCCCCAGTATGGCGGCGGGCTGGCTCGCCGGAGCCATGCCGCGATATCTCGGCTGAGCACTGACGTGCAGCCCAGTAAAGACCCCAGGGGACGCGTGCCGGAGAAGTCGATCCGGAGGTAGCCGAGCTCTCGCAACTGTTCGAGGGCCGGCGCATAGGACGGCTTGTCGCTGTTGTCGAAGAAGATCAACCCGCCCTCGGTGAGGGCCCGATGGGTGGGCCCCACGCACGATAGTCGCGCATGGCCGTCGATGAGCACCACGTCGAAGGGCCCCCCGGCGCGCTCGATCGCTGAAACGTAAGCGTCGCCGGCCTCCGCGTGCAGAAGCATGTCGGCGCACACCGCGATGGTGACGTGGGCGTTGGAGGGGAGGGGGAACCGGGCGGCGTAGCTGGCGTCTCGCTCCACACTCGACACCGACCGCACGCGCTCCGCCATCCAGAGAGTCGAGCCTCCCATGCCGTACTCGAAGACACGATGGTCGGCACAGAGAACGCCCTCCAGCCAATCGATCGCCGGGTAGGTCAGCAAAGGCAAAGGCCGTCCCCCGCGATCTACAGAGGCACTGGCGCTCACGGAGCGGAACCATCCGCGCTGCTTGTACGCGCCAAGCAGGCGAATCGCTGGCCGTACATGCCGCGGATGATGCGGAAGACACCACAGCGCGTAGCGAGCGCGCTCGACACCACGCGCGAGCTCCCACCATGCCTCCCGTACCGCGTTACTACCCCGCATGGCCTTCAACAAAGGCTCGCCCTTTGTGGCGCAGAGCGTGATTCAGCGGAAGTCCTTGGCGTTGATCCCGTGCTTGTCGAGCAGCCCGTGCAGGGTCGGGCGGCTCACCTTCAGCTCGCGGGCGGCCTGGCTCACGTTCCCCCGATGCCGGCTCAGCACCTCCACCAGGGTCTGCCGCTCGACGCGCTCGCGCGTATCCCGGAGCGAGCCCACCTGCGTCGGCTCCGCCGCCGCCAGGTCGAGATCGGAGGGCATGATGACCCGCCCGCGACTCATGATCACCGCGCGGCTCACGCGGTTCTCCATCTCGCGCACGTTGCCGGGCCAGCCGTGCGCCATCATCGCCTGGATCGCGTCGGGCCCGAAGCGCACGCGGCGCCGATGCTCCTGTCCCGCGCGCTCGAGAAAGCGATTGGCGATGAGCAGGATGTCCTCCCCGCGCTCGCGGAGCGGCGGCAGGTCGATCGTCACCACGGACAGCCGGTAGTAGAGGTCCTCGCGGAACAGCCCTTGCTGGAGGTGGCTCTTGAGGTCGCGGTTGGTGGCGGCGATCACGCGGAGATCAACCGAGATCGGCTGCCGCCCGCCCAGGCGCTCGATAGTCCGCTCCTGGAGGAAGCGCAGGATCTTCACCTGGAGATGCACGGGCAGCTCACCGATCTCGTCCAGGAACAGCGTGCCGCGGTTGGCCAGCTCGAACTTGCCCTGCCGCTGCACGTGCGCGCCGGTGTAGGCCCCGCGCTCGTGGCCGAACAGCTCCGACTCCAGCAGCGTCTCGGGAATGGCGCCGCAATTGATGGCCACGAAGGGACCGTCCTTGCGGCCGCTGCGGCTGTGGATGGCGCGGGCGATCAGCTCCTTGCCGGTGCCGCTCTCCCCCTCGATGAGCACGGTGGCGTCGGTCTTCGCCACGCGCTGGACCACGGCGAAGATCTCACGCATCCGGGGCGTGCTGCCGATGATCTCCTCGAAGCGGATGGCGCTCTCGCGGGCCTGCGCCGCCGCCTCGCCCTCGCGCCCCAGCTCGGCGAGGTACGCCGCGCGCCGCAGCACGACCTTGTACTCTTCGAGATCGATCGGCTTGAGGTGATAGTCGAAGGCGCCGAGCTGCACCGCGCGCAGGGCGTTCTCGCGGTCGCCGTTGCCGGTCACGACCACGACCTTGGTGGTGGGCGCGGCGCGGAGGATCTCGTCGAGGGTCTTGAGCCCCTCCTCGGCGCCGTCGGCGTTCGGCGGGAGGCCCAGGTCCAAGCTCACGATACCCGGCTGCACCTCGTGGAACAGCGCCATGGCCTGCGCGCGGTCCTCCGCGAACCACAGGGTGTAATCGTCTCGAAGGGCGTACTTCACCTGGGTCCGGATGCCCTCGTCATCATCCACGACCAGGAGCTTGGGCTTCGTCATTGCGGTCGTCTCCTCACGCCCACGGCTAGCGGGGCAGGCTCCCCAGCAGGGCCGGATAGAACAGTCGGAGGAATTCGGTCTGGCGGCTCAGCGCGGCGTGGCCGTCCTCGCCGGCCTCGAGAGGTGAGGCGATCCGGATCAATGCGCCGTCCGATCGGCCCCGCACCAGTTGATTGTACAAGAGACGGGCGCGATACCCATGGTCGCTGAGCGTGGCGATCCCGCCGATCTCGTACCAGTACAGCACCGCGTAGCGGCGCTGCTTCATGTCGATCAGGACCAAGTTGGCGGGGACGCCGGCGCCCCCGGCGCCGATGGGCAGGACCACCTCGCGCTCCGTCATCTGGTTCCAGCCCTGGCCGGGGAACACGAACTCGCGGGCGGCCGCCCGCCGCGTCTCATCCTGGATCGGGAAATACTCGACGAGCACCCACTCCGTCTCCGGTCCCTTCGCATAGCCGCGGGCGAGGCGGACGGGCGCCCGCCCGTCGGGCCGCAGAATCGTCTCGGGCGCCTCGTCGGTGACCCTCCAGCCGGGTGGGGCCGGGACGGCCTCGAACGAGGCGCGCAGCGGGGTCTCGATCACGCGCACGGGCATCGCCACCGCGATGCCCGTGGCCACCAGGAGGCCCAACGCGATCAGGGAGAACCGCACCCCGCGTCTCATGCCCGCCGTCTCCGCGTCAGGCGGAACAGCACGGCGTCCAGGGCCATGAGGAGGATGAAGGTGAAGAGGAAGTTCACCGTGCCGTTGAACATGTGGTAGCTCGTGCGGAGCGTCCAGAGCCCGATCCAGTACGCCGCGGCCGCCACGCTGGTAATCCGAATGATGTTGGCGCCGATGGCGAGGGGCAAGGTGGCGAGGATCAGCGTGATCCGGAGCCAGGTCGGGCGCCGGGCCACCACCGCATAGGCCACGCCGAGCGACAGCAGCGCCGCGATGGCGGGGATGCTGCTGCACGCGTCCGCGACCTCGAGGTTGACGTTCGGGAGGTGCAGCATCACCCCGTCGTGATAGACGGGAACGCCCATCCAGCGGAGGAACATCGCGGAAGCGTCCGCATCGAAGAGGCGCGAGCGGTAGGTGACCTGCTTCACCGTGCCCCAGGGCAGCGGGATCAAGAAGACGAGATAGGCGATGCCGGGCCACGTGTAGCGGGTGATCGCGAAGCCCGCGAGCACGAGCGAGAGCCCGAGAAGGATCACGGGCAGCGACACGCGCGCCACGAACGGCTCGCTCGCCCGCATTCCCACCGCGAAGACGAGCAGCCCCGCCACGAGGACGGGAAATCCCCAGGCCGACGGCGCCACGGTCCGCGCGCGGATCTCGTCCCGCCGCGCCCAGATCAGATAGCCCGCGATGAAGGGAATCGCGAAGCCATGCGAAAGGCTGGGGAACTCCGACCACTCGGAGACGAGCCCGGGCACGAGCGGCGCGTAGAGGGCCAGCGCGGCGATCCAGGGCGGCAGGAACCACGCCCACGTGGCCCGGAGCCACCGGGCGCGCTCCGCGGTGGTGGCCGTGGTCATGGCCGGCCTCCGTCCATCGTGGACCGCGGCGTGAGGGGCAGGCGCAGCCGGAAGGTGCTGCCCGCGCCTTCCCGGCTCGTCACCTCGATGGTCCCTCCGTGAGCCTCCACGATGCCCTTGGCCTGATACAGCCCGATGCCCCAGCCGCCGCTCTTGGTGGACTTGAAGGGCGCGAACAGGGACTTCTGGATGAACTCGGGCGACATCCCGCAGCCGGTATCGGTCACCTCGCACACCACCGCGTCCCCGTCCTCGTAGCTCCGCACCGTGACCGTCCCGTTGCCCTGCACCGCCTCCACCGCGTTGGTGACGAGGTTCTGGATCACCTTGAGCAGCGCCTCGGCGTCGCCCGGCACCGTCGGGATGGCGCCGAACTCCTTCACCAGGTTCACGCGCCCGCCGTCCAGGGGTCGCGTGGCGTCGAGGGCCAGCGCGGAGAGATCCACCGGCTCCGAGCGCAGGCGGCTGGCGTCGGGCGCGGCGGTGAGGCGGCTCAGGAGCCCCTTCATCCGGTCCACCGTCCGCGACAGCGTCTTGAGCGCGTCTTTCTGGAACTCGGGATCGTCGAAGTGCTGCAGCGCGTTCTGGCTCAGCATGGACAGGGCCGAGACCGCGTTCTTGAGGTCGTGGATGACGAACGAGGTGAGGCGGTGGAAAGCCTCGAACTCTCGCGCCTGGGCCAGGGTCTCGGACAGCCGCGCGGTGGCGATGACACCCGCAGCCTGCTCGGCCACCGTCATGAAGAACTCGAAGTCCTCGGGGGTGAAGGGATTGGCCCCGCGCTCCGG
>Ga0075433_10004487_pt1 | contig 10875 bp, 9 predicted proteins | sample RhiMethybrSRZTD2_FD_75299 | JGI IMG/M metagenome (GOLD analysis project Ga0075433, IMG submission 75299) | Populus rhizosphere microbial communities from Tennessee, USA - Rhizosphere MetaG P. TD hybrid SRZTD2 | ecosystem: Host-associated > Plants > Roots > Rhizosphere > Soil | place: USA... | reverse complement strand
ACCTCCACCCCAACCTCAGCGACCGCGCGTTCCCGGTCGGCGACGGCCTGCTGAAGCAGGTGCGGATCGGCCAGAACCGCGACGACGTGGTGCGGGTGGTGCTCGATTTCAAGGACGTGAAGGACTATTCGTACTTCTACCTGCAGAACCCCACGCGGCTGGTCGTGGACGTGCGGGCCACGCCGCGGCCGCAGGTGGCCGCGGGCGGCCCCGGCCCGACCCCACCCCCGCCGACGCGGAATCCGACGCCGCTCGCCAGCCCGTCTCCTCCCGACGCCGGCGCCGACCGCATGCCGGCGCGGCGCGTGGTGCCCGTCGAGGGGCCGGCGGCGGCCTCCGGGCGGCGCTCCCCGGTGTGGGACGTCGTGATCGACCCCGCCGCCGCCGGCCCGCGGTCCCCGGCGACCTCTCCCTCGCCGATCCCCGCCACCCGCAACGCGCGCGCGGAGCCGATCGCGCCGCTGCCCCCCCAGGCGAACCGCGCCGGCTCCTACAGCCTCGCGCGCCAGCTCGGCCTGGGCGCCCGGCGCATCGTGATCGACGCCGGGCACGGTGGCCACGATCCGGGCACCATCGGGGCGGGCGGCGTGCAGGAGAAGGACGTGGTGCTCGACGTCGCCCTCCGGGTGGAGCGGATGGTCCGCAAGGAGCTGGGGGCCGAGGTCGTGATGACGCGCTCCACCGACGTGTTCATCCCCCTCGAGGAGCGGACGGCCATCGCCAACTCCAAGGGCGCCGATCTCTTCCTCTCCATCCACGCCAACAGCAGCCGCAACCCCCAGGCGAAGGGGATCGAGACGTACTTCCTCAACTTCGCCGCCGACGCCCACGCGGAGGCGGTGGCCGCGCGCGAGAACGCCATCTCCGCCGCCACCCTGAAGGACCTCCAGAACCTCGTCCGCGCGATCACGCTCAACAGCAAGGTCGACGAGAGCCGGGACTTCGCGGCGAGCGTGCAGGAGGCGATGGTCGAGAACATGCGGCCGCACAACCCCGAGGTGCAGGACCGCGGCGTCCACACCGCGCCGTTCTACGTGCTCATCGGCGCCAACATGCCGAGCATCCTGGCCGAGATCGCGTTCCTCAGCCACCCCGAGGACGAGAAGCGCCTCAAGAAGTCCGACTACCGGGAGCGCATCGCCGCCAGCCTCCTCGAGGGCGTGCGGGCGTACCTCGACGCCCTCAACCGCACCCAGAGCCGCCAGTTGACCCAGGCTCCCCGGAAAAGTACAGTGGCCTCAGGAGAGGATCGTTGACCGCGTCGCTGCCGCTGCTCGCCGTCGAGACCATCACGTGGGTCAAGGTCCAGAAGCCGACCTTCGACCTGGTCGGCGTGGTCCTCGGCTCGTTCGTGCTCGCCGGCGTCTGCGTGCTCGTGGCCCTCGCCCTCGGCGGGATCCTCGGATTCGGCTTCATCCTGCGCCGCCGCCGCCTGCCGCCCCGGTCCTGGGCCGACGACGGCCTCAAGCTCGCCCAGCACTGATCGGGAGGGGCCCGGCCCCGCGTTTGACTCACTGCGTCAGCCTGTCTTGACTTTCATGACGCAGTGCGTTATCGTCCCCGCGTGAAGAAGGGGGCCGCCGCCGGCCGGCTGATCCGGCGCTACGACAACCGCAAGCTCTACGACATGCGCGAGCGGCGCTACGTCGTGCTCGACGACCTCGCCCGCATGGTCGGCGCCGGCGAGGACGTCCGCGTCGAGGATCAGCGCACCGGCGACGACCTGACCGCGGTGGTGATGGCCCAGGTGATCCTCGAGGGCGTCAAGGAGCGGACGGCCCGCATCCCCGGCCGCGTCCTCGCCCGCCTCGTCCGGCTCGGCTTCGGCGCCGACGGCCGCCGCGCTTGGCCGGAGCCGGCCCCCGCCGCCGCCCGGGCCCGCCAGGAGGCCGAGCGCATCGTGGCCGGCCTGCTCGCGCGCGGGCGGCTGACGCTGGAGGAGGGCCTGGCCCTGCGCCAGGAGATCGCGGGCGCGGTGCAGCGCCTCGTGGCCGAGGCCCAGCACGGCCTCGAGGCCCGCGTCCACCGGATCCTCGAGGGGAGCGGGACGGAGAGCCACCGCTCGCTCGCCGCCCTCCGCGATCGCCTCCTGTCCCTGGAGACGCACCTCGCCGATCCCTCCCCGCGGGCCCGCCCGCGTTCCCAGACCCGTCCGACCCGGAAGGAGAAGAGGAAATGACGTCCAAGAGAACGACCGTGAAGCGCCGGAGCGCACCCCGCCGGCCGTCCGCCTCCGCCGCCGCGACCGTCCCCGTCTGGCTGCGGGAGCACGGAGTGGCCCTCGTGAGCTCCCTCCGCACCCGGCTGGACCGCGAGGGGCGCAAGGCCTACCGGCAGATGGAAGCCCGCCTGGCCGAGCTGCAGACGCGGCTGGGTCGGGACAAGGAGACGCTGGGGCGCCGGGTCGACGAGGCCGTGCGGGGCACGCTCGCCCGCCTGAACATCCCCAACCGGCGCGAGATCGCCGAGCTGACGCGCAAGGTGGACGAGCTGTCGCGCAAGATCGACGCCTTCCAGGCCCGCTCGCGCCGGCGGGGGGCGCGCGCGTAGACTCGAGGACCTTGAGAGCGAGGCGGGGCAAGCCCCGACGGCCGAAGGTCGCCCTGGTCTGCGCCGGCGGCGGCGTGACGGGGGCGGTGTGGGAGATCGGCGCGCTGCGCGCGCTGGAAGAGCTTCTCGACCGCAGCGTCCTCGACCTCGATCTCTACGTCGGCGTGAGCGGCGGCGCGTTCGTCGCGACGCTGCTCGCCGCCGGCGTCTCCCCGCGCGACCTGTACGACGAGGGCGCCGGCCGCCGCCTGCTCGGCCGGGGCGTCCCGCCCCTGTTCCGTCTCGGCCTGGGCGAAGTGCTCGCGCGCTCGCGCCAGGCGCCGGGGGTGCTGTTCCGCGCGCTGGTGGAGGCGCTGCCGGGGCGCGACGGATCGCTCTCCGACGCCGCCCTCTCCCTCTTCGAGCTGCTGCCCGCGGGCCTGCTCGACAGCTCGGGGGTCCGCGACAGCGTGGCCGGGATCCTGCGGCGCCGCGGCGTGGCCGACGACTTCACCGCGCTGGCGCGGGAGCTGCGGGTGGTGGCGGTCGACCTCGACCGCGGGGAGGCCGTGGCCTTCGGGGGCCGGGGACGGCGCGGGGTGCCCGTGTCGCGCGCGGTGCAGGCCTCGGCCGCGCTGCCCGGCCTCTACCGTCCCGTGCGCATCGGCGGCCGTGATTATGTCGACGGCGGGGTGAAGAAGACCGCGCACGTGAACCTCGCGATCCGCGAGGGCGCGCGCCTCGTGATCTGCATCAACCCGATGGTCCCCCTGCGAAACGACGGCGCCCATCGCCCGCTGCCCGGCCCGCTCAGCGGACGCGGCGTCGCGTACGTGCTGGACCAGGCCCTCCGCATCATGCTCCACGGGCGCATGCAGTACGGCCTGGAGCGCTACCGCACGGAGCATCCCGAGGTGGATATCATCCTCCTCGAGCCCGACCCCGAGGACCTGCGCATGTTCCGCTACAACATCCTGCGCTACGACGCGCGCCGCGTGGTCGCGGAGCTGGGCTACCGGGCCACCCGCGAGGCCTTCCGCCGGCGGCGCCGGGCCTTCGAACGGGTCCTTGCCCGCCACGGCATCGGCCTCCGCGATCCGTCCCGGATCCCGGAGGCTCCGGAGCGCGGCCGCGCGGGCCCCTCGCGGCTGGCCCGCACCCTCGGAGACTCGCTCGCGCGCCTGGAAACGAGCCTCGGCGGGCGCCGCTGATGGCACGGCGGAGCGCCCTGACGCGCTGGCTGATCCGCTCCGCGCTCATCGGCCTCGTGGCGATCACGCTGGTCGCCGCGGGCTCCGCCCGGCTGTACTCGGTCTGGTCGCGCGAGTCGCTCCCCGAGGTGGACGGCGAGACGCGGCTGCCCGGGCTCGCCACGGCGGTGATCGTCCGCCGCGACGCCGTCGGCGTGCCGCACATCCAGGCGGACGGCATCCTCGATGCGGCGCGCGCCCAGGGATACGTCACGGCCCAGGACCGCCTGTGGCAGATGGACCTGCTGCGGCGGCGCGCGCTCGGCGAGCTGTCCGAGGCGTTCGGCGAGGGCGCGCTCCGCGCCGACCAGGAGGTGCGCAACCTCGGCCTGGGCGCGGCCGCCCGCTCGTCGCTGCCGCGCATGCCCGCCGACCTCCGCTCGTTCGTGGAGGCGTACGCGGACGGCGTGAGCGCCTTCATCGCCGCTCATCGCGACACCCTGCCCGTGGAGTTCCGGCTGCTGCGCTACGCGCCGCGCCCGTGGACGGCGGTCGACACGCTCGCGACCGGCAAGCTCCTCTCCCTCGACCTCGCCTCCGGCTGGGAGGGCGAGGCGTTCCGGGCGACGGTGGGAGACCGGCTGCCGCTCGAGGTGCAGGACCTGCTCTTCCCGACGACGTTCCCCGACGATCGCATCCTCGTGGGCAGCGACGCGGGGCCGCCTGCCGCGCGGCCGGGGTCCCCGCGGGAGCCCACCAAGGGCAGCAACAACTGGGTGGTCTCCGGCGCCCACACCGCGTCCGGCAAGCCCCTGCTCGCCAACGACCCGCACCTGACCCTGGGCGTGCCCTCGATCTGGACCGCGGTGCACCTGCGCGCGCGCGACTTCGACGTCGCGGGGGTGACGATGCCGGGCGTGCCCGGCGTGATCCTGGGCCGCAACCAGCACGTGGCCTGGGGCGCGACCAACGTCCACGACGACTGCGCGGACCTCTACGTCGAGGAGTTCGATCCCGCCCACCCCGACCGGTACCGGGTGGGCGAAGGATGGGAGACGGTGACCGTGCGCGAGGAGCCCATCCGCGTCCGCACCGGGATGCTCTCCTCCTCGTGGCGCACGGTCGAACATCGGGTGCGGGTGACGCGGCACGGCCCGCTCGTTCCCGTGCGCGGCCGCCTCTATGCGCTGCGCTGGACCTCGCTCGACGACACGCCCGACCTGCCCGCGTTCTTCCTGATGGACCGCGCGCAGAGCTGGGAGGAGTTCCGGGAGGGGCTGCGCGTTTTCGCGGGCCCGTCGCAGAACTTCGTGTACGCGGACGCCGACGGCCGCATCGCGTGGTACTCGGCCGGGCGCATCCCGCTCCGGCGCGCGGGCGACGGCTCCCGGCCCTATCGCGGGGCCGCCTCCGACGGCGACTGGGTGGGCTTCGTGCCCTTCGACGAGCTGCCCCACGTGGTGGATCCGCCCGCGGGCCGCGTCGTCACCGCCAACAGCCGGACGACGGGCACGGACTATCCCTACCGGATCAGCCGGGGCGGGATCCCGCCGTGGCGCACGGCCACGCTGCTCGCGGACCTGGAGCAGCGCGACGGGTGGACGGCGGACGACATGGTCCGCCTGCAGGCCGAGCACTTCTCGATCCCCCATCGCGACCTCGCCCGCGCGCTGCTGGAGGCCGCCGCCCGCCACAAGGGCGATACCGTCTGGGACGACGTGATGATGGAGATGTCGGGCTGGGACGGCCGGCTCGAGACCACGAGCCGGCCGGCGGCGCTCGCCCTGACGGCGTTCCTCACGCTCGGCGACCGCGTCATCGGGCCGCGCGTGCAGGACCTGCCCGAGGCCGAGGCGCTCCGCCACCGCACGGCCGCCATCGACCGGCTGATCCGCGAGCGGCCGGCGGGATGGCTGCCCGCGGGAAGCGCCGACTGGGACACCGTCCTGCGCGACGTCTGGCAGGACACGTGCGCCCAGCTCGAGCGCCGGCTCGGCCGCGACCGCACGCGCTGGACGTGCGGGGCGCTCAACCGGCTCGCCGTCCACCATCCCCTCGGCCGGGCCTTCGCTCCCTTCGGGCGCCTGTTCGATCCGCCGGAGGCGGCGATGGGCGGCGCGTCCACCACGCCGAACGTCTTCGTGGTCAACCCGGGCGGCATCGAGGCGCCGTCGATGCGCTTCGTGGCCGACCTCGCCGACCCCGACGATACCCGCCTCGTCAACTTCATGGGCCAATCCGGCCACCCGGCGAGCCCCCACTATCAGGACCAGTACTGGCCGTGGGTGCGGGTCGAGTCGCAGACGCTGCCGATGTCCCCCGAAGCCGTCGCCCGCGCCGCCCGCCACACCCTGCGGCTGGTTCCGTAGGCGAATTGCTTTTCAACGCAGAGGCCGACCCGCCTAGCCGAACCAGACGGATCGGCGGCGGGCCAGGCGGCCGTCGATCATCCGCTGGATGATCGAGCGCACCTGCTCGGAGAGGCGGTTGACCAGGATCGGGTCGTCCGCGCCCGCCGGGCCGTAGTCGGCGGTCGCGATGGGGTCGGCGAAGTCGATCGACCACTTGGTCGGGAGGGGCACGACCCCCAGCGGTCCCAGCAGCGGGAAGCTGGGCGTGATCGGGAAATAGGGCAGGCCGAGGGGCCGGCCGACCCAGTCCGCCTTCGCGAGCACGGGATGGATCTCCTCCGCGCCCACCACCGCGCACGGCACGATCGGCGCGGAGGTGCGCAGGGCCAGGCGCACGAACCCGCCCCGGCCGAAGCGCGCGAGCCGGTACCGGTCGCGGTACCGCTTCCCCACGCCCTTCACGCCTTCGGGGAACACGCCGACCAGCTCGCCCGCCCGCAGCAGCCGCTCGCCGTTCTCCTGGCTCGCCCGGACCGCCCCGGTGCGGGCGAGGGCGGGGGCCAGGAACGGGAGCAGCGCGAACATGTCGAGGGCGAGCATCCGGCACTCGCGGCGCGCGGGATGCTCGTGGCGGAGGGCGAGCGTGATCATCACGCCGTCCCAGGGCAGGACGCCGGAGTGGTTGGCGACCACCAGCGCCGGCCCCTCCGCGGGCACGTTCTCGACGCCCGCGGGCTCCACGCGCCACCACATCGTGTAGAGGAACTCGAGCAGCGGGCGGATCGTCTCCGTGAACTTCGCGTCGCGCCCGAACTCGTCCACCTCCTCGGAGTGCCACGAGAAGTACGCCGCGCTCCACAGCGCGGCCACGTTCTCCCACGTGATCCCGTGGCGCCCGGCCTCGACCGCCCGGGCGATGGCGACGAGCAGGCCGTCCTTGCGCGCGGCCTCCGCCGCCGATGCCGGCGCCGCCCCTCCGGCGTCCACCCGCGGACGAAGCGGCACCACCTTCGGCCGCGAGCTCATGCGGGCGCCTCCGCCGCGTCCAATCGCGCATGCGGGTGGCGGTAGCCGAGATAGGCCATCAGCGCGTCCCGGCTCGCGTAGCGCGGGGCGAAGCCGAGGTCGCGCCGGGCCCGCTCGCCGTCGGCCACGAACGGAAACCGCACGTAGTCGCAGAATCCTCCCGGCGCCTCGCCCACTCCCGTCGCCCACATCAGGTCCGCCGCGGGATAGGCCACGGGATGGGGCACGGGAACCGGGATCTTGCCCGCCAGGTGCAGCGCGGTGAGCAGCGGAATCGGCCGGCTCGGCACAACGTTGAACGCCCCCGCCACGGAACGGTCGACGGCGGCCTCGGCCGCCGCGAGCGCGTCGTCCGGGTGGAGCATCTGCACGAGCGGGTCGTAGCCCATCAGCACCGGCACCACCCGGCGGTCGAGGATCCGCGTGTAGAACGTGTGGACACGGGGCCCCAGCAACGGCGCGAAGCGCAGGACCACGATCTTCAGATCGGGGTACCGGCGCGCGAACGAGGCCGCGTGCTGCTCCGCCTCCAGCTTGTCGCGGACCCAGGCCAGGGCCGGATTCGGCTGCAGCGGCCGATCCTCGGTGAGGAAGGCCGGGTTCTGGCCGCGGGCGCCGTAGACGGCGGTGAACGAGCGCAGCACGACGCGGCCGACTCCGGCCGCCGCCGCCGCGGCGAGGACGGCGAGGGTGCCGATCGACTCCAGCTCGTGGGCGTGGGCGGCGTCCCGGCGAGGGCCGCTGTAGAAGGCGAAGTGCAGGACCTCCTCCACCTCTTCCTCGCGGAACACGTCGAGCAGCCTCTGATCGGCGGCGGGCTCGGTCAGGTCCACCGCGCGGTGACGCACGTCGAGGGCGGCGGGGGGCGCGGCGACGTCCACCACGAGCAGGCGCGCGGCGCCCTTGGTCTCCGCCAGCCGCCGCAGCAGGCGGCCGCCCAGGAACGACGCGGTGCCGGTCAGGGCGATGCGCCCCATGCCGCTAACGGGACCCCTTGGCCCGGGTCCGGAGCTTCGGCTTGGTCCGCCGCCGCTCGAGGACGGGCGCCTCCCGCTCGGCCTTGAGGCCGGCCAGCTCGTGCTCGAGGGCGTCGATGCGGGACAGGGCGCGGCGGAACTCGCTGCGCGTGGGCACGTTCATCGCCTTGAGGGCCTGGCCCACCGCCACGTCGACCCTCTCCTTTCCCTTCATCGCGGCCTGCATGGCCTTGACGAAGTTCGGGTTCTTCATCAGCTCCTCGGAGACCTGGTTGAAGACCGCCTCGCCGCGGGCGCGCCAACGGTCGAATACGCTCTCGTCGCTCACGACTGCTTCCTCCTGTCTGCGCGCGACCCGCGCGGGCGGGATCGCGCCCGGAACGTGGCCAGCTCCACCTCGGCCGCCAGGTGCTCGCGGAACTCGTCGGCGGCCATCGACGCGACCTCGCGCCCGGTGCGGAACTCGATGGACCCGATGGCCCGGGCCCACAGCTCCTCCCGGCGCGCGACCTCGTCCGCGTCGCGCACGCGCCCGTACTCCTGCACGTAGCGGTTGTGCCGGCACAGCATGCGGAAGGCGTGGCGAGTGTCCGGGCGGCGGATGGGCAGCCCGAGGATGCGCACGTCGTTGCCCACGTCGTGGATCGGCTGGCCCCACTCGCCGTAGCTTCCGAAGATCGTCCCCAGCTTGCCGAGGGCGTTGGCCAGCTTGGGCTCCTTCAGCTTCTCGAGCACGGTGGTGACGATGGGCAGGGTGACGTTGCGGTAGAGGGTCGGATCGGACAGGCGGACGTTCACGCCCAGCTCCTCGCGGGTGATCCGCACGATGTCCTCCGAGCGGATCCGGTTGTCGGTGGCGAGGTGGATGCGCGTCCCGATCGCCGCGGGCACGGCGAGGGCGGCCAGGATGCCCTGCACCACGCGGTCGACGGGGACGAGGTTGAGCTGGGCGGTGGGGTCGCCGGGGAAACCGCTGGCCACGAAGCCGATCGCGCGGGCGCGCGCCCGGGCGATCGGATCCTTGCCCGCCGCCGCCACCGCCTCCTTGGCCCGCCCGAAGGCGTTGATGGGCGCGTTCACGACCTTGGTGTCGCCGCGGTTGTTGCCGGTGCGCGACTCCCCGATCACGATCGAGGGCAGCAGCTGCACGACGCGGAGCCCCATCTCGACCAGGAAGCGATCCGTCTCCAGCGACGCCATCGCCTTCGTGAGCTCGTAGAAGTTGTTGTAGAAGTGGCGGGGAAAGGCGAGGGCGTTCTCCTGGGCCAGGGACGCCTTCTTGCGGCCGTGGATGTACGACGTCTCGATCGCGACGTGGTGCACGAACGGCGAGCCCGGCGCCTGCTGCAGCGCGAGCGAGAAGCACAGCGCGTTCGCGCACCCGATCACGTTCGCGCGGAACGAGTTCTCGTAGGTGTCGTCGAAGGACACGCTGGCCGCGCAGTGGATCACGTGGGTCAGCGTCTGGCGCAGCCGGGCGACCTCGTCCGGCGCGAGGCCCAGGTCCGCGCGCTCGATGTCGCCGGCCACGAAGCGGTACCGCCGGGCCCGGGCGCCGCGGATCCCCAGCCGCTTCAGCAGCAGCGCGCCCCGCTCGAGGGGGCTCAGCACCTTGACCACTTCCTTCGTCCGGGGGTCGCGCACGCTCTCGGGCCGCACCACCGCCACGATCTCCTCGATGCGACGGTCGTCCGCGGCCTGGACGAGGATCTCCCTGCCGAGGAAGCCGGTGGCTCCCGTCAGCAGCACCCGCAAGCGGGGGCTCCGGCCCCGGGCCCGCAGGGCGGCGGCGGCCTCGCCCTGCAGGCGCTCGATGCGCTCGCGGACCTCGGCCTCCTCGAGGTGGCTCGGCTCGCGGAACCGGAAGTAATGGTCCCGGCCCACCACGCCGAGCAGCTTCCGCGCGCGCCGCTCCACCACGTCGCCGCCGAAGACGGCTCCCGCGGCGCGGGCGGCGGTCGAGCCGACGAGGTTGATCGCGCGCAGCCCCTGATCGACGAGGTCCTCCTTCTTGGTGAGCTGGAGGATCCGGCTCGCCGCGAACTGCGCGGCCACCTCCAGCGGATGCTGGTCGCGGTGGGCGTGGACGAGGAGCTCGTCGGGATCGATCTCGCCCGGGATCTCCTGGCCGGTCAGCCGGCTGATCCGGGCGATGTATCGCGACGCCGAGACGTCGGGGGGAGGCTGGGCGCCGCGGGCGGCGCGTCGGGCGGCCGGCGGCCCCGACACCCGTCGCGCCGGCCGGACGGCTCCCGCTCTCGCCTTGCGCGTCGCCATGGGAGGTGCCTATTGTCCTCCTTTTTGCGGGCCGCCCGCCCCCCGAACATCGTACAGACGGTATCGGCCCTCCGACAGGACCACCGGGTAGTCGCGGAGGCCGGCCTCGCCGAAGGCCGCGATCTCCTCCGGCCCTTGCATGACGTAGTCCACTCCGTAGCGGCGCATCAGCTCGGACGCGTCGGGCCCGCCGCCGTACATGCGGCCGATGTCCGCCTCCCGCGTCGCCGCATCGAGGCCCTGCGACCAGATGTGGCCCGGATAGCCGAGGAGCGAGCGCCGGCCGGCGAGGAACACCGGCGCGCGATAGGTCGGCAGGTGGAGCACGAGGGCGCGCGGAGGGGTCGCCTCGCGCAGGCGGCCGGCGAACTCCACCGCCTCCGCGTCGAAGATCACGTGCCGCTCGACCCCCGACACCACGCGCCACACGTCGAGGGCGCCCGCGAGGGTGAGAAGCACCAGCGAGGCCGCGGCCGCCCATCGCCACGCGCCGCGCCGCCACCAGTGCGCGAGGAGCAGGGCCAC
>Ga0075433_10004485_pt1 | contig 10878 bp, 9 predicted proteins | sample RhiMethybrSRZTD2_FD_75299 | JGI IMG/M metagenome (GOLD analysis project Ga0075433, IMG submission 75299) | Populus rhizosphere microbial communities from Tennessee, USA - Rhizosphere MetaG P. TD hybrid SRZTD2 | ecosystem: Host-associated > Plants > Roots > Rhizosphere > Soil | place: USA... | reverse complement strand
CATGACTACCCTCCGACGACACCTATTGTACGTTGCTGCTCTTTCGTCCCGCCCGGCGAATCTGCGCTGGGGAACGGCCGGTGAAGAATGCAGTTTCCGGATAGACGTCCCGCCGCCGGCGGGTCAAGTTCGAGGCGCGGCGGCTCGCCGTGGAGGCTCGTGATGGCCCTCTCTTCCTGTTGGCGCATGGTCCTGGCTTTGTCGTTGGCAGCGGCAGTGGAGGCCTCGGCGCAGGGCCATGCGACGCCGCCCCACGTGCTGCGGGCGATCGCGCCGCCCACGCCCTTCAACGTCCAGTCCGGCGGCGTGGCCGCCTTCGCGTTGACGGTGGACGAGACCGGGTCCGTCACGGCGGTGGACACCATCCAGGACGTCGTCCCCCACGGCGGCGTCCTGCGCGAGGCGCTCCGCGGTTGGAGCTTCGAGCCGGCGCGGGAGCAGGGCCGGGCCATGCGGAGCCGGGTCCTGCTCGTCGCCTTCCTGCGGCCTCCCGAGCTCGCGGTCATCGCTCCCGAGCGGCCTCGCTACCTGGAGGCCACCGCTCCCGCGGACCTTCCCTGGCCCACCTCCGTCACCGTGCCGCCCTACCCTCCCAACGCGCTGGGCAGCGGCAAGGTGATCCTCGAGGCCGACGTCACCGAGGAGGGCAAGGTCACCGGCGCGCGGGTGCTGAACCCCGGCACACCGTTCGACGGCGCCGCCACCGGTGCGGCGCAGGAGTGGATCTTCCGGCCGGCGGCGCGCGACGGACGGCCCACGCAGGCGCGCGTCTATTTCCTCTTCTCGTTCGTGGGCACCACTCCCTGACTCAGGTCAGGAAGCGGACGCGGCCGGTCCGGAGCTCGTAGACCGCGCCCACGATCGTCGCGTCCTCGCGCTCCCGCCGCGCCTGGGGCAACTTCCGCAGTCGCCGCAGGACCCAGCGCACGTTGGCCTCCACCGCCTCGTCCATGCGCGCCGCTGGGTCGAGCGCCCAGTCCACGTCCGCGAGGCCCGGAAGGATGGCCTCCATGAGTACCTCGATCCCCTCCTCCTTCCAGTGCTCCCGTGCCTCCCTTTCCAGGGCGGCGTGCACGGCGCCGCACCCCTGGTGACCGAGGACGACCAGCAGCGGGGTCGCGAGGTGCTCGACCGCGTAATGAAGACTCCCCATGACTCCGGGCGTGGCGACGTTGCCCGCCACCCTGACCACGAAGAGCTCGCCCAGCCCGGCGTCGAAGACCAGCTCGGGCGCCACGCGGGAGTCGCTGCAGCCGAGGATCGCCGCATAGGGGCGCTGGGCGGCGGCGGCCAGGGCGGTCCGGCGCTCGTGCAGGCCGGTCAGGAAGCGCGGGTGGCCGCCGACGAACCGGGCGTTGCCGCGCGCGAGGCGCGCCTGCGCCGCCTGCGCGCTGATCGCCGGCGCCCGGTGCTGCTTGGTCATGTCGCGCGCGGCCTCCGCCGTGATTCGTCAGGATCGGGGGACCTTATCGGCGGGAGCGCAGCGCGATCAATGGGACCTTGGTCCAGTGGCATCGAAGCCCGGGCCATGGGACCAACGTCCAATTGACGCTCATGACGGCGGACCCCTACGCTCCTCGTCTACACTGGCGGATCTGTCGCATTACACGGAGGGGACGACATGTACACGCATTTGAATCGGTTCGTGCGCACGGCGATGGGCGCAGCGGTGATCCTCGCCGCGGCCTCGGCCGGGGCGCAGGACGTGTCGGTCGACTACGACAAGGCGGCCGACTTCACCCACTACAAGACGTTCGCCTTGAAGATGGGCACCGGGTGGGGCAACCCCCTGAGCGAGAAGCGCGTCAGCGACGAGATCGCGTCCTCGCTGGAGGCCAAGGGTTGGACGCGGGCTTCCGAGGACAAGGCCGACGCGCTCGTGGTGCTCCACGGCGCGACCTCCACCAAGAAGAACCTCAACACGTTCTACAGCGGCGGATACGGCGGCTACGGCTGGGGCGGATGGGGCGGCGGCATGGGCTCGACCACGACCACCGTCAGCGAGTACAAGGTGGGAACGCTCGTGACCGACATCTTCGACGCCAAGTCGAAGGGTCTGCTCTGGCGCGGCATCGCGCAGGACGAGATCTCCGACAAGCCCGAGAAGAACGTGAAGAAGATCGGCAAGGTGGGAGACAAGCTCTTCAAGAACTTCCCGCCCGGGAGCGATCCGAAGAAGAAGTAGCTACTTCGCGGCGGGCGCCGGCTCCGGCCGCAGGCTCTTCGTCTGGATCTTCCAGCCGCGGCCGGTCAGTTCCTGCCGCGTGCGGTCGCTGGCCTCCCCCGTGATCCAGGCCTCCAGGCGCGCGGAGGGGAAATCCTCCTTCGCGCGCTGGACGGCCCCGTCCACGGCCTGCGCCACCTGGCTCGTCCACGGGACGTAGTCCGCGGGCACCAGGTGGACGAGCCGCCCGTCCTTGGTGAGGGCCACCGCGGCGCCGTTGGCGGGCACCAGGCGGGCCAGGGCGCCCTGCGTGCGGTGGAAGCGCTCCAGCATCTCGGCGCTGTCCGCGTAGTAGAAGGCGGCGGTCTCGGAGTCGATGGCGTCGGCGCGCTCCAGGAACGCGCCGCGGTCGGCCACGCCGCCCAGGGCGCCGAGGGCGGCCACGATCCGCGCCTGCAGGCTGGGCCGGATGTGCTTGTTCAGCCGCAGGTCCTTGCTCAGCTGGTCGGAGACGCCCATGGCCTTCAGCTGCTCCTCGATGTACTTCAGCAGCTCCTCGGGGCTCTTGGCGTAGACGAGCTTGTTGACGGTGGCCACGGTGGAGACGAGGGCCATGCCGGGGACCAGCTTGGTGGTGAAGCGGCCGGCGGCGTCGATCTGGCCGACCTTGTCCAGCGCCGCGCCCAGCACCGGGTTGGTGGTGTAGGGGTCGACACCCAGCTCCTGCGCCCAGCGCCGCCTGCCGGCGCTGACGCCGAGCACGCCCTTGGCGGCCGCGCCCGTGGCGTCCGCGGCCGCTTCGCCCGTCGACTTGGAGTCCGCATCGGAGGGCTTCGAATCGCCCTTGACTTCCTCCTTGCCCTTCTCTGCGGTGCGCTTGGCCTTGCGGCCCACGCGGCCGAACATCTTGCCGACGCCTTCCGGGATGCCCGCCACCGTCTCCACCGGGTTGGCCACGGCGTTGGCGGCTCCCTTGACCGCGCCGCCCATCGCGCCGCCCACCGCCTTCAGCGCCACCTCGGCCTCGCTGGTCTCCGCCAGCCGCGCCAGCGCGTCGACCTCCTTCAGCCGGATGAGGAGCAGCAGGTCCCCGTCGGCCCCGAAGGCCCCGTAATCCGACGTGATCTTGTACTGCCGATAGAGCCCCACCAGCGGGACGCGCGCCTCGATCGTGTGGTGCGGGCCCTTGACCTGCGCGGCGGGCAGGACCTTCGCGGCCTCGAAGGTCGGAACCGCCTCGAAGCCGGCGGCCGCGCGCAAGGCGGCGGCGGCGAGCACCGCCAGGACGGCCAGCACGGTTCGACGCGGCACGGCCGACGCTCTATCGCTCGCCATCGATCTCCCCCCTGTCCCTATTTGACCGCGATGGCCAACGCCACCGTGTAGGTGATCTCCACGCGGTCGCCCACCTTCACGCCCTCGAGGTTCTTCCGGTCGTTCACCTTCATGCTGAGGACGTGGCCGTCCTCGGTGGCCACCGAAACCGAGGGCACCTTCGTGTCGATGGACTTGACGGTGACAGTGGCGGTGTCCTGCCGCGACACGGTGGCGCTGGGCTTGGCGCCCTGGCCCCGCACCAGCGTCTCCTTGCCCGCCGCGGTGGGGGCGGCGGCCTCGCCGGGCTTGCGAATCTGCAAGGCGACCGATTCGTGGTAGCGGAAGGTCACCGTCTGCCCGACCTTCAGCTCGTCGAAGCGCTTCATCTGCGGCCCGGCCAGGATGCTCTCGGTGTTTCCTTCCTTGTCCTTCAGGGTGATCACGCGGTTGTCGTGGTCGATGGCTTCGATGGTGGCCGTCATCTCCACGACGGCGCTCTCGGTGACGGGCTTCTGTGCCCAGGCCAGCGGCGCCGCCGCCAGCACGGTCATCACGGTTATGGATCGGATCATGGCCTTTCTGCCTCCCTGGAATGAATCTCTCGTGCCGTCAGTGGCACCCGCAACCGCTCCCGCAGCCCGACTGGGCCGCGGGCCGGCCGTTTTCGCCGTCCCCGCCCTCGACCGCGATCACGGGCAGGCGGCGCTTCAGCGCGTCGGGCAGCGGGATGGGCCGGTCGCCCGCGTAGATCGTGTGCCGGCCCTTCTCCTTGAACCACTCGCTGGTGGTCGCCACCATGTGCATGTTCTCCACGATCTGCCGCCAGCCCACGCCCGTGTTGTAGGCGCAGAAGGAGATCTCGCCCTCCTGCGTGCCGTAGGGGATGACGCACATCTCGGTGCGGCGGAAGTCGTAGGTCCACAGGTCCTGGAACCACATGCTGCCGATCCAGAGGAACTCCCAGTCCCCCGCGGGGTCGCTGCCGTTGTCGCCCTTCTTGCCGCCCAGGGCCCGGGTCTTGAAGAGCTCGATCATGCGGGCGAGCGTGAGTCCGGGCGGGGCCTTGCGCTGGTCGAAGTTGCGGACGAAGGACAGGGCGACCTGCGTCCAGGACAAGGCGCGGCCGCGCCCCGTGTCCACGATGACGTCGATGTCCTTCATGAAGCGGTCGACGTCGAAGAAGGCGGTGACCGGCGCCCAGGCCCGGGTGCTGCGGTTGCGCGCGAGCATCACCGACGCGCCGCAGTTGGGGTGGCAGCTGCAGCTGAGCTGCCCGAACGAGGAATCGGCGGCGCTCATGTGGTCGGCCAGCGACGCGAACGACACCCCGGCCCCCAGCGGGTACCAGTCGCGCAGAGGGTCGATCTTCCCTTCGTAGTAGCGCGCCAGCTCGTGGGCCAGGTGCGAGGTCGTGTAGCGCTGGCGGTGCCGGGCCTCGTCCGTGATCTCCTCGTCGCGCCCGGTGAAGGAAACGGGCTGGAAGGCCGGCCCGCCGATCTTGCCGTGGTTCTCCATGCAGAAGTCGACGATGGGGCCCACGCTCTCGTTGTTGAGGCCGTTCACGATGGTGACCACGGGCGTGATCTTGATCCCGGCGGCGTACATGTTCTCGATGGCGATCTTCTTCACGTCGAAGAGGTTCGAGATCTTGCGGTGGGAGTTGGCCTCGTTGGTGACCCCGTCGAACTGCAGGTAGGCCATGTCGAAGCCGGCCTCCTTGGCCTGCGCCGCGAAGTCCGGCTCCAGCGCGAAGCGCAGGCCGTTGGTGGCGGCCTGCACCATCTTGTAGCCGACCTTCTTGGCGTAGCGGCACGCGGCCAGGAAGTGGGGCGACAGGGTGGGCTCGCCGCCCGAGAACTGCACCGACATCTGCCGGCGGGGCTTGAAGGAGATGGAGTCGTCCAGGATCTTGCGGATCTCCTCCATGGTCAGCTCGTGGACGTAGCCGACCTGGTTGGCGTCCATGAAGCAGGGGCTGCACATCATGTTGCAGCGGTTGGTGAGGTCGATGGTGAGCACCGCCCCCCGCCCGTACTTGATGGTCGACGTCCCGTGCCGATGGACCAGCTCGTCGCCCACCGCCGCGAAGTCGCGGCCCGGGAAGCGGTCCTCGATGCGGCGGGAGAACTCCGCGTCGATCGAGATCAGGTCCTCGAAGGTGCCGTGCTCCGGGCAGGTCTTGCGCACCCGGATCTCGTTGTCCTGCTCGTAGAGCGTGGCCTTGATCTCGCCCAGGTGGCCGCTCACCAGCTCCTTGACCTTCCTCTCGCCGCGCAGGATCTGGCCGCGGGTCTCCATGACGCAGCGCGGGCACAGCGAATCGGTCTCGCGTGGATAGCCCAGGGGGGGCCGCGAGCGCTCATGGGACTTGAGCAGCGGCCCCGGGGCCCAGGCGCGCTCCGCGGGAGCGCTGGCGGGCAGGCGGGTGTTCAGCGCCTGGAAGGCCCTCCAGGCGGCCTCGCCGATCTGCTGGATGGGACGCCCCAGTGACGATTGCATGCAGGCCTCCTTCCGGCCGGATGTCCGCTGCGCGGACGCCCGCCATCGTAGCGTACTCAGTGAGGCTTGTTTAGACGAATCGACCGGGGGCCGCCATTGGACCAAGGTCCCATGACGGGGCGCCCGCGGGGCGCTAGACCGGGGCAGAAGGCCCGCGGGGCAGCGTGAAGTGGAGGCTGGCGCCGGCGGCTTCGTTGTTGGTGGCCCACAGCCTTCCGCCGTGGGCCCCGATGATCGAGCGGCACACGGCCAGGCCCAGTCCCATCCCCCCCGTGTGCGTGCTGAAGAACGGCTCGAAGATGCGGTCCATCTCGCCGGGGTGGATGCCGGCGCCCCGGTCGGAAACGGTGACCCGGACGCCGTCTCCATCGGAGGCTTGCGTGCTCAGCACGAGCTTGCGCTCGCCGCCGCTGCCGTTCTTCATGGCGTGACACCCGTTCAGGATCAGGTTCAGGAGGACCTGCTGGATCTGCACGCCGTCTCCGCTCACTGCGGGGAGGTCGTGTGCGAGCTGGGTGTGGGCCGTGACCCCCTGGAGCAACAGGTCGCTGTTCACCAGTCGCAGCACGTCCAAGACCACCGCGTTGAGGTCGAGCGGCTGTTGGCGGACCTCGCCCTTCTCCATGAGGATCCGCAGCCGGCTGATGACCTCGCGGGCGCGCAGGTCGTCGTCCACCACGTCGCCCAGGATCGTGCGTATCTCCTCCAGGTCGGCCGGCTCCCGCGCCAGGATCCGCTGCGCCGCCTGGGCGTTGCTGAGGATGGCGGCCAGGGGCTGGTTCAGCTCGTGGGCCAGGGCCCCCGACAGCTCGCCCAGGACCGCCACGCGCGAAAGGCGGGCCAGCTCGTTGCGCTGCCGCGCCGCGTCCAGCTCGGCCTCCCGCCGCTGGGTGATGTCGATGCAGCTCCCGATGTAGCCGAGGAACGCCCCGTCCGCGGCGCGCCGGGGGACCCCGTTGTCCAGCACCCACCGATACTCCCCGTCCCCCCTGCGCATGCGGTAGTCGATCGTGAACGGCCGCCGCTCGCGGAACGCCCCGCCGCACTCGGTGAGGCAGCGGCCCACGTCCTCCGGGTGCACGCTCTGCGTCCAGCCATCGCCGAGCTCTTCTTCCAGCGCGCGGCCCGTGAAGTCCAGCCAGCCCTTGTTGAAGAACGTGCCCCGCTTCTCCGTATCCGACATCCAGATCATGACCGGCGCCGTGTCGGCCACGGTGTGGAAGAGCGCCTCGCTGTCCCGCGACGCCTCTTCGGCGCGCCGCCTCTCGCCATGGGCGCGGTGGCGCCGGGCGAGGCGGGTCGAGCCCAGGATGAGACACCCCGCCCCGGCCAGGGTGAACGCGACCGTGATCCAGCCCATGCTGACCAATGCGGGTACCGTTCCGGGATTAAGGCGTTGTCGCGGGTTCCAGGGCTTCGATTGTATCGCGACCGAGCGAGACGCCCGCCGCGCTCGGGGTCCTAGACCCTAAGTCCAATTTACGTTGCTCGCGACACGCGCTCATCATGGTTGGTATCGAATCAGAGATAGTTCATACAAGTGGTTGCCTTGGGCATGATGACTTCTCCCGCGCCGCTGGTCTTCATCGTCGACGACGACGCGTCCGTCCGCAAGGCGCTCGGCCGCCTCGTGCGCGCCGCCGGCTACGAGGTGGAGCTCTTCGGCTGCGCGTCGGAGTTCCTGGCGCGCGAGGTGTCGATCCGTCCCGCCTGCCTGCTGCTGGACGTCCGCATGCCCGGCATGAGCGGCATCGAGCTCCAGCAGACCATCGGCGGCACGCAGCGCGAACTGCCCATCGTCTTCATCACCGGGCACGGCGACGAGGCCGTCCGGGAGAAGACGCTCGCGGCGGGGGCGGTGGACGTGCTCTACAAGCCGGTGGACGACCGGGTGCTGCTGGCCGCCATCGAGCAGGCGCTGTCGCGGGCCCGGCAGCAGTGAACGGGCCGCGGCCCCGGAGGCCGCAGCCGCCACGTCAGCTCGCCCCCTTCAGGTCCTCGCGCGCCTTCCGGCGCTCCTCTTCGGCCTCCGTCACCAGCTTGTAGGCGATGTAGTACTTGTAGATGTTGGAGACGTAGGTGACGGTCTCGGCCCCGATGCGCGCGGCCACCACGGTCTCGACGTTGTTGAACCAGAGGTTGGGGTTGAGGCCCTTGGCCGCCGCCTCCTTGCGCAGCCGCGCGATGCGCGCGGGACCGGCGTTGTAGGAGGCATAGGTGAACAGCATCTTGTTCACCAGGTCCATCGGCTCCTTGCCGTAGTAGCGGTCCATCATGAAGCGGACGTACTTCACGCCCGCGTGGATGTTGGGCTCGAGCTGCGAGATATCGCCCACAGCCAGCTCCTTGCCGGTGGCGGGCATGACCTGCATGATCCCGATGGCGCCCACGTGGCTCTTGGCGTTCTGGTCCAGGCGCGACTCCTGGTAGGACTGCGCCATGACCAGCAGGTGGTCCAGGTCGTATTTCGTCCCGTAGTTCCTGAACAGGCTCACCGTGTCCTGGAACTTCTTGATCTCCGCGTCCGAGGTGGCGCTCTTCACGAACTTCGTGCTGCGGACGTACTTCTTGACCACGGTGTTCCCGAACAGGGTGCCCACGCGGTGCGTCTTGGCGAAGGAGGCCAGCTCCGCCTTCAGGAGCGGGCTCCCCTGGCGGAACATGACACCGATCTGGCCGCCCTCGTGGACGGCGAGGTCGGGGCGCGGCTGGATGGACTTGAACATGTTGGCCCACAGCGTGGCTTTGTAGTCGTCCACCACCACCAGGCCCACCAGGCCGGCGTTGAGCATCTCCAGGAGGTCCTCGTCCTCCAGGGTGTCCGGGGCCGGGCGCAGCTTGACCGGGGCCTTGCCGTCGGCCTTGAACTTCTGGTTCAGCGCCTCGAGGTGCTCCCAGTAGCTGGACGATTGACGGACGAACACCTCCTGTCCCGACAGGTCGTTGAGGGCGCCGATCGCAGGGGACTTGGGGCCCGTGACCACGATCTCCTCGACCTTGTCCGCGAAGGGCTCGGAGAAGTCGACCTTCTTCAGGCGCTCGGGCGTGGCCGTCAGCCCGGCCATGGCCAGGTCGCCCCGCCCCTCGAGGAGGGCGGGGATGAGGTCGTCGCGCGAGGTGGGCAGGAAGACCACGTGGACCTTCAGCGTCTTGAGCTTCCGGCTGGCGTTGATGTGGTCCTCGAAGGAGCGCATGGTCTCGTAGGCCGTGCCGAGCTGCGCGCCCTTGTCCACGAAGTACTGCGTGCGCGAGAAGACGACGAGAGCGCGTATGACCCGGCGCTTGACCATCCCGTCGAGGTCGCCGGTGTACTTCTTGATCTGGATCGGCGGCGCGGTCGCCGCGCCCGCGGCGGGCTTCGCGGGCGGCTGGGCCGCATGCGCCGCCGCCGCCAGCGCGAAGAAGGCAGCCGCGGCCAGGCAGGGCTTCCCCGCCCTCGTCCATCGATCGTGCATTCGTCCCCCCGGCCGCTACCGTAATGGGCCGCGCGCGCGGGGTGCCATTGGACCTTGGTCCCATTCCCCGCCGCGGGCCGTCGTTGCCCGCGCCGGCCCGTGCGGGTATCCTCGACTGCTTGCATCGGGAGAGGTCCGGCTCGTGAGCGCGCCGCCGCAGATCGTCGAGACGCAGGAGCCGGCCGCCCCGCCCGGGGCCGTCGATCGGGCCCTGCGCGTCTTCGGCGACGTGCGCGCCGGCGAGGGAGGCACCGTCCTCCTGATGGCCTTGAACGTGGCCATCCTTCTCGTGGCCTACTACGTCCTGAAGACGGTGCGCGAGCCGCTCATCCTCCTGGCGGGCGGCGCGGAGCTGAAGTCCTACGCCGCGGCCGCGCAGGCCCTGACCCTCGTGGCCTACGTCCCGCTCTACGGCTGGGTGGCCGGGCGGATGCCGCGCCAGCGCTTCCTGGCCGCAGTGGTGATCTTCTTCGTGGCGTGCATCGAGCTCTTCGTGCTGGGCAGCCGGGCGGGGGTGCCCCACCTGGGCTTCGTGTTCTACGTGTGGGTGGGGATCTTCAGCCTGACCACCATCGCCCAGTTCTGGTCGTTCGCCAACGAGGTGTTCACGCGCGACGAGGGCGACCGGCTGTTCCCGCTCATCGCCGTGGGGTCCACGGCGGGGGCGCCGCTGGGGGCCGCCCTGGCCGACACCCTGTTCGCGCGTGGCGTGGGGCCCTTCTCGATGATGCAGCTCGCGGCGGCCATCCTGCTCCTCCACCTCGTCCTCTACCGCGTGCTGGCGCGGCGCCTCCGCGGCGCGGCCAAGCCGCGCGCCCAGGCGCCCATCTCGGCGGGCAACGGCTTCGCCCTGGTGCTGAAGAGCCGCTACCTCCGGCTGATCGCCGGCCTCCTGGTGCTGCTCAACCTCGCGAACACGGTGGGCGAGTTCATCCTGGCCCGCGCGGTGGTCTCGGCGGCCGACGCCCGCAGCGCCGCGGTGGCCGGCTTCAGCAAGCAGGCCTTCATCGGCGGGTTCTACGCGGACTACTTCTTCTGGGTGAACGTCCTGACCATCCTGATCCAGGCCTTCCTGGTCTCCCGCATCGTGAAGCGGTTCGGCATGGGCGGCGTGGTGCTGGCCCTGCCCGTGGTCGCCCTGGGGGTCTACGGCGTGGCGGCGGCGGGCGCCGGCCTGGTCACCCTGCGCCTCCTGAAGACGGCGGAGAACAGCACCGACTACTCGGTGATGAACACGGCCAAGCAGATGCTGTGGCTGCCCACCACCCGCGTGGAGAAGTACAAGGCCAAGCAGGCCATCGATACCTTCTTCGTGCGCTTCGGCGACGTGCTGGCCGCGCTCCTGGTGTTCCTGGGCACCCACGTCATCGCGCTAGGGGTGGCCGGCTTCGCCTGGGCCAACATCGCGGTCGTCCTGGCCGCCATCGGCGTGGCCCTGCTACT
>Ga0075433_10004484_pt1 | contig 10879 bp, 8 predicted proteins | sample RhiMethybrSRZTD2_FD_75299 | JGI IMG/M metagenome (GOLD analysis project Ga0075433, IMG submission 75299) | Populus rhizosphere microbial communities from Tennessee, USA - Rhizosphere MetaG P. TD hybrid SRZTD2 | ecosystem: Host-associated > Plants > Roots > Rhizosphere > Soil | place: USA... | reverse complement strand
GTCTCGCGCGCACCTGCGGCGACGTCTGCCTCGAGCAGCCCGACGCTCGCGGCAAACTTGACGCCGCGAACCGGCGCCATGGTCATGATGGTGCGTGCCGGTTCACGATCCGGCGGATCGTCGAGATTCCAGATGCGGATCGATCCGTCTGCGCCGCCCGTTACGAGGTGGGTGCGCTCGACGCTCAGCGAGGCGCACGTAAACGGACTGCCGGTCCCGACGCCCACCTCGTGCGATTCCGCAAACGCGGCGCTGGCATCCCAACATCGAATGGTGATGGTCGCTGGCGCGGCGTCACCATCAGCCGGCGCGGCGTGAGTGACGAGCCACCGACTATCGTGGCCGAATGCCGCGTGGACGATCCTCTCGCCATGCTGGAGGACGATGGCCGCCGCGGAGGGGTCTGTGGCGTCGAGAGCGCGAACCGTCACGCGGCCATCCGGTCCAATCGTCGCGAGCCAGCGGCTGTTGGCGTCGAACGTCGCGAGCAGGACGCGCTCGTGTGTCGCGACCGGACCAATCGGACGGCCACCCAGGTGGCTCAGGCCAGCCCGGAGCACGGATTCGGCCGCCGGTACTCTCGGCTCACCGCGATCGTCGGTCAGCCTGAGCGCGGCCTGGCTCAGCAGGAGACTGCGCTCCGGCAGACCGTCACGGAGCGCAAGTTCGGATTCCAGCGCGAGTCGCGACGCTTCACCTCTGATTCGGCCCGAGACATGGAAGCCGAAGAGTTCGCTCTTCCCCACGCCCCGCAGCGCCGATGCGATGCTCGCCACACTGTCGCAGAACGTCGGATGACTCAGGTCGTAGTGCTGCGGCAGCACCTGGCAGAAGTCGACGTAGAGAGGCTCGACGGCGAACGCACCCGCGATGGATGGCGGCAGCGCCGTGCTGCGGCCGAAATCGAAGTCGCCGCGCTCGTCGTCCCACACGATCGTTCCGGAGGCGAGCGCGATCAGGAGCCGCGCGGAGTCGTGGCGTGTGCGCCAGTGCTGAATCTCTCTGGTCACCCATTTCGACCTGGCCGCATGCTCGGAGGCAATCAGCAGGAGAAACTCCGCCTCGTCCAGCGCCTGCTGGATCGTCGGCCAGAGTCCCGGCGTCGCCGAAAGGTTGCTCGTATCGCGGAACAGGCGCAGAGCCGCGTCGCCCTGCGGCGGAGGCGCGAATCGCTGCAGCGCGCTTTCGAGCGCCGCGCCGAACCCGGCGTCGCCGCTGTGGCTGTACGAGATGAATGCGGTGTAGGGCATGACGGATCGTCGGCTCTACCTCCCGAAGGACTGCCGCCGCCTTTCAGGTCGGTCACTCTCGGCAACACCGCCACCCCTTCATCGCGGCATTGTCGTACGGTCGAACTCCACTCCGGAGCGCCACACATGAATGATGTCGCGCGTCGCAGTAATGTCGCGCGTCGGGTCGCCACGGACCAGCAACAAATCGGCGCGCCGTCCGGGGACGATGCGGCCGCGGTCGTTCAGGTGAAAGATGTCGGCGGTCGATTTCGTTGCCGCAGTCAATGCCTGCGCCGGAGTGAGACCACTCTCCACCAGCAACTCCAGCTCGCGATGCAGACTGGCGCCGTGGACCACGGTCGCGTTCGGCGGGTCGGTCCCGGCCAGCAGCGTGGTACCGGCTCTCACCAGAGATCTGACTGCCGTGATGAACGAGTCAATGTTCCGCAAGACCGGCGTCGAGGGCGAACGTTCGAGTCCATTCATGTGCCGGACGAGGTCGGCGGACAGAAAAGGTTTGAGTCGCGAATCCGCTGCGAGCGTCGCGCCGGCATCTGGAACGAATCCATCTGGCACCGCAAGCGTCGGCACCACGAACACACGTCGCTCGGTCAGGAGCCGCGCGACGTCCGGCGCCTCGCCTCCCTCACGCCAGATGTGCGCGAGCCCATCGACTCCGCTGCTGACTGCGATCCGAACGTCGTTCAAATTTTCGATGTGCGCGACGACGAGGAGCCCGCGCGCGTGCGCGGCTTCGACCAACGCGCGTGCCGTCTCCGCATCCATTGTCGGCGTCCCGTTCGTGCGTGCGCGAACGCCGTTGAGCACGATCTTCAAATAGTCCGCGCCCTCCGCGGCTCGAGCGGCGACGAACGCCGTCGCCGCGTCAGCTCCTGACACGGTGGGAATCGGGATGCCATATTCAGTTCCATGCCCGCCTGGCACCGTCGCGAGAATGCTCGAGGATCGGAAGTCCGAGACGTCGGTCCTGTGGGCCGCCGCCTCGCGCAGTACACGGTCGCCCTCGGGAGACCACATATCGAGCACCGTCGTGACCCCAAACCTGAGGGCATCCTGCAGTTGCGAGACGCGTCGAGTGTGAGTGTGGGCATCAATCAGGCCGGGAAGAAGCGTCGCGCCGGTACCATCGACGACGGGCAGGTTGCGCCAGCGGTCGGGGATCTGCCGATCGACGACGCGAACGATGCCGGCGTCAACCACGACGTTCGTATCGGGTCGCACCTGCTCGCCGTCGAACACGCGTGCGTGTCTGACGACAAAGCTGGAACCTGTTCTTGTGGGTTGGGCCCGAACAGATCCGGACGGCGGTACAGCGAGAATCGCGGCGACAACCAGGAGCGCCCGTCGGTTACACCAGGTCATGGCCCGCACCTCTGCGCCTGGCGATCGTCTTGCTGAGGACGGTTGCGAGACCGTGGCCATCCCACGAGATCCGCAGGTCGACGTAGTTGTTGATGTCGTTCGTGATGGTCCTGAATGCGCCTCCCGGGTACGAAATCGCTCCGATCTGCCGCCGGCTCAATGCGGCCCTCTTCCCGGCATAGAGCACGAGCAGGCTGCGCCCGTCCGCCGACCACTGCGGGTTGGAGAAGATCATCTCGTTGCTGGCGAGCACGACGCGCTTCTGCTGCGAGGCGAGGTCGAACACGCTGACCCGCCCGAGCGCGTCCGCCGTGTACGACTCCGCGTAAGCGATGAGGCGGCCGTCACGGGACCAGGCCGGGGTCGATGAGTACTGGCTGGCGATTGGCTCGGTGAGCAGAATCTGCTCGTTGGCGCCGTCAACGCCCGCGACGACCAGGCTCATCACGCTCTGCGTCGGGTAGTTGGCGCGCGCGAACACCATGCGGTTGCCATCCGGCGAGAAGGTGATATTGCTGTCGACGTCTCGCGAGACCAGCTGGCGTGCGGCGTCCAACACGGGCGCGCGATACAAGTTGAGCAGGTTCGTCGTCTGGCCGTCGGCGACGCGCGTGTACAGGTAGTTGCCGTCTGGCGAGAAGGCGACGCTGGCAAAGATGACAGGCGCGGCCGGCGCGATCTGCGTGTCACTGCCCGTGGCGATATTCCGCATCCACAGGCTCTGCCCGTCGTCGGACCGCTGCACGTTGACGATGAACTTGCCGTCGGGCGAGATTGCGGCGAATGCGGCGGCACCGGTGTTGGTCGCCTGGGCGATCGAATAGTGCTCGAACGCCTGCCCGCGCCCTGAAGTCGCGACCCACCAGCCGACACCAACCGCGGCGAGAATCGTCGCGAGCCCGGCTGCAATGAGAACCGCACGACGTCCGCTTCTGGCGGGCGCCACGGCCACCTCGCTGCCGCGGGCGAGCCGTTTGAGGTCGGCGCGAAGTTCGGCGGCCGACTGATAGCGGAGGTCGCGACTCTTGTCCAGGCACTTGCCGATGATCCGCTCGAGATCGCCGGGCAGCCGGTGACTCGGGCCGGGTGGAGCGGGCTCACGGTTCAGGATGGCATCGAACACGACGCCGGGCGTTGCACCGCTGAATGGATGCGCGCCGGTCGCCATCTCGAAGAGGACGACTCCGAACGAAAACAGATCCGACCGGGCGTCGAGCTCTTCGCCGCGCACCTGCTCGGGCGACATGTAGGCGCCGGTGCCGATCATTTCGCCAACGTGCGTCAGGCGCATGACGGTCGTCTGCTCCGAGACCGGCGATGCCGACGCGCGCGTTTTCGCGATGCCGAAATCGAGAATCTTCGCCCGGCCCCGGCTGGTGACGAAGATGTTCGCCGGCTTGATGTCGCGGTGGAGAATGCCGGCGCCGTGCGCCGCGTCCAGCGCCTCGACGACGTCGGCCGCGATGGTCATGACCGTCTCGGCAGGCAAGCCGCCATCGACGATCATCCGATCGAGAGTCGAACCCTCGAGATACTCCATCGCGATGAAAGCGTCGCCGTCCGCTTCGCCGATGTCGTAGATCGTGCAGATGGCGGGATGATTCAGCGCCGACGCGGCCTCCGCCTCGCGGTGAAAGCGACTGAGGGCGACCGGATCGCGAGCGATGTGCTCGGAGAGCAGCTTGAGGGCGACGAATCGGTGGAGCCGGGTGTCTTCAGCCTTGTAGACGACGCCCATGCCGCCACGGCCGATGACCTCGAGCAGCCGATAGTGCGAGATGGTGCGCCCTGCCACGGATGGCGGGCATTATAGCGACCTGTCGAACAGGAGTCGCAGGCGGCCCACGACCCGTTGCGCGGTCAGCCGCGGCGATCCGCGGGAGATGGACCCCACGTCAACGCCAGCAGACCCGGCGCCCAGGCCACCACCCACGCGGCGAATTGCACGAAATAGTTCTTGCCGGTCGCGGGCGGCCGGCCCCACAGGGTGTTCAACATCAGGAAGAACGCGATCCCGCTGACAAGGGCGGCGAGCACCCCGCGCACCGCAATCTCTGCCCACGGCCGCCGCTCCGGGGCGCGCAGCCAACGGCCATCGAGCAGCGCGACGAGCAGCCACATCGCGACCCAGGACGCCGGAATCGCCGCTCCATACGTCCGCCGATCCACGAAGGCGACGAGCAGGTAGTACATGAGCGCGCCGCCGACGCCCGACAGCGCGCCGATCGGCAGCCCCTTGACGACCCGTCCCGCATCGAGACCCAGGACGGCTCCCACCGCGGTCAGGACCGCTGCGCCGTGGATGATGCCCGTGGTGATGCTGTGGCGGACGTGCAGCGTGTACCACGTGTAATCGGCGAGCGTGGCGACGAGCGCCACGCCAAGAATGCCAAGACCGGCCTTCATCGCTTCTCTCGCATCAGACTATCCCAACCCTCTTTCTCCCCACCCCGTCCAAGGAGCAACCGTGGCGAAAACCAAGGAGGCATCGATGCGCTGGAACCTCCCGGTGGACGAGCTCGCAGCGGATCTGCGCGACGCCTTCCGCCAGATCGCAAGAAATCCTGGCTTCACGGCCGTTGTCGTGGTGACGCTCGCCCTGGGCATCGGCGCGAACGCGGCCCTGTTCTCGATCTTCAACAGCCTGATCCTGCGCCCGCTGCCTGTGCGCGATCCCGACAGTCTGGCGCTGCTGGCCGACGGGTCATGGTCGTATCCGATCTGGAACGAGATCAAGATGCGGGAGACCGAGCTGTTCGACGGCGCGTTCGCCTGGTCTCCGCGGAGGTTCGACTTGTCGGACGGCGGCCAGACCGAACCGGTAGACGGCGCGTACGTCAGCGGCCGGCTCTTCGAGGTGCTCGGCGTCACCGGTATCCGCGGACGGATGCTCACGCCTGCTGATGACGGCGGCGCTCAGGCAGACGGGCCGGTCGCCGTCATCAGCTATCGCCTCTGGCAGCAGCGTTTTGCCGGCGCCCACGACGTCGTCGGGCGCCAGCTCACAGTGCAGCGCATTCCGTTCACCGTCGTGGGCGTCATGCCGCCGGGATTCTTCGGTGCCGATGTCGGCCGGATGACGGACGTGATGTTGCCGTTCGCGGCCGACCCGCTCATCCGGGGACCGGAGAGCCGGCTGACCGCGAAGAACACATGGTGGCTGCAGATCATGGTGCGGCTGAAGCCCGGACAGAGCCTCGATCAAGGAAGCGCCGCGCTCCGGGTCATCCAGACCCGCATCACGGAAGGTGCATCACAGCAACTGAAGCCATTCACCCTCGTGGCGGCCGCAACCGGCTACTCGTCGCTGCGGAGGCGCTTCGCAACGCCGCTTCTCGCGATGGTCGTCGCGGTGGGGCTCGTGCTGCTCGTCGCCTGCGCCAACATCGCCAGCCTCATGCTCGCGCGGACGCTGGCGCGCCGCCGCGAGTTCAGCGTGCGCCTGGCGCTCGGGAGCTCCCGCGGACGCATCGCACGGCTGCTTTTCACCGAGAGTCTGATCGTGGCCGTCGCGGGTGCGGCGGTCGGCCTGGTGTTCTCGTGGTGGAGCAGCGCGCTGCTCGTGCAGCAGTTGAGTACGTGGCAGAACACCGTGTCGCTGGATCTCGCGCTCGACTGGCGCGTGCTCGTCTTCACCGCGGCCCTGGCGTGTCTCTCCGCACTCATCGCCGGCGTGGCCCCGGCACTCGGGCTGAATGGAGTGGATCCGGGTGAGGCGCTCAAAAGCACCGATCGCGGGATCGCGGGCGACAGCCGCTTTTCCGTGCGCGGGATGCTCGTCGTGCTCCAGATTGCCGTGTCATTCGCGCTGGTCATCGCCGCCGGCTTGTTCCTTCGCACGTTCGCGTCGCTCAACGAGCTGCCCCTCGGCTTCGAGCCGGAGCCGCTGCTCGTGGCGGAATTGAACCTGCAGGCGGGCGGCGGAATGCCCGAGGAACGCGGTGCTCGCGTCGAGCGCCTGCGCGATGCGGCGGCGGCCGTCCCCGGCGTGCGGTCGGCAACGGTCTCCTCGGACCGACTCCTCACCGGCGGCGGTTGGTCAACCGGCGTGATCGGCATCGGCGACGGGCCGATGGTACGTCTGAGGTCCGTTGGCCAGCCGTCCCTCTGGCTGAACGCCACGACGCCAGGCTGGTTCGAGACGATGGGCACGCCCCTGCGAAGCGGTCGGGACTTCACCGCCGCCGACCGCGTCGGCAGCCCCCGTGTTGCCATCGTGAATGAAGCGTTCGTCCGTCACTATCTGCGGGGCGAGCCCACCTCCGCGCCTGGCGACGCTACGGCGGGCAAGCAGGCGCTCGGGCAACGCGTGCGCCTGGGATTCGATCCCCTGGGATTCGATGCCAGGACGCCGCACGAAATCGTCGGCGTGGTCGCCGATACCGTTTACACGACGCCGCGCGAGGGCATGCTGCCCACGATGTATGTGCCGATGGCGCAGCGCAAGCCATCTGCGTTCTGGCCGACCGTCCTGCTGACGGTCAACGCGGCGCCCAGCGCGCGCACGACGATGGAACGCAACGTCGCCGAGGCGTTGCGGCAGGCCGACCCGAAGATCGCATCCACGTTCGGGACGTTCGATCAGCTGGTCGAGGCGACGGTGACGCAGGAGCGGCTCATCGCGCTCGTCTCCGCATTCTTCGGCGGGCTCGCGCTGCTGCTGGCGGCCGTCGGCCTCTACGGCGTCGTCGCTCACGCCGTGCGCGCACGGCAGGCAGAGATCGGGCTGCGCATGGCGCTCGGCGCGGCGCCCTCCTCCATTCTGCGTCTCGTGTTCGAGCGCGTCGGCGTGTTGATCGCGGCCGGCCTCGCCCTGGGCCTGGCCGGAAGTCTCTGGGCGGCGCGTTTCGTGGAGGCGCTGCTGTTTCAGCTGGCGCCCCACGACCCGGTGACGTTCGCCGGCGCCGCTGCAGTGCTCGTCGCGGTGGGCGTCGTCGCCGCGTGGCTCCCCGCCTCCCGTGCCGCCCGCATCGATCCGGTCGCGGTGCTGCGCGAAGCGTAGAGTCGTTCTCGAAGGCAGGTGCGAATTTACCGAATCGGATCTAGGCTAGACAGATGAGACCCGTCGGCGGGCGGTGGATCCGGACGCTGGGTGGCGTCCTCGCGCTCGTTGGCGCCACCATCACCGCGGTCCACGCCCAGCGCATCTGGAGTGGATACTACGGCCGTACGCCGCCGAGATTCCCGACGTCCGAGACGTTCGAAGGCAGTTTCCATTTCTGCCGGGTCATGTTCTCGAGCGACCACCGCGAGAAGCAAGGCTGGTCCACGGATTATCCCGGCGCCGATCTGAACTTCAGCACCCGGCTCGCCGAGTTGACGAAGGTCCACGTCAAGATGACCAGCGATGGCGAAGAAGACGTCCCCGACGCCGTCGTCGTACGGCTGACCGACGATGACTTGTTCAAGTGCCCCTTCACGCTCATGGAAGACGCGGGCACGGCTCGCTTCACGGACGAGGAGGTGGCGCGGTTACGTCAGTACCTGTTGAAGGGTGGCTTCCTGTTCGTTTCGGACTATCACGGGAGCTTCGGCCGGGACCAGTTCGACGAGGAAATCGGCCGCGCCCTGCCGCGCCATGAATTTCCGATCGTCGATCTCGCGCCGCCGAATCATCCTCTCTGGCGCACGATGTTCCAGGTGACGCGTCTTCCGCAGCTGGCCTCGATCAACACCTGGCGCCGCACCGGCGGCGGCACCATCGAGCGCTGGAACGTGGAGGAAGCGCCGCCCGACGCGCGCGGCATCGAAGATGCTCACGGCCGGCTCATGGTGGTGATGATCCACAACACCGACGTGCCCGACGCCTGGGAGCGCGAGGCCGAGGACCCCGAATACTTCTACAGGTTTTCACCGGAAGCCTACGCCGTCGGCATCAACGTCCTGCTCTACTCGATGACGCACTGAAGCGCTGGTCGGCCTGTTGCTCACCGCCGAGATCAGAGACCGACGCTGCGTCGGTCGACTCGAGCGACTAGTCGTCGAGGATGAACGTCACCATCATGTTGACCTGGTACTCCACGATCTTCCCGTTGTCGCAGCGGACGTGCTGCTCCTTGACCCAGGCGCCCCGAACATTCCGCAGCGTCTTCGAGGCACGAGCGAGGCCCTGCTGGATCGCATCCTCGAAGCTCTTTGGTGACGTCGCGCTGATTTCCGAGACTTTCGCGACAGACATCGCGTCCTCCTTGGTGTGCGTGACTCAGCCGGATCGAGACCACGGCGTCGGTGCCGCCATGACCCACGCGCAGGCGAGTCTATAGGAACTGGAGAAAGACATGACAGATCGAAGCCACGCTCAAGACCCGTCACAACCCGGCCCGTCCGACACGGGCACGGCCGCCGGTGATCCTCCCATCTCCGGCATTGACAGAAAGCTCCTGAACATCGCGGAAGAGCTCGGGACCTGGTTGGGGACAGCCGAGCGAAGGACGACCGACTTCCTTGCCAAGCCGGAGATCAAAGAGCAGCTCGTCAGGATCAGAGACACCGCCGCGCGGCTGATTGCCCACGTCGAAAAGGGGCGCGAGCGTTCGCGGTGAGGCCCGGCCCACTCACATCTGGAGGTGAGTGGGCCAGATCTCGTCGATTCCCGTCGCTTCTTCTCTTCGGTCGTCAGATCCCGCCGCTTCCCCAAGGTCCCGTAATCGCGAAGGTGATGCCCGGCGACTGGATGTTGACGAAGAACCACTTGCCATCCGGGCTGTAGCACGAGCCGGCGAATTCGCTGCCCCGGTAGTCCTGATTGAATCCGTTGACCGGCGTCGTCCGCAGATCGACGTTGTTCTCGACGAATCTGAAGATCACGCCGTCGGTCGTCAACCCGTGGACGTATTCGGTGCCGCTGCCGTCTTCGCACAGCACCAGGCCGCCGCGCGGGCTGACGCACATGTTGTCGGGGGCGTTGAGGACGTCTACCGACGGGGACTCGAAGAGCAGGCGAACGCGCTCGTTCAGCGGGTCGTACTCGAAGACCTGTCCCTGCCCGACGTTGCCGCCGCTCGTCGACACGAAATAGACCCGTCCGGATGCGTAAAACGCACCTTCCAGCCGCGCAAACCGTGCGGCGCCCTTGGCGAACCCCTGGGCAAACACCGTCGCGCCGCCGCCGGCGAGAATCGGATCCGGAACGTCGATGGTGTGCCATTCGACATCCAGCCATTCCCCCGTCTGATTCGTGCGCGTGTCGAAGTTCGGGTGGCCGACGATGCCGAGCATGGCGAGATCGCCGCCGTCGCTCAGCGAGCCTGGAGAATCGTTTCGATAACGATAGAACCCGGACGTGTTGCCCTGGTCTTCGGTTTCGTACACGTAGCCGGTCGCCGGATCGACCGCGACGGCCTCGTGCGAGAACCGTCCCATCGACTTGAAGGGTACCGGGTTGCCGGCTCCGCCCGCGGGCACTTCGAAGATGTAACCGTGATGCTTCGTCAGGTCGCCGGTTCCGATGCCGAGCGTCGTTTCTTCGCAGGTCAGCCAGGAACCCCAGGGCGTGCGGCCACCGGCGCAGTTGCGCACGGTTCCACTGAGGCTGGGCCAGCTCGCATTGAGGCGTCCGCGCAGCGTATCGAATTCCAGCGTGACCGTGCCGCCGCCAGCTTCAGGGTCGTAGGCGACCGGGGCAAAGGCGTCGGGGCCATCGCCGATTTCGTGATTGCGCACGAGGTACACGCGGCCGTGTCCCGCGGCAAACGCCGCCATGCCGTCGTGCGACCCCGGCGTCGCGTGGCCGTCGTTCATCGGGTCGCCGGTCCATCCGAACGAGAGATAGCGAAAGTCCTCGGGCAGCTTCAACAGCGGTAATCCGGTGGTTTCGTCAATCGCCTCCTGGAGCGGGCCGTAGTCCGGGCTCGGCCCGCGCCCCCGCCGCGGATGCTGCGGCCCGCGCGCCAGGAGCGCGTCGAACGGTGTGGCCACGGTGATCGCCGCCGCCGCGAACGCGGAACGTGAGAGAAACGAGCGCCGACCGAGCTTCGAGTCTTTGGGCAGGTGTTTCATCGAGACCTCCGTAGTAGAAGGGTTTCCGGTCCGACGAAGGGGAGAGCATACAACCGGACGTCGCCTTGAGGCATCGATCGACGCGACAGCAGGCAAAATACGAAGCGGCCTCAGTCCTTGACAGAGCGCACCGGGAACGCCCGGAGCTGCTCGCCGTCTTCGTGCGCGCGAAGGCAGACCTATTTCCTCGGTTCGGACGACGGTGGGACGAGGTCCTTCAGACGCATGTAGGTCACGATGTTGCCGTAGTGCTCGAAGTCGTGGGC
>Ga0075433_10004481_pt1 | contig 10882 bp, 4 predicted proteins | sample RhiMethybrSRZTD2_FD_75299 | JGI IMG/M metagenome (GOLD analysis project Ga0075433, IMG submission 75299) | Populus rhizosphere microbial communities from Tennessee, USA - Rhizosphere MetaG P. TD hybrid SRZTD2 | ecosystem: Host-associated > Plants > Roots > Rhizosphere > Soil | place: USA... | reverse complement strand
TTCGGAATCACAATTCTTCCGCCCACCCCGACGTCGTTCATCGTGATAAGGGTGAAAGTATCGTCGCGAGCATTGGTGAGCGTGTCAACGGATGTTTCCAGCGTGGCGAAAACCTTAGCGACTTGAAAATCGCCGGCTGATTGCGCACCGACGGAACACGTCCACGTCAATGCGACCAGGCTTGACATCACCCATGCGTGAAACCGCTTCATCTGAATCAAAAGCGAGGATGGCCCTTAGATAGCTCGACCGGCGAATCAGTTGCTAAGCGATTGAAAACACTAACCGGTGGTCGCCGAAAGAGGACGTGAAGAGACAGTTGTGCCGTGGTAGAGGCGATACACCTCTTCTTTCACTTCCGCGGGAAAACAAACGCGATTCAGCTCGTAGCCGCGGCGCAATCCGCGCACGGCTTCACTCACTTCGCCGATTTCGCGAATTTGCGGATGCGCATATCCGTCTTCCACATAGATTCGCCCGTGCTCTTCATCGCCTTCACCGGTGTAATAGCCGTAGTAGGGAACGTCCGTCGCGCGATCTTCGATGAAGTAATACTCGGCGTCGAAGCCGGCGCGCGTTACCACGTCACGAGCGGCGGTAATGAAGTCCCCGCGTTCGTCGATCGGCATGTCGACGTCGATCGCTTTGAACAGCGTTCGACCGACGAACCGGCGGCTGAGATCGCGCAGAATTTCGTCGCCGGCGCCTTGCCATTGTTTCAAATGAAAAATCACGTCTGAGTCATCGATCTGAAGATGCTCGCTGATCGTCAGGGGCTCGCGTCTCAGGACCTTCGCGAACGCTGCGCCTGGTGCGTGCCAAACATCGCCACCGTTCGTCGTAATTTCCAGCGCGCGCCGCAACGCTGAACGGAGCACCGCTTCGGCGGATCGCAAGGTGCGATGAAAATAAACCTGACGGAACATGTAGTAGCGCGCCTGCAAATACTCTTCGACTGCATAGACCCCGCGCGCGGCCACAAACACGCGATCGTGCGCCTCGTCAATTTGCAGCGCGTTGATGATCCACTCCAGGTCATACAGTCCGTACTTCGCGCCGGTCATCAATGAATCGCGGAGCAGGTAATCCATCCGATCGACGTCGAGTTGCGACGAGACAAGCTGCGCCAGCGCCGCTGGTTTGAAATCACCAGCGATGATCGACGCTACTCGCTGCGGTAACTCGCGGCTGTGTGAAGCCAGCGTTTGGCACAGCGTGGTTTCTGCAGAAGTGATCGCGGCAATTGTCAGTCGCTCATGGTGAACGCCGAGCGTCTTTTCCATCGCATGCGAAAACGGTGCATGGCCCACATCGTGGAGCAAGGCTGCGGCGCGCGCAGCGATTCGATCTTCGGCATCAATCTCGTAACTATCACTCAGCCGATTGAGAATCCGTGTCATCAAATGGGCCGCGCCCAGGCTGTGCGTGAAGCGCGAATGTTCCGCGCCCTGGTACGTGTACAGTCCTAGTCCCAATTGTTTGATTCGACGCAGACGTTGGAATTCCGGCGCATCGATTAGCCGAACGATTAATCGGCCCTCGGCGTCGTCGCGCAGAGGAATGATGTTGTGGACGGGGTCGCGGTAGATCCTTTGAGACAACTTCGCTCTATTAAACTGAGGAGTATTGGACGGCGGCAGTCTAGCACAGCGCGTTGAACATCGAGATGCAGAACTCAGGTAATCCCTGATAAGCGATTTTCAACTTTCTGAGGAAAACCAAAAATTCGGATTTGCAATAATTCACTTCATTCAAATTAACGGCGACATTTTCAAGCCCCACCAGGCTATCTCATTTGGCACCGCTGTTGCCTAGCGGTTAAGCCGGAATCAGTCCGTTCTTAGTAAACTCTTTTCCAGAAAGGAACCAAAAATGAGAAAACTCTTCATGTTCTCGTTGACTTTGGTTTTGGGTCTGGCGTCGGCTGTCGTTATGGCCCAAGAGCCAACCGGCTCAATTGAGGGCACGGTCACAGACCCGCAAGGCGCGATCGTCCAAAACGCGACAGTCAGCGTTCGGAACACCGCAACGAATGCGACTCGTGACCTAACGACTAGTAGCGACGGACACTATCGTGTCACCCAATTAACGCCCGGCGATTATGAAATTAAAGTTAGCGCCACGAGTTTCAAAACGTCCGTGGCCAGCGTCAAGGTCAACGTCGGCCAAAATACTCCGCTCGACATCAAGCTGGAAATAGGTGGCGCTACTGAACAGGTGACGGTGGTCGGCAATGTCGGCGAGGTACAGATTGATCGCACTGACATGACTGTCGCAGGCGTGGTAAATACAAGACAGATAGAGAACCTCCCCTTAAACGGTCGTAACTTCCTCGACTTGGCGCAACTTCAGCCTGGTACAGAGAAAGTTGACGGTGCGAGCTTTGATCCGACCAAAGCGAATTACACGGGAGTGTCGATTGCCGGACAGGCCGGCCGCTCTACCCAGATCACAGTGGACGGCGGGTCGGTAGTGGACAACATTGTCGGCACTACGACGCAGAACTTCTCGCAGGAGATAGTCCAAGAGTTTCAAATGGGCATCTCCAATTTCGATCTTTCGACGGGGGCTTCGGCTACCGGTTCAGTGAATATCGTTAGCCGCTCTGGTACGAACGCGTTTCACGGCAATGGCTATGGTTACTTTCGCGATGCCAAGTGGGCTGCGTTCCCCGGTCTCTTCCGTCTGGATGCGGCCAATGGTTTACCGCCGAATGCGCGCACCGACCGGATTCCCTTTAACCGTCGTCAATTCGGTGGCACCATCGGCGGTCCGATTAAGAAGGACAAAGCGTTCTTCTTCTTTAACTTTGAGAGAAACAATCAAAATGGCGCCTCAGTCAAGAATCCGACCGACCTAAGCAGCTTTGCCGGGTTTACGACTACGCCGTTCCGCGAGTCTCTCTTGACCGCGAAGACCGACATTAATCTCAACAACAAGAACAGTATGTTCGTTCGCTACTCGTTCGACGACAATCACGGTCAGAATCCTTTTCCGGAAGGAACGGGAATCGTGCCGCGCTCAGGCAGCACGCTTTTCCAGACTGATGATCAGGTAGTCAAGAACCGCACCCATGGCATTGTGTTCGGCTTGACCACGCAGTTGCGAGCAAACGTAACGAACGATGCGCGCTACAACTACAACCACTTCGACGACATTATCGATCCGGCGACAGCGCCCACCGGCGCCCTGGGCGAATTGCGTGTTTGGAATGGTGGCGATCAGACGTGGCGATCAGGCACGAACTACATCGCGCCGCAGACCACTTTCCAGCGGCGTAATCAGGTTCGTGACGACGTAACCTGGAGTCACAGCGCACACACGTTTCGTTTCGGTGGCGACTGGGAACACACTTCTATTTTCGGAAGATTTGCCTTTGCCAAGCCGAGCCGTGTCCGTGTTTTCGGACCCGACGATCCAGGTGGTCCGCCGGCGCTCTTAACAGAAGCTCAATTTCTCGCCGCTCCGGTTCGTGACTTCTCGCTGGGTATCGGTGACGACACTTTGCCATTTGCGGATACCAAGGGAAGAACTGTGAACAATCGCTTCCAGTTATATGGGACCGATTCGTGGAGGCTGACCAAGCGGTTCACCCTGAACCTCGGTCTGGCTTATCGTTACGACACGAACCTTTACAATCTGGATCTGACGCGACCCGCGATTATCGCGCCGCTCTTTGACAAGGGCACCGCTCGTGTTCCCAACGACAAGAATAACTGGGCCCCGCGTGTTGGTTTTGCCTGGGACACCAAGGGTGATGGTCGAACCGTCGTCCGTGGCGGAGTCGGCATGTATTACGACACGACGATCGATAATCTCCGCCTGTTTGAACGTGCCGATCTTGGCAAGCCGGGTTCGGAACTGTTTCTGACGGGTACCGCCATTCGCAGCGTCCTGCTGCCGGGAGGAGATGCTCGCTTTAGCACTAACCCGGCCTCGTCGAGTGGCTTTATCACTCTGGGCAACTTGCTGCCATTACTTCCGGCGGTCAGGACGGAACTTGAGAACCGCTTGAAGAGCTGCGGTCTTCCGACCGGTCTCGAGTGCGCGGGCGCTATCTCAGGGCCGCTGTTTCAGCAGAACTTCCAATTGCCCTACTCGATCCAGTGGGCGATTGGTGTGCAACGCGAATTACCATGGAAGATGGTCTTGCAGAGTGACTACAACTTCCGCAAGGGAGTCCATGAGGTTTTTACATACGACGCAAACTTCGCGGAGTCCGCCACCGGTCCGAAACTGGCCACTTGGTCCAACTCTGTGTCGGTCGCCCAGTCGGGCGCCTTCTCAACCTACAGCGGATTGCTGACTCGTATTGATCGTCGTTTCGACAAAGGCTTCCAGTTCACGATCAGCTACACGCTGTCGCGGTTCAAAGCATTTGGCAGCGATACGCTCGGCCTCGGCGCCACGACGACTGATCTCAATAACTTCCGCACGGAATTCGGTCCGACAGGTTTGGACAGAACACACCGGCTGGTCATCAGCGGATTGTGGGATCTGCCCTGGTTCAGCAAGAGCAACTCATGGGCGAAGCGCAACATTCTCGGCGGCTGGAACCTGTCCGTGATCTCAACGGCTTTCAGTGGCGTGCCGCGTAACGCTTTCATCCCAGACGGCGTGAACCTTTCAGGTACGACCTTTTTGATCGGCTCGTACTTACCGGGAACAGGACCGGGCGCTGTGGGCCGCCAGATCAAGAATGTCACCCAGTTCAATCAGCTCATCTCGGCTTATAACACCAGTATTCCGCACTTGGGTGTCGCTTGCCCAGGTGGCAGCTCGACAGGTCGCTGCGATCCGACTGGCACCGGGATCGAGCCAATTCCACTGCTGCCCGCCAACACGCAGATCGGCGGAGATTCGCTTATCTCGCAAGACCTGCGCGTTACCAAGAGATTGCACTTCTCAGAAAGAACGAGCCTCGACCTGATGGCTGAGGTCTTCAATCTTTTCAACGTTGCCAATCTGACCGGCTTCTCTACCGAGGATGTTGGCCCGGGCAACCTAACGCCTACCAACCGTCAGACCAGTATCTTTGGCACTGGCGGACCAAGGGCCTTTCAATTCGCGGCGAAGTTCAGGTTCTAAGTCGAGCCTCCGAACTTCTGCGGCTAATGGTGGTGGAGCTTAACAGCTCCACCACTCTTCTTTTCTTACTATATTGGTGCATCGAAGCGGCAATCCCCCTGCAATCGATAGATGCCAGTTCTCACGTCCTTAAAACGTAGCTGTCTGCTCACAGTTTTCTGTGTGCTGTGCGTTATTCCGAGGATCGTCTGCGCCCAGAACTCATCCGGAAATACCATTCTGGGAAAAGTCCGTACTCCATCAGGTCAAACGGTTTCTAATATCATCGTAGAGTTGCAGAGCGGCAATGGCATGTTGATCGCTCAAACTGTGACCTCGAACGAAGGAGACTACGCCTTCACCGGTTTGACCGGTGCCTCGTTTTCAATAACTGTCAATGACTTCCGTCATGAACCATTCAGCGAACGAGTAGAGTTTCCGCGCGACGCCAGCACCCGTCCCGGTGAAACTATTCGGACAGACATCGTGCTTATTCCTAAATCCAGACCTTCGGAAACTCGCGGCGCGGTAATCTTTCGGCAGGACGTGCCGGAAGCTGCGGCTAGAGCTTATCAGTCGGCGTTGAAATTGTTTTCCGAATCAAAGGGGAACGAAGCTATTGCAGCCCTGAAGGAAGCGATCAAACTTTTTCCTAATTATTTTGACGCCCACGTTCTCCTGGCTCAAGAACTAATCAAGCAAAAAGAATATCAGGAAGCTATTGTCGAACTTGATCGAGCCCGAAGCATCAATCCGAAAGATGATCGTCCCTACGAACTGTTTGGAATCGCTTTGATGCGTCAAGGGAAGTACGTGCTCGCCGCGCGCGTCTTTGCTGAGGCTGCCAATCTTAATCCATTCGAACCGCAATACCCGTTCATGAGGGCGGTCGCACTCGTGGAACACGTGTCTTCAACGAAAATAGTATCGCCCGCAAATCTCGACAGTGATAGTTCCTACGCGCTCGCGGAGGCTGAGAAGAGTTTGCTTCATGCATATGACATCAGTCATAAGAAACTGAGCGCGGTACACTTTCAGCTCGCTAGGGTCTATGAGAAAAGAGGAGAGAGAGAAAGGGCTGCCAGGGAACTTGAAGAGTACCTTCGCGAAAATCCTAACCTAACAAATGCCGCCGCAATTCGTGACGCGATTAAGAAACTGCGAGCACCGGCGCAGACTCCGTAAAAACCCTGAGACCAGCTTTTGCCCAACCTTTTGAGATTTTCGGAATTTCGGAGTAAAACCGAAATTTCGGATTTACAAATGGCCGTAGAGTGGCCAAAATCGAAGGATTTCGCACTCCCACGACGGGGTCTGCTATGGCACCGTCATTGCTTCAAAGGTCGCGGAATTTACTCTTTGCGGATGACCGGGATGATAAATGACATAGTTGCCGACGTAAGGCACGCCGCGATGCCGCTATTGAATCAGGAATGATTAGGCTGATCTTTCGACCTGAGCGATTAGCCAGTGAATTGAATTCAATTAACTCGGAGCCGGTTTTAGGCTTCAAAGAAAGGAAACAAAAGATGAGAAAAGTTTTGATGTTCGTTTTTGCGATGTGCCTGGCGCTGTTCGCAGTTAACGCCATGGCACAAACCGCAACAACGGGTTCCATCGAAGGCAACGTGCTGGATCCGCAAGGTCATGCAGTTCCGAATGCGACCATCACGGTAACTGGAGGGAACTTGCTCTCGCCGTTAACGGCGACGACAAACGATCAGGGCCACTACACCGTCTCTCAAGTTACGCCCGGTAGATACACCGTGACGGTTGCCGCGACGGCAGGTTTTGCCGAAGCCGCGAAAGAGAATGTAGAGGTCAATCTCTCCAAGACAAGCACCGCAGACATTTCAGTTCAGATTGCTGGTGCGCAGGCCTCGGTGACCATTACCGACACGTCCGGTGCGGCGATCGATCCAACATCGACGACGCGCGGCACCAACGTTTCGACCGATCAGTTTTCGAACTTCCCGACTGCTCGTACAGTCCAGGGGCTTTACACAATCGCGCCGAGCGTCGTTCGTTCGGGCTTGCGTGATGCTTCGGGCCGCGAGCGCGATCCCTCGGTTAGTGGATCGTCAGGACCTGAGAATAACTACATCCTCGATGGCGTGAACACGACCGACCCGGCATTCGGCGGATCGGGCGCTAACCTGCCGTTCGAGTTTGTGCAGGAAGTTGAAATCAAAACCGGTGCGTACGGCGCAGAATACGGCCGCGCCACTGGCGGTATTTTCAACGTTCTGACCAAGAGCGGTGGTAACGAGTTTCACGGCGACCTGTTCGGCTACGTCACCAGCAAGGGCCTCGTTCGCGAAACGAAGAACTTCCCGTTCACCGGTTCAGCCCAGAATGGCTTCTCGGAAGCCGACCTCGGCGGTGACATCGGTGGTCCAATCATCAAGAACAAGCTGAGCTTCTTCGGCGCGTTCAATCCCCAACAACGCAAGAACTATTACCTGACGCAAACGTTTCGTAGGGATGCCAACAACAAGGTCAAAACGCCGTTCTACGCCGGCAAGTTGACGTGGCAGATTAGCCAGAACCACGTTTTCAACTTCTCGACGTTTGGAGACTTCACGAAGATCGAAGGCTTCCTGGCGACGGGTGCGCTGACGAACGTTTCGGGTTTTGGCGATAACATCGATGCGTTCCTCGGAAAGCAGGAGACCGGTGGTCACAACTACGCTTTCCGTATGAACTCGACTTTCCGGCCCACCTGGGTTGGTGAGTTCATGGTTGGTTTGCACTTCCAGCGCGCGAACACCATTCCGCTTGCAACTGGTCTGGCTGCGCCATTGATTGCCGACAACTTCGCGGTGCTGAAGGGTGGCTCGGTGCTTACGCCCGTTCAAACTGGGGTGAATGGACCTACGTCCACTGGTTTCATTGATTTCGTTGATGGCCGTGGCGGCACACTGCAGCGCAACTTCATTCGCGGACCGGGTTTTGGCTTGTTCTCAACGCAAGACCGCAACCGCTATGAAGGTTCAGCGAAGCTTCAGAACATATACGGACGTCATACGATCAAGTATGGCTTCGAATGGTTCCGGAATATCTATAACATCAACACCTTGTCCAGCGGACCAGCGGTTACTTATGCGAACCCGTTGGGCGTTGCTTCAGTGACGCCGAGTGCGACACCGATCAACTCGGTTAACGGCATGCGCATCACCAATAACTGGCTGGTATGTACTACTCGCACCGGTGCTATCACCTGTCCGAGTCAAGCAGGTGTTGACCGTGCCAGTCTTATTCCAGGTGCCACCCTCGCAGCTCTGGGTTTGACTGTGAATCCAGTTGCAACCGCCATCACCACGTCAGAGGCATTCAACAATCCGTTCATGGTTCGCAACACCACTCGCGTTCGTGATTTTGAGTTGGTGGCCGACACCTACACGGATGTCGAAGGCTTTTACATTCAGGACGACTTCAAGATCAGCAAAGACGTCCAGTTCAACTTCGGACTGCGCTGGGACTACCAGCAGGCGTATGGCGCCGGCAGCGTGACGTACCTGAAACTTAACAACTTCAAGGACAACACCCAGCCACGCCTCGGCCTGATCTGGGATTTCACCGGCAATGGCCGGGGCAAGATCTCCGTCAACTTCGCCCGTTACCTCGAAACACCGATTCCGCTCGACGTGAACGTTCGCGCCGGCGGTGGTGATTCGCAGACCGACAAGAACTTCAACGTTAACCGTTTGAATGCGCCCGTTGGTGCAACCATCGCCACTGGCTTTGGTCCGCGCAACCTCGGTGCCGAAGCGACTCCGATCGATGAGGATCTGAAGCCGCAGACGGTTAACGAAGCATCTGCCGGTATCGAGTACGAGGTGGTCAAAGACCTCGCGCTGGGCTTCCGTGGCGTTTACCGCACGCAGGGTTCGGTGATCGAAGACGGTTCGTTCGACGATGGCAACAGCTACTTCCTGTTCAACCCAGGCGAGAGTGCCACTGAGCGAGCGGCTTGCGCGAATCCGGCCGTTGGCTGTTTCGGTCGCGCTCGTCGTTACTATCGCGCATTGGAGTTCAGCGCTACGAAGAGATTCACGAACAACTATCAGTTCATCGCTTCGTACGTGTACTCGAGCCTGATTGGTAACTACGAAGGTCTGTTCCGTAACGACAACGGGCAGTCTGACCCGAACATCACTTCGTTGTTCGACCTGGTCAGCCTCCTGACGAACCTTTACGGACGCCTGCCGAACGATCGGCCGCACGTCTTCAAGTTCAACGGCAGTTACCGCACCCCGTGGAAGTTGGTCGTTTCTGGCAACTTCTACGCCCAGTCCGGTATTCCGTACAACCAGTTGATTCCGCACCCCGTGTATGGAAACAACGAAGGTTTTGCGGTGCCGCGTGGAACGGCGATCGTCCCGAACACCGGGGCGACCGTGCCGGGTGGTTCTGCTGGTGTCGAAAGCGCCATTGGAAACAACCGCACTCCGTTCACCACGAACTTGGACCTCGGAGCTTATTTCCCGTGGAAAATCGGTGAGAATAAGGAACTGCGCTTCACTGCTGACTGGTTTAACGTCTTCAACAACCAGCGCGCTTTGACGCTGGATCAGACGTTCTCACTGAACAGTGGCGTTGCCGGAGTGGCTCCGGTCAACAATCCGTTCTACGGTTCGGGCCTGATCTTCCGGTTCCCGTCTTACTTCAGATTCGGCGCCAGGTTCCAGTTCTAATACTGGCAGCTTAACGTGCCTGCGAAAGCAGGCACGTACACTTTGCAGAGAGGGGCGCCGTAAAGCGTCCCTCTCTTTGTTTTTTTGCCAAACCACCCGAACGCGCTCAAACTGAAACAAACCGAAATCACCTTTCTGAGTTTTTGGGAAAGGAGTTGGGCATGATCGCACCTGCCAACACTGCTTCGCGCAGTCTCATCGTCTTATTCGTTGCCCTAATAATTTTTCCGATCTGTGCCGTTGCGTCGTACGCTCAAGGCGGTATCGATTCAATGGGAACGGGAGGCCGGCACCGAATTCAAGGACGAATTTATTTTCCGTCCGGACGCAGATCGGACACCACGAATATCAAGGTCACTCTGGAAAGCACCAGCTCTGAGCGAATCTTTGTCATCGCGGACATGAATGGGTCGTTCACTTTCAACAACCTCGCTCCCGGAAATTACACGATTACTGTCGATGCCGGAACAGAATACGAAAAAGCGAGTGAATCAGTGCTGATCGAAGGAGTGACCTCAAGTCGCACAACGAATGGCGCGGACACCCGCTCGAACATTCCGCGCACATTCAGCGTGATGATCAACCTGCAGCCTAAGCCCGTTCCGGGAAACAAAGCTGCCGTGGTAAATGCCGCCCTGGCGTCCGCGCCAAAGGCCGCCGCTGATGCGTATCGCGCAGCGCTCGAAGCCGCGAAGTTGGGAGACACCAGGAAGGCAATCGACGACCTGAAGACCGCGCTGAGCCTCTATCCAAATTTCGTGCTCGCTTTGAACGAGTTGGGCGTGCAATACCTGAAGATCGGCGAAACCAGCAAAGCCGTGGACGCATTGCGCAACGCCACCACCCTACAACCGGATGACTTCACTCCCCGTCTGAATTACGGGATTGCGCTGCTTGAAGCGAAGAACGCTCCCGCCGCTGAAGAGCAACTGCGTATGGCCGTTGGCAAGAACGGATCTTCGTGGAGCGCGCACATGTACCTCGGCGTCGCGCTGATCGGTTTGCGCAGATTGTCCGAAGCGGAACAGGAACTTCTTCGCGCGCTCGACATCGGTGGGCGCCGCGTTGGACTTCCGCATTACTGGCTGGGCGGGATATATTGGGAGCGCCACGAATAC
>Ga0075433_10004475_pt1 | contig 10888 bp, 12 predicted proteins | sample RhiMethybrSRZTD2_FD_75299 | JGI IMG/M metagenome (GOLD analysis project Ga0075433, IMG submission 75299) | Populus rhizosphere microbial communities from Tennessee, USA - Rhizosphere MetaG P. TD hybrid SRZTD2 | ecosystem: Host-associated > Plants > Roots > Rhizosphere > Soil | place: USA... | reverse complement strand
ATGATCTTCTTGGCCATGCTGTCTCCCGTTTGAAAACCCTGTTTCAAGTTCCCGCGGGAAACGTAGGGCCGGAAATCATCCTCAGGCAAGCCGATCACGAAATCGTTACGAGATTCCCCCTAACCTATTATTAATGGGATGGCCTGGGTCAGTCCCGGGCTCGAACGCCGGGCTCACTCCCCCAACACTTTCACCAGGACGCGCTTTTTTCGATTGCCGTCGAACTCGCCGTAGAAAATCTGCTCCCAGGGACCAAAGTCGAGGTTCCCCGCGGTGATCGCGACCACGACCTCGCGTCCCATGATCTGGCGCTTCAGGTGGGCATCGGCGTTGTCCTCTCCCGTGTCGTTGTGCCGATACGAGCCCACCGGCTCATGCGGCGCCAGCCGCTCCAGCCAGCGCTCGTAGTCCTGGTGCAGCCCTCCCTCGTCGTCGTTGATGAACACCGAAGCGGTGATGTGCATGGCGTTCACCAGCACCAGCCCCTCCCGGACCCCCGCTTCGGCGATGGTTCGCCGGACTTGCTCCGTGATGTTCACGAAGCCGCGCCGCCCCGGGACGTTGAACCACAGTTCCTTGCGGTAGCTCTTCATGCGGCTCTCCCAGTCCCTCCTTCCGCGGGCCCATTCCGCTTCCGCCCTGGCACCGTTGTGCGCCTTCCTCGGCTACTTCACGGGCACCAGGGGCCGGGGGATAATTTTCGGCGCCGGGGACAGGGTGCGCGGATCGCTGGCCATTTTCGCCATCATGTCCTTGATGGCGTAATCGATCTGAACATCCTTCCCGTTGAGGAAGCCCTCGGGCCCCAGATCGAGCTCCACGTCCGGATCGACTCCGTGTCCTTCAATCATCCAGAACTTGCCACGCGGATCCCATCCGCCGAATTCAGGCTGGGTGGTGACGCCGCCGTCGCGGAAGGCCTTGTCGCCGCGGATCCCGACCCATCCGCCCCAGGTGCGGGTGCCGATGACCGGTCCCATCTTGAAGTCCTTGAACTCCAGCGCGAGCGTTTCGCAATCGCTTCCTCCCTGTCGATTGATCAGCACCGACATATAGCGCTCGGAGGCCCGATCGGGCGTGGTGGAGATGTTGCCGTAGCGCGTGCCGCCCACGGCGAAGAGCTTGCGGTCCAGGTGGGCGATGATCATGGGGGCCACGAAGCCGCCGTGGTTCCACCGGTCGTCGATGATCAGCCCGGGCAGGTTCCATTGAGGAGGGAAATCGCGCGAGAACTGCCGCAGCCCCAACCCGCCCATGTCGTAGAGGTGGATGTAGCCGATCTTCCCATGGCTGGCCTGGGCGACGTAGGCGCGTCGCTCACGCACCCAGGTGGAGTAGCGGATGGGCGTGTCGTTGCCGACCGGCTTCACCACAATGCGCCGGGCGCCGGCTATCTGGGCCTTGTCATTGATCGAAAGCTCGACTTCCCGCCCGGCGCGATTCGCCAGGCGGCGCAAGTAGTCCTCTCCCTTGACCAGCGGCTTGCCGTCGATGGCCACCAGCCACATTCCCGGCTTGACCTTCAAGTCGGGCCGGGCCAGTGGGGAAGAGGTGTCGACCGTCGGATAATCTCCCGTATAGATTTTCTTGATCTCCCAGAATCCGCTGGAGGGATCGTAGTCCAGATCGGCTCCCAGCAGACCCGTTCCCACCTGCTTGCCGCGACGCACGTCACCCGGGAAATGGTAGGCGTGCCCGACGCTCAGCTCGCCGAGCATTTCACCCAGGAGGTCTTCCAGATCGTCCCGGGAGGCCATCCGGTCGGCCAGCGGGCCGTATTGATTCCAGACGCCGTTCCAGTCCACGCCATGCATGTTGGTGTCATAGAAAAAGTCTCGCTGCAGGCGCCACCCCTCGTGGAGCATTTGCTGCCACTCCTGGCGCGGGTTGATCCGGATGGTCCAGCCACTCAAGTCGATGCGGCTGTCATCGGCTTCTCCCTTGGCGGGGGCGCTGGTCGCGCTCGCCTCCAACCGGAAAAAGCCCCCCTGGGTGCGATACACCAGCACCTTGCCGTCGCCGGAGACGTCAAAGCCCCTGACACCGGAAGTGAGCGTGGAGATTTTTTCTTTTTCGATGTCGTAAGTGAGGAGATCGCCGTTGGGACCCTCTCCTTCGTCATCGGAGTCCGGCGGCATCATTCCCCTCGGGGGAATGCTGAGCCACAGGAGTTTGCCTTCCACTCCCTTCAAGCCGTAGTAGGCCCCAGGATCCACTGGGACCAGGACGATCCGATCGGCGAGGCCGTCGAAGTCGATCTTGATGGGGGCGATCTTCTCTTCCTTGGCCTTCTTTTCCTTGGACTCCTTCGAGTCCTTATCGTCCTTGCCTTCCTTGTCCTTGGCGTCCTTCCCCTCTTCTCCCTTTTTCTCGTCGGTCTTGGGATCCAGGTCGCTTCGCGAGGCAAAAGGCAGCGTGCCGTCGGCCTGAAGAGCCAGCACCACCGGGAGGGTGGATTTCTGGACGGTGAAGCGGGCCTCGAAGCGATCCAGATACGGGTTGATGTAGCGGTCGCTCAGGTAATAGAGGTATTTCCCCTTCGGATCCCAGGTGGGGGAGTAGGCGTTGAACATGGGATCGCTGGCAGGAGCGACTTTTTTCGTTTGCGAATCCCAGATGCGGACCTGGCTGAACTCGTTGTCCATGGCAGCGTCGTAGGCCAGATAGCGGCTGTCCGGGGACCATTCGTAGGTGCTGATCTCGAACTTGCCGCGGTCTACCACCACCGCCTCCCCGGTGGCCGCATCGGCCACCAGCAGCTGGTATTTCTCGTCGCCGAAGGCGAGCCTCTTGCCGTCGGGAGACCAGAGCGGGGGGAAGTACCAGCCGGGGGGTGTCTGCCCCAGCTGCTTGGGCGGAGCGCCGTTGTCGGCGGAATAGAGGACGAGCTGTTCTTCCCCCTTCACCTCGGTCCAGGCGACCAGGGTCTTCCCATCGGGGGAGAAGGCAGGGAACTTGGTCCGATCCAGGCTGTCTTCGGTGATTCGCCGGATCAACCCCTTCTTCTTGGTTCGCGTGACGAAGAAATCTCCCCGGGTTTCCAGGACGATGCGCTCGCCGTCCCGGGACAAGCCCCAGAAGTTCAGGGTGGGCATCGGATCCACGAAGCGCTCCCGGACTTGAAGTCGATCGCTCGGGAGCTGCAGATTGATTGGCTCGCTCTTTCCCGAGGCCAGATCGTAACTCCACAGATCCATCTTGTGCTGAAAGACGATCTTGCCGTCTCCCATGGAGGGCCAGCGCACGTCGTAATCCTGGAAATTCGTGAGTCGCTTGACGTCGCTCCCATCGGGATTCATGGAGGCCAGGTTGGGGCGACCCCAGCGATCCGTGACGAAGTAGATGTGGCCGTCACCGGCCCACATGGGAAAGGCGTCTTTCCCGTCATACTGGGCCACCTCGGCAAAGGCCAGGGGCTGCAGGGTCCCGACGTAGATCTGCTCGGCCTCCCCACCCTTGTAACGCTTCCAGTTATGGAATTCGAGGCCGATTTTCTGCATGGCGAGGCGCTTCCCCTTCGGCTCGAAGGTGACCCAGGCGGCCGGCTCCAGGGGGATCAGCTCGGGGATCCCGCCCTCGCGGGGAATGGTGTAGACGCGGAAATCATTGTGAGGAGTGTCCCGGCGGCTGCGAAACAGGATCTTGCCGTCCGCGGTCCACCCCAGGGCCTGGTCCGGCAGAGGATGATAAGTGAGGCGCTGCGGCTCCCCCCCGGCGGCGGACATCACGTAGACATCGTCGTTCCCTTCGTACTGCGCGGTGAAGGCGATCCACTTTCCGTCGGGGGAAATGCGCGGGAACTTCTCCTCCCCTTCATAAGCTGTCAGCCGCATGGCCGTTCCCCCGCCGGCGGGAACCTTCCAGAGGTCCCCCTCCGAGGCGAACACGACCGTTCCGCCGCCGATGCTCGGGTAGCGATAAAACCCATCGGGAGGTACGTCGGCGGCCGGGGCCGCGGTGATCGGCACGAGCGGTGCGATGACAAGCAGTAGAGCGACGGCCCACAACCGGGTTTTCGGCTTCACGAGTCTCTCCTGAGGTTGGGAAAGGCGCATTCCATACGGTGTGCCGGGCACCGGGCACAATCGGGGGGAAACCCGGCGTTGTCCGCGGCTGTTGATACGTGAATCGAGGGCGGTGGGTTTCCTCGCTCAGGAGGAATGCCCGGGAGACCGGGTCACCTGTTCCAGGAAGTCCAGCGCTGCCTTACCTGCCCAGAAGCGCGGCGTTCCTGATTGCCAGTAGCCGACGTGCCCTCCGCGCGCCGGCAGCAGCAGGCGCAGATTCCCGGATTTGCCACAGGTGTTCTCCCCGAACATCTCGACCGGGACCAAAGGGTCGTTCCGGGATGACACGATGAGCGCCGGAACACCGAGAGACCTCAAGTGGGGAGCGGCGCTGGCATGCCGATAGTATTCTTCGGCGGAGGAATAACCCCCGTCCGGAGCGGTGTACAAGGTGTCGAAGCGCCTGACCGAGCGGATGGCGCGGGCCTTGGGGAAGGGCCCGGGGACCGATCGGGTCCGACGGATCCGGCGCAGGAGCCGGCAGAGCTTCCAGGTGAAATAGGCCTGATAAACGGTGTTGCGCGGCTCCTCGAGGCATCTCACGCAGGCCTCCAGATCCACCGGAGGGTTGATCCCGACCAGCGCATCGGCGCGGCAGGCTGCCCCCGCCAGGCCGGCGTAACGCAGGGCCAGATTGCCTCCCAGAGAAAACCCCACCACGCCGAAGGGACGGGGCAATCCCGCGGCCTCGATCTCCTCAAGGACCCGTCCTGCGTCCTCAGACTGCCCGGCGTTGTAAAGGGTCTGCGCCAGGGCTTCGGTGCCGCCGCAGTTTCGCAGGTTGACCCGTACCGCGTACCAGCCGCGCTGCAGCGCCATGCGGGCCGTCCGCCTCAGGTACCCCGAATCGGCGCAGCCTCCCAGCCCATGGATGAGCACGAGGGTCCCGCGGGGAGCTCCTGAAGGACTGGACACCAGGATTTGGATGCGCGAGCCCGGCACCACCTCCACCAGACGGGCCTCCGGCTCGGCTCCCACGGAAGGTCCGGGAAGCAGCGTCGGCAAAATGGTCTGCAGGTGCCTTCCGGGCAGCCATGGGGCGGGCCGGAAGCCATCAGTCAGGTCATTGGAAGCGGTCAGGTCCTTCTCCCCGGGAGGCAGGTCGCGCACAGCCTGGCGCCAAAGCGACGGGGAGAATAGCAGATTCACGAGATTCCCTGGAACTTCCCGGCAGGGGGTTCCGTTAATTGGGCATAACGGCCTGGTGGAGGAGGGAACATCTCATGAAAAAACTCTTGGCAGTTGCGGGAATTCTGCTCCTGGCGGCGGGTGTGGCGCTGGCGGCGCCTGCATCCAAGTCGGGTTCCAAATCATCGGCGGACAAGTGGCTGCACGTGCGCGTGGAAGATGGGTCGGGGACGGACGCCGAGACCGTCCATGTCAATGTCCCGCTCTCGCTGGCGGAGGCGGTCATCCCGGCGATCAACGTGGACAACTTCAAGAATGGCAAAGTCCACGTGGACATGAACGGCGGGAACAACCACCTACAGGATGTGGACATCCGGAAGATCCTCACGGCGCTGCGCGACACCCCGGACGGGAACTTCGTGACCGTTGAAGGCGCAGGTGACAACGTTCAGGTTGCCAAGCAGGGGGGCTACCTGGTCGCCAAGGTCCGTGAGGGGAAAGCGGGTGGCTCCAAGGTGGACGCCAGGATTCCCTTCCAGGTGGTGGAAGCGCTGCTTTCCGGAGACGACAACGAGCTGAACATTGCGGCGGCCGTGCGCGCGCTAGGTGAGCATGGCGACGGCGTCCTGGTGACCGTGGATGATGAGAAGAGCAAGGTGCGGATCTGGGTCGATTCGAAGAACGAATCCCAGTAGCGAGGCGATCATGCTGAACATCTTTCGCAGTGAGCGAGGTCTCTCGGTTCCCGGCGGCATGCTGGCGGCCGCGGGAGTGGGGGCGATCCTCGCGGGGAGCTACCTTTACAGCCAGGGGCTGATCCGGGTCTCGGTACAAGAAAAGAGTCCGGGAGGTGAGCACATCAGACTGGCCGTTCCAGCAGCCATCGTGCCCCTGGCGCTGGCTTTCGTTCCGGCAGCGGAAATCGGCAAGCACATGCCGGCGGAGGCCCGCCAGCACCTCCCGATGGTCGAGGCGGCGCTCAACGAGCTACAGCGACTGCCCGATTGCACCCTGGTCCAGGTCGATGGTCCGCGTGAGCACGTCCGCATCCGGGTGGAAGACGGAAAAATGGTGGTGGACGTGAATGATCATGAAGACGAGGTCCACCTCGCCCTGCCTCTGGGGTCCCTGCGCTCGGTCCTGGCGAAGCTCCATCGGGCGGTGGAGTTTTCTCCGAAAGACGGCGATAGCGAGCTCTCCGGAGCCTGGAGTCACCCGGGGCATCACGGCGGCGGGCATCACGATGAAGAGTGCGACGTGACGCGTGAAGTCGATGACGACGGCAGTGGATCAACCGAAAGCACCGCCGAATCTCTCTGAGGCCCCTCTCCACTTCGGTCGTCGTTACGGCGCCGGATCAGCTTCCCGCCGACGAGACTCAGCCGGTGGGTCTCAGGGTTTTGGCTTCAGGATTCCGCTGATCGCCTTCCGGGCGTCATCCAGATTGACCGTATGGTCCGGCTGCTTGAACAGCACCTTGCCATCGGCTGAACGGATGACCAATCCGTGGCTCTTGAATCCCAGCTCCTCGATCGCTTTTTTCGCCTCGGGGGTGGAGGCGTCCACGTTCAGCGCCTTCACCTGCCCCGGGAACTCCTCATCGAGCCCGCTCACGGCGGGTTTGAGCTTGGCGCAGACCATTCAGCCGGGCAGGAAGTAGTAGGTCACCTGCAACGGCCCCGTGGCCGGCGCCGTTTGCGCCGGCTGAGCGAACGACATCCCCAGGCCGAAGCCCAGCACCGCAATCACCGCTCCCGAAATCCGCAAAATCCTTCTTCCCATCCTCCACCTCCATGAGAGCTGCTCAAATCAAACCGTCCTGCCCTCCGGCGCAACCAGCTTGAGGGTCTTCGTATACTCGTAGAGCGGCATTCCGAAAAAGTCGCTCACCTTGCCCGAAAGTCTATATCCATTCTTCTCATAGAAAGAAGTGGCGCGCTTCAGAGGCAGGGTGGTGCCGAGGCTGATCCGCAGGCAGTGCTTGAGACGCAGATCGGATTCAACCGCCTCGAGCAGCTGCTTGGCGATGCCGCTTCCCTGGTACTTGGGGGGAACCGCCATGCCCCGCAGGTGGCTTTCCTCGGCATCGACACGCCTGTAGCCCAAGGTTCCCACGATTTCTCCGCTCTCGATGACCGCCACGAACAGGCACATCTCCGCCAGGCGCCGCGCCATCTCCGAGGCGGTCGGGACCGTGTCCCGGAAGGCCGCAAAGGTGTACTCGCCGCGAAAAGGCTTGAATGCCGCATCGAGGCAACCGGCGAGAGCCTCGGCGTCGCTCGTGGTCGCCCGGCGAATCAGGTACGCAGCCAGGATTGCCTCCCGCCCCATGGGTTATCAATTAGCGCCGGTCGACCGTCAGCCGCCGCGCGGCCGCCGTTTCGCCCGGTGAAGTGGCCCGGGCCGCGCCCGCGCCGTCCCCACTGTAGCGCTTTTTCGGGGCCCGACGCTATATCGATGGAACCGCGCTCCCGCTCGCCGGCCCGGCAGGGCAGGAATTCCGCGTCGCAAAGATCTCGCGAACCCTCTGGACCCTGTGACGGCTGAGAAATACGCCTGGGGCCCGGCTCCAGCGGTGCAATGCAAGAAACAGCCCGCGGGTCAGCGCAGCCGCTTCTGGAGGAGGCAGTCGAAATAGAGCCAGAGCACCCGAGACGCACGAAATATGAGGGGAGACAGAGGCAGGAAGGCGAGCAGCGCGACCGCGTAGGCGAGCAGCTCCGAGCGATGAGCCAGCAGACGAAGGGAGATTAGCGCCAGCACAGCATAGGCGGGAACCGCGAGAAAATAGCTGAAGTACATGGCTCCCACGAAATAGCCCGGCTCCTTGTCGAACAGGGCTCCGCATGCCGGGCAGGAGGGGTTCATGGCCAGCGCGCCGCGGAAAATGCGGCCGCGCCGGCACCAGGGACAGCGCCCCGACAGGATATCGCTCACCAACATCCGCCCCTCCGAAGCGGCGGGAAGCGTAGCATAGCCCCAATCAGCGAAACGATGCATCAGGTCCCAGCTCAGCATGGGGCTCCTGGTTCGCCAGCCGGGCCGGGGGACCCGCCAGGAAAGCGGTTGCGGTCGTCGGCTTCTCCACACTAGAATGGCGCCATCCTTGGTCCAGGAGGCCTCATGCCGAGCGAAACGTCGCGGCCCCGGTGCGATTTCGAGAGAGACAACCTGATACTCCAGTTCGAAAGCACCATTCCGGCGGACGTGAAGGAAATCTCGCCCGTCGCGGAAGGGGTCATGGCCATCGTCAAGCAGATGGGCTGCGCGGCGGGGAGGGAGTTCGAGGTGGAGACCGCGCTGCGGGAGGCCCTGGCGAATGCCATCGTGCACGGCGCCAAGAAGGATCCCAAGAAGCGGGTGCAATTCTGCGTCAGCTGCGATGAATCCCGCGGCATGCTCATCGTGGTGCGCGACCCCGGAGCGGGATTCGATCCAACCAGTATCCCCACCCCCGTGCTGGGCCAGGAGCTCTTTTCGACCCATGGGCGGGGGATATACCTGATCAATCAGCTGGTGGACGAGGTCCGCTTCGAAAAAGGAGGCACCGAGATCCACATGGTGGTGCGATGAGTCTTGTGCTCGTCTTTGACGATCAATTCTTGAGTGTGTAGGGAGGAACAGGACGATGACCGATATCAAGGAACGTGGCTATGCCCGACCGGAGGTCCTGGTGTCCACCGACTGGGTGGCCCAGCATCTCAGTGATCCCAATGTTCGAATCATCGAATCCAACGAGGATCCGCTCCTCTATCCGGCCCGGCACCTCGCCGGCGCGGTGGAAGTGGACTGGACCAAGGATCTCAATGATCAGCTCCGCCGCGACTATCTGGGAAAATCCGGATTCGAGACTCTCATGAGCCGGATCGGCTGCACGCGCGACACCACGGTGGTGTTCTACGGCGACAAGAACAACTGGTGGGCCTGCTACGCCTTCTGGGTCTTTCATCTTTTCGGCCACACCGCCGCCAAGGTGATGGACGGCGGCAGCTTGAAATGGGAGAAGGAGGGGCGTCCGATGACCAAGGAAGTCCCGAAGTACCCGGCAAGCAAGTATGTCGCGCCGGAGCGGGACGACCAGCGAATCCGCGCCTACCGGGAGCAGGTCTTGTCGCACGTGAAGGGGAAGCTCCCCCTGGTGGATGTGCGCAGCCCGGAGGAATATGCCGGCACGCGCCTGCACATGCCCGACTACCCGAATGAGGGTGCGCTGCGGGGCGGCCATATCCCCGGAGCGGCCAGTATCCCGTGGGGGCGCGCCATCAATCCCGAAGATCACACCTTCAAGACGGCGGAGGAGCTGCGCGCCATCTACGAAAAAGAGAAAGGGCTCAAGAAGGACGATGACGTCGTAGTCTACTGCCGGATTGGAGAGCGCAGCAGCCACACCTGGTTCGTCCTGACTTATCTGCTGGGCTATCCCAAGGTGCGGAACTATGACGGGAGCTGGACCGAATGGGGCAACCTGGTGGGTGTCCCGATCGAGAAGTAGCTCCGCCCGGTGCAGTGATGGCGGCGATTCCTGACAAGCTGGCAAGACTGCTGGGAATGTTCTCCGGTATCGAGGACCGCAGCGAGCGGATTCAGCTGCTGATCGACATCGCCGATCGATTCAAGCGCGTCCTGGTCCCCGAGCGGATCGCCGTCCGGCCCTATCCGAAAGACAAGCTTGTGCCAGGGTGCGAGTCTCAGGCGTATGTCTGGGCGGAAGAGCTGCCCGACAAAACCCTCAAATTCTACTTCGCCGTGGAAAACCCGCAGGGGATCTCCGCCATGGCCACCTCGGTCCTGTTCGATGAGACCCTCTCCGGGGCTCCCTCGGAGCAGATCCTCAACGTGCCGAAAGACGCGATCTACACGATTTTCGGCAACGAGCTGTCGATGGGAAAGAGCATGGGGCTGATGGGAATTCTCGCCATGGTGCAGAACTACGCCCGCCAGCAAATCGCCCGCACCGCGAACCGGGAGACTGAGGCGCCCTGAGGCGCCGGCGGGCCGGGGAGTCCCCCCGGTAGCATTTCCCGTCACCTCTCTGCCAGGGTGCGCAGATCGGCCGGGAGAGGCGCCTCCAGCTGCAGCGCCCGGCCGCTCGCGGGGTGGATGAGGTGCAGGCGGTGCGAGTGGAGGAAGAATCCCCCCTCGCCGGGACCGACCTCCGCTTCCGCCCTGGGTACTCCTCCAAATCCATAGAAGCGATCTCCCACCAAGGGGTGCCCCCAGGCGGCGAGGTGGATTCTCACCTGATGCGGACGTCCCGTGATGATTTCCACTTCCACCAGGCTTGCGTCATCTCGTCTCTCCAGCACTTGTACGTGACTGAGCGCCGGCTTCCCCTCGGGTACCGCGGCATGGGCCTTGAAAGAGGTGCGCCGGTGTGGCACCCGGCCGATGGGCTGGTCAATGGAGTGGCGATCGGACGCGGGTCTGCCGGAAACCAGGGCCCGATAGAACTTCCGGACCCCATGTCGCTGCCAGGCGGAAGCGAGCGATCGTGCGGCCTCTTCGCTTCGGGCGCACAGGACCACGCCGGTGGTGCCGCGGCCGATGCGGTGTACGGGGGACGCTTCGGGGTAGCGGCGTCGAACGATGGAAAGCAGCGTGTGTTCCAGGTACCCACCTCCCGGTAACGTTGGGAGCCCGGCCGGCTTCAGCACCGCCAGGAGATGCTCGTCCCTGTAGAGAATGGCGAAGGA
>Ga0075433_10004473_pt1 | contig 10889 bp, 8 predicted proteins | sample RhiMethybrSRZTD2_FD_75299 | JGI IMG/M metagenome (GOLD analysis project Ga0075433, IMG submission 75299) | Populus rhizosphere microbial communities from Tennessee, USA - Rhizosphere MetaG P. TD hybrid SRZTD2 | ecosystem: Host-associated > Plants > Roots > Rhizosphere > Soil | place: USA... | reverse complement strand
CGGCCGCCTCCGCCAGGACCTGCCGGATGATGCGGCCGCGGCCGGCGCCCAGCGCCCGTTGAATGACCGCTTCATGCCGGTGACGTGCACTTCGTGAGAGCAGCAAGGTAAGAACATTCGTCGTGACGATCAGCATCACGAAGAGCGCAGCAACCATGAACAGACCTAAGGCAGGAGCAATGGGCGCCGCGATCTGGCTGTGCAGCGATTCCACCCGATAGCGGGGTCCCCCTATCACATCTGCTTCCGCGGCGGCATCGCGGACCGAGACCTCATCGCGCAGGCGTGCCACCACGCTGACGAACCTCTCGCGGCCGGATACGTCGGGCGCGCGGACCAGCGGAATCCAGAACTGTGTCTCCGGCGAGGGGAAATCGAAACCTTCCGCCAGGACGCCCACCACAGTGTGGCCGATCCCATCGAGTGTGATGGTTCGTCCAACAACATCTGCCGAAGCGCCGAAGTACGACGTCCACGCTTCGCGGCTGAGAACGACCACACGAGAATCGGAGCGCTCGTCGCCCTCTACGAGCGGACGGCCCATCATCGTCCGCGTCCCGAGCATCGGGAAGATGTCTGCTGACACACGGGCGACCACCGCGCGCGATGCACCGTCCACCGTCATGACAGTCGCGGACGACGTGATGGACGCGCCCATCTGTGACAGCGTCTTCGTCAAGGCTCGCCATTCAAAGAATCGCTGCTCCTCCATGAGCACGCGCTCTTCGGCAACGCCGCGCGGGTTTTCGTCTGGCGGGATTGTCTCGACGATTCTGACCAGGCGCCCGGCGTCCGGGTACGGCAGCGGATCGAGCAGGACGGTCTTGACGACGCTGAACACCGCCGTCGACGCCCCGATTCCGATGGAGAGCGTGAGAACCACGACGGCCGTAAAGCCGGGCGCCCTGCTGATTCGCCTCAATGTATGACGCACGTCGAGAGCCTGGATGTGGCCACGGAGTCTAGCACCCGACGGAGCAATTAGAATGTTTCCGAGCCCCGAGCCCCGAGCCCCGAGCCCCGAAATGAGAGTACTGGAGACCAGACAGAAAGGAAGGGCGCGCTCTTGGCGTCATCAGCCGGCGGATACGAAACCTACGCCTTCATCGCGGATCTCTACGACCACGTCTCGCTCTATCGCGATCGTCCGGATATCGCCTTCTTCGTCGACTGGGCGCGAAGCCAGGGCAGTCCGGTCCTCGAACTGGGATGCGGCACCGGCCGCGTGCTGATTCCGACTGCGCGTGCTGGAGTCGAGATCGTAGGGGTTGACGCCTCTCCCCACATGCTCGCCGTCTGCCGTGCGCGGTTGCGCGAAGAACCCGAAGCCGTTCAATCCCGGGTCCGGCTCGTCCAGGCGGATATCCGACGCTTCGATCTCGGCCAGCGATTCACGCTGGTCACGATTCCGTTCCGTCCGTTCCAGCATCTGTTGACCGTGCCCGATCAACTGTCCTGCCTCGACCGCATCCGGGACCATCTCGTCGACGGCGGCAGGCTCGTCTTCGACGTGTTCAATCCCTGGCTCGATGCGCTGGTCAATAGTCCGATCGGTGAGGAAGTTGGCGAGGAAGAGGCGTTCATCACGCCGGATGGCCGCCGTGTCATCCGGCGCCACAAAACCGTCGCGCATGACCGGTTCAATCAGGTCAACGATTACGAGCTCCTGTACTACGTGACCCATCCCGATGGACGCGAGGAGCGACTGGTCCACAGCTTTCAGTTGCGCTACGGATTCCGCTTCGAGATGGAGCATCTGCTCTCCCGAGCCGGATTCGTCGTCGACCACCTGTATGCCGGCTACGATCGCAGCGCGTATGGATCGACGTATCCGGGCGAACTGGTGTTCGTCGCACGAAAGACCGCAGGCTGAAGGGCCGCCAGGAGGAGAACCGTGGCTGCCATCTTTCGCTTTTCACAGCCGTGGCGATTGATTTTCGCGGCGTGGCGGTCGACCCCTTTGCAGTAGCATTCGCATCGATCGCGTTCCCCTCGTTCTACGCGTCCACGCCAAAGGAGATGAAAGCATGAAACGAGTCGTCAGCGTCGTCGTGTTCGTGGTCGCGGCCGCCGGGATGGTTTTCGCGCAGGCCGCCGACACCAGGAAGCCCTCGGCCGGGACCCGGACACCGGCTCAGGATACTGAGGCCACACTGATGAAGATGGAGCGCGATGCCGCGGCCGCGCTGACGAAACGCGACGTGGCAGGCTTTGGCGCCATCTTCGCGGACGACGCCACCTTCACAGGCCCGGACGGCGCGGTTCAGACCAAGGCGCAACTGCTCGCGGACGTCAAGTCCGGGGCGCTGACGATTCAGTCCACACAGATCAGCGATCTCAAGGTCCACGTGTTCGGCGAATCGGCGGTCGCGACCTACGCGACGACCGACAAGGGTAAGTACAAGGATCGAGACATCAGCGGGCGATACCGCTGGACCGACGTGTTCGTCCGCCGCGGCGGCAAGTGGCAGATCGTGGCCGGTCAGGGCACCCCGATTCAGTAACCACTGAAGAGACCGAGTCGGTCTGATGAGCACGTTTCGCGCCTTGATCGCCGAAGGCAGCGCCGATCGGTACGTCACCCGCTTCAAGGATCTGACCGCCGACGCGCTGCCACCTGGCGAGCTGGTGGTAGAGGTCGTCTACTCGTCGCTCAATTACAAGGACGCGCTCGCGGTCACCGGCCGCGGCAAGGTCATCCGCCGCTTTCCGATGGTCTGCGGAATCGACTTGTCCGGCCGCGTGATCGCCACCGGGTCGCCGGCATTCGCCATCGGCGACGAAATCGTCGTGGTCGGACAAGGACTCGGCGAAACCCATTGGGGCGGTTACAGTCAGCGTGCGAGTCTGCGTGCCGATGCGGCCGTGAAACTGCCAGCGGGGTTGAATCTGAAGCAGGCCATGGCCATCGGGACGGCGGGATTCACCGCCATGCTGGCGCTGACAGCGCTCGAGGACCACGGAGTCGCTCCCGGAGATCGAGAGATGGTCGTCACCGGTGCGGCAGGCGGCGTCGGATCGATCGCGGTCGCCCTCCTCGCGGCCCACGGCTACAAAGTGGCGGCGTCCACCGGAAGGACCGAAACCCACGCTTACTTGCGGGAGCTCGGCGCGAACACGATCGTCGACCGTGCAGATCTCGCGCGAGAGACACCGCCGCTGGCATCGCAGCGATGGGCGGGCGGAATCGACGCGGTGGGCGGACAGACGCTGGCGTCCGTCATTGCGTCGACTGCGGCCTACGGGGCGATTGCCGCCTGCGGTCTTGCGGGAGGCGCCGAATTGCCGACGACGGTGTTTCCGTTCATCCTGAGGAACGTCGCGTTGCTCGGAATCAACTCGGTGGATCCGCCGAGACCGTTGCGGACGCGCGCATGGGAGCGGCTCGCGCACGGCGCCTTCCTCGAGAAGCTCGACACGATCGCCACTCTCGAGCCGCTGTCGAGAATCCAGGAGCTGTCCGAACACATCCTCGATGGCCGGATTCGCGGCCGTGTGGTGCTCGACGTCAACGCCTGAGCCCTGCTTCGAGCTGGGTCTCGGTTCGCCGCGCGCGCCGAACCTTCCGTCTTCGCGGGTTCTAGAACTTCACCCTCAGGGCGAACCGCGCCTGTCGTTCCGTCGCCTGGGCTGACGTGATCTCGGTATAACCGTTCAAGTTGACGATGGTGCCATCGGCGGCGCGGACGGCGTTGGACGCGTTGGCGCCGGGATTGTTGAACGCGGGACGGTTCGTGACGTTGAAGACCTCGGCGCGGAACTGGACGGTCGCTCCCCTGCCGACCGTGAAATCTCTGAACAGACTGGCGTCGAGATTGACGAGACCGGGGCCGCGGAGGGAGTTGCGGCCCGCGGTGCCGAATCGCACACCGGTGACCGGGAGGAAGGCGTTGGGGTCGAAGTAGCTGTTGCCACGACCGACACCGCCGGGAATCCTGACGGTCTCGAGCACCTGGTCCGCCGTCTGGGTGTTGCCGGGCGCGTTGACCGAGGCCGCGTTCGACGTGACCGTGAACGGCGTCCCGCTGGTCGCGCTGAAGACACCGTTCACCTGCCATCCGCCCGCAATCGCGGCCGCCAGCCCGTGGCTCGCCCATTTCCTGCCGGGACCGAAGGGGAGCCCGTAGACCCCGTAGATTTGCAGATTGTGGGTGCGATCGAAGTCGGCGAGCGCGTAGTTGCGTTCCCACAGCGGCTCGTAGTTCCAGGTCAGGCCGGAGTCGCTGTTGTCGGCGTAGTTCTTGGCTTTCGACCACGTATACGCCACGCCGAGCAGGGAACTGTCTGCCAGACGGCGCGTGAGCTGCGTCTGGAGGGAGTTGTAGTTGGCGTTGCCGAACGGCATCAACATGTTGATGGTGGCGGTGCGGCCGAACCTGGCGAGCGCGCGTCCGGGATTGCCACCGCCCGGGCCGGCGGCATTGATGTTGACGTTGGCGGTCTGCCGGATCGCGCGGGTGCCGACGTAGGCGGCCTGCCCGACCAGGCCGCCGCCGATCTCATGCTGCACGGTCAGGTTGAACGATTGAATGTAGCCGCGTTTGAAGACCGCCGGAAACGTCTGCGTGCCGACCGCTGGCGGCAACACGATGGTGCCCTGGCCAAGATCGGGCAGCGGGACAGCCGGGATGCCCGTACGCAGCGATCCCGCCGCCTGAAACGACGACGCGCCGGAGAACTGCGAGGAGATCGTCGCCGGGTACGCGTCCCGCAGGTTTCTGAACGAGTTGGGGTCGACGCTGATGCCGTACCCGGCGCGCACCACGGTCTCGGCCGCGAGCCGGTAGGTCAGGCCGAGACGAGGGGCGAGCTGCCCGTGTCCGACGTCGACGCCGGCGTTCTTCGGCACCCCGCCGCGGCCGCCGATGAACAGCTGGTCGGTGACCGGATCGTACCGCTCGCCGCCGCGGTCCGCCCGCGTCGCGAACGGATAGTACTCGTAGCGCGTGCCGTAGTTCAGCGTGGCCCGCTTGTTGATCTGCCACTGGTCGCGCGCGTAGAAGCCCCACGACGGCATCCGCACCGACGCCGGATTCACGAACTGCAGATCCTTGCCCATGCTCTGTGGCAGGCCGAGCAGGAAGTCGGCGAGCGCGTTGTACAGATTGGGTGCGGCCCCGCCGTTCAGCGCGGTCAGGCCGCCGGTGAAGTTGAAGCCGCCGCGTGGTCCGAACGCGGCCTGCGGCTGGAAATGGTTGATCGTGTAGTAGGCGTATTCGCCGCCGAAGCGCAGCCAGTGCGAGCCCTTCATCCAGCTCAGATTGCTGACCGCCACATACTGGTTGTCGCTGAACTTGAAGGGATTCGACACGTTGGGATTGCCAATCGACGAGAACCCGGAGATGACGAACCGCGGATATCCGCCCTGCAAGCGGTCCGGGCCGTTGGTGCCGGGGATGCCCAGCAGCTCGAGCCCGTAGTTCGTGTCGATGTCGACGTTCTCCGCGCCCAGCCGCTGGCGCGTGAAACCGAAATTGGCATCCAGCAGCACGGTGCTGGAGATCGTGTAGGTCGCGCCCACGGCGGTGCTCTGGATGCGGCCGGGCGCGCGGCCCGGCTGCCCGCCCGCCAGCGCATCTCCCCCCGCCTCCCCCAGCGAGGGCGGATCGAACAGGTCGCTCGGCGAAATCGAGTAGCGCGCGAAGACCGACGCGCGTGCTCCGGGGTTGTAGTTCACCTTGAAATCGATGTTGTCGCGATCGAAGGTGTAGGTGCCGGTGGCGAAGTAATTGTTGGGAAACGTCGCCACGTTGCCGGCCGGGATCAGCTGCAGCATCTTCTGCGCCGCCGGGTCGATGCGATCGGCGGGGATGACGTTGCCGGAGAACGGCTGGCGTCCCGTCCCGTTCGCGCTGCCGGTGGCGGGATCGAAGATCACCGTGCCGGTGCCCGTGAAGTCACCCCGGCGCAGCGCATCGGTCGGCACCGTCCGGTTGGCTGACGCGGTCTGGCGCCGCTCGGTGCGCTCCCAGTTGGCGAAGAAAAACAGCTTGTTGTGTCTGATCGGCCCCCCGAACGTGCTGCCAAACTGGTTCTGGATGTTCTTGGGCACCTGGGTGCCGACGAAGAAATAATTCCGCGCCCGCAGCGCGCTGTTGGTGTGGAACCAGTGCCCGGTGCCATGAAAGACGTTGGTGCCCGACTTGATCGCGACGCTCACCGCGGCGCCGCCCGCCATGCCCTGTTCCGCGTCGAAGCTGTTGGTGACCACGTTCACCGTCTCCACCGCTTCGGCCGGCGGCACGTAGGCCATGATGTGCGGCAGCCAGGGGTAGCTCACCGTGGCACCGTCGAGCCGCGTGTTGTTGTTCGACCGTGACACGCCGTTGAAGTTGGTGCCGAGCGAGCGTTGCGGGTTTCCGGCGTCGGAGTGCAGTTCCACCGGCGTGCTGGCGCCGGGGATCAGTTTATAGAGCTGCTGGAAGTTGCGGCCGTTGCCGCTGATCGGCAGGTTGGTGACCTGAGCCGCGTCGAGCTGCGTGCTCACATCGGCCCGTTCCGTCTGCAGCAGCGGCTTCTCGCCGGTCACGGTGACAGTCTCGGTCTGCCCGCCGACCTCCATCTGCACGTCCGCGCGGGCAATGGCGTTGAGTGTGACCGCCAGTCCCGCGCGTGAGTAGGACTTGAAGCCGGGCAGCGCGACCTTCAGCTCGTAGATGCCCGGCTGCAGGTCGCGGAAGCTGTAGGCGCCGCTCTCGTCGGTGGTCGTCTCGCGCTGCAGCCCGGTGTCGCGGTTGGTCACCGTCACCGTCGCGCCCGGCAGCACGGCGCGCGAGGCGTCCGCGACGTCGCCGAGCAACGACCCGTAGAGCACCTGCGCCGTCGCCGGCTGCGCGGCCAGCACGAACGCGACTCCTACCAGGAGGCGCCGGAAGCATCGGCCCGCCCATGCTGAATCGCTCTTCATGACGGTCTCCGTTTTCAGAGGTGTCGAGGGTCCGCCTGTCGAAGGGACACCTTTGCGAAGGGATTATAGGGCTCCTCGGCCGTTGTACAGTCGGACGCGCGGAGCATGCGAGAGTACGATCTGATTGCCGACTGGTACTGGACCGATCGCGGCCGATCCGTCGGCGTCGCAGAAGCACTCGCGGTCGCGGCCACGCTTCCCCCCGGTTCGTGCATTCTCGACATCGGCTGCGGCAACGGCGTGCCGATTACCGAAGCGCTGGTGAACGCCGGCCATCGCGTCGTGGGTCTCGACACCTCGACCGGGATGCTGGCGCGCTTTCGCGTCAACCTTCCGGACACCCCGGCCGTGCGCGGCGACGTTCGCCAGTGTCCGTTCTCAGACGCCAGTTTCGACGCCGCGGTGTCGTGGGGGATGATGTTTCACCTGCCGCCAGGCGACCAGGCCACAGCGTTCGCGAGCGTGTCGCGTGTGCTCAAACCTGGCGCGTCCTTTCTCTTCACGGCGGCCGAAATCGGTGACGCCGATGATGCCGGTATTACAGGCACGATGAACGGCGTGACGTTTCACTATTACGCTGTTCACAGCTATCGAGAGTTGGTTGCGGAACATGGCTTCGCCCTTGTCGACGTTCACGACGATCCTGGGGTGAGCACATACTTTCTGGCCCGGAGGTCGTGACGAGCCGGGGCGGCTCGAGCGCCTTACTTGCCTGTCCTCGCCAGCTGCCAGCCCGTATTGATCCACTCGCCATCACGACGCACGAACACTTCGGTGGCGGCGCCGCGTTCGGTGGTTCGCTTGCCTCCATCGGTGAGATCCATCTCGTAGGTCGTGTACAGGATTGCGGTGTTGCCGTAGGCCTGGACCTCAGTGCGTGGGAACACCAGTCGCAGCAGCTTGCCGCCCGAGGCCGCGAAGCCGCGTGATCCGGCAAGGGTTGAGGTGTGGGTGCCGAACGAGTCCGATCCCGGCTCGATCGTGATCAACTCCGGTGGCACGAGCTTCGAGAGCGCGGCCGTGTCGCCGGCGAACCAGGCGCGCCACACGGCTTCCCGCGCGGCAAACAGCGCCTTCTTGTCGGCATCGCTCAGGCCCTGCGGACGCGACATCTGACGATCGATCTCGTCCGGATGGAGCGACGTGTTCGAGGCGACCTGGATCCACCCCTTCGGTCCCTTGTTGTAGACGTCGATCAGCGTGAGCTTCTGCGTGCGCTTCTCGGCGCCATAGACCAGATCGAGGTCCAGAACGAACGACGCCACCGCCGTGTCCCCATAGAACACGGCATCGAAGTCCGAGAGGCGATAGCCGACCATGCCCTGTCCTTTGGGCGTTCCGGGCTCGAACGTCGCTTCGTTCATGTAACCGTCGAGCCCCCGAATGACATGGCCGGACCACGGCGTGAAACCACGCCAGTTCCTGCCGTGCGTCTCTTCGAGCGTCTTCCGGTCCTTGTCGACGAATGCCTGACAGATACTCTCGATGTGCGCCCGGATCGCCGCCGCGTCCGCGGATCGGTCGGGCGGCGTACTCTGGGCGGACGCCAGCCGGGGCAGCGCCAGTGACCAGGCGACACAGATCACCAGGAGTTTCAGGCGTGGACGCATCGGTTGTGCTCCGTTCGGGGGAGGGCCCCTCCTCTTCCACAGCGATACTACGCGAACGTCCTCGAACCGTTGACCGGAACCGGGCGATCGGGGAGGATCGGCCGTATGGCTGAACAACAAGCAAATGTGGTCCAGGCGAGCAGCGCGGGACCCAAACTGCCGGACGGTGTCATCGGCATCGAGGCGCTCGAGTCATCGGCTCCGGTGAGCGGATGCATCGTATTCACCCACTACAACGGGCCTACCGACGAATTGAGCGGCCTGGCCGTTGGCATGTGCGTCCTCGACCCGGGCTCGAGCCCGCATCCTCCGCATCAGCACCCCGAGGAGGAATTCATGATCGTCACCTCGGGCACCGGCGAGATCGAGTGCGCAGGGAAGACGACCGCGGTGGGTCCGGGCGCGGTGATGTACTGCGCAGGGCAAGTCGTGCATGGCATCACGAACACGGGGAAAGTGCCGCTGACGTTTTACTGGTCGAAGTGGCTCGGCAAGAACGCCTGAGCCATCCGCCTCCGCGCTTGCGCGCTACGGCGGACAAGGGCGGGCGGCCGCCTCACGTCGCCTCGGGCCTGCCCGATCGCACGTCGTCAATGACCTCGAATACGTAGCCGTTGACCGGATCGCGGAAGAAGAAGCGCTCGAAAGGCGCGGTGCGGAGCGGGGCGATCAGCTCCGCGCCACGCTGGACGAGACGCTGCTTGAGCGCGTCGAACTGAGCGCGCGGGTAATACACGGCCACGTGGCGCCCGAACTCGCGCTCGAAGGGCGACGCTTCGAAACCGTCGACGAAGACCAGGTGAATCTGCTGGCCGCGTCCGAGATTGAGCCATGCCGCCTCGTCCGGAATGTTGGTCGGCATGGGATCCCGCGGATAGCCGAGCGTCTGCTCGAAGAACGCTGCGGTCTTCTGCACGTCGCGCGTCGCGAGGGTCAGATGTGCGAGGCTCATGGTGTCCCGAGCTGTATCAGCGCGTCCTCACCCGGTCAGACGATTCTGAAGTACGTATTGTACTTCTCGGTGTCGATCGCGTAGTACGGCACGAACACCAGATCCCGTCCTGCCATCGATGTGCGATACCCCTGTCCCGATGCGGAGAGCGGCAACAACGATCCGGGCAGGTCGATCGGCTGCTCGCCGATCCCATCCCAGGGATTGAGGCCGACATACATGATCGCACCGCGCATCAGGGCCGCGAGCTTCGGATGCTCAGTGTCGATAGGCAGCGTTCGCAGCCGTTGCGGCACGACGATGTCGATCGTGTCGCCAGCCTTCCAGCCACGCCTCAGCGTCGCGAGCTCGCCTGGCGTGACGGGTTCCGTCTTGCCGTTGACTCGAAGTGTCGCGCCATCCGCCCATTTCGGGATCCGCAGCTTCACTGCGAAACGGCCGTCGGCCGGCTCTCGGACCGTCAAGCGGACCACGTCCGCCGCCGGATAATCGGTGTCCTGAACGATCGCGACCACGCCGCTCTCTCGCCTCCAGACAACTTCCGACGCCACGAACAGATTGACCAGCAGCGCGTCGTCGTCATGGAAATACGCATTCAGGACGTAGTCGGCGACGCCCTGCACGAGGGTGCCGGAACAGCACGGCCACTTACGGTGGTAATACTTCTTTTCCGCGCCGGCCGCGTAGTCTGAATAGTACGGATAGTCGCCGTCGCTGTTCGGCAGCCGCGTCGCCAGCATCGTGTTGTAGAGCGTGCGCTCCAGTCCGTCGCCATACTCCGGACGGCCGGTGAAACGGATCAGGTATCGCGCCAGTTTCAGGTCCGCAAAGCTGCCGCAGGGCGTCTCGAAATGCGCTCTCGAGCTCTTCAGGCTCTCGGCGAGCTTGCCCTGCCCCGGCTGAACGAACTGTTCCTCCGGCGCCCACCCCCCGGATGCGAAGCGCTGCGGCTCGAGGAACCGCCAGGCGTTCGCCAGCGCTCTCAGGTATTTCGCGTCACCGAGCGTGAGATACGCCTGCGCGCCGGAACTGAGCGCGATGGTGTGGCTGTAGGCGTGCTTCTCGGGCAGCACGTCGACTCCGGCGGCCAGCGGGTCGAACCACTCCTTGTCGAGCAGATAGTGCACCGCCAGCTTCCGATACTTGTCGTCACCGGTGATCGCCGCGACGTGAAACAGGTTCTCCGAGATGACGTAGGTCTCGTCGTATGGCGGGTTCTTCTTGCCGATGCGGTCGCGCGACACCGGGGAGATGTACGGCAGGCACTTGTCGATTGTGACCGGCAACAGCCGCTTCGCGTCCTCGATCCCGCTGAGCCGGAAGGCGTCGACGAGCCCGACGACGTATTTGTCCATGGCGTAGGCTGCCCACTGCGCCTCCGCAGTGGGCCCTGCGTAGGGACTCTCGGCGCGGCGGATGA
>Ga0075433_10004472_pt1 | contig 10891 bp, 7 predicted proteins | sample RhiMethybrSRZTD2_FD_75299 | JGI IMG/M metagenome (GOLD analysis project Ga0075433, IMG submission 75299) | Populus rhizosphere microbial communities from Tennessee, USA - Rhizosphere MetaG P. TD hybrid SRZTD2 | ecosystem: Host-associated > Plants > Roots > Rhizosphere > Soil | place: USA... | reverse complement strand
TCACCGCCCGCATATCGGACCTCGAGGACCACGTTGCGCCCCTCGACGTAGCCCAGCTCGCGCAGCGCGGCACGGAACGCGTCGAGCTGCGGGTTGTCGATGGGTCCGGCGCGCATGCTGAGGAAGCCGAGCCGGTACACACGCGCGGCCTGCTGCGCCTCGGCCGAGAACGGCGCGGCGACGCACGGGATGAGCAGGGCCAACGCCAGCGCTCTGCGGCTCATCGGATCCCGTCGGGCTTCACACTAGCAGGGAGACTACCAGAACGGCCGCGGTCGTGGGTCAGGCCGAGCGGGGACGGCTCAGGCGGAGAGCCCGAGCGACGCCAGCCGGGCAGGCGTCGGCACGCCGTCGGCATCCCAGCCGCGCAGCGCGTAGTACTGGTCGAGCATCGCGCTGAGCTCCGCGGGCGGGCAGTGCATTCCGGCCGACGGTCCGTCGGGAATCGGCTCGTGCATCACCCGCCACGGGAGCACGTCCTGGGCGCGGCGGACGCCCTCGCGCACGTTGAACAGCCGCTCCAGGTTGATGATGCGCTCGCCCACACGCTCGAGCTCCTCGACCGTCACGTCCCAGCCGGTGATCGCGCGAACCATCCGCGCGTACGGCTCGCCGATGAAGACGCCGAAGCCGCGCTCGGAGGTAAAGCGACACAGGACGAGCGAGTCACCGAGCGCCGTGAAGTGCTGGCTCTTCACGGCGAAGGCGGGCTTGTCTGCCGTGCCCCGCCGGTCGAATCCCTGCGCGTACTGTGGCGTGGGCCGCGTGTCATGATGGCTGCCGCCGCGGGTCGCCGTCGCGTACCCGATCGAAAGCCCCTTGAGCGCGCGGGCCGAGTGGGCCGGAAGCTCGAGCCCCTTCACCGCGTAGACGAGCTTCGTACCTTCTGGATGCACTGACGCCGCCAGCCGCCACGCGCCCTCGGCGAGCCGCACGCCGAAGCCCTCCCGGCGCCCGGTCAACTCGACCAGCCGGATCATGCCGCGCCAGTCGCCCCAGCCGAAGGGCACGCCGACCTCCCGCTTGTCGAGCCAGCCGCGCTCGAGCGCCTCGGCCACGAACGCGAGCGTGACACCCATCGAGATCGTGTCCATGCCGAGCAGGTCGCAGAGGTCGTTGGCGAGGATGAGCGCCTCGGGGTTCGAGATGCCGAGCATCGGACCGAGCGCGAAGATGGTTTCGTACTCGGGCATCTTCGCTTTCGTACCGGCGAACTCGCCGTCCGTGATGGCGTACTGCTTGCCGCACGCGACCGGGCACTTCAGACAGGTCGTGTCGCGGTCGTGATAATGGAGCTTCATCTCCTCGCCGCCCACCTGCCGCGCCTCTTCGAACGTCTCCTGGCGCAGGTTATAGGCGCCGAGACCCCCGAGGGCGTTGATGGGGCCGACCAGGAACGGTGTGCCGAAGGTGGTGAGCGCCTTGGTGCCGGTCTTCAGCGGCTCGCGCGTCTCGTCGATGAGCGCCTTGAGCGCCGCCGCGTCGGCGGTCTCGGTCTTGCGCGCGCCTCTCACCACGACGGCCTTGAGGTTCTTGGAGCCGAGTACGGCGCCGATGCCGCCGCGCCCCGATACGCCCTCGCGGTTCTTCCAGTAGTGGGCCATCGCCGCGAAGCGCACGCGGTGCTCGCCGGCCGGGCCGATGGCGATCGCGTCGGCGTCGCCGCCCTCGGCTTCACCCAGCGCGTTCACGGCCTCGCGCGTCGTCCGGCCCCAGAGCTCGAGCGCCGGCTTCACCTCGGCGCCAGACTCGGTCACCGACAGGTACGACGGCGCCGCGGCGCGGCCGCTGATGAACACCGCGTCGAAGCCAGTGCGCTTGAGCGTCGCGGGGAAGCGACCGCCGAAGGTCGAGTCGAAGAAAAGGCCGGTCAGCGGCGACTTGCTGGCGACGCAGGCGCGGCTGTTGCCGGGCACGGTCGTGTCGGTGATCGGCCCCACACTGAAGACGACCGCGTTACCCGGCGCGAACGCGTCCGTGCCGGCCGGAACCCGGTCGTAGAGCAGGCGCGCCGCGAGGCCGTTACCGCCCAGGAGCCCTCGGGCCGTGCCCTCGTCGAGCGTCTCGATACGCGCCGCGCCCGTCGAGAGGTCGACGTGCAGGACGCGCCCGCCGTAACCCTTCAACGCCCGATGTCCTTCAGTCCCTTGCGGGCCGCCTCGACCAGGTCCGCCGGCGCCCCCGTCTGCGCGATCAGCTTGCGGTACACGACCTCGGCGGCGTCGATCTGCTTGAGCGCGGTGAAGCTGGTGCCGGCCGCCAGCAGAGCGCGGCGGCCCGTCGGCGACTCGGGCGCGACGTACGCGGCGGTCATGTAATACTCGGCCGCGGCCAGATTGTCGCCCTCGCCCTGGTAGGTTTCGCCGATGGCGCTCGAGGCGGCCGCGACCACGGCCGTGTCGTCGCTCTTCATGAGGCGCTCGAGCGTGCCGCGCGCCTCGCTCCAGCGCTTTTCCTGCGTGAGCAGACGTCCGTAGCCGAGCGCGGCCTCCGGCCGGAGCGCGCCCGCGCCACCGTCCTTCGCGCCGCGCGCGTACGCGTCGAGCGCGCCGGCGCGATCGCCGCTCGCCTCGCGGGCGCGCGCCAGCGCGATCCAGGCGCGTGAATCGTTCGGCGAGAGGATGACGGCCTGCTCGAGCGCCGCGCGGGCCGCTTCCGGCTTGCCCGTCTCCACCTGCGCCTCGGCGAGCGTCACGCGGGCCGACTCGACGAACGGGCTCTTCGGGAAGCGCGTTTCCAGCAGCGTGTAGGCTTCGACCGCGACGGGCCACGCACCGCCGGCGGCGGCGCCCGAGCCGACGCGCTCGAGCGCATCGTCGGCGGCGTTGTCGGTCGGGAATTCGTCGACCAGCCGCTTGGCGTTGGAGAGCGCCGTGGGCCAATCCTTCTCCTCGACGGCGATCCCGGTCAGTACGTAGAGCAGGCCGGGCGCCATGCGTCCCTTCGGCGCCGCCCCGAGCGCTGCCAGAGCCGACTGCTTGAAGTCCTTCATCCCGTCCTTCTGAAACGCGACCATCGCCAGCCCGTAGTTCGCGAGCGCGGCCACGTCCGCCGTGCCGCTGTCACGCGCCTCGGTGAATTGCCGCGTCGCGGGCTCGAGCTGGCCCTGCGCCAGCGCCGTGGCGCCGAGGCCGAGCGTGGCCAGGGGACCGACGCCCTCGGTCTTCGCCTGCGTGAAGGCGCTCGCCGCCTCCGCGGGGCGGCCCGAGGCGAGCAGGGCCGCGCCGAGCGCCGACTGAGCGCGCCCGATGAGCGGCGGGAAGGGCGCACGGCGAATCCAGTCGCGGAGCGCGGGCTGCGCGGCGCCGACGTCGCCCGTGCGCACCATCAGGATCGCGCGGTTGAGTCGCGCGAACTCGGTCCGCGGCGCCCGGGGAAAAGTCGCGATGACGCGCTCGAGGAGCTTTCCCGCGTCCTCGCGGTCGGCGTCGTTGCGAAGCGCCAGCTCGGAGGCGAGCTCGAGGGCGTCGGGCGCGCGCGGATCGTTGGGCGCGGCCTGCACGAACTCGAGGAACTCCCGGCGCGCGTCGTCGAGACGGTCGTAGCGCAAGAGCGACCACGCGAGCCCGAGCCGCGCGGCGGGCGCCTGCGGATGGGTCGGAAACTCGACGAAGACGCGCCGGAACGCGGCCGCGGCGGTCGCGTGATCGCCCCCGTGATACGCGGCCTCCCCCCGCAGCAGGAGCGCGGCGACGCGCGCGTCGGTCGAGGGCGCGGCAGAGACGACGCCGGGCAGGTCGCGCGCGGCCTGGGCGAATTCCCGTAGCTCGAAGTTGGTCTGTGCCAGCCGGTATGTCGCGTACCACCCCGTCGTGCTGCTGGAATCCATGCGCTGCACCAGCTCGTACTGCGTGCGCGCCTCGTCGCGATTGCCGGCGAGCCGGTACGATTCGCCCTTCAACAGAATCGCATACGCGCGCACTGCGTTCGTGAGAGTGCCGCTCAGCATATCCTGGACGATCCCGGGCACCTCGTTCGGCCGCTTCGCGTCGATCAGGTACCGCGCGAGGCGGATCTGGAGCGGCACGACCATCGGCGAGCGCCGCGTCTCCAGCCCGCGGATCATCGTCTTGGCAGCTTCGGGATCGGAGGGGTACAGCGCCAGCACGAGACCCGCCTCGACCCACGGGCGGTCGGGACCGTTACTCCTGGGGGACGCCAAGTACGCGCGAAACGCGCTGATGCTCTCCGGATAGCGCTCGGCCGCCAGGCTCCACCAGCCGAGTCGGGCCCAGCCCGGCTCGAGCAAGGGGTGCGGGCCGCCCCGGACGAACGAGGTCAGCTCTTGTACGGACCGGTCGTACTGTCCGGCGCGTCCGAGCGCCTCCCCGAGCCAGAATGTGACGTCGCGCGACAGCGAGGCCGGCGCGCGGTTCCCGAGCGAGCTCCATGCGGCCACCGCTTCGTCGTGACGCCCGAGGGCGTAGTTGGCCAGCCCGAGGCCATGCCGGGACCAGGCTTCAAGCTCGGGGGGCGTCGCCGCCTGGAACTGCGCGAACGTGTCGCGAGCGCGCGCCGCCTGGTTGAGCCGGAGCGCCGTCCATCCGCTCGAGAACGAGCTCCACACCGCAAAGTCGCTCTTCGGCCCGCTTGCGACTTGACGGAAGAGGGTGTCGGCCTGCTGGGCCCGGTCGAGGCGGTAGTAAGTCTCGCCGAGCCAGTACCGGGCCTCGGTCACCAGATCGCGCTCGGTGCCCCGGCGTGCCGCCGCCTCGAGATCCTGGGCCGCGTCGTTGTACTCGCCCTTGGCGAAATGGGCGCGTCCGCATTCGAGCGCCTTCGACGCGATCCCGAACGCCGCGCCCACGCACGCGAGGGTTTTCGGCGGACCGAGCGGCGCCGTCAGCTTGTCGGCCGCCGTCACGAGCGGCGCCAGGGGCATCGCCGGAAGCTCCGAGGGCGACGGGGGTATCGGAGGATCGACGCCCCCGACGGGCGGCTTCTCGATCGGCGCCTCGGCGAAGGGCACGAGCCCGATCAAGTCGGGCGGAGGCGGAACCAGCGGCAGCACGGTCGCCGCGCGCGCGGGTCCCGACGACACCACGAGCGCGGCAAGGACGGCAAACGCGAGCCTCGGCCGCATCACGAGCGCCGCTCGCCGCTCGAAGACGATTTACTGAGTCGCGCCTTCACGGCCGCCGCCCGATCGCGCGCCCAGTCCCGTAGCGTCGCGTCGGGGCATTTCGTGGCGACGGACTCGTACGCAGTGAGCGCGGCCTTCAGCTCGCCGAGCTGCTCGCGGGCGAGCCCGAGGCCGGCGAGCGCGCGATAGCGATCGGCGGCCTCGACGTTCTTGACCGTCGCGACTGACTCGAACGACTTCGCCGCGTCCTTGAATCGATTGAGCTTGAGCTCCGACTCGCCCGCCAAGAGAAACGCCTCGGCGCGAACCGCGTCGTCGCCGCTCGCGCCGGCCGCCTTGGCCTGGGTCGTCGCGTCCTGCCAGTTCTTCTTCTTGAACGCCGCGCGGGCGAGCTCGAGGGCAGCCTGGTGAGAAAGGGGATGGTTGGGGAACTCCTTGCGGAGGCGCCGCCACGCGGCCTCCTGGTTCTGGGGCTGACCCACCCGCCCCGCGATCAGACCCGCGTCGTAGAGGCCCTCGGGGGTCGGCGGCGACTGTTGCATCAGCTGGGTGTAGGCGCTCTGCTGCTGCGTCTTGTTGCCGGACTTGGCGAGGGTCCCGGTGATCGCCTGGCGTGCCGCCGCGGCCATCGGATGCGATGGGTACGCCGCGATGAACGTCTTGAGATCCTCCAGGCCAGCATCGCGCTCGCCGGCGGCGATGCGCGCCGTCCCGAGCAGATACTGGGCATCGGGCACCAGGCGACTCTTCGGATACTTGGCCGCGTAGCCCGTGAGCAACGGCACAGCCTCGGAGGCCCGCTTGAGATCGACGAGCGTCTGAGCGAGGTAGAACGTCGCCGGACCCGCCTGAGAGTTGTCCGGCCACGTGGCGAGGAAGTCGCGGAAGCCCTTGACCGCGGCCTCCGGCCGGCGCAGCTCGAGATCGCACAGCGCCCGACCGTAGGAGGCGTCGGGTGCCAGCGGCGAGGTCGCGTCCTGCCGCATCACGTCGTCGTACGCGGTGCGCGCCTCGGCGAAGCGCCGCGAGCGATAGAGCGCCTCGGCCTCCCAGAAGCGCCCCTCGAGCCGCTGCGCAGCGGGCGCCGCCGCTTTGAAGCGGCGAAAGGCGTCGAGCGCCGGCTCGGCGTCGCCCATCGCGAGGCGCGCGCGTCCCAGCAAGAGCAGCGCCTGCGGCTGACGCTTGTCGTTCGGGTAGTCGGCGACGAAGCGCTCCAGGGCTCGACGCGCGAGGGTACTGAGCCCGTCGGCGGAGGCCTGCTCGCCGACGAGCCAGAGCCGATCGGCTTCGTCGAGGGCGAGGGCGAAGGGCGCGGAGAGGGCCACCACCAGCAGCGACGCCAACGCCAAGATCGGAAACAGCGTGCGCGTCATGATGACAGCCCATGGTAGCACGCTTGTGGTACGGTCTCAGCGTGGCACTGTGCGTATTTGACCTCGATCACACCCTCATCCAGACGCCCCTCGATCTGGTGGCAATGGCGGCGGACATGCGGGCCCTGATCGAGGCCGCGACGGGCCCGCTGCCGTACCGGCGCGAGCGCTACCGCGTGGGCGAGCTGATCACGTACTGCCGCACGCAGGCGCCCACGCTCGAGGCCGCGGCGTGGGACCTTGCCCTCGACCACGAGCGGCGCGCGATGAAGGTGGCCACGCTCGAGGCCGGCGCGCTCGAGGCGCTCGCCGGCGCGCGCCGGGTCGGGTTCGCGACGGCGGTCTGGACGAACAACGCGCGCACGCTCACCCTGCCGGCGCTCGAGCGGCTCGGTCTCGCCCGCGAGCTCGAGCTGGTCGTCACCCGCGACGACATGCGGGCGCTCAAGCCTGATCCCGACGGCTGGCGCGTGATCTCGAGCCACTTCAAGGCGCTGCTCGCCGACGGCGCACCGGCCGTGGTCGTCGGCGATTCCTGGGTCGACGGCCTGGCGGCGGCCAAGGCCGGCGTGCCGTTCGTCGCATATCGCGCCCGTCAGACCGAGCTCGATCGCTGGCGCGTGACACCGATCGCCCATCTCACGGACCTGACGCTCCTGCCGGCCTGGCTCGCGGCCCGCGCCCGCGCGCGCCGCTAGCGTGGAGCTTTTCCCAGAGCCCGAGCCCGCCGCGTCTGCCGCGCGGGCGCCCGCACCGCTCGCCGATCGCGTCCGACCGCGCTCGATCGACGAGATCGTGGGGCAGGAGCACCTCCTGGGTCCCGGGCGCGTCCTGCGGACGGCCATCGAGACGGGCGAGCTGCACTCGATGATCCTCTGGGGCCCTCCGGGCTCCGGCAAGACGACACTCGCGTCGTTGATGGCCCGCGTGACCGGCGCCCGCTTCGTCGCCTTCTCGGCCGTCCTGTCGGGCGTCAAGGAGATTCGCGAGGTGATCGGCGAGGCCGAGCGCGAGCGAGCCCGCCGGGGAATGCGCACCATCCTCTTCGTCGACGAGATCCACCGGTTCAACCGTGCCCAGCAAGACGCGTTTCTTCCCCACGTCGAGAAGGGCACGATCGTCCTCGTCGGCGCCACGACCGAGAACCCGTCCTTCGAGGTGAACTCGGCGCTCCTCTCGCGCTGCCGCGTCTACGTTCTGCGCGGGCTCGAAGAGGGCGACCTGCTCGCGATCATGCGCCGGGCGCTCGCGGACGGCGAGCGCGGGCTCGCCCAGCTCCATCCGGAGGGGACCGACGAGGCGCTTCGGTCGATCGCCGCCGTGGCGAACGGCGATGCGCGGGTCGCGCTGAACGTGCTCGAGCTGGCGGTGGTGCTGGCGCCCCTGGCGGGCGGGCGCCGCCGCGTGACGGCCGACACGATCCGCGAGGCGGCGCAGCGGCGCACGCTGCTCTACGACAAGTCGGGGGAGGAACACTACAACCTGATCTCCGCGCTCCACAAATCGCTGCGCGACTCGGACCCCGACGCGGCGCTCTACTGGCTCACGCGCATGCTCGAGGCCGGCGAGGACCGCCTCTACATCGCCAGGCGGCTCGTGCGCTTTGCCTCCGAGGACGTCGGCAACGCCGACCCCGGCGCGCTCACGCTCACGCTGGCGGCGAAGGAGGCCTACGATTTCCTCGGCGACCCGGAGGGCGAGCTGGCGCTTGCCCAGGCCACGCTCTATCTGGCGCTGGCCCCGAAATCGAACGCCGTGTACGTCGCCCACAACGAGGCGAAGGAGGACGTGCGCCAGCGACCCGCCGAGCCGGTGCCGCTACACATCCGCAACGCCCCCACGCGTCTCATGAAGGACCTCGGCTACGGCGCCGGCTATCAGTACGCCCACGACGCGCCCGGTGCGCGCGTCGACCAGCAGGATCTTCCCGACTCGCTCCGCGGCCGCCAGTACTACCGGCCGACCGACCGGGGGCTCGAGGCCGAGCTGGGTCGGCGCCTCGCCGAATGGCGACGCTGGCGCTCCGAACGGCAACCGCCTAGGGTATAGGGCATGTGGCCGCTGACACTCCTCAAGAAGCGCCACTGGATCTTCCTGGGGCTCTGCGTTCTCTTTTTGCTCACCTATGGCGGCTTCATCAGCTGGGCCAAGGTCGCCCAGGCGCTGGAGCACCTGGCCGACCAGCCGGCGGTGCGCGAGCGGTTCTCCACCCCCATCGGTCGGGGCGAGGCGATCGTCACCTCCTTTATGTTCGTCCTGCTCACGCCGCTGGCGCTGGCGGCCTTCGCCGGCCTCGTGGCGTTCGTGGGCGCGGTCATCGCTGGCATCCTCCGCATGCTCGTCCCGCTTCGCGACTTGCCGCAGTGGATCTTCCTCGGCGCGGCCTACGTCGGCATCGCCGTCGCCGTATGGGTCCTGCGCACCTACTGGACGGGGCCTGCGTACGAGTTCACGGGCCTCATCGCCAAGGCCATCCTGATCGCCACACAGTAGGCCCGACGCGATCGGGCGGTCGGCCCAACGTCTGCTGCTAGAATGACTTCTATGCCTCCACTGCGCGTGGGCGTCGTCTTCGGTGGGCGCTCCGGAGAGCACGAAGTCTCGCTCGCCTCCGCGGCCTCCGTCATCGCGGCGCTCGAAGAGCTCGGTCACGCCGTCGTCCCGATCGGCATCGCCCGCAGCGGGCGCTGGGTCGTCGGCGGCGATCCGCTGCGTGCCCTGGCGGCCGAGGCGCGTGTCGCGTTGCCGTCGAACGACGCCGACGGCGCCGTGAAGAAGGCCCTCGCGGGGCGCGCAGAGGCCACCGATAGCGCGTCCGGCCAGAGCCTCACGCGGACCGAGCCGGCCGGTGGCCTGCCGACCGAGCTTCGCCAGGGGCTCGACGTGGTCGTGATCATGCTGCACGGGCCCTACGGCGAGGATGGCACCATCCAGGGGCTCTTCGAGCTCGCGGACGTTCCCTACGTCGGCGCGGGCGTCCTCGCCTCGGCCGTCGGGATGGACAAGGTCACGATGAAGGCGGTCTTCCAGGCGCACGGGCTTCCCATCGTCGAGCACGTGGTGATCGGGCGGAACGAGTGGCGCAGCGCCCCCGGCCGCGTGGCGGCGCGTGTGGCCGAAATGATCGGCTTCCCATGCTTCGTCAAGCCCTCGAACCTCGGCTCGAGCGTCGGGATCAGCAAGGTGCGCGACGCGGAGGCGCTGCCAGCCGCGATCGATCTGGCCGCCCGCTACGATCGCAAGATCATCGCCGAGCGCGGCGTGCGCGGGCGCGAGATCGAGGTGAGCGTGCTCGGCAACGACGAGCCGACGGCGTCGCTACCCGGCGAGATCACCTACGACGCCGAGTGGTACGACTACTCGACCAAGTATCTCGAGGGGCAGGCGCGGCTCACGGTGCCGGCGCCAATCTCGCCCGAGCTCACGCGACAGATCCGCGAGCTCGCCATCGCCGCCTTCCGCGCTGTCGACTGCTCGGGCATGGCCCGCGTCGACTTCTTCCTCGATGGCGATCGCCTGCTGGTGAACGAGATCAACACGATCCCCGGCTTCACCGCAACGAGCGGCTACGCGAAGATGTGGGCGGCTTCCGGCCTCACCTACACCGCCCTGCTCGACCGCCTGATCGCGCTGGCTCTCGAGCGCCACGCCGCCAAGGGACCGACTGCGTGAACGCGGGCCCCGTCCACGTCGTCATCGCGGGCGGGGGAACGGGCGGCCACACGAGCCCCGGGCTGGCCGTCGCGACCCTCCTGCGCGAGCGATCGAAGACATGCGCCTGGATCGGCTCCCGCTCCGGCATCGAGGCCCAGCGCGTGCCGCCGACGGGCATCCCGTATGTCGCCATCTCGACGGGCAAGCTCAGGCGCTACTGGGCGTGGCAGAACGTAGCGGACCTCGCGGTCAACGTGCCGGCCGGCGCCGTCGGCGCGATTCGCGCCCTGCGCGCGCTCCGGCCGCGCGTCGTCTTCGGCACGGGCGGATTCGTTGCGCTCCCGGTGGTGTTCGGCGCCGCACTGCTGCGCGTGCCGGTCGTCCTGCACGAGCAGACCGCGGTTCCGGGGCTCGCGAACCGGATCTGCGCCCGCTTCGCGCGGCGGATCGCGGTCACCTTCCCCGACCGCGATGGCAAGTTCCCGGCGCCCCGTGTGGTCGTGACGGGCAATCCACTACGGCCCGAGCTCCGGCAGGGCTCGCGCTCGAGCGTGATCGCTCAGTTTCAGCTCGACCCGGCGGTGCCTCTCGTCTACGTCACGGGCGGCGCCCAGGGCGCTCACCGCGTCAATCGGGTCGTCGGCGACGCGCTCCCGCAACTCACCGAGCACGCGCAGATCATCCATCAATGCGGAGACAACCCGACGACAGGCGATCGCCCCTGGCTGGAGGAGCGCCGCGCAGCGCTGCCGCCGGCGCTGGCGCGCCGCTACACGGTGGT
>Ga0075433_10004471_pt1 | contig 10891 bp, 9 predicted proteins | sample RhiMethybrSRZTD2_FD_75299 | JGI IMG/M metagenome (GOLD analysis project Ga0075433, IMG submission 75299) | Populus rhizosphere microbial communities from Tennessee, USA - Rhizosphere MetaG P. TD hybrid SRZTD2 | ecosystem: Host-associated > Plants > Roots > Rhizosphere > Soil | place: USA... | reverse complement strand
GCTGCGCTGGCGCGCGAGCCGCACCGATTGCCGGCCTACCTGCAGGAGACCGCCGCGGTGTTCCATCGCTTCTACCACGAATGCCGCGTCGTGACCGAGAACGTGCCGCAATCGCTCGCGCGCCTGCGGCTGGCGGAGGCCACGCGGGTCGTGCTCCAGAACGGGCTCGGGCTCATGGGCGTCACCGCGCCGCAGCGGATGGAGCGGGAGGCGGAGGCCGCCCCGTGAGCCCGCGCGCGGAGCGGCGCGGCGGCGGCGCCGGCGGCGCCCGCGGCGCGAAGCCGGCGGTCGAACGCCGGCGCGGCGAGCGGCGTCGCGCCGGAGACGCGAGCCCCGGCGAAACGCCGTCCGCGAGGCGCGCCGCCGAGATCGTGGTGGTGGGCTCGGTGGCGCTCGACTCGGTGCGCACGCCGTTCGGCGAATCGGGAGAAGCGCTCGGCGGATCTGCCTCCTACTTCACGCTGTCGGCGTGCCACTTCGCGCCGGTGCGCATGGTGGCGGTGGTGGGCGAGGATTTCCCGCCCGAGCACCGCGAGGCGTTCCGGAGCCGGGGCGTGGAGCTGTCGGGGCTCGAGACCGCGCCCGGCCGCACCTTCCGCTGGCGCGGCGAGTACGATGCCGAGCTGGGACACGCCCACACCCTCGAAACCCAGCTCAACGTGTTCCAGGACTTCCACCCGCACCTCGACGAGGGACATCGGGCGTGCCCGTTCGTGTTCCTCGCGAACATCGATCCCGAGCTCCAGCTCGAGGTGCTGGGCCAGATGCGGCGCCCGCGCCTCACGCTGTCGGACACGATGAACTACTGGATCGCGCGCAAGCCCGATCGCGTGCTCGAGGTGTTGCGGCGCGTGGACGTGGCGCTGCTGAACGAGGAGGAGGCGAAGGCGCTCGCGGGCGAGACGCAGGTGGTGCGCGCCGCCGACCGCCTGCTCGATCAGGGAGCGAACGCCGTGATCGTGAAGAAGGGCGAGCACGGCGCGCTCTACCGCTCGCGCGTGGAGCGCTTCATCACGCCGGCGTATCCGGTCGAAGCGCTCACCGATCCCACCGGCGCCGGCGACTCGTTCGCGGGCGGCTTCCTCGGATGGCTGGCGCGCTCGGGCCGCGACGACGGCCACGCGTTGCGCCAGGCGCTCGCGTGCGGCACCGCCATGGCGTCGCTCGCGATCGAGGACTTCAGCCCGCGCCGGCTCCAGGAAACCGACCGCGAAGAGATCGCGCGCCGCGTCGGACTCCTGCACGGGATGGTGAGCTTCGATCTCGATCCCGTGTTCTGAACCGAAACATCGTGGAACCACATACCTCCGTGTGCTAAAGTCCCCGCCGCGACTCGGGATTTGCCCAAGGAGGGCCGCAATGGCTGTCGAAGCATCAGATATCCCGTGGCCCAAGCGGGCTGAAGCCGCGATTCGATCCTTGCGCGACGTCGAGGGAGCGAGCGTCCAGGTCGAGGATGAGGACATCCGCGAGATCCACGTCCTCACCAGTTCCGCCCGACCCGCGAAGCAGATCGTTCGCGACGTCCAGACATTGCTGCTCACCCGCTTCAACCGCTCGATCGACCACCGCGTGGTCTCGGTGGCATACGCCCGGCCCGGTGGCCCCCAGCCTTCGCGCGCCCAGGAGCCGGCCGCCGAGCCCGAGGAGCAGACCGCCCAGCGCGTCCGCTTCGGAAGCGTGAACCTGTACGTCGCATCGGGGCGGGCCCAGGCCCAGGTGGAGCTGGGCTGGAAGGGGGTCACCCGTCTCGGCACCGCGACCGGGAGCGCGACGCGCGAAGGCGCCCAGGGACTGATCGCATCCGCGACCCTGGCCGCGGTTCAGGAGTTCCTCGAAGACGGTATCGCTTTGAGCTTGCAGGACATAGACTTAGTACGCCTTGGCAAGCAGGACGTGGTCGTGGTATCCCTTTCTCTGCTGGCCCACCGGAGCGAAAAAACTCTGGTGGGGTGCTGTACGGTGGAGCAGGATGCGCAGCAGGCGGTCGTCCTGGCCACCCTGGCCGCCCTGAACCGGGTGGTGGGGGGGTTGAGGACCCGCGAACCGACCGAATACGTCTTGAGACCGGCGTCAACCGAGGAGAGCAGCGGAGCGAGTACTCAAATCGAGTAAGCGAAGCGATCACCCACCTGTCCAGGTCCAGATCCATGGCCTGCAGAATCGGACGCAAAGAAGGAGGTGGGAATCGTGAACTTCCTCTTCGATCTCCTCATTCTCTTCACCAAGGCCGGCTGGTAACCAGCGGCCCAATAAACCGCGACCAATAGGCCGCGGGTGAACTCCGAAGCTGGCGTCGGTCTCAACCTCCTGGCAGTTCACCTCCCCGCAGGATGCGGCAAGCCCCGCCTGAACCGACCATGACGAGCAGGGAAGCAACGCGCCGCCCCGGGCTGTTCATTGCCTACTACGCAGTCGTGGTGCTGGCGGCCGCTGCGCTGTTGATCCGCTTCGCGCCCCTGGCGGCGCGCCCGCCGCTGCTGGTGGTCGCCCTGGTGCTGCTGCTCATGCTGCTCGCGGACGCGCGGCCGATCGCCCTCCCGAGCGGTGGCTACGCGACGGCGAGCGGCCTGTTCGATCTCCCCAGCCTGGTGGTGATGGGCCCGGTGTGGACCGCTTGGCTCTCGATCGTGAGCACGGTGGTGAACGAGGGGCTGATCCAGCGGCGTCCCCCGATCCGCGTGATCCACAACCTGGCAGTCTTCACCATCACCTTCTTCGCCGCCGCCTGGGGCTTCGGCATGGCGGGCGGCCGCGTGGGATCGCTGGCCTTCCCGCGCGACCTGCCGGCGCTGCTGGCGTGCGGCGCGGTGTACTTCGCCACCAACTCGGTGCTGGTCTCGACCGTGATCGGCCTCACCTCCGGGCCGAGCCCGTGGCGGGTGTGGCAGAGCAACTTCCTGCGCGGCATCCTCCATCATCTCTCGTTCATCGCGCTCGGCACGCTGGTGGTCGTGGTCTATTTCTACGTCGGACCGTGGGCGCTGGTGCTGTTCGGCATCCCGTTCCTGGTCGCGCGCCACTCGTTCGGGCTCTACATGGAGATCAAGTCGGACCTCAAGGAGTTCGTGCGCGCGCTCACCGAAGTGCTGGACGAGATCGATCCCTATACGCGCCACCACTCGGTGCGGGTCGCGCAGTACGCCGTGCGGCTGGCGCGGGGCGTGCGGCTCTCCGAGCGCGAGGTGGAGGAGGTGGAGTACGCGGCGCTGGTGCACGACCTCGGCAAGATCGGGCCCCAGCACCAGCACATCCTGCAGAAGGCCGGCACGCTGTCGCAGGAGGAGCAGCGCACGCTGCGCGCCCATCCCGCAGCGGGCGCCGACATCGTGGCCCGGGTGCGCGCGTTGCGCGGCGCGGCCGAGATCGTGCGCAGCCACCACGAGCGCCCCGACGGCCTCGGCTACCCCTACGGGCTCAAGTCCGCCGAAGTCCCGCTCGGCGCGCGCATCCTGAACGTCGCAGATGCGTTCGATGCCATGACCTCCGACCGCCCCTACCGGCGGGCGCTCACGCTCGAGGCCGCGCTCACCGAGCTCACGCGCGGCGCCGGCACTCAGTTCGACGCGGAAGTGGTGGGCACCCTCACGCGGCTCTACGCGCAGGGCCACTTCGCGCTGCTGCCGAGCCCGAGCAGCGAGGACCTGCTGTTGCTCCGGATTCGCCCCCTGAGGGCGCGCGGCTGATGCGCTACCGCGACGCCGGCGTCGACATCGACCGCTCGGACGCGATCAAGCAGCGCATCGCGCGTGCGGTGCGCGCGACGTGGGGCGCCTCCGTGCGACCGCTCGAGCGCGGCTTCGCCGGCGTGGTGGAGTGGCCCGCGGGCGCGCGCATGGTGGCGGCTTCGATGGACGGCGTCGGCACCAAGCTCCATCTCGCGCTCGCGGCCGGCCGCGTGGCGGACGCCGCCGCCGACCTGGTGTATCACGGGGCGAACGACATCCTGGTGCATGGCGCCCGGCCGCTCGCGTTCCTCGACTACATCGCCCAGTCGCGGCTCGATCCCGAGACCGTGGTCGCAGCGGTCGAGGGAATGAGCCGCGCGTGCCGCGAGGTGGGAGCCGCACTGCTGGGCGGCGAGACCGCCGAGATGCCCGACACCTACCAGCCCGGCGTGATCGACGTGGCCGGCTGCATGCTGGGGGTGATCGCGGGCGACCGCGTGCTCGACGGCAGCGGCGTGCGCCCCGGCGACCGGCTGCTGGGCCTCGCTTCGAGCGGGCTCCACACCAACGGCTACTCGCTCGCGCGCGGCGTGCTCGCGAAGTCGGGGCTCACGCTCGCCGATCCGCTGCCGGGCGGCGGGCGGCTCGACGAAGCGCTGCTTGCGCCCCACCGCTGGTACGGACCGGCGCTGACCCCCGCGCTCGAGGCCGGGCGGATCAAGGCGCTCGCGCATGTCACCGGCGGCGGAATCGCCGGCAACCTCGAGCGCGTGCTGCCCGCGGGAACGCGCGCGCGTGTGGATGCCTCCGCTTGGCCCCTGCCTCCGCTCTACCGCTGGCTGATCGCGGCCGGCGGGATTCCGCTCGAGGACGCACGCACAGCGTTCAACCTCGGGATCGGGATGATCGTGGTCACGGCCCCCGCCGACACGGCAGGGCTCGCGCACGAGCTTTCGCGCGCGGGCGAGACCTGCTTCGAGATCGGCGTCGTGCAGAGCGGCGAGCGCGGCGTCGAGTGGGTGGGATCGCCGTGAGCTTCGGCCTCGCCCGGACGATGATCGGATCGTCCGCGCCCAGGGTCGGGACGGGGAGGTTGGGATGGAGCGGGACACTCTGGACGGAGGGCGGCTGGTCACGCCGCCGGAGATGCTGGGGGATTCGGAAGTCTGGCGTGACGTCAAGCGCGCGCTGGCGCGCGTGGCCGAGAGCGGGCTGCCGGTGCTGCTGCTGGGGGAGACCGGCACCGGCAAGGAGCTGGTGGCGCGCTCGCTGCACGTGCTCTCGCCGCGACGCCGCGCCGGCTTCGTCGCCCACAATTGCGGGGCCACCCCCGACAGCCTGATCGAGAGCGAGCTGTTCGGCCACAGCCGCGGAGCTTTCACCGGCGCGGTCGCAGACCGCGAGGGGCTGTTCGAGGCCGCGCACCAGGGCACGCTGTTCCTCGACGAGATCGGGGACGCGAGCGCCCTGCTCCAGATGAAGCTGCTGCGCGTGCTCCAGGAGGGCGAGGCGCGGCGCGTCGGCGAGATCAAGCTGCGCCGGCTCGACGTGCGCGTGGTCTCCGCCACGCACCGGAGCCTGGCCGAGGGCGTGGAGCGCGGCGGGTTCCGCGCCGACCTCTACTACCGGCTCAACGCCGTGCGCCTGCGCCTGCCGCCGCTGCGCGAGCGCGGCGACGACGCGCTGCTCCTGGCGGCGGCGTTCTTGAAGCGCGCCGCCGCTGAGTGCGGGCTCATGCCGCCGGCGCTCGATCCCGACCTGGCCGCGCACCTGATGCGCTACCCCTGGCCCGGCAACGTGCGCGAGCTTTCGAACGCGTGCGCCTACGCGGTCAAGGTAGCGGGCGCCCGCGATGTCGTCGCGCTCGAGCACTGGCCGGAGATCCCGCTCCTGCCCGGCACGCCGGCGGAGCGCGGACTCCACGCCGAGACCCGCGCGCTCGAGCAGCTTAGGCTGCGCGAGGCCCTGGAGCGCACGCGCGGCAACAAATCGCAGGCCGCGCGCTCGCTCGGCCTCTCGCGCCAGGGGCTGCTGAAGAAGCTCAGGCGCTATGGGCTGGGCGTGGCCGAGGAGGCGGAGGCGCGGGTCGCCGAGGGACCGTCGGCGTGAGCGTGGCGGGTCCGTGACTCTGGGGCGACCAGGATTCCGCGCGGAATGCTGAGTCGCCCCGCTCGGCGGAGGCCGGCCGATCAGGATTCCCCGGGGAATGCTGCGTCGCGCGCCCGCGGCGCTTGACGCTCCCGCGGCGGCTCCATAGACTGCCGCGCCGATCTTGCAATCCAGCGCGTCGAGGCCGCCTTCCGCGGCGCAGCACCTCGCGCGCCGCTGCCAGGCACATCCAGGAGGGAACCGTGGCGCGTAAGAATCTCCAGCTCGGCTTGGTGGGAGTGGGCGCGGTCGCGCAGATCGCGCACATCCCCACGCTCAAGCGCACCGAGGGGCTCGAGCTCGCCGCCCTGTGCGACCGTGATCCCGAGAAGGCGGCGCGCGTCGCGCAGAAGTTCGGGATCCCGCGCGTCCACACCCGCTTCGACGACATGCTCGCGGACGAGCAGATCGACGCGATCGACATCTGCACGCCCAACTTCCTGCACGCGCCCATGGCGAGCGCCGCCCTCGAGGCCGGCAAGCACGTGCTGAGCGAGCGCCCGCTGGCGCGCAGCGCAGAGGAAGCAGCGGCCATGGCGAAGACCGCGAAGAAGGCGGACCGCGTCCTGATGTGCGCGGTCCAGCACCGCTTCCGCCCCGACGCCCAGCTGCTCAGGAAGTTCGTCGAGAAGGGCGACCTCGGCGAGATCTTCCTCGCCAAGGCCGGCTGGCTGCGCCAGCGCACGGCGTGGGACTCGGACGAGTGGCGGCGGCAGAAGCGCGAGTCCGGCGGCGGCGTGGTGCTCGATCTCGGCTTCCAGATGCTCGACCTCGCGCTGTGGATGCTGAGCGGACCGACCGTGGAGTCGGTGACCGCCAGCGTGCACCGCCAGAAGAAGGGCGAGGTCGAGGACAGCGCAACCGCCTTCCTGAGGCTCAACACCGGCGCCACGCTCTCGCTCGAGCTCACGTGGGGCCTGCTGATGGAGAAGGACTTCGCCTACCTCAACCTGTTCGGCTCCGGCGGGGCTGCGCTCATGAACCCGCTGCGCATCCACAAGGGCATGCACGGCAACCTGGTGAACGTCACGCCCGCGATGGACTCATCGCGCAACCAGTTCAAGCACTCGATCGAGGCGCAGATCGAGCACTTCGGCGACGTGCTGCGCAAGAACGTGAAGCCCATGGGCAGCGCGGACGAGATCCTGCCGGTGATGGAGCTGATGGACGCGATCTACCGTTCGGCCGAGCAGGGCAAGGAGGTCCGGCTCGCCTGACCGGCGCGCGGTCCTCCTCGCGCTCGCCTCGGGCGCGCTCCTCGGCGCGGCGTTCCTGCCCGCGCCGCTCGGTTTTCTCGCCTGGTTCGCGTTCGTGCCGTTGCTCGTGGCGCTCGATGCCTGCGTGCGCGGGCCGCAGTCACCCGGCGCCGGCGCGGCACCGCGGCGGTTAGGCGCCGGCGGGCTGTTCGCGCTCGGCTACGCCTTCGGCTTCGTCTTCTACCTGGTCGGGATCCACTGGATCGCGCTGCTCTCCGAGGTCGCGATCACCGTGCCGTGGCTCAAGTATCCGGCGTGGATCGTGGCGGCGCTCTACCTCGCGCTCTACGGCGGCCTCACCACGCTGGCCGCGGGCCTGCTCGCGCGCCGCGCGCGGATCTCGGTCGCGCTCACCTTTCCGCTCGCGCTGGTCGTCGTAGAGGAGCTGCGTGGCTCGGGCGAGCTCGGCTTCCCGTGGTTCCAGCCCGGCTACTCGCAGCACGCATACACGCACCTCCTGCAGGTCGCGAGCCTCGGCAGCGTGACGCTCGTGACGCTGTGGCTCTGCGTGCTCAACGTTCTGATCTGGCGCGCGTTCTCGGGAAGCGCGCGACTCCGCGCCGCCGTGGGCGCCGGGCTCGCGCTGCTGCTGCCGTGGTTCTGGGGCGGACGCGTGCTGGCCGCAGCGCCACGCGAGCAGGGCCCGGTCGTCTCGCTGATCCAGGGCAACATCCCGGGCGAGATCAAATGGTCCGGCAAGCACCAGATGGAGATCCTGCACACCTTCATCGCGTTGAGCGAGCCGGCGGCGCAAGGATCACCGCGCCCCGCGATCCTGATCTGGCCCGAGACCGCGACCGGCAGCTACCTGTCGAAGCAGCCCGAGCAGGCGATCGAGGTGGAGCGCTTCGTCCTGCGTGACTCGGTGCCGGTGTTCAGCGGGTTCGCCGACTACTCGATCGGGACCGACGGCAAGCTGCACGCGTACAACTCGGCGGGTCTGTTCGAGCCCGGCGACCCGCAGGTGGTCTCGTACGCCAAACGCCACCTGGTGCCGTTCGGCGAGCGCATGCCATTCGAGTGGCTGATCCCGGCGCTCGGGAAACTGGAGCTGGGCCAGGCCGAGTGGGCGCCGGGCCGCGACGCCGTCCTGTTTCCGAGCGCGGCCGGGCCCTTCAGCACGCTGATCTGCTTCGAGTCCATCTTTCCGGCGCTCGCGCGCGCCGACGTGCGCAAAGGCGCGCGCTGGCTCGTGAACGTGACCAACGACGAGTGGTTCGGCAACGGCGCGGCGCTCCAGCAGCACGCGGACATGGCGGTGTTCCGCGCGGTCGAGCACCACGTGCCGCTCGCGCGCTGCGCCAACACCGGGCTCACGATCCTGGTGGACGGCTATGGCCGCATCACCCAGCGGCTCCCGGTCTGGACGCCCGCGGTGCTGACCGGCCCGCTCGCCACACCGGGCCCCACCACGCTCTACACGCGGCTCGGCGACTGGCCCGGGCTGCTGTGCGCGGTGGGGCTCGCGCTGCTCGCGGGGCGGAGCGTGTGGAGACGCGAGGCCCGCGAGTAAAACGGCCGGATGACGCGGTTCAGTCGACTTTCGCCCGCGCCGAAAACCCGTTGGAGAGGAGCGCGCCGGCTGCCGGCGCGATCCCCGGCGTGCGGTCTGGGACGGGAGGGATGACTCCGGCCGGTTGATGCCGAGCGGCGCCTACTTCGCCCGCATGCGTGCGGGCGGGCGCGAGGCCACGGCGACGCTGCTGCGGGCGCGTTGACACTCCGCGCCGCGGCCGACTAGATTGCGGCTTGCCAACCGTGCGCGCCTCGACCCCGACGCCGAGTCCGCTCCATCCCGCCCTCGGAGGAGACCACGTGAACCGGCGTGTCGCGATCCTCGGAGCCACCGGTCTGGTCGGCCAGACCATGCTCCGCGTGCTCGAGCAGCGCGACTTCCCGACCGATGCGCCGCGACTCCTCGCCAGCGACGGCAACCGCCGGGCGCTGCGCTTTCGCGGGCGCGACCTGCCGGTCGAGGCGGTGGGGCCCAACTCGTTCGACGGCATCGAGATCGCCCTGTTCGCGGTCGCCAACGCGATCAGCGAGCAGTGGGCGGGGCCGGCGCAGGCGGCGGGCGCCCGCGTCGTCGACAACAGCAGCGCCTTCCGCTACCACGACGCCATCCCGCTGGTGGTGCCGGAGGTGAACGGCGCGCTGCTCGAGTCCGGACCGACGCTGGTCGCCAATCCCAACTGCTCCACGATCGCGATCGTCATGGCGCTCGCGCCGCTCGCGCGCGCCGCGCGCCTCGAGCGCGTGGCGGTCTCGACCTACCAGTCGGTCTCGGGCGCCGGTGCCGATGCGCTGGCCGAGCTCGAGTCCGGCGTGCGCGCGGGACTCGACGGCCCGCCGCCGCCGCGCGCCGGCGGCCTGCCGCCTTTCGCGTTCAACGTGGTGCCGCACATCGACCGCTTCGAGAGCAACGGCTACGCGCGCGAGGAAATGAAGATCGTGTGGGAGACGCGGAAGATTCTGGGGCTGCCGCAGCTCGCGGTGACGGCGACGGCGGTGCGCGTGCCGGTGCGGGTCGGCCACGGGGCGGCGGTGAACGTGCGCTTCGACCGCGCGCTCGAGCCCGACGAGGCGCGCGCGCTGTGGCGGCGCTTCCCGGGCGTCGAGGTCATGGACGACCTCGCGAGCGGCCGCTATCCCACGCCGCTCGCGGCCGAGGGTAAGGACGAGGTGCTGGTGGGCCGCGCGCGCCGCGACATCTCGCAGCCCAACGCCCTCGAGTTCTTCGTGGCATCCGACAACCTCAGGAAGGGCGCGGCCCTCAACGCGGTGCAGATCGCGGAGGAGCTGTGCCGGGCGGGCACGCGCACGCCGTGACGGCGCGCACCGTCCCCGCCCGCGCCGACTCGCACCCCAAGACCACGCGCTCTGCCGGCTCCGTGACCGCTGCGGTTGGGCGCACGCGGCGCGCGCGCCCCGAGGTGCTCGCGCCGCTCCTGCTCGGCGCCATGGTGGGCTCTTTGGTCGCGGGCCGGCTCGAGACCGGAGCGCTGTGCGTGCTGGTGGCAGCGGTCGTGGCGGCGCTCGCGGGCCCGGCGCCCAAGGCGCGCGGCTGGCTCGCGCTGCTCGCGTGGGGCTGGCTGTTCTCGATCGCGCTCAACCTCTACCTCAATCCCGGGCAACCGCTGCCGCTGCCACTACCCGTGATCTTCGGGCGCCACGCGACGCGCGAGGGGCTCATGAACGGCGTGCTGCTGGTGCTGCGCATGACGGGCGCCGCGCTGGCGGTGCGCGGGCTCGCCGCGCTGTGGCAGGGCGAGCGCGCGGCGGACGAGATCGCCGGTCTCATCGCGCCGCTCGAGCGCATCGGCGTGCCGGTGCGCAGGGCGCGCGCCGTGCTGTCGCTCGCGCTGCGTTTCGCGCCGCTGGTCACCGACGAGTTCCGGCGCGTTGCGCAGGTCCAGGCGCTGCGTGCGGGCCGGCCGCCGCGCGGGGGCGGCGAGTGGATCCAGCGCCAGCGCGCGGCGCTGGTGCCGGCGATGGTCGGATCGCTGGAGCGCGCCGACCGCGTTGCGCTCGCGCTCGAAGCCCGGCACTATCGGCTCCGTCCCATATTGCGCGGTCCGCGCAGTCCGTGGATCGTGAGCGTCCTGGGGCTTGGGCTCGCGGTCGTGGCCTTGGCGTGGCGCGGGTAGTGCGCACATTCAAGCTGCTGGTGGCGTACGACGGGACCGACTTTCACGGCTGGCAGGTCCAGCCGGGGCAGCGCACGGTGCAGGGCGTGCTGGAGGAGGCGCTGGGAAAAGTGCTGGCGGGCGAGGCGGTCGATGTGCACGGAGCCGGGCGCACCGACGCCGGAGTCCACGC
>Ga0075433_10004468_pt1 | contig 10895 bp, 13 predicted proteins | sample RhiMethybrSRZTD2_FD_75299 | JGI IMG/M metagenome (GOLD analysis project Ga0075433, IMG submission 75299) | Populus rhizosphere microbial communities from Tennessee, USA - Rhizosphere MetaG P. TD hybrid SRZTD2 | ecosystem: Host-associated > Plants > Roots > Rhizosphere > Soil | place: USA... | reverse complement strand
GAGCGCGAGGAGCGCGCGCGCCGGCTGATCGACCTGGTCAACCTGCGCGGCGCCGAGACCCGCTACCCGCACGAGCTCTCCGGCGGGATGCGTCAGCGGGTGGCCCTGGCCCGCGCGCTCGCCAACGACCCGCAGATCCTCCTCTTCGACGAGCCGCTCGCCGCCCTCGACGCCCAGACCCGCCGGGTGATGCAGGACGAGCTGCTCCGCATCTGGGCCGAGACCGGCAAGACCTTCGTCTACGTGACCCACAGCCTGCAGGAGGCGGTGCTGCTCGGCACCCGCATCGTCCTGATGACCGCCGGGCCCGGGCGCATCAAGCGGGTGGAGGAGGTCACGCTGCCGCGGCCGCGCCATCTCACCGGGCGGGCCGAGGCCGCGCTGCTCGATCGCCTCGACGCGCTCCTCGGCGAAGAGGTGCAGCGCGCGATGGCCTCGTGACCGCGTCGCACTGGCGGCAGCTCGCCTCGGTGGCCGGGCTCCTGCTCGCCTGGCAGATCCTGGTGCAGACCGGCCGCATCAACCCGCTCTTCCTGCCCGCCCCGCTCTCGGTGCTGGGCGCGATGTGGGAGATGACGCGCTCCGGCGAGCTGCCCTGGGCGGTGATGGTGAGCCTGAACCGCGTGCTGCAGGGCTTCGTCTACGGCTCGCTCGTCGGCGTCGTCCTCGGCCTCCTCGCGGGCGCCGTCCGCTGGGTGGAGGACCTCCTCGATCCGTGGGTCGCCGCGGTCTACCCGATCCCCAAGTCGGCCCTCTTCCCGCTCTTCATGCTGTGGTTCGGCCTCGGCAACCCCTCCAAGATCGTCACCATCGCGGTGGGCGTGCTCTTCCTGGTGCTGGTCAACACCATGGCCGGGGTGCACGCGATCAATCCGGTGCTGCTGAAGGCGGCGCGCGACCTCGGGGCGAGCCGGGCGCAGATCTTCGTCAAGGTGATCCTGCCCGGCGCGCTGCCCAGCATCTTCACCGGCCTGCGGCTCGGCGCGGGAATGGCGCTGATCCTGGTGTTCATCACCGAGATCGAGGCCACCAAGGCCGGGCTCGGCTTCCTCCTGTGGGAGGCGTTCCAGCTGATGGATACGCGGCACGTGTTCGTCGGTGTGGTAACGTTCGGCCTGCTGGGCGTGGCGACCACGTGGCTGCTGAAGGGGCTCGAGCGGGTCACCTGCCCCTGGATTCAACGCTCGAACTAGACGGCTCGCAGAGAGGTGCGACATGGCACAGGATCTCCCCGGGTACCTCGACCAGATCAAGCGCAGCCGGCCCGACGACCTGCTCGTCGTCTCGAAGGAGATGGATCCCGCCTACGAGATCACCGCTCTGGTGGTGAAGCTCGAGCGCGAGGCCCGCCGGCGACCGGTGGTGATCTGCGAGCGCGTGAAGGGCACCGCGTTCCCGGTGCTGACCAACCTGCACGCGAGCCGCTCGCGCCTGGCCGTCGCGATGGGCGCGGCGCCGGACGAGATGCTCGCCACCTACCTGCGCGCCATGGACAAGCCGGTTCCGCCACGAACAGTCGCCACCGGCCCCTGCAAGGACGTGGTGCTGACCGGCGACCGCGTGAACCTCTACGACCTGCCCCAGATCCTCCACCACGAGGGCGACGCGGGCGCCTACCTCACCTCCGCGATCTCGTTCGCCAAGGACCCGACCAGCGAGACGTGGAACTGCGCCTACAACCGGCTGATGATCCAGGGGCGCGACCGCACGTCCATCCACCTGACGCTCGGCAAGCACCTCTGGGAATTCCAGCGCATCGCGGAGTCGCTCGGCCGGCCGCTCCCGGTGGCCTTCGCCATCGGGGTGCACCCCGCCATCGCGCTCGGCTCGCTCGCCATCGGCTCTATCGACGAGGACGAGCGCGCGATCATGGGCGCACTCCTGCGCGAGCCGCTCGAGCTGGTGAAGTGCGAGACCTCCGACGTGCTGGCCCCCGCGCACGCCGAGATGATCATCGAGGCGGAGATCCTGCCGGGCGCGCGCACCCCGGAGGGGCCGTTCGGCGAGTTCACCGGCTACAGCCTGGGCGAGCGGCAGCGCGAGGTGGTCCAGGTCAAGGCGATCACCCACCGGCGGGGCGCCTACTTCCAGGACATCACGGTGGCGCACCTCGACCACATGCTGCTCTCGACCATCCCGATGGAGGCCAACCTCTATCGCGCGGTGCGGGCGATGGTGCCGTCGGTGAAGGCGGTGCGGGTGCCCGCGCCCTTCACCTGCTACGTCTCGCTCGAGCAGCGCCTGATCGGCCAGGCGAAGAACGCGATCCTGGCCGTGCTCGGCGCCGACCTCTACATGAAGCGCGTGGTGGTGGTCGACCACGACGTGAACATCTTCGACGACCGCCAGGTGACCTGGGCCATCGCCACCCGCTGCCAGCCCGACCGCGACATCACGATCGTGACCAACGCGCGCGGCTCCGACCTCGACCCCTCCACCAAGGAAGACGGCTACTCCGCCAAGTGGGGCGTGGACGCGACGGCCAAGCCCTCGCTCGCCGGCTACACCCCGCGACACCGCGTGCCGCCCGAGGTGTGGAAGCGCCTGAACCTGAAGGACTACGCGGAGTAGGATCTGCCGAGGCCGACTCGGGCTCAGACGCCGAGTCGGCGCTCGAGGCTCGAGAGCCGTCGGTCGACCTCCACGAAGCGACGGTCGCAAGCCGTGGGTGGATTCAACCCGTATCCGTGGAGACGCGGGGCTTGCTCTTGGAAGTGACCGCGGCGAATATCACACCTCGTGACCACCGAGCGGACGCGCAACCTCGCCGCGCTCCTCGCTGACGCCGCGCGCCGGCGGCCTGATCACCCCGCGCTGATCTGGGACGACGGCTCCCTCTCCTGGCGCGAGCTCGAGGCGCGCGCGGCGGGCGCGGCTCGCCGGCTCGCGCGCCAGGGCGTGGGCTCGGGCGACGTGGTGGCGGTGCTCCTGTCCAACACGTGCGGCCTCGCCGCCGCCCTCTGGGGCGGCCTCGCGCTCGGCGCCACGGTGGCGCCGCTCAACCCGCTGCTGGCCGCCGACGAGCGCGAGCGGATCCTCGGCCACCTGGGTCCGAAGGTGGTGATCGACGCCGCCACCGACGAGACCGCGGAGGCTCCGCCGATCGCGGACGCGACCGCGCCGGGCATCGTCCTCTACACGTCGGGCAGCACCGGGCAGCCCAAGGGCGCGATCCTCTCTCACGCCGCCCTCGCGGTGGCCAACGACTCCTGGGCCGGCCCGGTCATGGGCCTGACGCCGGACGACCGGGTGCTCGCGGTGCTGCCGCTGGCCCACTCCTTCGGCCTGAACGGCGCGCTGCTGGCCCCCCTGCTCGCCGGGGTCACCGTGGTGCTCCGGGAGCGCTTCGCGCCCGAGGACACGCTGCGGGCCATCGCGCGGCACCGGGTGACCGTGTTCCCCGGCGTCGCCACCATGTTCGCGCGCATCCTCGAATCGCCCGCGCTCGCCGCCGCCGATCTCTCGAGCCTGCGCCTGGCCGTCTCCGGCGCCGCGCCCTGCCCCTGGACGCTGGCTCGCGACTGGAGGCAGCGTACCGGCGTGCGCATCGTGCGCGGCTACGGGATGACCGAGCTCTTCCGCCCCATCTCCTATCTCGCCGCGGACGCGACCGACCGGCCCGACTCGATCGGGCGCGCGGTGCCGGGCGTCGAGCTGCGGGTGGTGGAGGACGAGCTGTGGATTCGCTCGCCCGCCGCGATGGACGGCTACTTGCGCGCCCCGGAGGAGACCGCGGCGGTGCTGGCCGACGGCGGCTGGTTCCGGACCGGCGACCTCGCTTCCATCTCCGACGACGGCTACGTCAGCATCGTGGGGCGCAAGCGCGAGCTGATCCTGCGCGGCGGCTACTCGGTGGTGCCGGGCGAGGTGGAGGCCGCGCTGCTGGGCCACCCGGCGGTGGCGGAGGCGGCGGTGATCGGGGTGGCGCATCCGGAGCTCGGCGAGGAGGTGACGGCCTTCGTGACGCTGCGGCCGGGGGCCCGTGCGGAGGCGCCGGAGCTGATCGCGTTCTGCCGCGAGCGGCTGGCGGGCTACAAGTATCCGCGGCGCGTGACGGTGGTGGACGAGATGCCGCGCAGCGCGACCGGCAAGATCCTCAAGGGGAAGCTGCGGTAGGGAGGCGAGCGGCGTGGAGGTGCTCCCCCCACGCCGCCCCTATGTGAACGCGCGGCGCTCGCCGCGCGGCTGGTTGGCGCTACTTCTTCGGCTGGTCGGGCGCCTTGGTGTCGGGAGCCTTTGCCGCCGAGTCACCCTCGCTCTTCTTGGCCGCCTTCTTCTTGGCGGTGTGCTTGGCCTTGCCGTCCTTCTTGTCCATCTTGTCCATCTGGGTGTCGCCCTTCGACGGCGCGGGCGTGGTGCTCGGCGCCGGCGTGGTGGGGGTCTGCGCGAGCGCCGGACCGGCCACCCCGAGGGCAAACACCGTCGCGGCCACGAGGGACATCACGTGATTCGTCTTCATGGAGAACTCCTCTCTCTTCATTGAGTGCTGGTTTGTGAGTTATTGGAACAGGTTCGTGAAGAAGCTCTTCACGCTGTGGCCGAACGATACGGCCCCTTCCTTGGTTCTGGTCCAGGCTGACTTCGCCTCGGGCTCCGCTGCCCGTCCCGCCTCCTTGATCCGGTCACCCGCGGTCTCCGCGCCACCGACCACCGTCTTGCCGATACCCTTCGCGGTATCCTCGACGCCGCGCCCGATCTGCTTGGCGCCGCTCTCCACCTGCGCGGCGCCTTCCCGCGCCTTGGTGTCGTCCGCCGCGCGGGCCGGCGCCGCGGTTCCGAGCAGCGCCAGCAGTGCGACGAACGCGGTGAGCCGATTCTTCACTGCCCTGCTCATCCCCCGTCCTCCTGTCTCGTGGGTGTAACTTCCTCACCCACGAGAAAGTTCACCGGCAACCCACATGCCAGTGAAGACGCGGAGCGGGCGACGCGAATCGCCCGTGTTTATGCCCCTTGGCGAGCGGGGGCGCGGAGGGCCTGGGAGGAATTACACGGCGGGCGTGTAAGGATTACCAGGAGAAGACGTGCGTGGGCGCCAGCTCGACGATGACCGAGTCGGATTCGCCGAGCGCGGCCTCGCGCGCGTACTGCGGATACTTTGCGTAGAGGCGGCGGCGCAGAGCGCGGAAGCGCGGTCCGCGCTCGATCACGCGCCCTCGACCCTGCACCATCACCCCGGTGATGTGCGACCAGTCGTCCGAATAGAGATCGACGGTGAGGGCGAGCCGTGGGTTCGCGCGCACGTTGCGCACCTTGCGCCCGCGGCGGCCGGAACCGAAGTAGATCTTCCCGCCCGCCACCACGTGGCAGACCGGAACCAGATGCGGCATCCCGTCGCCGACGGTGGCGACGCGCGCCACCCGCTCTCGCTCCAGCAGCTTCGCCTGGGCCTTCGTCAGTCGCATGTGTCGCCTCCGTGAAGATGGAGTGTACTCCACGGACGCATTGACCCCCGGTGAAGCCTTGTTGTAGATTCCACCGCATGAAAAGCAAGGCATCGACCAAGAAGTCCAAGACGTCGTCCGCTCGCGCCAAGGCCAAGCCCCAGCCGAAGCCGGCGGCCCGGAAGGCGGCGGCCAAGGCCCCCGCGGCCCGGGCCACCGTCGCCACGGCTCCCAAGGCTCAGGCCTACACCCCCAAGCCGATCGAGGGGATCGGCTGGGCGCCGTTCCGCTACAGCCGGTAGCTCGTCCCCCGCGCGCCCGGAGACCCGGGCGCGCCCGGGTCGGGTGCCGGCTCGCGCTCGGTGTCCTCCTCGTGCTGCTCCTGGCCGCGGGGTGCGCACCGCTGGACCGGCTGGGGCAGAACTGGTGGGAGCTTCGCCGGGACTCTTCCGGCCAGGCCCCCGACCCGGCCTCCACCCCGGACGCGGTCATCCAGGTCTACGCGGCCCGCGCCGTCGGCTGGCGCGGAGTGATGGCGGTTCACACCTGGGTCGCCCTCAAGCCCGCCGGGGCCCCCGCCTACACCCGCTACGAGGTCATGGGCTGGGGCGTCGGCAACGGGGCGCCGGCCATCCGGGTGAACCGGACCGGGCCGGACAACTACTGGTTCGGCAGCCGACCTGAGCTGCTGGTGGACCGGCGGGGCGAGGGGGTCGAGGATCTGATCGCCCGTGTCCAGACCGCTGTCGAGCGCTATCCCTACCCGGCCAGCTATCGAACCTGGCCCGGCCCCAACAGCAACACGTTCACCGCCTATGTCGGGCGGGCCGTCCCCGAGCTGCGGCTGGACCTGCCCGCCACCGCCATTGGCAAGGACTTCATCCCGGGCGGCCGGCCGGCGGCGATGACCCCATCGGGCACCGGCGTCCAGCTCTCCCTCTTCGGCCTGCTCGGTGTGCTGGCCGGCGTGGAGGAGGGCCTCGAGCTGAACGTGCTGAGCCTCTCCTTTGGCGTGGACGTGATGCGCCCGGCGCTGAAGCTACCGGTGGTGGGCCGGTTGGGCCTCAGCCAGCGGCCCGAGCCGCCGGCGCCCGGCCCCTGATCGCTGCGCCACAGGCGGGGCCGGCGACCGATTTTTCGCCGGTGATCCGGGATCGGCGGGTTAGCTTGACGGGCAATGAGACGCCGACGGATCCACTACCTGCCCCCGGGGCGCAAGCGGCCCCTCTGCAAGTCGCCCGGCACCGGCGTGTCCTCCGATCGCGCCGACACGACCTGTCCCCGGTGCCTGGCCCTGTCGCAACGGGGCGTGGGCGCGCGCCAGCCGATCCGGTTGTAGACCCGGCCGGCCTCTCGCGCGCGGCTCAGCTCGCGACCGGAGCGCCCGGCCCTCGGGTAATCGTCTCCCAGCCGGTCTCGGCGAGCGGCCGTGCCCGCTCGCCGCGCGCTCGCGCGTTGACGTCGTTGGCGGTGCCCGCGATCACGCGGCCCATGATCCCCTGGGCGATGGCGGCGAGGCGGAACATCGCGAAGGCCAGGTAGAACTCCCAGTCGGGAATGCTCGAGCGGCCGGTGCGGCGGCAGTAGGTGGCGACGTACTCCGACTCGGACGGGAGGCCCATCTCGGCGAGCGGCGCGCCCAGCACTCCGCCGAGCGTGCTCGGCCCCAGGCGATAGGGCATGCAGTTGTAGGCGAGGTCGGCGAGCGGGCTGCCGAGGGTGGAGAGCTCCCAGTCGAGCACCGCCACCACGCGCGGCTCGGTCGGATGCAGGATCAGGTTGCCGGGACGGAAATCGCCGTGGACCACGGTGGGCGGCTCGTCGGCCGGCACGTGCGCGGGCAGCCAGGCGATGAGCTGCTCCATGGCCTCGATGCGCTCGGTTTCGGAGGCGCGGTACTGCACGGTCCAGCGGTGGATCTGCCGCGCGAAGTAGGACCCGGGGCGGCCGTAGTCGGAGAGGCCGGTCGACGCCAGGTCCACCCGATGCAGATCGGCGAGCACCACGTTCATCGAGTCGTAGGCGCGCGTTCGCTCGGCCGGGCTCATCCCGGGCAGCAGCGGGTCCGCGACCACGCGCCCGCGCACCCACTCCATGATGAAGAACGCGGTGCCGATGATCGCGTCGTCCTCGCAGAGCGCGTAGGTGCGCGGCACCGGCACCCGGGTCGGCGCGAGCGCGGTCATGATGCGGTACTCGCGATCCACCGCGTGCGCGGAGGGGAGCAGCTTGCCGGGCGGCTTGCGCCGCAGGACGTACTCGCCGCCCGGCGACGAGAGGCGGTAGGTCGGGTTCGACTGGCCACCCTGGAACTGGGAAACCGTGACCGGCCCCTCGAAGCCCTCGACGTGCCCGGCCATGTATTGCTCCAGCGCGGCCACGTCGAAGCGGTGGGTCTCGCGGACCGGGATGGTATCGGTGGTGGAGCTCACCTCGGCGGCGTTGCTCGCGGTGCGATCCGTGGTCATGGGCGGCGGGCCAGATTATGCCGTAAGTTTGCCCCGTGCGGTCGTGGTAGTGTCCCGATTGATGGGGACATTGCAGCGGCGCTCTTCCGGTAGTCCACCATTCGTTCTGGTCGCCGTGCTCCTGCTCCCTCCGGATCCAAGCCGCTCCTATCGAGGAGGGGCGGGCATCGCCGATGAGTGATGGTCGACGATCATCCAGTTCCCACCGTCCCTAACGAAGGTGAAGCTATAGCGCGCTGGCAGAGTCTTGGTTTCCCCGTCCTTGACATACGCGAACGTGTAGTAGCCGGTGTTGACGGCGGTACCGCCATAAACGCGGATCAATTGCTCGCCGAACGTCACTTTGAGACCCGGCAATACCTTAAACGCAGTGACGAAGTAGTCGCGCAACGCTGCTCGATCTGCTCGCAGGGTTGGGGAGAGCGTCCCCCAGAGAACTCCGTCAGTAGCATAGAGAAGAACAACCTTGTCAGGGTCGTTTTGTCCTAAAGTCTGGGCCCACTTCATGGTTGCAGCGGCAACGTCCTCTTTCGGGCCGGCCGAAGCGACAGAGCCGAGCAGCAACAGGAGGCCACTGAGTACGAACAGCGCACGGGAAGTCCATAGCCGGAATCGCATGCCTCTTCCCCCTCGTCATTGATGAAAGGCCTTCGTCACCCGCTACCCGCGCCGTACGTCGCTGCGTTCATACGACCGCGCCCCCAGCGCGGCACGCAGCTCGCCGTGGACGGCCGTCTCGATGGCGAGCCGAACGTGCTGGTAAATCAGCTCGCCTAGCCCGATCCGCTCGGACTCATGCGAAGGTGCTGGCTTCCTGATACCTTGCCCATGGTGCGCCCCCCCGGCGGGAGTGTAGCAGTCTTGTAGCCCCGTCTCCGAATAGCCCGCACCGCCTGCCCTTGTGCTACTAAAGGCCGCCGCCCGGTTTGTGTAATGCCTTGCGCCTAGACACCGCTCCTACGATGGCGCCATGCCCCGGCCACTGACGGACCGCCAGCGTTGGCAGGCAGAACTGCAAGAGTTGACCGAGAAGGCAGCCAAACACCGCGCCGCGCACGCGGCCTCGCCCGCCAGCGATAGGGTCCGGCGGGATTTTCATGAGTGGCTAACGAGGGATGCCGAGAAGCGCACGGTCGATCTGCGGGCGAGACTAGCGGGATAGCCACCGCTCCTGCCACTCTGGCCCTAGTGCCACTCGGTCTTTGGCAGGAAACGAGATGCGTTTGTCGCCGGGAAAGCTGAGTATCCAGAGCGCCTCGTTCATCAGCGCTTCCGACACCCCAAGCGCCGTTCGCAGTTCAGACACGCTCATGCTGTGATCCGCTGCGTTCCGGCTGTCCTGAGCGCGGATGCAGAGTCGCTGGTAGATCCCCTCTAACCTCGAATGTACTGTGTGCGAACTTCAAATCACCACGGACCCAATCGAATTAGAGGTGCAGTTCGTTCGAGAGGGCATGGCAGCCCCAGATGTATTTCATTTCCACCTCGCTTGTTTCTCTGCGTGGGAGTTGGAGCGCGGATTGTTGATTCGCGCGTCAGGCAACAACTAGACTCCAAAAATGGAGATCACGTCTGGCGCGTGGAGGTCGATCGAAACACGCCCATCCGTTTGAGCGTACTGGTCGGCGATGTACTTCATCCCGCATCCCCTGGCGAAATGCGTCGAGGAAGTGCTGATTAGTGGACAGAGACTCCGTGCCGAGGAAGCCGATCAGGTACTCGGGGGCTGCTGCGCCTCAACGGGGAGCGGCGCGGCGAGGAGGCCGAGGCTGATGCGGGAGATGAATGTTCGACGCTCCATCACTGGATTACTTCATCGGCCCGCGACAGTAGCGACGGGGGGATCGTCAAGCCCAGGGCCTTGGCGGTCTTGAGGTTCATCACCAGATCGAACTTCGTGGGCTGCTCGATAGGGAGATCGGCAGGCTTGGCGCCTTTGAAAATCTTGTCCACATAGGATGCGGTCCGTCGAACCACGACGTCAAGATCGGGACCGTAGCTGAGCAGAGCACCCTCCGCAGCCCACGCTCCCCAACCAGAAACGAGAACCAACCGATTTTTGGCCGCGAAGTCGAGGATTCGCTGACGGTTGAGGCTCATGAGCCGGGATGACACGACGATGACGGCCTGCACGCGCTCTCTGGCCACGGTCTCGAACGCCTGATCGAAGTCAGCCGTCCCTCGAACCTCGAGAGACTTGACCTCGACGCCCAAGCTCCGCGCTGCGTTCCAGGTGCTCTCGAGCTCTCCATCCGGATGCCGCGGATTCCAGATCACCCCGACCCGCGAGACCGCAGGAGCCGCTTCTTTGAGCAGCTCGATCCGCTTCCCTGCGAGCTCGGATTGAACGAAGGTCACGCCGGTGACATTGCCGCCAGGACGAGCAAGGCCACCGACCAGCCCGCTCATCACGGGGTCGACGCTGACCGCCACGACGATCGGTATCGAGGTGGTCGCGCTCTTCGCATAGGGGGCTACGTCCCCGCCCAGGGCAAAGATCAAGTCGGGCCTTCGACTGACCAACTCCGCGGCGAGCTGAGGCAAGCGCTCGGGATGCCCGTCCGCGAAGGCGTAGTCGAAGGTCACGTTCCGGCCTTCGACGTACCCCAATTCTCGAAGGCCTTTGCGAAACGCCTCGAGTTGAGGATCCGTGGTGGGGGTGCTGAACAGGAGGACGCCAATGCGGTGGACCTGCTGCGCCCCGGCGGCAAGCGGCGTGGCGAGGAGGCCGCCAGCAATCACTGCCATGAACGTGCGGCGCTCCATCACTGGATTACCGCCCCAGCAGCGACTGCGGAATAGTGAGCCCGAGCGCTTTCGCGGTCTTGAGGTTGATGACGAGCTCGAACTTTGTGGGCTGCTCGATGGGCAAGTCGGCGGGTTTGGCACCTCTAAGCCGGGATTTGCGATTTGGCCCGATCTTCACCCGGCAACCCTCCGCCTGAACACGGACCGGTACAGCTTCATCGCCGATTCCGGCACTTCGTGAATCCTGATCCGGCCCATTTTCGTAGCGCCAGCGTCCTGATGGCGCCTCCGACGACAC
>Ga0075433_10004467_pt1 | contig 10895 bp, 10 predicted proteins | sample RhiMethybrSRZTD2_FD_75299 | JGI IMG/M metagenome (GOLD analysis project Ga0075433, IMG submission 75299) | Populus rhizosphere microbial communities from Tennessee, USA - Rhizosphere MetaG P. TD hybrid SRZTD2 | ecosystem: Host-associated > Plants > Roots > Rhizosphere > Soil | place: USA... | reverse complement strand
CAGCGCCGGCGGCTGGAACGGCTGGGGCAATGGCGTGTCGAACACGCGATTCCAGTCTGCCGCCAACGGTGGGCTGACGGCCGCGGACCTACCCAAGCTCAAACTGAAGTGGGCGTTCGGCTATTCGGTGGTGACGTCGGCTCGAGCGCAACCGATCCTCGCGGGCGGACGGCTCTTCGTGGCGAGCGAGAACACCGAGATTCACGCGCTCGACCCGAAGACCGGCTGCACGCACTGGACCTACAAGGCGCAGGCAGGAGTACGAACCGCGCTGTCGGCCGGGCCATACAAGAGCGCGACGGGCGCGTCCGGGTATGCCGTGTACTTCGGTGACTCGCGCGCGAATGTCTACGCCCTCGATGCCAACACGGGCCAATTGATCTGGACGCGCAAGGTCGACGAGCATCGGTCCGCTGCGATCACCGGCGCGCCGACTGTCTACGGCGGCCGCGTCTACGTCGGCGTGCAGGGCCTGAGCGAGGAAGGGCAAGGCGGAAACGCGAAGTACGAATGCTGTACGTTCCGCGGCAGCGTGTCGGCACTCGACGCGAACACCGGCCAGGTCCTGTGGAAGACCTACACGATCGAGGAGTCGAAACCGCGGGCCAAGAACAAGGACGGCGTTCAGCAGTGGGGTCCGGCAGGCGGCGGCATCTGGTCGTCTCCCACGATCGATCCCAAACGCAACATGGTGTACGTCGCGACCGGCAACAACTACGCCGACCCATCGCAGCCGACGACGGATGCCGTTCTTGCGCTCGACATGAACAGTGGCACGCGCAAGTGGGTGAATCAGGTCACACCGAATGACAACTGGACCCTGGGATGCGGGCCGGTCAATCCTGACAATGCCAACTGCCCGGCCACGCTCGGACCCGACTTCGACTTCTCCGCATCGCCAGGCCTCGTCACGGTGAACGGGCGCGACCTCCTCGTGGTACCCCAGAAGTCGGGGATGGCCTACGCCCTCGATCCGGACAATGAAGGGCACAAGGTGTGGGAATACCGCATCGGACAGGGAAGCGGACTCGGCGGCCAGTGGGGCGGCGCCGTCGATGGAGAAAACGCCTACTTCGGCGTGTCGGATCTGCTGACGCAAAAACCGGGTGGTATTCGTGCCGTGAATCTCGCCACCGGCCGATTGGTCTGGAGCGTGGAGCCGCAAACGCGCCTGTGCGACACGTCGAAACCCACGTGCCGCGCCTCGCAGGGAGCCGCCGTGACGGCGATTCCCGGCGCCGTCTTCTCCGGGTCGCTCGATGGCGGCATGCGCGCCTATTCGACCAAGGATGGATCGATTATCTGGACGTTCGACACGAACAAGGAATTCCAGACGGTGAACGGTGTGAAGGCCAACGGCGGCGGTATCGAAGGACCAGGCCCGATCGTGGCCGGTGGCATGCTGTTCTTCAACTCCGGGTACGGTGGTTTCGTGGGTAATCCGGGGAACGTATTGCTCGCGTTCGGGATCGATTAACCGACAGCGTAGTTAACACGAAGAACGAAAGCCACGAAGAGCACGAAGAACACGAAGAACACGAGATCGAATAACTCGGAGATCTGGCATAGGCGCCACGCCGGCGAGGCTTCGCCTCAGATGGATCGCGCGGCGGCCCAAGCACAAGCCACTAAGAAACGGGCATGGCTTGTGATTGGCCGTCGCGCGATCCGGCGGCCGCCCGATCGGGCGGCCCGGCGTGGCGCACAGATCGCCGCAACGGAAGTAACGCCTCCAAGTGCGACGCCGCGGCTTCGTGACCTTCGTGATCTTCGTGGCCCATGCATCGTTCCGGTGAACACACACGTTGGCAGTTGAGGGGTTGACTAGGTCGCTCGGCTGGTCTCACGAGGTCTAACGCTCAAGGAGATGAAATGAAATCCAGGTTGACGCTGGCGTTGTTGTTCTTGTTCGTGTTCGTGGCGGCTTCGACCGCGTCGGCGCAGCTCGTCGCGGCCAAAGACGGTCCAATCGTCTACGGGCATCATCACGTTGCCGCCTCGGACATCGCGGCGCACAAGAAGTTCTGGGCCGACACGCTCGGCGGAACCGTCGGGAAGTTCGGCAACAACGCCGAGATCGTCAAGTTCCCGAATGTCTTCATCTTCTTCCGCGACCAGAAGCCGACGGGCGGCACGATCGGGACCACGGCCAATCACATCGGATTCTCGGTGCCGAACCTCCGCGCGATGATCGACAAGGTGAAGGCCAACGGCTACAGGATGGTCACCAGCACGGAGGCCGCGCCCACACAGAAGGTGGAGGACGACATCGTCGTAAACGGGCCGACCCGGATTGCATTCGCGCTCGGCCCCGACGATGTGAAGGTGGAACTGCTGGAGAACACGCAGCAGACCGTTCCGATCATGCTGCACCACATTCACTTCTTCGGGCAGCAGAACGCCGAGATGCGCGCGTGGTACGCGAAGGTCTTCGGTGCCAAGCCGCGTGATGCCGCCAACTTCCTCGTGGCCGATCTTCCCGGCGTCGCGTTGAACTTTTCGCAATCGCCGACGCCCGTCGTCGGCACGAAGGGTCGCGCCGTCGATCACATCGGTTTCGAGGTCAAGAATCTCGAGGCCTTCTGCAAGCGGCTCGAGGAGATGGGCATCAAGATCGACACACCCTACCGCAACGTCCCGGCCGTCGGCCTCGCGCTCGCCTTCATCACCGACCCCTGGGGAACGTCGATCGAGCTGAATGAGGGGCTGGATAAGATTCAGTGAACTCTGGAAAGCACGTCAACGACGCCTTCCCAGGTGAGCGGTCGCGAGGTTGACACGAATCGATAGACAAAGGATCGCCGGTCGAACTTACTGTCGGAGTGTGTAGGCATACAGTGAATTCCCCGCTGCGATCGCAACGTATTGACGGCCGTTGATTCCATAACTCATGGGCGCGGCCTGCACGATTCCGGCGACCGGCGCCTTCCACAGCAGTTGACCGCTGCGCGCGTCGAGCGCGTAGAAGAATCCTTCCCGCCCTCCCGAGAAGAGGAGATCGGTGGCCGTGGTGAGGATACCGGCGTCAGTGACGTCGGCCATCGTGAACTCCCACTTCTTTTCGCCCGTCCTGGGGTCGAGCGCGAGCACGGCACCATGACCCCCACTCGGAAGCCGACGGTTGCTTTGCGTGCCGTTGATGCTCAACTCGTTCCCGGTTGGAAACGTGCCGAGGAACGATCGTCCTTCGATGTACTCGGCGGGACGGTTGGCGAAGATCGCCGACCCATCCTGCCAGCTGGGTACGTAGAACAGTCCGGTCCGGGGGCTGTATGAAGGCGAATACCAGTTGGTCGCACCAGCAAGATGCGGATAGACGCGGTTTCCTTCCGCCGTGGTCTTCACGACGTTCTGAGGACGGCCCTTTGAGTCGAGTCCCGTGGTCCACGTCACCTTCGCGAACGGCTTGCCGGACAGGAACTCCCCGGTCGTGCGATCGAGGACGTACCAGAATCCGTTTCGATTCGCCCAGAGCATGACCTTCCGCATCCGTCCCTGGTAGTCGATATCCGCGAGCACGGGGACCTGCGTCGAGTCGTAATCGAAGAGGTCGTGCGGTGTGAACTGGAAGTACCACTTCATCACGCCGGTCTCGGGATCGAGTGCGACGACGGAGTTGCTGTACAAGTTGTCGCCGGCGCGCTGGTCTCCGCTGAAGTCAGGACCCGGATTGCCGGTGCCCCAATACATCAGGTTCAACTCGGGATCATAGGATCCGGTCGTCCAGACGGTGCTGCCGCCGTTCTTCCATGAATCGCCGGCCCAGGTCTCATGCCCCTTCTCGCCGGGGCCGGGAATTGTGTCGAATCGCCAGAGTTCTTTCCCGGTCTTCGGATCGAACGCGGCTATGAAGCCGCGTACGCCAAAGTCACCGCCCGCAGGCCCGGCGATGATTTTGTCCTTCACGATGAGCGGCGCCACGGTGAATGCGTATCCGGCCTCGGGCCTGGCACCCTTGACGGCGACATTCCACTGCTCGCGGCCGCTCCTGGTATCGAGCGCCACGAGGTGACCGTCGATCGTGCCCATGAACAACGAGTCGCCGAGAATGGCCAGCCCGCGATTCACCCGGCCGCAGCAGGGGCGCGCCTGTTGAGAGGGTCGATACGTGTAGGTCCAGAACGTGCGCCCCGAGGCACCGTCGAGGGCGACGACGTCGTTGGGAGGCTGCACGGTGAAGAGCACGCCGTCGAGCGCCAGCGGCGTCGCTTCGAATTTCTCGAGCGACAGCGCCTGAAACGCCCACGCCAATTCGAGATTCCTGACGTTTGCCGGCGTCACCTGCGTCAGCGGCGAGTGACGATGCCCTTGCAGGTTCCCTGAGTAGGTGAGCCAGTTCTGAGGTTCGGACGGCGCGCGCAGGATCCGATCGAATGAGACCTGGCCACCGAGCGTCGCGCTGGCAGCGAGCATGAACGCGAGCAGACGCAGTGTCATCGGCGGCCTCTCAGTGTCGTCAGATAGGTGACCAGGTCGGCCACTTCCTGCGTATCGAGCGCTCCGCGATACGAGGGCATCTCGGATGTCTGGTTGATGACAAATTCGCGAAGGTCGGCCTTGTTGAACGCCCGCAGGTTCTGCGCTGAATCGAGGATCTGAACGGAGAACGTGCTCTGATTGAGGAGACGCCCGGTCACGACGGCGCCGGACTTGATGACGGCCCTGACGAAGCGGTAGTCAGGATGCAAGTCGGCGCTCGGATCGAGAATCGACTCCTCCAGTTCCAGCGGCCGCCGCAACGTGCCGACGTCGGCGAGCGACGGAGCCATGCGTGACTCAGGGTTGTGGCACGTGGCGCATTTCCCCTTGCCGTCGAAAAGTGCCTTGCCGCGCGCGACATCACCGGACGCGACCACGACGGAGTCACCCGCCGCGATTCCGCGCATGTAGGCAACGATCATCCCGGCTTCGAGCGGCGAGTAGCTGTTCGGAGGCATCGACGTCCCGGGAATGCCTTCGAGGATGATCTTCACGAGCTCTTCGTCGGAGTTCGCGCGCCGAAACTGACCGCCGAGCAGCGCGACGCCGCGCACCATGTCGCCCTTCGGTCCGTGACAGGTGGCGCAGCTCGCCTGGAAGAGGCGCGCGCCGTTCTCAACCTCGGCGCGCGTGTAGCCATGCTGCGCCGATAAGGCAGCGGTCGCAAGAACCGTCATTAAGGCGGTGAACAGGAACCTCATCATCGGTCTCTCGGATGATGATAGTCCTGGAGCCGGGACTCGGGATCCGGGGCTCGGGATTCGGCTGCGGGTCAGAAACGCAGGCGAATTCCCCCGCCGACCTGGAAGCCACCGGCTTTGACGTCGCCCGTCCCTGAAGGCAGGGTCATTTCCACCGTTGCGCCGGAGTACTGCGCCATGCCACCGACGCCGACGTTTGGCGAAAAGTAGTACGCGACGTCGCCGCCAACGTTGACACCGATCGCCGATTCCGACTGGTTCGCGGCAACGGCGCGCGTGAACGTGGCCGTGTCGAAGGGGTATTACTCCGAGTACTCGAAGTCGTTGACGATGTCCTGCTCGACCTTGAAGAACGAGGGGCCGCCAAAAATGGTCACCAGCATTTTGTTGCTGACCGGCACGAGCCACTTCACCTGGACGTGCACGGCCGTCTCCTTTCGATCGCCGTCGAATTCGCCGGTCACGCTGCGCGGCTGGTTGAAGAAGAACGGATGCGGCACCTGCGCATCGATCGTCGTCTTGGTGGACGCGGAGAACAGGGTCAGACCGACTCCGACCGCAAGATTTTTCCACACCAGGTAGGAGCCCGATGCGTCGAAGGCCAGACCGCCGCCCACCTCGTACGCAGTCTCGAGCTGTCCGTTTTCGGCGTTTCTGCGAATCGTCGCCGTGTCGGTGAAGTCGTTCGAGTTGACCTGGAACAGCACGCCCGCGGAGAAGAATACGCGCTCGTTGATCGCCGGACGTTGCGACGGCGCCGGCCGCGGCGGTGTCCGGGTCTGGGCTTCAGCGGCACTGCAGAGGGCAAACGTCAGGCTTACGAATAGCAGGGCAAGCGACTTCATCGACATCCTCCTCAATTGACGCCGACAGCAGTCCAGGCTTGCGTGATCGCCTGCGCGGCCGCGCTGCTCGTTCCATACAGGTCGCGCGCCGCTTGAATCGTCGCTGCTCGCGCCGTGGAGAAGTTCGCCGATGCGGGAAGCAGGAAGACGAAGGCACGGTAGAAGGACTTTTCGATCTGCTCGCGATTCGCCGCGCCGACACCCTGCACGGTGATGCCCGACACCCGATTGCGACCTCCTTCGATCGCAAGGTAGAAGGCGTGAGACGGAATGGTCGAATTGGTATGCACTCCACCATCGTCCTCAGGACCCGTGAATCTCAGGCTGTAGTGATCGGGGTCTCCGAACGCGATTGGGTTACTGAGCGAGCGGATCCCGCTCAGGCCACCACCAACGGCGCGAAAGCTGTCCTCGCCGATCAGGTAGTCCGCTTGCCCGATCCCCGCGCCGACCGGCTGAAAGAAAAACTCGGCAGACGTTCCCATCATGTCGGAGAAGGCTTCGTTGAGGGCGCCCGGCTCGTTTGTCGGGAGCAGATTGGACGTCGCGCTCGTCACACCGTGTGTGAGCTCGTGCGCGACGATGTCGAGCGATCCAGCAAGCGGGTTGATGTTCAGCCCTGGGATGAGGCCGTTGGGAACGCCGTTGCCAAAGAACATGACGCCGATGGCGCCCGGACCGCAGTCATCGCACCAGAACGCATTGACGGCGAAATCGAACAACTCGGGCGGCAGTGTGACCGCTCCCTGTTGACTGACCGCATTGATCAGCGAGATCAGAGGACGATCCCGATTGTCCAATCCACGGCGGCCATGCCGCTTGAAGTAGTAGTCGTAGGTCCAGCCGACTTGCGCGTGGGCGTCGACGGCCGATACATCCGTCCAGTTGTTATCGGTATCGGAAGCGAGGTCCGACACAAAGAGTGGCGCGCCAGAGAAGACGACGTTGAGTGCACGAATGAGGTTGTTTCGCATGTCAAACGTCAACAACACCGGCGGGCGGAGCGGATCGTCAGCCAGGTACACCCCTCCCTGAAGACGCACTGACATCTTCTTCGTGTCGCCAATCACCCCCCGGCCCGTGCCGATCGCCGCCTGCTTGCGAATCGACGAGTAGCGCAGCAGTTCAGCGCCGCTGCGAGCGTCGATGAAGACACGGAATGTCTGGCCCGTGTTCGCGACCACACTGGTGTAGGCGAGGCGAGGCTCACCACTCTCCTGTCGAAGCACTACGAGGGTGACCGGGCGCAGCAACACCGCGCCAGACGCCCCGCGCGCCAGCAGCCGTTGCGTTGCGGCCTCGACCGTCATGCCCGGCTGCGTGTCGATGTCGGCTTGAGCGGAGAGATCGCCAAAGATCGACACAGGCACTCCGCGATCCGAATCTCGCACGACCTCGGCGGCCCAAACCGGCACACCCTGGTAGTACTGCTGCAACCGTTCGACGGTTCGCGAAGGCACCGACGGATCCTGCACGACCTGTGCGACTCGTAACGCGCCTGCCCGCTCCTGCGCGGTGACGAACTGATCCCAGACGCGGAGATCGTTGCCAGTTGCGTTGAACCTCAGCGTCGGCGCCTGTTGTGCTGACCCGACGTCGAGCGAAATGAGCAGGGCCGACGCGGCCAGAACCATGGCCATCACGCGTTTCATAGATGCTCCAGGAGGGTAAGACCTGCCCTATCTTATCGGGTCGGTACTTCAGAAGCGCAGCAACCAGGCATCGCCTCGTCTGAGCACGAGAGGGCAGTACAGTAAAATCGCGACTCGTGAGTACACCCCTCGAAGTTGGTCACCCCGCGCTTCCTCGTGAAGCCGCATCGGATCTCCCATGGTATCGGCAGGTCACCCGCGAGCAGTGGCGGGCGTTCTGGGCAGTCTTCCTGGGCTGGATCGTCGATTCATTCGACTTCAACATCCTCGCTTTCATCCTCATCGACATCCAGCGCAGCTTTACCGTCGATCGAGCGGCGGTCGGACTTCTCGGCACCGTGACACTGATGATGCGGCTCGTCGGCGGCACGATCGCGGGCACCGCCGCTGATCGGTGGGGACGCAAGCTCCCGTTGATGCTGTCGGTCTTGTGGTTTTCGATCTTTGCGTTCCTGAGTGGCTTCTCCACATCGTACGCGATTCTCTTCGGCATCCGGGCCTTGTTCGGCCTCGGCATGGGCGGTGAGTGGGCCGCCGGCATGCCACTTGTCCTCGAGCACTGGCCGACGCGACTGCGCGGGCTCGCGTCTGGGCTCCTGCTCGGCGGGTGGTATTGGGGATACCTCCTCTCGGCCGCGGCCTTCCAGTTCGTGTACCCGCTCTTCAGCGACACGCCGGATCTCGGGTGGCGAGTCATGTTCTGGGTATGCATCATCCCTGCGCTCTTCACCCTGTGGATCCGCGCGCGTGTGACTGAGAGCCCGGTGTGGCTCGAGCGTCAGCGCCGTCTGAAAGAGAGCGGCGACGCTGCCCGCGAGCCGAGACTCTCAATCGTGCGTCTCTTCAAAGGCGATCTGCTGCGGACGACGATCCAGACGACGTGTGTCATCGGGTCGTTCATGTGCATTTACTACTCGCTGAACTTCTGGTACCCAACCGTACTGCGCGACGCCGGACGCACGAACCTGCTGCCGTTCCTTACGGCGTTCAACATCGGCGCCATTCTCGGCACGGCGACGTGGGGTCGCCTGTCGGAAGGATGGCTCGGGCGGCGCGGCGCCTTCACGGCGACGCTGATTCTCGGGCCGGCCTCACTTCCGTTTTTTCTGTACGGCGGCAGCACACTCGCGCTGATTCTTGGCGCGATGATGATGGGGTTCTTCGGCATGGGCGTCTGGGGAATGGCACCCGCCTACACGGTTGAGCGATTTCCCACTGCCGTTCGCGGTGTCGGTCCCGGTTTCTGCTATCACGCCGGGTCCGCAATCGGCGCCGTCATGCCGACCGTCCTTGGCGCGATGCAGGACAGCGGCATCTCGGCGGTCAATGGCATGAGCGCAGCGATGCTGACCTCCGCTGTGCTCGCGGCGATTGCCGTCTGGTCAGGCCCGGAGACCCGCGGTCGTGAATTCACTGCCTGATATCCACGAAGTCTACGCCGTCCGTTACGCGCATCACGATCGACCGAAGCACGAAAACTACATCGGCGGCGATCCGCACGACACCAACGAGCCGCTCGCCTACTTCGTCTGGGTGATCAAAGGGCCGCACGGCACCTTTGTCATGGACACCGGCTTCGATCCGGCGATGGCGGCCAAGCGCGGGCGCACCATCGTCAAACCGGTTGCCGAAGGGCTGCGAGCGATCGACGTCGATGCCGAACAGGTCACCGACGTCATCATCAGCCACCTCCATTACGACCATTCCGGCAACCACGACCTGTTTCCGCGGGCGCGGTACCACCTTCAGGATCGCGAGATGGCGTACGGTACCGGGCGCTGCATGTGCCATGCGCACCAGCGCATCCCGTTCGAGGTGGACGATGTGGTCGCGATGGTCCGCAGGGTGTTCGAGGGGCGCGTCGCCTTTCACGATGGCGAGGAAACGCTCGTGCCCGGCGTCACGCTGCACCACATTGGTGGGCACTCAAAAGGACTCCAGTGCGTGCGCGTCAACACGCGGCGCGGGCATGTCGTGCTCGCTGCCGACGCGACCCACTTGTATTCGCACGTGAACGAAGGACGGGTGTTTCCGATCACGTACAGCGTCGCCGAGACGCTCGAAGGCTACGCCACGCTCAAGAAACTTGCCGACTCACCCGACCACATCGTCCCCGGCCACGATCCGCTGGTGCTCCAGCACTACCCGGCGGCGAAAACCGGGTTGGACAACTGGGTCGTTGATCTCACGGTAACCCGGTAGGAAGCGGTCAGGCGGCCCCGGCAACACAGGGTCAGTCTTAAAGGCTGGCGTTGTGTGCGCGAACGTTACCCGTTTCTGATGCGTACTCGAGAATCTGTCGATCGGCGGTAACAAAGACCGCATCGAGATGGCGGGCCGTTGAAACTAGCAGGCGATCGAGAGGATCGGCCAGCGCCGTTCGCGGGATGGACCCGGCATCCATCGCCACCGACGATGTCAGCTCGGCGACGCGGACCCCGGCAGCCGCGAGTGACTCACCCACCCACTGCTCGAGTGGGCGAGCCAGGCGAAGCCTGCCCGACGTATGGAGCGCAGAGAGTTCGAAGATCGTGACCGGCGACACCCGGATCGCCTCCCGTGCTTCGGCCTTGAGCAGCAGTGATCGCGAGCGCGGACCAACGCGACTCGTATCGCCGTTCGCACTCCAGATCCAGACGTGCGTATCGAGCAGCAACACAACTTTACACGTCGATGTCGTACTTGCCGTCGATCGGCTCGAACGGGCGCTCGTACTTCAACACAGTGCCTTTCAGCGAGCCGAAGAACGAAGGCCTGTTCCCGTCAGCAAACGGAACGAGCTTGGCGACCGGCTTTCCGTGCTTCGTGACGACGTACTCCACACCGGTTTCGCGAACCCGATCCATCAGCTCCAGGCAGCGCGCCTTGAACTCAGCCGCCGCGTACTGCCCGGATCGCTTCTTCGGCGAGCGAGCCTTCGCTTTGGCAGGAGTCTTTGCCATGACCAGAAAATTGTGACCATTTTCTGAGGGCCAGTCAATACATAATCGCGCCCCGCGCGAGCTGAAGCCCACGCTCTACGCAATCGCAAATCGCCGAGCGGTGACGAACGCGGGAGTGGAAATTAGGCAACCCGCCGGCTGCGTGGCGGCTGGGCGCTCATCGTGTCGAAGAACTCCAGCATGCGATCCACGGCGCGACGTGCGGAAGAAGCGGTGTCGAACACCTGCATCACAGAACAGGTTTCGTTTTGAATGATCAGTACCCAGCCCTGATCG
>Ga0075433_10004464_pt1 | contig 10901 bp, 10 predicted proteins | sample RhiMethybrSRZTD2_FD_75299 | JGI IMG/M metagenome (GOLD analysis project Ga0075433, IMG submission 75299) | Populus rhizosphere microbial communities from Tennessee, USA - Rhizosphere MetaG P. TD hybrid SRZTD2 | ecosystem: Host-associated > Plants > Roots > Rhizosphere > Soil | place: USA... | reverse complement strand
AAGCCGCTCTGTCGCTGGGATAATTCGCCGCCGTTTTCGGGTTTCACGCACACGGTGCTGCCGCTGTTCGAGCGCGAGCTGCTGATCGTGACCGACGAATCCGTAGTTGATGGCGCCCAGGACTGGCCGAAGCTGATCTGGATCCTCGACGGTCGTGAAGAAACAAATCCAGTGCCGATTGCGACCTGCCCGGTCACGGATGTCGAAGACTATGCCAGCCGTGGGGGGCGCTTTGGCGCCCACAATATCCATGAGAACGTACCGCGCCCGACGTCCTGGCACTCCGATCGGATCATTCTGGGCACATTTTTCAATGGCGGGTTGCGTGCCTACGACATCTCTGATCCATATCGCCCCAACGAAGTGGCCGCGTTCGTGCCGGCCGCACCGCGCGGTGCGCCGACCGGAGCCATTCAGCTCAACGATGTTTTCGTGGATGAACGCCAGATTGTATATGCCATCGATCGCCACGCCGGCGGGCTTTATATTCTGGAGATGGCTTTCTGATTGCCGGGGGCGGGGGTCGACCTTTCCAGGCTTTTCACTTGGCTGCGACCGTGATCATCGAGCCGCCAGCCAAAGCTGGACCAACATTAGGGCGCGCCTCGCGTTCTTTGCACTCAGGCGCCGTAGCCAAAACTAGACCGGCCCGTCCCGTCCACGGGAGGCGAGTGGCTGCCTACCGCGCATTCATCAGCGCCTTGGGGCCGGGCGAACCTGCCCTTTTCGAGCCGCAAATGTGGCTGAAACGCCCCACAATGGGTCGCTCATCGACACGATGGCCCACTAGACTTTCAGGCTCGACTCTTGTGTGAAAGGCTTGGGGGGGCGCCTGGGCGCCCGGGGGAACCAACAATCAGCAGCAAATCCAAGTCTTAGCCAGATCGCATGCATCTGGCTTGTGCAACGTCTGACGCAAGTGATGGTCAAATGACAGAGCCGGCGCGCTGCAATGTGCTGATGGTGTACCCACGCTTCAGCGCCGCTTCGTTTTGGAACTACTCGATCACCGCCGAACTACTCGGCGCGCGCTATCCCACCATCCCCTTGGGTTTGATTACGCTGGCGGCGATGCTGCCCGCGCATTGGACGGTCCGTCTTGTCAATCGCAATACAGAGGTGCTCGACGACGCCGATCTCGACTGGGCCGACCTGGTGATGACAGGGGGGATGCTGTTCCAGCAGGCGGACAGCTTGCGCTTAATTCGGCGGGCGCAGGCACATGGCAAACCGGTTGCCGTCGGCGGACCGGACGTTACCTCGAGCGCGCACATCTATGCAGCCGCAGACTTCCGGGTACTGGGTGAGGCCGAAGGGATCATTGCTGAGTTCATTGCGGCCTGGGAGGCCGGCGAGCGCAGCGGCGACTTTGAGGCTCCCAAGTACAAGGTCGATATCACAAAGTCGCCGATCCCCAGGTTCGATCTGCTCAAGTTCGAAGACTATCTGTTCGTCGGCGTGCAGTTTTCCCGGGGTTGCCCCTTCACCTGCGAATTCTGCGATATCATCGAACTCTATGGGCGAGTCCCCCGCGCCAAGACGGCGCCGCAGATGCTGGCCGAGCTCGACGCTCTCTACGCGCTCGGCTACCGCGGTCATGTCGACTTCGTCGATGACAACCTGATCGGCAACAAGAAGGCCGTCCGAGCCTTCCTGCCGCATCTGAAGGCTTGGCAGGAAGCGCACGGCTTTCCTTTTGAGTTTTCGACGGAGGCGTCGATCAATATTGCCGACGACGCCGCGTTGCTCGAGCAGATGCGAGCCTGCGGCTTTTTCACGTTGTTCGTGGGGATCGAGAGCCCCGATCCCGACACACTCGTGGCCATGCAGAAGAAGCAGAATACCCGCCGCAGTCTCACCGATAGCGTCGAGCGGATTTACAACGCCGGCATGATGGTCACCGCCGGTTTCATCGTAGGGTTCGACAGCGAAACCCGGTCGGTGGCGGCGCCGATGGCCGACTTCATCGAGGATGCGGCAATCCCCGTGGCCATGGTCGGCCTGCTGTCCGCGCTGCCCAACACCCAGATGACACGCCGGCTGATCAGCGAGGATCGGCTCCACGAGAACCATGACTATCATCCCGACGGTCTTGGCGATCAGTGCATGCAGGGCCTGAATTTCGAGACCGTGCGCGCGCGACGGGAGATCCTTGAGGACTACTGCCAGGTGCTGCGGCGTATTTACGAGCCAGATGCCTTCTGCGCGCGGGTCGAGCGGCTGATCACCAGGCTGAAGTGGACTGGGAAACCGCAGCAGGACTACCCGGCGGACGATTTCCGCCGACGGCACGGGATTGAAACGGTACGGCGGATCGTCAGTCACGTTCCGGAATGGCGAGATCAGTTGTGGGCAACCTTCATGCGCTGTTATCAGGCCAATCCCTCGGCCGTCCGACAAACAGTCTCGCTCCTTTCGCTCTATCTCCACCTCGGACCCTACGCGCACCAGGCCATCGCCGCGACGGAACGGGCGATTACCGAGATCGAGCAGGGTACTTACCGACGTCCCCCTAGGATTTCACCGGTCGCATGGGCCGAGGAATCTCCGCCGCCGATGCTATGAACCGCGCGGGGACTGATCTTGGGACCCTATGACTTCCGCTGAACGTGAGCCCGAGCTGGCTCGCTCGGTATAGTGCCTGACCATCGCTCTCAGACGGTGCTTCTGCGCGGTATCTGAGGGCCGCGGATGATTTTCCGATTCTCCCGCACCGCCTGATCGTGCCGAGGCCGTATTCACATGATAGAGTGACGGTATTCACGGAATAGAATTGAGCAGCAGCAGATCATTTACTTCACCGGGAGAACGCCAATGTCGACCAGCCGTCGGAAGTTTCTGGTTGCGGGAAGTGCAGCGCTCACGGTAGCGGCCGCGCCACGCGCCCGCGCACAATCCGCCGAAGCCGCACGCAAGGGTAAGATCGATGCGTTGCTGAAGGGTGCCACCGATGCCGGCGATGTACCCGGCGTCGTCGCGATGGCGACCGATCGAAATTCGGTCCTTTACGAAGGCGCCTATGGTAAGCGCATCCTTGGTCAGGCGGCGCCCATGACCATGGACACCGTGGTGTGGATCGCGTCGATGACCAAGGCGCTTACAGGGACCGCGGCCATGCAGCTCGTCGAGCAGGGCAAACTCGATCTCGATGCGCCTGCCGCGAAGGTCGTGCCGGAAATCGCTAGCATCGAGGTGCTAGAGGGTTTCGACGCATCAGGACAGCCGCGCACGCGCGCGCCGAAGCGCCCAATCACGCTGCGTCATCTGCTGACGCACACCGCCGGCTTCGGCTACGACCTTTGGAGCGTCGATCTCGGCAAGTATCAGACCGCCAAAAACATTCCGGGCATCATCACTTGCCAGAACGCAGCTTTGCGCACGCCGCTGCTCTTCGATCCAGGCGACAGGTGGTTTTACGGCATCGGCATCGATTGGGCCGGCAAGATGGTGGAGGCCACCAGTGGTAAGAGGCTTGGCTCCTATCTGCAGGAGAACCTATTCGCGCCGCTCGGCATGACCAGTACCGGCTTCAAGATCACACCGTCCATGCGCGAGCGTCTCGCCAAGGTCCACCAGCGCGGCGACAACGATGCGTTTACACCGCAGATGGATCTCGAGATCCCGCAGGAGCCCGAGTTCGAGATGGGCGGCGGCGGTATCTACGGGACGGCCGGAGACTATTTGCGCTTCGTGCGCCTGATCCTCAACCGCGGCAAGGCCGACGGCAACGAAGTCCTGAAGCCCGCGACTGTCGAGTTGATGACCCACAACGCCATGGGCGACTCCCGGGTGATACTCCTGAAGACGGCGGCGCCGGCCTTGTCGAATGACGCGGAGTTCTTCCCCGGCATGCCGAAGACGTGGGGCTTGAGCTTCCAGATCAACGCGGAAAAGGCGCCGACGGGACGTCCTGCCGGCGGTCTCATGTGGGCTGGGTTGGCCAACACATACTTCTGGATCGACCCCGTCACCGGCATCGGCGGTGTCTACCTGTCGCAGGTGCTACCCTTTGCCGATAAGAAGTCGCTGCCGCTCTACTATGCGTTCGAGTCGGCCATGTATGCGGTCGCGTGACAGGTCGGGGCATCGCGTCGGGCACGGCGCGCCTGTTGGGCTATCTTAGGCGCGTCTATCGGTCAGCAGCAGGTCTTCGACGGGTTGCTTGGGAGGGCGAGGGATAGCCCTCCCGCATCCCGCGATGACCTCGCAATTCGGAGCTGCACCGGCCGACCTGACCCGCAGAGCATCCCTATGGGCGCGGCGGGTCTCGACGCTCCTTTCCCACGATGAGGGGGACAATCACGCTGGCGATGAGCCCGTGGGTGCCGGTTCGGCCTTGCGGCGCGCCTGATCGGAGGCCTGCATCAGCACGGCAATGAGAATAAGCCCGCCGCCAAGAATCACGCCCGGAGTGGTTGTCTCATTGAAAAACATATAGTCCAGATCGGCGCCCCGATGGTCTCAGCCTGTGCCAGCATCACCAGGGTGACACCCGGCACGACCCGCGATCCCCGCGCAAACAAGATAAGGCCAAGTGCGAGGATGATGCCCCCGTGCACCAACGCGAGCACGGCGTCGCGGAGATTTGGCGTCATAGGCAATCCACGCCACAGGAGAACGACCGCGCAGGGTGTCGCGGTGACGATGCCACCCGCAACCGGGGCAGCATAAGGTGCTGCGTGCGCGCCCCGCGCATGGCGAGTGAATAAAGCGCAAAGCCATTTTGCTGGCGCCGAACCATCTACGACAAATGCCCGGTGCGCGACATCATCACCTTCAAGCAGGGCCAGAACAGACCTGACGCGCTGTAGTGTTCACTCGAGGGTGCAACGTGTGCCCTCACGCTCTGACTCCGGGGTAGGGCTTACGGAGATCCGATAAAAGTTCGCCAACGGCATGCGATGTCGTGGAGCGATATTTCGAGCCCGCAAGGAGGTATGGCTGGAATAATCTCAGCTGTTAACCAAGGCAATGTCCCTCACGGGACAGAGCAGCTCGGGGCCGCGTGATCGCCTGGGAAGAAAACTGAGAACCGAGCATGTTCGACACCGCTCCTTGGCTTTGGTTGGCGGCATCAGATGCATAGCCGGGTCAAATGAGGGACGGCAACACCAGTATGGTTCCTGGCTTCAGCTTCGTAAAAGGCGGGGGAAACGTGGCTGATCGCTGATGATCATTCATCGGCTATTCTGACACGGCTAAATTGAGGCAAGGAGCATGCTGCGGGACTTGCGAACGCTTCCTCTCTGTATTCAGATGCAGAGATCGCCTAAGTTGCCCCCTGCATCGCGCGTGCCCACCAACGGAGATTAATTATGACCACGTCTGGATCGAAACGCGGTGCGTTGGCATCGGCACCCGTAACCCGCCGACACTTCATAAACGGTACGGCTGCTTTAACAGCCGGAGGGGCCGCAGAAGGACTTTGCCCAGCCCCTTCATGGGCGGCTCCTCCGAGCTTCGATCTTCGGGACGGCGTCGGTTACGTAACCGCAGTACAAAACCAAGGTCTTACGTGCAATTCCTGCACTGCCTTTGCGGTCGTGGCAGCGGTCGAATGCAGCTATAATAAGAAGTACGGCCTATCGGGTTCCAGCGGGCCAAATCTGGACGAGATGGACTTGTTTACGAATCCAGGCCCACCAATGGGGTGCGTAACCACTCATTGGTGGCCGCGGCACGCTTTGGCCTATTGCATGACAAACGGACTTAAATGGGAAGGGTCACCCAAACCGAGAGTCTATGCTGCAGCTACCTATCTTTTAACCGACAAATTGAACGAGACCCAAGACAAGATGAAGGATTGGATTTCGAGCCGAGGTCCCGTTATTGCTGTAATGGTCCAATATGACGATTTTTATCAGTTTGGGAAAGAATGGTCTGATAATAATGGTACAGCACAGAATACGAACGTGTATGGCCCCGGGAAAAAGAAAGATCCTGGGAAAATCGTCGGCGGTCATACAATCGCGATAGTTGGATATTCGCAGAATAAATACTGGATTTGCAAGAACAGCTGGGGTCCTTGGAACGGTGACGGGTTTATCTTCATTGAACAGGGGCAGGGCAATCGTGCCGAAACCTATATAGACCTTATCGATGTTTGGGGGGTAACGGTGCTACCTTAAACGTTGCGTGGGAGAGGGCGGTAGAGTTCCATTCAAATAAGGAGGAGATCATGGCGAGTGGCCCCTACGGTACTACTGGTGGTTGGCAAGAGCTGATGGATCAACTCAATGATGAATTCGAATACCGTTTGCCCCAACTCTCAAATAAGTTTAAGGACAAGCATGGGAATATGGGAAATGGTGATACTGTTACAGGCAAAAAACCATACAAATTTGGACACTTTGCCGATAAGAATGACGATCTAACTGTGCTTGATGCGCCTGGCAAGAGAGGCCGATTTTTAATTGATGCCGGACAACATCACTGGGAGCCGGTCTCGCTTGGGCTCCTCGAATTTACGGTTAAGCACAGCCTTACAAACACCCCCCTTAAAAAGATAAGATTCGAACCGGGGATCGCGACCCTGCCCGTAGCCAGCGCTGAAATTAGAGATCAGATGAACAATGAGCTTACGACGGAACAGGCCATTGCTGGCGCAACTTCCTATAGGATAATTATAAAATGCCCGCCGGCCATTTGGCCTTAGTTTGAGTTTTTCAGGCGTGCCCCATCGGGGGACGGCGGACGGAGCCCTGATCACCGTAACGGCTATCTCGATCGCCCCGGGAGATGCGTTCACCGTTTGCGCCGGGAACGACCACGGACGAAGGGGTGAAATCCAAGGCCGCCGCCGCACCCGCAGCAAGCCAGCCCCAACAATGCCCAGTGCAACTATTTACGAGGTGCCAAGTCACGTCCCTATCGATTGGGATTTTGCCTATCCTGACCCCCAGCTGGCGATGCCCCGGCAGGTGCGCGTTCGGTCTTGCGGCGCGCCTGATCCGAGGCCTGCATTAGCACGGCGAACAGAATGAGCGTGCCTCCGAGGACCACCGCCCGCGTAGTTGTCTCGTTGTAGGCGAGATAGGTCCAGATCGGGGCTGCGACGGTCTCGGTCTGTGCCAGCATCAGCAGGGTGACAGCGGGCACGACCCGTGATCCCCGTGCGAACAAGACAAGGCCTAAGGCTAAGATGACGGCCCCATGTACCAACGCGAGCACGGCGTCGAGCAAGCCGGGGGCAAAAGGCAGTCCAAGGCATAGAACGACGATACCACAAACAGTTGCCGTGATGATGCCGCCGGCGACCAATGCGGCATCGAGGTCTTCTGTTCGCGCACCACGCGTGCCGAGCGAATAAAGAGCAAAGCTGAGTGCGGCGCCCAAGCCCAAAACTCGGGCATGCCACCGGCCATCCCCCATCATCCAACCGATTTCACCGGCATTGAAGGCGAGCCCGCTCATGAGCGCCACGCCGGCAAGCGCGATGGCAATGGCCAAAACACCAACGACACCAATACGCTCGCCCAGCAGTGGCCGCGCCAAAATCGCAGCCAGCAGCGGTGCCAGTGACAGCAAAAAAAACACCTCGGCCGTACTGCCGGATTTGATCGCAGCCACAAACAAGATTTGGCTCGCCACCAACGCGATTACTGACAACCAGGCAAAACCTCCGAGCCGTGCGATCTGGGTCAGGGGACTGCTGGCATGACGCCAGCTCGCCAGGACCGAGAGGGCGCACGCAAATCCAATTCCGCGCCAGAAAAGATATTGCCAGGCGTCGCTGGCGCTGGCGGCGCGAAGGCAGAGGATACCGAGACTGAGCACCAACCCTCCCGCGATCACGAAGCCACAACCGGCCCAATAGGATCGCGGCCGCACAATGCTTCGGGCCATCACCAGCGATCCTCGTCCGCTGTGGTGTGGCCTCGGGTTTGAGCGGGAGCGGGAAAGGAAAGGCTGCGTTGCGGAGCAAGGCCAGCCGGTGGCAGCATCCAGATGTGCCGCAAGCGCGAAGCGTTGCGCGCGGGGCCTCGCCTGCTTTCAGGAAGTTGAAACGACATTGGTGCCGACAGGCTGCCCCGCGGTCGTAGGTTCGGACGGCGATCAGGCCAGGTCGTGCGCACGAAGGACCCCGCCACCCGAATCAATAGGCGCGCTGCGCACATTCACGGACGAGGACGCAGGTTTGGCGGTGGACATGTGATGTCGATTGTCAAAGTAGCACCCTGTGTCGCGACCGCGCGATCGATATCCGCTTTGCTTCTCAACGGTGGATCTTGCGGGCTCGAGCCGGTTATTTTGATCTGCGCCGTCGCCATAACCGCTGTACGGTTCGTGGTAGGAGCATTGAAAAAGATGCGTTTGGGTGCAGCTGTCCCGTCCGGCTGCTCATTGGTTAGGCTTTGCTTGATGGCGTGCTCGAGCAGCTCGAGCGAGGATGGGTCCCAGTGGCGCGTCCCGGAATCGATCAAGAACTGCGCCCTTTGGTTGTCATTTGAAAGCAGTGCGCCATTTTGTGTGTCGACAAATTGGTCTACGAATTGCCCAAATTTATAGGGTCGCTTGCCGCTAGCGTCACCGTCGCCCTTGCGGCCATGTTTGTCCTTAAACTGTTTGGCAAAATTCCCTCGTTTCTGGTCTTGGAAATAGTCGTTCAGCTTTACGACCAGATCTGACCACCCCGTGCCGCTCGGACCGCCGGCCATAAGTCCGCTCCTCTCCGTTGGACGACTACCCAGTGCAGTAAAAAGCGTTTCCTAATTCATCCTAATTCCCCAAACATCGATGAAGTCAATATAGCAGCTACCCACCCCCTGCGGTCCGCTTGCGCTGGGGCTCCCCTGTGCAATCAACACGTATCCGTCACCGTTCCAGGTGGGCCCCCAACTGTTCTTGCAAATCCAGTGCTTGTTAGCACCTCGATCATCGTAGCCGACAATTGAGACGACATGCCCGCCCACAATGGGAACCGGCGGAGGGGCTGAGCCGGCGCCGCTCCTCACCTTGCTTTGCGTACTCGACGAGAGTGTTGTTGAAGCGCAGGGTGCCCATTGCGCGCCTGGTGTGTAGACATTGCAGTTCTTCTTGCCCGGGTATTGCTGCGCCCAACTCTTACCCCAGTTGTGGAAATCCTCGTACTGGATCATCACCGCCGCAACGGGACCAGTGTCGACCAACCACTGCTTCATGGCCTTTTGGGTTTCTCTCACCTTGTTATTCGGATCGAGAAGGCTCTGGAAGCCCGCAATGGGGAGGCGCGGCTTTGCTGGGTTGCCTTCCCATGCCAGGGAGCGACTTTGGCACCGCAGCAGGGCATCCCGCGGCCACCAATGCGACGTATTGCAGCCGCCGTGCGGCGAAGTGGGCTGACTAAACAATTCCAATTCGTCGAGATCAGGACCCTGCGCACCGTTTTGTCCGTGCTTCTTATTGAATGTCGCCTCGACCGTCGCGACGATGGCGAAAGCGGTGCAGGCATTGCACGTCCCTTGATCCTTCACCGACGTGATGAAATTGCTGTCGCGTAAATCCAGAAATGCGGGAGGTGCGGCTGCGGGTTGCTTCTTCGGCTGGGCGGCCCAGGTGCCTTCGGCGATTAACGCGCCCCCAGCGGCGGCGGTTGCTGCGGCGAGGAAGCGACGGCGGTGGATCTGACCGAGAACTAGCGGCTCACCTCCGGGTTCCCTGTTGGATCGCTCGACCATCTTCTCCCTCCTATCGAATCCCTCAGCGGATCCGCCAGCAAGCGCACGACATCAGGCGTTGAAAAAACTTTTGGCGTGCGCACCCCCGATGCTGGCACGCCCGATCCGCGTGACTGTCTAGCTTAGGGGCTAAGCCCTTCGACGTCGAGGATCGCAATCACAAAGTTCTCCCGACGAGGAGGCTTGGACAAGCTTCCGTCCTCGGCCAACACGACTAAGTTGCAAAGCGACGCAGCAGGTACGGAGGGCACGGCAGAGAACATGTCGGGCTCTTCTCGGCGCTGAACTGTGTGGTGCGGCGAGTGATAAGCCTCAGAGTTTTCATCGACTTCGCTCAGAAGAGGATGCCGCTTGCGGTGCCTTGCCTGTCAAGCCACGAGAGGCTCGAACAGCTCGGCGCCGGTTGCAACGGACCGCTCAATCGCCGAGGACCATGGGCATCGACGCCAGATGAAACCCGTCGAAGGCCGGCATCGGCATCTTGCGCGGTGGCATCGGTACATGGCGGGGCGCATTCGGGGCGGCGCCATCGACCCGCAGGGTCGCCCCGGAGATGAACGCAGCGGCCTCGCTCAAGAGGAAGACGATGGCTGCGGCGACCTCGCTTTCCGTACCCAAACGACCCGCGGGAACATGGTTCTTAAGATTGCGAATTTTCTCACGCATCTCCGGAGGATAGCGGTCGAGCCCGGAGGAGGCGATCCAGCCGGGGGCCACGGCATTGACCCGCACATTGGAGCCCGACCACTCGAAGGCCGCCGTCTTCGTAAAGTTGACCATCCCAGCCCTGGCCGCACCCGAATGGGCCATCATGGGTACCCCCATCCACACGTCGGCGACAATATTGACGATGGCGCCGCCATGGGCTGCCATCCACTGGGTATAGGCTTCCCGCGCCATCACAAACCCACCCGTTAAGTTATTGCGCACCACGGTGTCCCAGCCTTTTTGCGTCATCTGGGCGAGGGGGGCGGCAAACTGCCCGCCGGCATTGTTGACGAGCCCATCGATGCGGGCAAAGCGCGCCAGCACCGCCGCGATTGTCTCTTTGACCTTCTCCTCCTCGCGAATGTCGCAGACCCACCGTTCGCCCTCACCACCGACCGCGGCGATCTCGTCGCGAACGCTATCAAGCTTTTCGGGGTTGCGACCAATAAGAGCCACCGTGGCGCCAAGGGAGGCCAGTTCATGGGCCGTGCAGCGGCCGATGCCACTGCCGCCGCCGGTGACGATCACCACCTGTCC
>Ga0075433_10004460_pt1 | contig 10908 bp, 7 predicted proteins | sample RhiMethybrSRZTD2_FD_75299 | JGI IMG/M metagenome (GOLD analysis project Ga0075433, IMG submission 75299) | Populus rhizosphere microbial communities from Tennessee, USA - Rhizosphere MetaG P. TD hybrid SRZTD2 | ecosystem: Host-associated > Plants > Roots > Rhizosphere > Soil | place: USA... | reverse complement strand
GATGCGATAGCCATTCACATCGACGATCCGCCCATCATATAGCGGCTTGCGCTGGAACGGCCCGCGCTGGATGGTCTCGATCTGCCAGAGCGGCTGGCAGGCGATCAGCGGCGTCGGCTCGCTGCGCGCGACCGCGTGGGCGGCAATAATAGCGCCCAGCCCGACACCGATGCAGCTTATAGAGCTAGCCGGGCGCTCAGCCCGCAGCCAGCACAGGCAGGCTTCGGCATCATCGACGAAGGATGCCAGGTCGGCCTGCTCTGCCTGCCCAGCGCTTTCGCCAAATCCGCTATAGTCAAAGCGCAGGGTAGCGATCCCGGCTTGTGCAAGTACACGCGCCAGCATCGCCAGATCGCGATACATGTGCTTGCGATGATCTAGCAGCGAACCGCAGATCACAATCGCTTCCCGCCAGGCTGCTTCCGGCTCAACCAGCACGCCTGCGATTGAATATGCGTCCCGCGAAATATCGACAAAGGTCTCGGTCCAACTCGCGCCCTGGACGACACATTTAGCGGTTGGCTGCATAACGCTCCAGTATCCAGCGTACTGTTTCTGCGACGAGGGCGGGCCGATGCGGTGAGGCAGCTTGGGCGAATAGCGGTTCGTCATCGATTGTCCTGCTGTCGATCGCAAAACCGGCACGCTGCAACTGCTTCCTGCTGATAGCCGCTTCGGCCGATGCGCTCGCCCGTGGGCCAGGCTCCAGGCACAAAATATCCAAGGGCCGGGCGGCGGCTGGCAACGCTGCGGCGCGCATCTCACCAAGAAGCGTGCTGCTCAACAGCAGCCCGCCCAGGTCTAGCCCCTCCGCTGAACGCATGAGCGTGTGCTGCGCAAACCCGAGCGTGATTTCGATCAGGCGCTGCTGCATCTCCAGCGTACGAACATATGCCGGCAGATCGAGCACTGGCGACCAGAGAATGACCGCATCGACGAGCGGCACCTCGTGTGCGATCTGAAGCGCCAGCCACGCGCCTACGCGCACTCCCAGCAAAATCACCCGCTCAACGGCGCTGCGCGCGACTAACTCCTTGATAGCATCCCGCAGATTGCCCTGCCAGCGGGTAAGATTACCGTCCGCATCAGCGCCGTCGCTGTCGCCGCAACCGGCGTAGTCGAACATAAAGACCGAGATATTCTGCGTAGCCAGCCTCGTCGCCAGCTGAACGAGACTCCGATGGCTGCTTTTCTTCTCCTCGCCAAGCGCGTGGCAACAGACCAAACCGATCCTTTCTGCGGCGGCGGGCAGCCAGCAGCGCGCATGTAATCGGAAGCCACCGCTCTCAAATGCAACCTGGCGATCAAGAACGTGTAGCGCTACTGCCATCGAGCAGCCCTCCTGGACAGGTGCGCAGCAAGACGAAACCGATCTGGTCGAACAAATCCGTGCCGCAGATCAGCACAAAGACCGGCTGTTCTGCTCGTCCGATCCACTGCTGCGCTTTGGCGACAGCTAATGCGCCAGCCAGACCGCCGCAGTGATCGAGCTCAAGATCTAAAGCGAGCCAGGCCGCACGAGCGTCCTGTGCAAGTTGGTCAATTGTCGCCGCAAGAGACCCAGCCGAGTCGCGCGGCAGCGCGTTATAGCTCACGATCAAGCCCAAGTCATCCAAGCTGCACTGGTGATCTTCAAGCTGCTGGCGCAGTGCAGCGCCCACGACATCGCAAGCAGACTGGTCTGCCGGCAGATTCATGAAGTGCCAGGCGCAGCATTCAAATAACGGCGTAGCAGCGCGCTGGAGCGCGCTATCGTAGCTCTCGACGACGAGACAGACGGCACCGGCCTGGAGCTGCCAGGGTCCACTTTCCATCCCACGCTGTGCCAACGTTGCATTGACAAACGGCGACACCAACACATCAGCGCCGCCATTCAACACAACCGTGGCATGATCGCTTTGCACACGACATGCCGCGATCGCAAGCGCGTGCAGGCTGGACAGTTCGCCTTCCACCACCGTCGTCGAAAACGCCTGCGCCCCGAACTCGACTGCGAGCGCATCCCCGGCGGCATTAAAGCCCGAGTTGACGCTCATAAGCGGTGTGATATCCTTCGGTCTTCCTGCGCTGATCGCCTTGTATATCTCGCAATTGGTTGTCGCTGATCCATAACAGGTTCCCAGGATCACGCCTATACGACTTGGAGGAATCTGCTCCAGCGCCAAGCCAGATGTTTCGACCGCGCGTGTCGCCGCAGCCAACGCAGCGAGCGAGAAGCCGCCCGCACCAAAAAAGCGTTGCTTCGTGCGGAAGTCTTGCAGGTCGAACTGAGGCAGCTCCAGCGAAATCGGCGTTTGCGCATCCGCTGCCTGCGGCTGCGATGTGCAGCTTCCAATACCGGTGATCAGCACCCGCTGCACGCGGGCGGGCTGCTCGACATGAGCTGCCCCGGGGCGCTGAGGCGAGACGATCACGCTTCCATTAGCCCCGCCAAAGCCAAACGCATTGCACATCCCAAATGGCGTAGACAACGGCCGGCTCTCAGCGCAAATGATGCCGACTGTTGCAGCAGGATCGGGATGTGTGTGAAAGAGCGTCGGGGGCGCGATACCTTGCGCGATCGCGCTAGCCGTAATGATCGTCTCTATGATGCCCGATGCCGCTCCTGTGTGTCCGATAGCGGCTTTGGTGGAGCCGATAACAATGGTATCACTGCCACACGCAAAGACCTCGGCGATCGCCTGTAGTTCGCTCTCGTCATTCCGTAGCGTGCCGGTCCCATGCGTATTCAGGTAGGCGATCTGCTCTGGTTGCAGGCGCGCGCCGGCAAGCGCGGCCCGCATTGTGGAAGCCATACCTGAGCCGTCGGTTTTATGGCTGGCCAGGTCGAAAGCTTCACAGCTAACGGCAGCGCCGTATATATAGCTCGTCGCTCGACACATGCCACTCGTAACAGGTTGCAGCACCAGCGCTCCAGCGCCATCGCCGAGCAGCGTACCCGAGCGAGCAACATCAAACGGGCGGATCATCGTGCGGGCGATGACGCGGAGGGCGCGTAAAGCCGACAGATTGAACTCATTAAGAATATCGACGGCGCAGACGAGAACAGCAGAAGCGCCGCCGCTATTGAGGAGATCGAGCGCGTGATCAAGCGCATACAGGCCGGTGGCACATGCGTTGCTCAATGTCACGCGCGGGCCGCGAATGCCGAGCGCATCACAAAACGCATGGGTTAGTACATCTGGGCGATACCACAAGATCTCTTGTAAATATTCTGGTGGGCAGGGTAGCTGCTCGTGGAACACCCGTAGAGCGCGCTTGACGCCCTCGGCCTCGCCAGCGGTCGTGCCGCAGACCACCGCCAGATCACGCGGGAGATTCGCCAGGTCCATGCCGGCCTGAGCTAATGCCGCCCGCGCGCTCTGCACCATCCAGCGCAGCGCAATCGTCGCTGTATCCTCGTCGGCCAGCTCTGCGCCGTGACACATGCCATACCGTTCGGTGGGAAACCGCGTGATTGCCCGGATCGCCGTCGCTCCACTATTCAGAAGCTGCGTCAGGGCATCTACATCAGAGGTTAGCGCTGTCACAACCCCTGCACCAGTTATTGCCGCCCTGCGTGAGGGAAAGGCCATACCTTCACACTTCTTTTGAGAGATCTCGAAGAGGTTGATCTTGGTGCAGCCCTGCAAAAAGGAGCTGCAACAATGCGGTGGGAAAGTATGCCCTCAACCAATAGGCCGTTTGTCGTGGGTGGATACGTGCTGACAGCAGAGGTAGAGGTTCGGCAGATTCGCCAATATCCTATGTAGAATAGTATGTGTCCGCCCGCAAATGATACACTGACAAATGGCACATGTCAAATATTGGAGCTAGAGTTGCGGTAGGACTGTATGAGCAAGCGCTTCGAGCCCAGCAAGATCGTCTAAGTCGAGCCACTGCAACATCACGCGCTGCACGCCCATATCGCCGAGCGCGCCCAATTGTGCCACGAGCTCAGACGCTCCCCCGACCAGAACACCGCGTTCGCGCAGCTCCGCCGCTGAGCGTCCTTCGAGTTTCCGCCGCAGCTCGCTGTCGTTGCGACCAAAAACCACTTCGGTCATCAAGGAGCGCTGTACTGCGCCCGGTTGGCGGCCACGCACGGCCAGGAGCGTGTCCAACTGCGTATTGAGCGCAGCAAACTGGGCTGGCGGGATCATCGCCGCATTCCATTCATCGGCAAACTCAGCAGCGAGCGGCAGCGTGTACCTGGGACCGTTGCCACCAATAAGGATTGGCGGACCGCACGGACGTTGTGGTCTGGGCAATATCGAAGCCTCGCGCAACCGAAAGAATCGTCCGTCGAAGGAAATCGGCTCGGCGCTCGTCAGCAGACTCTTCACAAGAGTTAACGCTTCGCGGAAGCGCGCAAATCGCTGTGGAATATCCAGCAGGTCGAAGCCATACATCTCGTGCTCACGCGCCTGCCATCCTGCGCCCAGGCCCAGCGTCAAGCGACCGCCCGAAAGATCATCGACCGCAGTAGCGGTTATTACGGTGGCGACAGGATTCCGGAACGAGACTGGCGACACCAGCGGCCCGAACTGTATGCGCTGTGTATGGCTCGCGAGCCAAGTTAAAGAGGCCCATAGATCAAGCGAGTCGCGATTCGGGGGGTCGCGTTTGACGAAGTGATCGGAGCGGTATAATCCTGCAAACGAGAGAGCTTCGACCGCGCTGGCGATCCGCTGCCAGCGCGGCCAGTTCAGCCCATTCTGGCCTTCAACCATGATCGCAACTTCTGGCATCGCGTATTCCCTTCACAGCACAGTGCGCGACCGCATTGCGTTGACACGAGGATACATTATATGGTACCTTTGTTACTCGTCAATATAGTAAGCACGATAATGAGACTCTATCTCTGCGGATAGAACCAAGCCATACCTCTACTATCTCTCCACTGAGCAATACCCGCACAGCAATTGCAAAATGGAAAGGAGGCGAAAAGAGTGAAGATCGCCCAGATCGGTACGCCATTTGAGCGCGTGCCGCCGCCCGCATATGGCGGCACCGAGCGGGTAATTAGCTACCTAACCGAGAAACTCGTGGAGCGCGGGCACGAGGTGACACTCTACGCCACTGGTGACTCAATTACCAAAGCCCACCTGCGCGCGTGCTACCCTGAGCCAAAACGACCGTATGATCTGGTAGATTTGGACCTCCAGGCGACGCTTGCCTACCTGGAAGCGGCGAACTACGACATCATCCACAACCATACCTTTTCTGGCCTCCGCTGTAGTAAGTTTGTCGCAACGCCCTCAGTTCATACGCTGCACGAGGTGATTAGCGACCGACGTATGCCGACGTATGCCGCTTTTGCCGACGAGCCGTTTATCTCGGTCAGTCGGGCATATCAGCGCAACAGGCCAAGTCTAAACTACATCGGGACAGTGTATAACGGCGTAGATACCGATGAATTGGCATTGAACATGCAACATGAAGACTACTTATTGCACATGGGCGACCTCTCCGATCACAAAGGAACGCATCATGCAGTTACAGTAGCCAAGCGGTCGGGGATGAAACTCATCCTGGCCGGGAAAATTTTCCCCTTCACCAAGAAATTCTTCGACGAGGTCGTTGTGCCGCAGATTGACGGCAAACAGATCGAATTCATCGGCGAGATCGGCGGGCAACAGCGTATCGAAGTTATCCAGCGATCCAGAGCGCTGCTTGTGCCGATAGAGTGGGAAGAGCCTTTTGGCCTGATTATGGCCGAAGCAATGTCGTGTGGCACACCGGTTATCGCATTTCCTCGCGGATCTGTGCCAGAGGTGGTGGTTGATGGCGAAACAGGCTATATCGTCGATTCTGTCGATGAAATGATCGTCGCGCTCAAGAAGCTCGATCGTATTGATCCGGTCGTCTGCCGCAATCATGTGTTGGAGAAATTCAGTATTGATCGCATGGTCGATGGATACGAGGCGATCTATACGCAAGTGCTCAACCAAAGATAACGTAATTGGAGTATTAGGATGGATTTTGCCCAACAATCGACGGCAGCGCATTCCTCTCGACCGCAAATCAATGTCCAGCACCTCAGCAAAGACTATCGCGTACACCACCGGCTACCGGGTTTGAGCAACAGTATACGTGCGATCTTTCGGCGTCAATACGAGGTTATCCATGCTGTTCAGAATGTTTCCTTCACTATCGAAGCAGGCGAGATTATAGGCTTTCTCGGTGCCAATGGTGCAGGGAAGACAACGGTTCTCAAAATGCTGGCTGGGTTGTTGCATCCTGGCGCTGGTGATATCTCGGTCATGGGTTTTACGCCCCATAAACGAGATCCTGAATATCTGCGTCAGTTTACATTTGTGATGGGAAATCGTAATCAGCTATTATGGGATCTGCCTGCGTCCGAGACTTTTCTCGTTAATCAGGCGATCTATCGCGTTCCTGATAAGGAATTCCGGGAAACGCTGGATGAGTTGATCACGGTCCTTGAATTAACACCGCTGCTCACAAAACAGGTTCGCAAGCTCAGCTTGGGAGAGCGGATGAAATGCGAGATCGCGGCAGCACTAATTCATCGCCCGAAGGTGCTTTTTTTAGATGAACCAACAATTGGGCTTGATGTCACAACACAAGCCGCAATTCGTGACTTTATTCGTATCTACAATAAAAAATATAACGCCACGGTCCTGTTGACAAGCCATTATATGCGGGATGTCACCGCACTCGCGAGTCGAGTCATGATAATCGATCATGGCAGCATCATGTATGATGGTGATCTGTATAGCTTGGTCGAGCGTACAGCTCCATATAAATTGCTCCAGCTGACTTTACAACGGCCAATTGCTGTAGAAGACTTGCTATTGCTCGGCGAGATCGAGTCGATCGCTGGGCTACATGTTACACTACGCGTGGCACGCGAGCAGATTAAGGAGATCGCGACTAGCGTGCTGACAACCATACCGATCACAGATATCTCCATCGAAGAGCCGCCGATCGAAGATGTTATCCGAAAGATTTTTCATCGGGGTGACGTGTATGCTTGAGTTCATGCGTGTGTACTACATTCTCAGTAAAGTAGCATGGGCCAAGGCGCTTGAAAATCGATCGCAAGTGATCATTCGGATGCTCAGCACCGTTTTTCCGCTATTGATGATGGTGGTCTGGCTTACTGTGGTAAATCAAGTCGGGCCAGCTGCAAACTGGCAACGCAGTGATTTCATCGCCTACTACATTGGCGCGACGCTTGTGTATCGATTCACTTTTACCTTTGTGGTCTGGGAGTGGGATAGAGACATTCGTACCGGAGATCTATCGTTCAAGCTACTCAAGCCGATTGATCCATTTCACTATTTTCTTAGCGAGCAGATCGGCTGGAAGCTTTTTGATCCGCTGCTGCTCGTACCAGTTGTCGCGCTGTTCGTTTGGGTGTCGCCAGAGGTGCATTATATGATCGGGTTGGGCAAGTGGATCGCATTTTTCATAAGTATCATCGTAGGTTTTGCCTTGAGTATGCTCATGAGCTGTGCGTTTGCGATGAGCGCATTCTGGTCGACGCAGAGCAGTAGCTTGTATAATTTGTGGTATGGAGTAGGACAGTTCCTCTCAGGCTTTATTGCACCGTTGCCGCTTTTCCCAGAAAACATCCGTTCGATTGCCAACCTGCTCCCTTTCCGAGGTTTGATAGGCTTTCCAACCGAAATACTGATCGGGAAACTTTCATGGCCTGAAATTTGGCTCGGATTCCGTGTTATTGGCTTCTGGATAATCGCTTTCTTTATCATATATCGATTACTATGGCGCTATGGGCTTAAAAAATATGAAGCCGTAGGCTCATGACTATGCACACATATCTGCGCTTGATCGCAATATTCTACAAAAACGCATGGCTCAATGAGCTTGAGTATCGGATGAACTTTTGGGTGAACAGCTTGTTCAGCATATTCTGGCTGATCTGGGCCGCGCTCTCGGTACGGATATTCTTTTTCTATACTGATCGAATTGAAGGCTGGAGCTATCATGAATTACTTGTTGTGATCGGTATCTATTTCACGCTCAATGGTTATAACCAGATGCTTCTGCATCCTAACGTTTCGCGTATTCCCGAATACGTACGCCTCGGAACATTAGATCATCTGCTCACCAAGCCGATCAATAGCCAATTCCTGGTGAGCTTGCGCAATGTCAATATCTACAAGGGCGGCGATGTGCTGCTGGGGCTGGGGCTTGTAGGCTACGCACTCTGGCAGCTGAATCGCTGGCCGAGCCTGGGCCAGCTCGGATTATTCGTCGTTCTGCTGCTCGCAGCTGCTGTGCTGCTGTACAGCTTCAGCCTGATCTTGCAGACGCTGAACCTCTGGCTTGGGAATGTCGAGCGCTCTGATATGCTCATCTATGCGCTGTTGGAGACAGGACGACTGCCAATCAACTTCTATCACGGGTGGATTCGGCAAGTTTTTACCGTGATTATTCCGATTGCGTTGATGACGACACTGCCCGCGCAGGCGCTGCTCGGCCAGCTGCCCTGGCGTTCGATTGCGGTGTCTGTTGGATTAGCCGCTACGCTGTTTGCATTTGGAGCTGCTTTCTGGCGATCTGCGCTCGGATACTATACAAGCGCCAGCAGCTAAGAGACTCATACAGGAATAGTATGAACCTTTTGCTAGCCCAAAATTTGATCTACCTGCCTACGCTTGGTGGTGCGAATAAGGTTAATCGATTATTACTCGAAGGGTTGGCTGAACAAGGGCATGTGTGCCGGGCGATCTCACGGTCGATTGGACTACAGGGGGCTGAGACACAGGCCCAGTTTCGCGCTGAATTAGCGACGCGCGGAATTGAGCTATCAACTGCTTCTGATGAGGTCGATGTATTCTCGCATAGCGGGGTTGAGGTGCATGCCGTCGCTGATGGCACCCAGCTACGCCGCTATCTCCAGGAGCAGATCCAGCTATTTCAGCCAACCTGGACGCTGATCTCTTCTGAAGATCCCGGGCAGACAATGCTCGAGGCGGCCCTACAGATTCAGCCGTCGCGTGTGATCTATATTGTGCATACGACCTCCCATCTGCCTTTTGGCCCCGCAGCGTTCGTGGCGAATCCGGCTAAAACGTCGCTGATCGGGCAGGCGGCGAGTATTATTGCTGTCAGCACGTTTCTTCAAGAGTATATTCGACGATGGAGCGGCCTGGAGTCCGCGGTTCTACCACTGAACACGCTGACGCTCAGGCGCGGAGCATTTCCACGATTAGGGCGTTTTGATGCTGATTTCGTCACGTTTGTCAATCCATGCGCGGTGAAGGGCCTGCCGATCTTCCTGGCTTTGGCGCGAGCATTTCCCGATGTGGCATTTGCAGCGGTGCCGACATGGGGGACAACCGAAGCGGATCGGGCTGCTTTGCAGCAGCTTCAGAACGTATGTATCCTCGATCCGACCGACGACATCGCCGACATTTTCGCTCGGACGCGGGTCTTGCTGGTGCCTTCATTATGGGATGAGGCGTTTGGTCGAATCGTTATCGAGGCGATGCTGCATGGTATTCCGGTGCTGGCGAGTAATATCGGCGGTCTGCCAGAGGCGAAGCTGGGCATCGACTATAGCTTACCAGTGCGGCAGATCGAACAGTACACACCGTGTTTTGATGCGCGCGGCCTTCCGATCCCGATCATTCCAGAGCAGGATATTCGCCCTTGGGTGCAGGCGCTTCAGAGTCTGCTCTTGGATCAAGAGCGATATGATCGGCTCGCGCAGCACTCCTGGGAAGCAGCGCATCGCTATCTTGCGCAAACGCCGGCCATAACGGTGGTGGAGACGTTCTTGCAAAGCCTGATGCCGCGCCAGGTTCCGATTCCTGCGCACGCGCCTACACCACTACAGCCTGTACACCCCAAGCTGTCCGCAGCCGAGCGACGACGGGTGCTGGAAGATTGGAATGCGACTGCGGTTGCGTACCCAGCCGCGCAGGTTCTTCATGAGCTCGTTGCGGCGCAGGTTGCGCGGACGCCGGAGGCGATCGCGGTTGTTTTTGAGGACGAGCAGTTGACCTATGCAGAGCTTGATCGCCGTGCGAACCAGCTCGCCCACTGCTTAAATGCCCTCGGCGTGCGAGCGGAGACTCGCGTCGGTATCTGCATGGAACGGTCACTTGAACTTGTGATCGGGCTGTTAGGTATTCTGAAGGCTGGCGGTGCATATGTCCCGCTTGACCCTGGTTATCCCGCCGAACGCCTCGCGTTTATGCTCCAGGACGCGCGGCCTAGCATATTGCTTACACAGCACCACCTCGTCGCCGATCTTCCAGCCCATGATGCGACGCTGCTGTGTCTAGACACCGATTGGCGTCGTATTGCCACAGTACCGACCGATCCGCTTATTAACAGGGCCACTCCCGACTCGATCGCCTATGTTATCTACACATCCGGGTCCACTGGTGTGCCTAAAGGTGCCATGAATACGCATCGCGGTATCTGCAACCGCTTGCTCTGGATGCAAGCGACCTATGCGCTTACCGCAGACGATCATGTGTTACAGAAAACACCATTCAGCTTTGATGTATCGGTGTGGGAGTTTTTTTGGCCGATGCTGGCTGGTGCCCGGTTAGTTATGGCGCGGCCAGGTGGGCAGCGTGATCGCGCGTATCTGTGCGCGCTGATCGCCCAGCATGCGATTACGACGCTGCATTTTGTCCCGTCGATGCTCCGCGTATTCCTCGAAGAGCCAGGCCTCGGTGCGCTCGTGAGCCTGCGCCGCGTTATATGCAGCGGTGAAGAGCTATCTGCCGACCTCCAGCAGCGCTTTTTCGCCCAGTTGGACGCCGAGCTTCACAATTTATATGGCCCGACCGAAGCGGCGATCGATGTCACCTTCTGGGCCTGCGAACCGCGCGCGAGCGACCGCGTTGTGCCGATCGGCCACCCGATCGCGAACACCCAGATTTACATTCTCGATGCGGCAGGCCAGCCGGTGCCGAT
>Ga0075433_10004457_pt1 | contig 10910 bp, 12 predicted proteins | sample RhiMethybrSRZTD2_FD_75299 | JGI IMG/M metagenome (GOLD analysis project Ga0075433, IMG submission 75299) | Populus rhizosphere microbial communities from Tennessee, USA - Rhizosphere MetaG P. TD hybrid SRZTD2 | ecosystem: Host-associated > Plants > Roots > Rhizosphere > Soil | place: USA... | reverse complement strand
CCGCCGAAGCGTTGAACACGTTGGGCGGCCTCGATCTCGCGACCGGCTCCCTGGAGCACGCCGCCGAGGCGTTCCTCCAGGCCCTGGACCTTGGCGGGTCGAGCCGCCAGCTCCGCGCCCGGGTGCAGCAAAACCTGGGGATCGTCGCCAACATCCAGGGCGATCAGACCGAGGCGCTGGCACGCTACGAGCGGTCGCTCGCCGCCTACCGCGACTGCGGGGATGAGCACGGCTGCGCCATCGCGTACCACAACCTGGGCATGGTGAGCGCCGACCGGGGTCGGCACGACGCCGCCGCCGTCTACTTCCGGGAGAGCCGCGCCTTCGCCGAGAAGGTGGGCGACTTGTACCTGCAGGCCCTGTGTCTCGTCAATCAGGGCGAGCTGGACGTGGGCCGGCAACGCTTCGAGGACGCCCGCCAGGCGGCCGAGCGCGCGCTTGCCTTGCTCGATCAGCTGGGCGCCCGCGGCGCCAAGGCCGACGCCTACCGCGTGATCGGCATGGTGTATCGTGAGACCGGTCGGTACGCGCTCGCCGAGTCGCGACTCCGCACCGCGATGGAGCTGGCCGCCGGTGCGGGCTCCGTGCTGAACGAGGCCGAGGCGTCGCGCGAGCTCGCCTTGCTGTACCAAACGCTGGGCCGGAACCAGGAGGCGCTGCGCCTGCTCTCGGCCGCGCATCGCCTGTTCCGGCGACTCGACGCCCGGGTCGACGTCGTGCACGTGGACGGCAAACTGGGGGCGCTCGAAGGGACCTACCTGGCCCTCGTCCGCGCGTGGGGGGAATCGCTCGAATCGAGCGACAGCTTCACGTTCGGCCACTGCGAGCGCGTGGCGCAGAGCGCCGTCACCATGGCGCGGATCCTGGGTCTCGACGGCACGGAGGAGCGCACGGTGCAACTGGGCGCGTACCTCCACGACGTCGGCATGGTGCGCGTCCCGCACGAGGTCCTGCGCAAGCCTGGTCCGCTCACTCAGGAAGAGCGCGCCATCGTCGAGATGCATCCCCTGTGGGGCATCGATCTCCTGGCCGATGTCGAATTCCCGTGGGACCTGAAGCCGATCATTCGGTCGCACCACGAGCGATACGACGGGAGCGGCTATCCCGATCACCTCGCGGGGGAAGCGATTCCGCTCGGCGCGCAGATCGTCGGCATTCTCGACGTGTACGACGCCTTGACGGCCGCGCGGGCGCATCAGTCGGCGCTGGAGCCGGGCGCGGCGCTCCGCGAGATATCCAGGCGTCGCAGCGGATGGTCCGATCGCGTGTTCGACGCGTTCATGAAATCGCGCGAAGGATTCCTGCGTCCGGGTAACGTCGTAGCGTAAGGTGCGGTCGCGCCCTCACCCCCGGTCCCCCTCTCGGGCCATCCTCACCCCCTGGCCCCCTCTCCCTTCGGGAGAGGGGGGACTAGGGCTGGCGCCCCGGCGCCGAGTTACCGCTGCGGCGCCATCGGTAGGGGCACGTCGGAGTTCCAGATGTCCTGCGCCATGAGCCAGCGCGTGCCGTCCTTCACCCAGCGCACGATGTACTTGCCGGAATCGGCCGCCGGCATGCCGGGAGGCCGCTTGGCGGCGGCGGGCCAGGCGAAGTGCCAGCGTCCCAGCTCGACCGCCATCGACCCGCTTCCCCACACCGAGTCGGCGCGGAGCGTCAGCACGGGCGGCGGGCTGGACATGGTGTTCAGCACGGCGAAGAACGCGCGGATCGAATCGCGGCCGTGCGTCGCCGGCATGTTCGGGGGCAGGATCACCGCGTTGGCATGGTAGAATTCGGCGATCGAGTCGGCGTGGCCGGCGGCGGTCAGTCGAGGGAACGCGGCACTGACGGCGTCGATCGCCTGTCTGGCCTCGGCGGTGGTGTCGGGCGGCGGTGCGGCCTGACAGCCGAGGGCGGTGAGGAGGAGCGGGACGCAGTACCGAGCGGGGCGCATGCGCGATTTCTCCGTGACGGGAAGGGAGACGACGATACGCTGCGCGGCCGGTCGTGGCAAGCCGGAATGACACGCATCAACTGGGCAGGGCCACGCCCAGCTCCGCCGCCACGGCCGCGAGTGGTCGGTCGAGGGTCCAGAGGCGAAGCCGGTCGAGCATGGCGGAGGCAAGGAGGTGGGCATCTACCCACCCGATGCCACGTCCCCACAGGGGCGCTCGTTCGATCAGCGCGAGCACCTCCTCGTGCTCGGCAAGGCGAGGCTCGTCGAGGGCGCGGAGATCTCGCAGGACGTCGGCGCGGGGGGTGACCACGCCGAGGGCGAGCTCGCCCAACACGAAGGGGTGGATAACGACACGGTTCTGCTCCAGCAACCGGGCCAGTCTGGGATTGCCGTGCCGCCAGAGGTCCACCCACACGGACGTGTCGGCCAGGACAATCACCGGCGCCGGCGCGCCGGCCGGCGGCGGGGTGTGGGCTCGAGGTCGGGCATGGTCGCGGCGAGGGCAGCGAGGCGGCGCGCCGCTTCCCGCGCAATCAGGGCCCGGAGCGCCGCATGCACGAGGGCGGTTTTCTCGGCGATGCCGGTGAGCCGGCGGGCCTGCTCCACGAGCGTGTCGTCAAGGATGAGTGTTGTACGCATATGCATATATATGCATGGTTAGCACGCATGCGTCAACCCGCGGTCAACCGGGTGTCCCCGTCACACGCGGCGGTCGGCGCGGGGGTGCAGCGATAGATTCGAAGAGCACCTACGGAGCGACAAACATGGCTCGGTCAGCCGTGACGAATTTCATGAAGCAGCAGGGGTTCGCGCAGGAGCCGCCCGATCGCGCGGCCCTGCGGTTCAAGGGCCTGCAGTTCCAGCCCACCATCGTGGGGGCCATGATGCTGGCGGGGATCCTCACGCAATCGCCGGCGATCTTCCTGCTCGGTTCGGCCATCTTGTGGCTCAATGCGCTCGTGCCGGCGGCAAACCCGTTCGAGAAGTTTTACAACCGCTTTGTCGCGCGACGGCGCGGGCGACCGCCGCTCACGCCGGCGCCGGGGCCGCGGCGATTCGCTCAAGGCATGGCGGCGGTGTTCATGCTGGCCGCGGGGCTCACCCTGCTCCAGGGGTGGAGGACGGCGTCCTACGTCTTCCAGGGGCTTCTCGCCGTGGCCTTCGCTGCGCTCCTGTTCGGCAAGTTCTGCCTCGGCGCGTACGTCTACCACCTGCTGAAGGGAGACACCGCGTTCGCCAACGGGACGTGCCCCTGGAGCGAGTAGAACGCCGGCGTTGAGTACACGAAGGGACGGGGGTACATTTCGCGCGCGGGTTGAAGAGACGGGAAGACGTCGAGGTAGACGCCGAGCCGCCGAGACGCTGAGTGGATGTGAGGAACGAGCGGCGAGGCCGGTCGTGTCAGTGGGGTTTTGGAGAACGGGGGGAGGTCGGGTGGGGCAGCCTTTCCTCAGCGTCCAAGCATCTTGGCGCCTCGGCGTCTAGCTTTTCGGGACGTAGCGCAGTCCGGTAGCGCACCTGAATGGGGTTCAGGGGGTCGCGGGTTCAAATCCCGCCGTCCCGATTGAGGCACCTTTTGTTACATCGTAAGGTGGTCGACATGATGTGGAGCCTGAGATAGTAGATATGCCAGGTGCAGCCAGCAGTAGGGGGCCGATAGTGGGCACCGCACGACCCACGCTTGGGCGAGGGATCGCGGCGTTGCCATGCACATTTTCGCCCAGGTACACGGCGCGAACGGGATCGACCTGAGCGGGACCTGAGTCCGCTGTGTGGTCGCCCCGTCCGCGCGTGCTGCCGGACGGGGCGATTGCATTTGAGGGACCGCCTTGAGTGGCGGTCAGCGGACCATGGAGAACACCAAGGAGCGGTTCGAGAGACCGGGTCAGCCCGAGCCACCGGTTGACTACTTCCTCGTCGTGGCGCACTTCGAGGAGTGGTACGTCAGCCGCGAGATGGCGCAGGCCATCGAGGCATCGCTCAACCAGACGCCGCCGCCCCAGTGGGTCATGTTCGTGGACCTCACTGGCGCGCGGGTGCGCGTGCGCACGCGGTTGATCGAGTACATCTATCAGTGCACCGCCGAACAGCGGGCGTTGGCGCGTGCGTTCCACCGCGCTCGGAAGGCGGAACGTAAGGCGGAAACGGATTGGGACGAGGACGAGTGAAATGCTGCTCGAGCTGACGACGACCATGCGCCCGGCGACGGACCTGGGGTTCCTGCTCCACAAGAACCCGGCCCGGGCGCAGTCGTTCGACTTAGCGTTCGGGCGCGTGCACGTCTTCTATCCCGAGGCCTCGGGCGAGCGCTGTACAGCGGCACTGCTGCTCGACGTCGACTCCGTTGGACTCGTGCGCGGCAAGGGCGGCCCCGAGGGCGAGGGCGGGCTGCTGCAGCAGTACGTCAACGATCGGCCCTACGTCGCTTCGTCGTTTCTGAGCGTCGCGATCGCCCGCGTGTTCGGGAGCGCCCTCAAGGGGGAGAGCAAGGAGCGCCCTGAGCTTGTGGCGGCCCCGATTCCGCTCGAGGCCCGCATCGCGGTGCTGTCGTGCCGCGGTGGCGAAGGATTCTTGCGCCGGCTGTTTGAGCCCCTTGGCTACACCGTCGTAGCAGAGCCGCAGCCGCTCGACACCAAGTTCCCGGAATGGGGCCAGAGCCGCTACTTCCGCGTCACACTCAGCGCGACGAAGCGACTCAATGAGCTGCTCGGTCACCTCTACGTGCTGGTGCCCGTGCTCGACGATGAGAAGCACTACTGGGTCACGCAGGATGAAGTGGAAAAGCTGCTGCGCTACGGGGAGGGGTGGCTCGCTGCTCATCCCGAGCGCGAGCTGATCGCGGCCCGGTACCTGAAGCACCAGCGCGGCCTCGTTGCTGAAGCCCTCGCGCGACTGGTCGTGGAAGAGGAACCCGAACCCGAGGAGGCTGACGAGTCGCGTGAGGCCGAGGAGGCGGCCCTCGAGCGCAATCTCAGCCTCAACGAGCAGCGCATCGGCGCCGTCCTCAGCGTTCTGAAAGGGAGCGGCGCGAAGCGCGTGCTGGATCTGGGCTGCGGGGACGGAAAACTGGTCCGCCTCCTTCTCGCGGATCGACAGTTTGAGGAGATCGTGGGGATGGACGTGTCCTGGCGCGCGCTCGAGATCGCCACGGAGCGGCTCAAGCTCGATCGGCTCGCGCCGACGCAGCGCGAGCGCGTCCGACTCATCCACGGATCGCTCATGTACCGCGACACGCGGCTTGCCGGCTACGACGCGGCCGCCGTCGTGGAGGTGATCGAGCATCTCGATCCGCCACGGCTCGCGGCCTTTGAGCGCGTCGTGTTCGAGTTCGCGCGGCCCGGGTCAGTGATCGTCACGACGCCAAACGCTGAGTACAACGTGAAATGGGAGACCCTGCCCGCTGGGCGGTTCCGGCACCGCGACCATCGATTTGAGTGGACGCGTGAGCAGTTTCAGGCTTGGGCCAGCGGGATTGCCGAGCGTTTTGGGTACTCGGTTCGGTTTCTCCCGATCGGCGACGGGGATCCGGAAGTCGGTGCGCCGACGCAAATGGGAGTGTTCGCAAGGTGAAGCTCGTCATGCCCGAGCTGTCGCTCGTTGTCTTGGTCGGAGCGTCCGGCTGCGGGAAGTCAACGTTTGCCCGGAAGCACTTCAAGTCCACTGAAGTGCTGTCGTCCGACTATTGCCGCGGATTAGTCTCGGACGACGAGAACGACCAATCGGCAACCACCGACGCCTTCGCGGCCCTGCACTTCATCGCTGGCCGGCGGCTAGCGCGCGGGAAGCTCACGGTCGTGGACGCGACGAACGTGCAGATGGAGGCTCGGAAGCCTCTCGTCGCGCTCGCTTGGGAGTACCACGTCCTGCCGGTCGCGATCGTCTTTGATCTGCCCGAGCGCTTGTGCGAGCAGCGGAATCGCGATCGCGCGGAACGAACCTTCGGTCCTCACGTGATCCGCCAGCAGACGAGCCAGATGAAACGCTCGCTGCGCAATCTTCAGAAGGAAGGGTTCCGGCACGTCTTCGTCCTCAAGTCGCCGGAGGATGTGGAATCGGTCGAGATCGAGCGTCAGCTTCTGTGGAATAACCGCAAGAGCGACCACGGACCGTTCGACATCATCGGGGACGTGCACGGGTGCGGCGACGAGCTGGAGGAGCTGCTCGCGCAGCTCGGGTACGCCGCTGACGAGGGCGGTGTGTGGCGGCATCCGGCAGGCCGTAAGGCTGTCTTACTCGGCGACCTCGTGGACCGCGGCCCGCGGATCCCCGACGTCCTGAAGATCGTGATGGCCATGGTCGAGGCGGAAACAGCCTACTGCGTTCCTGGCAACCATGACATGAAACTGGTGCGCCAGCTTCGCGGCAAGGACGTCCAGCTCACCCACGGCCTCGCCGAGTCCGTTGCGCAGCTCGAGGACGAGTCCGCCGAATTCAGGAAGAAGGTCGGCGATTTTCTCGACGACCTCGTGAGCCACTACGTCTTCGATGACGGCAACCTCGTCGTGGCGCACGCGGGCATGAAGGAGGAGATGCAGGGCCGGGGTTCGGGCAAAGTCCGAGCGTTCGCCCAGTACGGTGAGACGACGGGTGAGTCTGACGAGTTTGGACTCCCGATCCGATACAACTGGGCCGCCGAGTATCGTGGCCAAGCGATGGTGGTCTACGGCCACACGCCGGTACCGGAGCCCGAGTGGCTGAATCGGACCATCAACATCGACACGGGGTGCGTGTTCGGCGGGAAGCTCACTGCGCTATCCTGAGCGCGAGCTCGTCTCGGTGCCCGCGCGACGAGTCTACGCGGTGCCGGCCCGCCCGCTGGCGGGCGCACAACCAGCGGAGCCAGGATTATCCGCACAACAGGTCCACGACGATCTGCTCGACATCGCCGACGTTACCGGCAAGCGGCTGATCACGACTCGGCTGCACCACACGGTCACGATCCGCGAGGAGAACGGCATCGCCGCGCTCGAGGTACTCAGCCGATTCGCGGCGAATCCGAAGTGGCTGATCTATCTGCCGCCCACGATGTCACCGTCGGAGACGACGAAGCAGCCAGGTCTGCTCGAGCACCCCGCTGAGGCGTTCGGGTACTTCCGTCACATCGGTGTGCCCAAGGTTGTGTGCGAAGAGAAGCACATGGGCTCGCGGGCGGTCGTGATCGTGTGTCGCGACGAAGACGTCGCGCGTCGACGGTTCGGCGTTATCGGCGAAGGCACCGGCATCTGTTACACCCGGACGGGTCGCCGCTTCTTCGATGATCCCGCTGTAGAACGGGAACTGCTCGACGTGGTACGCGGGGCCTTGGACCAGCAAGGGTTCTGGGAGAAGCTCAACACGGACTGGGTCTGTCTCGACTGCGAGCTGATGCCGTGGTCGTCGAAAGCCCAGGAGCTCATCCGGCAGCAGTACGCGGCAGTCGGGGCGGCCGCTAATGCTTCGCTCCCGGACGCAGTAGAAGCCCTTCAGGCGGCCGCGCGCCGGGACGTCGACGTTGCCACGCTCCTCGAGCGGTACCAGCAGCGACGCGACCTGGTCACGCGCTTCGTCGAGTCGTATCGCCACTATTGCTGGCCAGTCGAATCGGTGAAGGACCTGAAGCTTGCACCGTTCCACATCCTCGCGACGGAGGGCACCGTCCACGTCGATAAGGACCACGTGTGGCACATGCAAACACTGGCCGAGGTGGTGGCGGCGGACTGCGGGGTCCTCATCGCCACACTGCACCGGGTTGTTGACCTCACCGACCCGGCGAGCGAGGCGGACGCCACGAAGTGGTGGGAGGAACTGACTGAGCGTAGCGGGGAGGGAATGGTCGTTAAACCGCTTTCTTTCGTCGCCAGGGGGCGGCGCGGACTTGTTCAACCGGCCGTGAAGGTGCGGGGGCGGGAGTATCTGCGGATCATCTACGGACCGGAGTACACGCAACCCGAGCACCTCGATCGTCTGCGGCAGCGGGGGCTCTCCGTGAAGCGCTCGCTCGCACTGCGCGAATTCGCGCTTGGTATTGAAGGGCTGGAACGGTTTGTGCGCACTGAACCGTTGCGGCGCGTGCATGAGTGCGTTTTTGGCGTGCTGGCGTTAGAGAGCGAACCGGTAGATCCCAGGCTTTAGAGCCGTGAGCATTGACCGTCGCATTGTCCAAGCGTTTGAGGCAGAGAACGGCTTCCCCTTGAAGCCGCATCTCATCGTGCTCGCGCTGATGGGCTCGCACAGCCACGGCACCTATATCCCGCCGGAGGAGCCAGATGCCGTCGACGACGTCGACTTGATGGGCCTCGTGGTGCCGCCCCTGCCCTATCACATCGGTCTTCCTCGCTGGGAGCATTGGAGGCTGCAGGCCGATGAGCTGGACGTCGTGATCTACAGTCTCGAGAAAGCCGTGCGCCTGCTGCTCAAGAGCAACCCGAACATCGTAGGGCTGCTGTGGCTGCGCGAGAGCGAGTACGTGCACCGGCACGACACGTTCGCCTGGTTGCAGCGCCGGCGGGCCATCTTCTCGTCACAGGCGGCGGCCGACGCGTTCGCGGGCTATGCGTACAATGAACTCAAAAAGATGGAGGCGTTCGACCTCGAGCGGATGGCCGAATACGAGGCGCTCACCAAGGAGATCCGGGCCCGCGGGCCGCTCACCGAGGTACTCGAGGCCGACAAAGCAAAGCTAGAGCACATTGCTCGTAACTGGCAGCTGTCGCTAGACACGCTCAATCGCTTCCGCAAGCTGCATCACGAGCACTTCAGCGGCTATATGGGAGAGAAGCGAAAGGCGATGGTGCGCAAGTACCAGTATGATGTGAAGAACGCTGCGCACTTGATCCGCCTGCTCCGGATGGGGATCGAGTTTCTCGAGACAGGCGAGCTTCAGGTCTTTCGTACTTCTGACGCTGACGAGTTAAAACGCATCAAACGCGGTGGGTGGACCCTGGATCAGGTAAAGAAGCAAGCCGAACACCTGTTTGGGCGGATTGAGGAGGCACGCACGCGCTCGCCGCTGCCACCCCGCCCAGACGAGGCGGCGGCGAACGCGCTCATCATGGAAATGCACTTGCGAGTCCTGGGCCTCACGAACCGCGGGTCGGGAGCTTCGGTCCGATGACAGCACCGGCGGCAAGTCAGATCGACGAAGAGGGATTCGTCGTCTTACCTGAGGCTCTTGGCCCGGTCGAGATGCGCGCGATTGAAGGCGCGATCGGGGTGCCTACCGACCAGGTCAGCACCCATGGCCGGGGCGGTGCGCGACGCATCTTCGAAGTCATCTGCGCGCGCGACGCGTAGCACGGTACTTGCCCTACTTGGTTGTGTATAGCATATTACTACGCAGTACTGTAGGTCATTAAACACGTCAAGGGAGAAGCTACGTCTATGGCCAACCAGTCAGCTCCCAAGCCGTACTCGTTCTGGCCGAACGACATGGCCACCATCGCGGACTTCGCGAATGCGGTTCGCATGTCTCTCGACGTCGCGACCCCGACGCTGCGCCAGGTCGCCGACGAGCTGAAGGTCAACTACCGCACGCTCCAGTCGTATGCCACCATGGAGCGCGTCGGGCCCCCGGATTTCGGGCAGCACCTGGTCCGATACCTCCGGTGGCGTATTCACAACCTGACGGCGTGCGCGGATTTTCTGGAGAAGTCGGCGGACAAGCTCTTGAAGCAAGAGGCCGAGGCCCGAGAGGTTCGAGAGAAGAAAGAGGAGCGGATACGGGTGCTCGAAAAGCTGTGGGACGAACGGGACCGGGAATTCTTGAAAAAGTGGGGGCCGGGGCCCTACAAGGCGTCGAGGGATTAGAGCACATGAATCGCCATGCCGCTGAGAGGAAATGGGGAGAGATTCGGCCATGAAGGCCGACTACCGTTCAGGTTACCTCTACGTACTGGTGCATCCGTCCCATCCGGACCTGTACAAGATCGGCGTAACGATCCTTCATCCCGAGAAACGGTTGGCCCAGCACAATAGCCAGCTCGACAAACACGCGGGGCGGATAGTCAGAGAGACCGGTCTGAAATGGGAACTCAAGACATACATCGCCGTCCCTGATCCGTTTTGGGCCGAAAGCGCTTTTTGGGGAGCAACGCAGGTCTCGGTTATGCCGTTTCGACGAGGGATAGAAGTAGAAAAGATCCCCTGGAAAGAGGTGCAAGCGGGTTTGGACGCAGCAAAGAAAGCGGGGGTACGGCCCCCCCAGCCGCCTCCCAGGCTCGTGAAAGGCCGGGCATGGGTAAACGCTCAACTCGAAGGGACCGGGATCACCCTCACCGCCCGACGTTATCCTGGGCCCGGGTGGGTCGCGGAATACCAGTGTGCGAAGGGGCACGTTTTCACGGAGTACACGAAAGAAGTCGTCGCTCGCAAGTCGTGCCCCTGTTGCGTGGATTGGGACTGGGCGGAGGGTTATTGGGGCAAGGGGTTGCGAGCGAGTCTCCGTGAGCTCGAACACGACTCCCTACGTCCCAGTGAGTCACGCGGCAGGCCCTTCTCGATTAAGAGCTCGGCTAACGACACACCCTGAGTTTCCTAGTCACAGTGGCGGCTGGAGGTTGCTGTGAGTGCTTCGGCGACGCAAAACGACGACCCCCGATTTGTCGGGGGTCGCGCACTGTGAGTTTTGCTGTGAGTTTCTCACGACACTCGGTTGATCTTCGGGTTCGCTGTTACGACACCGACGCCCAGGACCTCGCGTGATTGCTACTCGGTGTCGTAACTTGCTCCCCTAACGAGTCACATGGGGTTCAGGGGGTCGCGGGTTCAAATCCCGCCGTCGCTCAGACTTGCAGGCCCCGCAGGTACGGAACGCTGGCCCGCATCATGTCCAGGTTCATCTCCACGAAGTAATTCCGGACGCCGCCCGTCCTGGCCGCCGTGAAGATCTTCTTCCAGTCTAGTGTGTCCTGTCCCACCGGCATGATCTTTCGAGTGTTCGCGGACCAGCCTTGTACGTGCATGGAGATAAAGCGCCCGGGGTACTTGGTGAAATACT
>Ga0075433_10004452_pt1 | contig 10917 bp, 10 predicted proteins | sample RhiMethybrSRZTD2_FD_75299 | JGI IMG/M metagenome (GOLD analysis project Ga0075433, IMG submission 75299) | Populus rhizosphere microbial communities from Tennessee, USA - Rhizosphere MetaG P. TD hybrid SRZTD2 | ecosystem: Host-associated > Plants > Roots > Rhizosphere > Soil | place: USA... | reverse complement strand
CTGCCGCCGCGACGGCAGACGCTGTTCTTCAGCGCCACGATCCCGGCCCCGATTGCGGCGCTCGCCAGCGAGATGCTGCGCAATCCGGTCTCGATCGCGATCCAGCGCCAGGCCGCGCCGGCGGCCGGCATCACGCAGGCCGTCTATCCCGTCTCGCAGGAGCTCAAGTCCTCGCTGATCGTCCATCTCCTCCGCAACAAGACGATGACGCAGGCGCTGATCTTCACGCGGACCAAGCACCGCGCGAACCGGCTCGCGGATGCGCTCGTCCAGGCGGGCATCCGGTGTGAACGGATTCACGGAAACCGATCGCAGGCACAGCGGACGGCGGCGCTCGCCGGCTTCAAGAGCGGCACGTTCCCGGTCCTGGTGGCGACCGACATCGCGGCGCGCGGGATCGACGTGGACCAGCTCGGCCACGTGGTGAACTTCGACGTGCCGCAGGCGCCGGAGGACTACATCCACCGGGTCGGGCGCACCGGACGCGCTGAGGCGACCGGCGAGGCGTTCACGTTCGTGTCGCCGGAAGAGGAGAACGATCTCCGCGACATCGAGCGCGCGATCGGGCGACGCCTGCCGCGGGTGACCGTGCCCGACTTCGACTATGCGGCGCGGCCCAGGACGCGCTTCGAGATTCCCATCGCGCAGCGGATCGCGGAGATTCGCGCGCGCAAGCGCGAAGAGCGGGCCCGGGCCGAGATCAATGCCGCGCGGCGGTCGGCAGCGGCGCGTCGTCCCCAGCCGTCGCCTGGACCGTCGCGGCCGGCAGGGCAGGGAGCGTCACGGCCCCCGTCGGGGGGACGCGGCCGTTATCGCGGGGGGCGGGGCGGCCGCGGTGGCGGCTCGTCACGCGGATAGAATCGGAGCCATGAAGAACATCGGCTTTCTCGGGCTTGGCGTGATGGGCACCGGCATGACCGGACGATTGCTGAACGCCGGCTACACGCTGACGGTGTGGAACCGGAATGCCGCGCGCGCGGAGCCGCTTCGCGCCCGGGGCGCCACGATTGCCGGCACACCGCGCGAGGCCGCGGCGGGGGCCGACGCCGTGATCGCGATGGTCGCCGACGACAACGCCTCGCGGGCGGTGTGGACCGGTCCGGACGGTGCGCTGGAAGGGCTGGGGCAGGATGCGGTCGCGGTCGAGTGCAGCACGGTGTCGCCCGAGTGGGTGCAGGAACTGGGGCGGCTGGTTGAGGCGCGCGGCGCCGCGTTCATCGACGCGCCCGTGACGGGCAGCAAGCCGCAGGCCACGAACGGCGAGCTGCTGTTCCTTGTGGGCGGCGACGGGGAGGCGCTGGATCGAGTTCGCGACGTCCTGCGGCCCATGAGCCGCGACATCGTTCACATGGGGCCGGTGGCGAGCGGGGCGCGGATGAAGCTGGTGAACAACTTCATGTCCGCAGTGCAGGCCGTCGCGCTTGGAGAGGCGCTGGCGTTCAGCCATGAATGCGGCCTCGATCCGGTCGGGGCGATGCACGTCCTGGCCAACGGCGCCCCCGGGAGCCCGCTGGTCAAGACGGTCGGCGCGCGGATGATGGCGCGCGACTACGCGGTCAACTTCTTCCTGCGCCTGATGCGGAAGGACGTGGGCTACGCCGCAGACGAGGCCAGGCGGCACGGGGTCGAGCTGCACACCGGCAATGCGGCGCTGGCGCGTTTCGATCAGGCGATCGCGTCGGGCTGGGGAGAGTCGGACTTCGCGGCCGTGGCAGAGGCGATCGCCGGCCGTAAGCGCTGAATGTCAGAACAGGAGGCTCGCAAGCTTTGATCAGCCGATCGAGGCCAGTCGCAGTGCCGTGATCTTTGCCTGCTCGTCGGCCGCGGCTTTGAGCTCTGCGGCCGGGCTGTTCGTGAGCCGCGAGTGCAGGATCTCCAGCATCTCGGCCGCGCTTCGTCCGCTGGCGCACACGATGAAAATGAAGCCAAACTTGTCCTGGTAGGCACGGTTGCCGTCGGTGAGCGCGTCGAGCACATCCCCCGAGGCGCCGTTCACGCCGCTCTGCTCGCGGGACGACAGGTGCGCGGTGTCCGGGAAGCGGCGGGCCAGCGACGCGCGGTCGCCAATCCTCGGATGATGGCTGAACGCTTCGAGCCAGTCGGTTTGCGTCAGATCCTCCCAGCTCTCCCGCGCGGCGGCCATGAGCGTTTCGTTGCTCCCGAACGGCCGGCGCCGGAGCATGCGCCGGACCCAGGCGCTCGATCCGCAGCACGTGGACAGCAGACGGCGGGCCTCGTCTGGCGCCGCGAGGTCAATCCGCTGCCACGGTTCCATGCACTCGCAGGCGGCTGACGCCGCCATCCGGGAAGATGTTGAGCCGCACGTGAGAAACCCGGCCGATGTGCCGGAGCTCACGCGAAAAGAAGTGGCGGTGATGCGCGTTCAGCTTCGTCTGCGGCAGCAGTTCCTGCCACGGCGCGGAGGCGAGCTCGGGCAGCGCGGCGCCAGGGGCGAGGCAGGCGTCGATCGAGGCCGAGTCGGGATAGTTGCCCTTGAAGTGATTCGTATCGATCTCGATGCGTGAGACGACGCCCGGCGCGCCGAGCCGGACGATCGCCCAGTCGTGGCCCGGGCCGCGGCGCCGTCGTGTCTCCCAGCCATCGCCCATGTTCCTGGCGCGGCCCGGCATGATCATGTTGTCCTTCGCGCCGAAGTGCATGTCGCTCGCGCCCAGCACGAGGCCGCCGTTGCGGATGGAGGCGAGATCGACCGCCGCCGCGCGCCGCGAGGCGGCCCGCCAGTCGACCGCGACCTCGCCATAGGCGCGCAGGCGGGCGACGCCGCCATCCGGAAAGATGTTCAACCGGAGATGCGTCCACCGCTTCGCCGATCCCGGTCCGGCGATGTCGAAGTAGTTGTGGCTGTTCCCCGCGAGCGGCGACTTCGGGAGCAGCGCGACCCACGGCGCCGCTTCCCTCGCCGCGAGCGCCGGTCCCACTGCGCGGGTGGTCTCGAGCGCGTCGATCGAACAGTGCGACGGAAAGTTGCCCGTGAAGAAGCTCGTATCGACATCCACGCCCCGGACGACGCCGCGCATGCCGAGCGCGATCACGCACCAGTCGTGTCCGGGCGTGCGGCGGCGGCGGGACTCCCACCCGTCCATCCATTTGCCGCGCGCGGTGAACTTGCCGGGGATGAAAACTGCCGGCTCCGCCTTCACGAGGTTCGATCGCGGTGCGAAGAAGTCGTCATTGGCGAGGAGGGCCCTGCCGCCGACTCGCGCGGACGCCAGGTCGGCGAGGGTCGTGAAATCGGGGGTGCTATGATTGCCGGCCATTTCGCCGGGATCGTTCGGTTCGGAGCTCTGCATGATCGCTGATTCTTCCTATGGCAAGTCCCGGGTCAGGCTCGTCCAGGTGCGGCGCGGTCCCGATCGCCACGATCTGCGCGATCTGACGGTTGCCGTCAAGTTCACGGGCGACTACGACGCGTCCTATATCGACGGCGACAACAGCACGGTCCTGCCGACCGACACGATGAAGAACACCGTTTACGCGCTCGCCGCGCAGGAGCCGGTCGGCGAACCCGAGGCGTTCGGCCTTCGCCTGGCCCGCCATTTTCTCAGCCGCAACGCCCGGTTGACCCGCGTGCGCATCGATCTTACCGAGCACGCCTGGGGACGCATCCCGCGCGGCGAGCGCCAGCACGGCCAGGCCTTCCTCCGAGCCGGATCGGGCGCCCGGACCGCCGCCGTCGAGGCGGGACGCGACGGCGTCACCGCGACGGCCGGCGTCTCGGACCTGGTGATCATGAAGACCGCCCATTCCGCCTTCGACGGCTTTCCGAGGGACGAGTACACCACGCTGCCCGAGACCCGGGACCGGCTGCTGGCGACCGCGCTCAGCGCGACCTGGCGTTATCAGACCGTCGATCTCGATTTCGGCCCGGTCTGGCGCGCGGTGCGCTCCACGCTGCTCGACGTCTTCGCGGAGCACCAGAGCGAATCGGTCCAGCACACGCTGTTCGCGATGGGGCAGGGCGTGCTCGACGCGGTTGGCGACGTCGACGAGATTCGCCTGGTCATGCCCAACAAGCACCATCTGCCCGTCGATCTCAGGCCGTTCGGTCTCGAGAACCGGAACGAAGTGTTCGTCGCCACCGAAGAGCCGCACGGCCTCATCGAGGCGACGATCGTCCGGGATCGGTAGGAGGCTGATGAAAACACCGCGTGTCAAGGGAGAAGGCAGAAGGCAAAAGGCTTTTCCCTTGTCGGCGTCACTTTTTCAGCAACTTACTGGCCCGCCGGCGTCCGCATCATGACCGACCTCGTGGTCCGTGGCGAACGAGTGGTGCTGCCCTCCGGGCAGCGAGCCGCGAGCCTGCTCGTACGCGACGGAAGAATCCTGTCGATCGGCGCCTACGATGACCGTCCCGCCGCCGTCCGCGTGCTCGATGCCGGATCGCTCGTCATCATTCCCGGTGTCGTCGACACGCACGTGCACCTGAACGATCCCGGCCGCGCGGACTGGGAGGGCTTCGAGACCGGCACGCGCGCCGCCGCGGCCGGAGGCGTCACGACTGTCGTCGACATGCCGCTCAACAGCATCCCGGCGACGACGAGTGTGGACGGCCTCGAGGCCAAGATCCAGGCGGCGCAGGGGAGATGTGCCGTCGATGTCGGATTCTGGGGCGGAGTGGTGCCTGGCAACGCGGCGGCGCTGGAACCGCTCGCACGACGCGGCGTGCTCGGGTTCAAGTGTTTTCTCGCGCCCTCGGGGGTCGACGAGTTCGAACACGTGGGGGAGGGGGATCTTCACGACGCGCTGCCGGTGCTCGCGCGTCTCGATCTGCCCCTGCTGGTCCACGCGGAACTGCCAGCCGGCCTGATTACGATCGATCCGGCGCGGGATCCCCGCGACTACCGGACCTGGCTGATCTCGAGACCGCCGGCGAGCGAGCACGCCGCGATCGAGCTGCTGATCCGTCTCGCGCAGGAATATCGGGTTCACATCCACATCGTGCATCTGGCCTCGGCCGATGCGATCGAGACCGTGCGCGCCGCGCGGCGCGCCGGCGTACGGATCACGGTCGAGACCTGTCCGCATTACCTGACCTTCGATGCCGGGAGCATCACGGAGGGAGCGACGGCATTCAAGTGCGCGCCGCCGATTCGCGAGGCGCGTCACCGCGAAGGGCTCTGGTCCGGTCTGGCCGCGTCCGACATCGATCTGGTGGCGACCGATCATTCACCCGCGCCGCCCGCCCTCAAGTCGATCGATGTCGGGGATTTCGTGGCCGCGTGGGGTGGCATCGCATCGATCCAGCTCGGGCTCGCGGCGGTGTGGACCGGCGCGGCCGAGCGCGGCCTGACACTCGAACACGTCTCGCGCTGGCTCGCGGCCGCACCAGCGGAGCTGGCCGGTCTCAGCGGCCGCAAGGGCGCGATCGCCCCCGGTCACGACGCGGATCTGGTCCTCTTCGATCCCGACGCGTCCGCGACCGTCGATCCCGCCGCCTTGTTCCACCGGCACCCAATCACGCCCTACGCGGGGATGCGGCTCAGGGGAAGGGTGCACAAGACGCTGCTGCGTGGTGAAGTAGTCTTCGACGAGGGGAAGTTCCCGAGCATCGGCTCCGGACAGCTCGTCCTGGTTCCCCAAAGCTGACTTTCTGCCTTGTCCCTTGTCCCTTGTCCCTTGTCTTTTGTCTTTTGTCTTTTGTGTCCCTCCCTTGTCGGCGACTCGAGATCCCCAGACGATATAATCCCCCCCTCGTGAGCGCCATCACCACACACGTGCTCGATACGTCGCGGGGCGTGCCCGCGGCGGGCATCGGCGTCGTGCTCGAGCGGCAGCACGGGTCGGGCTGGGATCTGGTCGGGCGCGGCGAGACCGATGCCGACGGCCGGCAGCGCGCGCTGATGCCCGAGGCGGGCTCGGCGCCGCCCGGCATCTATCGGCTGCGGTTCGACACCCGTGCCTACTTCCAGGGCCAGTCGCTGCCCACGTTCTTCCCGCAGGTCGTCGTCACGTTCGAGATCCCCGACGGCGAGGCGCACCACCACGTGCCGCTGCTGCTCAGCCCCTTCGGCTACACGACGTATCGTGGCTCGTAAGTTAGTATCCGGGCCGCGTGATTCGCGACATAACTCCCGGGCGGGGCATCCCGTCTGGCAGCGTTGCTCATCGCTCACTTATGCCCAATAAGCTCGCTCTTCGCGCCTTGCCAGCCGCGCGCCGCGCTCCGGGATTTATGCCGCGAATCACGCGGCCCGGACACTAGGTCACCGATCGCATGGCTGATGCGCGTCTGCCCGAGGCGTCGTTGAGCGCCGCCGACCTGGCCGCCGTCCTCGCCGATCTCGACACGACGCACGCGGCCCTTGCGCGCTCGTTCCCCGGCCATCCCGACTCGCGGCAGCCGGTCCACACCGTGTACGGCGGCGCGCATCTGTTCCGCGCCGACACGGCGCCGAAGCTCGGCGCGCTCGCCCGTCAGGCGCTCGAGACCTATGCGCCGGATGCGCGGCGGCTCGCCGCCGCGCTCGGTGTGAGCGATGACACCGCCGCGGCGCGCGAGGTGAACGATCTCGTCTGGACGCGCGTCGCCGCCAAGCTGCGGACCCAGGCCATCGAGGACTTCCGCATCGACTTCGAGGACGGATACGGCCACCGTCCGGGCGCCGAGGAAGACGGCCACAGCGTGACCGCCGCGAACGAGGTCGCCGCCGCCGCCCGCCAGCGCACGCTGCCGCCGTTCATCGGTCTCCGCATCAAGCCGCTCTCCCGGGAACTTCAGGCGCGCAGCCTGCGGACGCTCGATCGCTTCGTCACCACGCTGGCCGGCGCCGCGGGATCGGCCTGTCCAGACCGTGTCATCGTCACGCTGCCGAAGGTCATGGCCGCGGGTCAGGTCTCGGCGGCGGCCCGCGCCTGTTCGATCCTCGAACAGCGTGTGAGCCTCGCTCCCGGCACGCTGGGTCTCGAGCTCATGATCGAGACCCCTCAGGCGATCGTCTCGGCCGACGGCACCTCGCCGCTGCGGGCTCTCGTCGCCGCGGGCGATGGCCGGGTCACCGGCGTGCACTTCGGCGCCTACGACTACACGGCGCTCTGCGGCATCACCTCGGCCTGGCAGGACCTCCGGCACCCGGCCTGCGACTTCGCACGCCACATGATGCAGGTCGCGCTGGCGCAGGCCGGCGTGCAGCTGGCGGACAGCGTGACGACCGTGATGCCGGTCCCGGTCCATCGCGCCCAACCGGACAGGGCCCTCACAGACGACGAGCGGCGTGAGAACGCCGCCAGCGTTCACCGCGCCTGGAGAGCGCATTTCGACAACATCAGGCATTCGCTGATCAACGGCTTCTACCAGAGCTGGGATCTGCATCCCGCCCAGTTGCCGGTGCGATACGCTGCGGTCTACGGGTTCTTCCTCGGCGCCCTGCCGGCATCGACCGCGCGGCTCCGGCACTTCATCGAGCAGGCCAGCCACGCGACCCTGGTCGGGGACGTCTTCGACGACGCGGCGACGGGGCAGGGACTGTTGAACTTCTTCGCTCGCGGCCTGGCCTGCGGCGCGCTGTCAATGGAGGAAGCGCGTCAGACCGGCTTGACCGTCGAGGAACTGCAAAGCCGTTCGTTCCTCACCATCGTCGAGCACCGCCGCCATCGCTGATGCCGACCAGACCTCCGCTCTACCGCAGTCTCTACGCGCAGGTGCTCGCCGGCATTGCCGCCGGCATCCTGCTCGGCCTGCTGTCGCCCGAGACCGGCGCCGCGATGCGGCCGCTCGGCGACGGCTTCATCAAGTTGATCCGCATGCTGATTGGCCCCATCGTCTTCACGACGATCGTGGTCGGGCTCGCGCAGGTCGGCGAGATGAAGGAGGTCGGGCGCATCGGCCTGCGTGCGTTCGTCTATTTCGAAGTGGTGTCGACGTTCGCGCTCGTCATCGGGCTGGTGGTCGTGAACGTCCTCAAGCCCGGCGTCGGCCTCAACGTCACGCCCAGCGCCGCCGACGTCCAGGCGGCCGCGGGCTACGGCGCGGCCGCCGCCCAGCATACGAGCACCGTCGCATTCATCCTGAACCTGATCCCGACGACGATCGTCGACGCGTTCGCGCGCGGCGACATCCTGCAGGTGCTGGTGGTGTCGATCCTGGCCGGCGTCGCGCTGCTGCTGCTGGGGGAGCGCGCCCATACCCTCGTCGCGGTCATCGAGCAGCTCGGCCAGCTGGTGTTCGGGATGGTCGGGCTGATCATGCGGCTGGCGCCGATCGGGGCGTTCGGCGCGATGGCGTTTACGGTCGGCCGCTACGGTGTCGGATCGCTGGTGTCGCTCGGCGCGCTCATGGCGGGTGTCTATCTGACCTGCGCGGTGTTCATCGCCGTCGTGCTCGGCGGCATCCTCCGGCTGTGCGGTCTGGGGCTGGTGCGGTTCCTCCGCTACATCGCCGAGGAGATCCTCCTCGTCCTCGGAACCTCGTCTTCGGAATCCGCGTTGCCCCGCCTGATGGTGAAGATGGAACGGCTCGGCTGCAGCAAACCGGTCGTCGGCCTGGTCGTGCCCGCGGGATACTCGTTCAATCTCGATGGCACGGCCATCTACATGACGATGGCGGCCGTGTTCGTCGCGCAGGCGAGCGGCGTGCACCTCTCCCTGCGCGAGCAGCTGTCGATGCTGGCGATTCTGATGCTGACGTCGAAGGGGGCGGCCGGTGTCACGGGCAGCGGGTTCGTCACCCTCGCCGCTACGCTCGCCGCCATCCCGACCATCCCGACCGCCGCGCTCGCGCTCCTGGTGGGAGTCGATCGGTTCATGTCGGAGGTGCGGGCGATCACCAACCTGATCGGCAACGCCGTCGCCACCGTCGCGATCGCGCGCTGGGACAACGCCCTCGATCTGCCGAGAGCCAGAGCGATGCTCGCTGGCCAGCCCGTGACGGAAGACCCCGGCCTGCAGAAAGAGGCCGAGGTCTGACGTCTATTTAGGTTTCTCGGTGCCCTGCGCCACCTCGCGCCGCTTGACCATGCCCGAGTCGATGGTCTTGCCGCCCATCTCGATGGTCTGGAAGTAGAGCTCATCGCCGGCGACCTCCACGATCATGAACGCGTAGCCGGTGTCGAACCCCTTCGCGGTCATGCCGGAGGTGCCGATGTTGCCCTTCCGCAGCTTCGCGGAGCTGCCGTTGACGAAGTAGGTGATGCCCTTCTGCGGCTTGATCCGCTCGTAGAAGTGCTCGTGGCCGGCGAACACGACGTCCACGCCGTACTTGACGAACAGCGGCTCGAGCTGCTCACGGAGCGCCGTGTCGGATCCGTGCTTCTCGCCCGACGAATAGAGCGGGTGATGGAAGAAGGGGATCTTCCAGTCCGACCCGCTGGCCTTCAGCTCCTTCTCGAGCCACAGCAGCTGTTCCTGGTTCATGTAGTTGCTGTCGAGCGCGAAGAACCTGACACCGCCACGCAGGCCGATGCCCGGTTTGGGGGCTTTGAACGTGTAGTACTTCTCGCCGTTCATGTTGAAGCCCTTGTAGTAGCGCTGAGTCGGGTCGTCGTGATTGCCCAGCGCAGCGTAGAACTTGACGCCGCCGTCGAGCAGCGGCTTGTAGGGGTCCTCGAACTTGCGCCGGAAGTCGCCGGCGCTCTCGCTGCCGTAGAGGTTGTCGCCGACCATGATCGCGAACTCGAACGGGTAGATCTTGTAGACCTCCGCGATCCGTTTCGCGACCTCGAGCTGTTCCCGGCCGCCGGTGCCGCTGTCGCCGATGACGAGGAACCGGACCGAGCCGTCTTTCTTCGGCAGCAGCAGCCGCTCCTCGAGCGAGGCGGGAACGGCGAAGGCCAGCAGCAGGACAACGGTTGCAATGACGCGCCGCACGGGCGTACCTCCTTGGGATTACCGGATGGCGTTCAGGATGAAATCGACGATCAGGTTCGCGTGAGTGTCGAGCAGGATCATGTGGTGCATGACGAAGCGGTACTCGAGGTCCTCGGGCAGCTTCGGCAGCGCCGCCAGGATGTTCGGGGGCACCGTCATCAGCGGCGCGCTGTCCGGATAGTCGGCGTTCACCTTCAGCTGGACGTCTTTCAGCTCGCGCTTCTCTTCGGTGATCGCGGCCTTGGTCTCGGCGCCTTCCGGCCCCTTGACCTCGGGATACATCAGGCGACGGAACAGCTGCCGGATCTCCGGGGTGAAGATGTCGCCCTGCTTCGCCGTCTTGCGCGCCTCGCGAATCTTCATCGCCAGCACGTCCTGCGACGCTTTGATCTTCGCGGGGTCTTTCGTCTCCTTGAGCGGCGGCGCTTCCTTCTTCAGCTTGTCATGCAGCGCCATGTAGTCGTCGATCCGGGTCTTGAAGTCGACGAGCAGCTGTGCGTCGGGATTGACACCCTTGTCGGGCGCACTCTGCGGCTTGTCCGCCTTCTGTGCCGCCGCTGCGGGCTCAGGCGCCCGACTGGCCTGCGCGCCATCCCGAGAGCAGCCGAATAGCAGCACCGAAGAGCTCAGCAGCACGACGAGATGGCTCAGCCTTGCCTGCATAAAGCAGCCTCCGCAGCTTCGTCTTACATGCTGGATGCCAACGCTACAGTCGGGTTGGAGATTTGCTTACGTGTGGAGCAACAAGCCGGTTCGACGTACCAGCCGATCGATAGACACCCGGATATCCGTGTCGAGGGGAGCCAGCTCGCGAAAGTGCTCGGTCTCGAGCACGGCCAGCGGAACGCCGTCTCGGTACACCAGCGTGGTCCGGGCCGCCGCGCGGACGCGCTCGCCGGGTGTGACGATGCCGACCAGGTTGAGAGGGTCGGCGCTGCTGATCGCGTGCAGGCGCCCGTCGGGAGATGTACGGCGCACTTCGCGCAGCCGATCGACGGCATCGGGCAACGCGAACTGCTCGCCAGACATTCCCGAGACGAACCGGCCGCCGCGGATCTCGCCGCGGGCTTCCAGCCGGCGGTAGACCTGCGTCAG
>Ga0075433_10004445_pt1 | contig 10922 bp, 14 predicted proteins | sample RhiMethybrSRZTD2_FD_75299 | JGI IMG/M metagenome (GOLD analysis project Ga0075433, IMG submission 75299) | Populus rhizosphere microbial communities from Tennessee, USA - Rhizosphere MetaG P. TD hybrid SRZTD2 | ecosystem: Host-associated > Plants > Roots > Rhizosphere > Soil | place: USA... | reverse complement strand
GCCGTGATTGGCACTTACGGTGTCGAGCGCCATCTGCTGCGGTTCGTCGGCCAGGCCGCGCACTCGGGGTCGACGCCAATCGCGATGCGCCGTGACGCGTTTCTCGCGGCCGCCGAGACGGCGCTCGCCTGTCGCGAGATCGCCCGGCGCCATTCGACGCCCGCCGCCGGGATGGTGTGCACAGTGGGGACGGTCTCGGTCGAGCCGGGAATCGTGACGGCGGTGCCGGGCGTGTGCGAAATCGCGCTCGATCAGCGGGCTCTCGAGCCCGAGACGTTACGCCGGGCTCTCGCCGAAGCGCACGAGGCGGCATCGCGCGCTGCGATGGCCAACGACGTGACCGTGGAGTGGCGGCGCCTGTGGCGGATCGAGCCCTGCAGGTTTGATCCGCGCCTGATCGACCTGTGCGCTGCCGCGGTGCAAGAGCTGACCGGGCATGCGCCACGATTGCCGTCGGGACCACTTCATGACGCGGTCGAGATGAGCCGCGTCATGCCGGCCGTGATGATGTTCGCCCGCTCCACCAACGGCTTGTCGCACTGCAAGGAAGAAGACACGCCTGACGCCGATCTCGAGGTGACGATCGACGCGTTCCTGCGACTGGTCGACAAGACCGTTGCGGCGGTCGCGATGGACGAGTGGTCCGGCATCAGGCCGTCGTTGTGACACAATCAGCCAACTTGCCGAGTGTCTCGAGCGACCGTCGCGGCGTCGTGGGTCTGCTCGTCCTCCTGTTTGCCATCACCTATATCGATCGGGTCTGCATCTCGGTGGCGGGACCGCGCATGCAGGACGACCTTGGGATCGACCCGATCGGGTGGGGATGGGTGACTGGGGTGTTCACGCTTGCCTACGGTCTCTTCGAAATTCCGACCGGCATGATGGGCGATCGCCGCGGTCCCCGGCGCGTGCTCACGCGCATCGTGGTGTGGTGGTCGGCGTTCACCGCCCTGACCGGCGCGATGACCGGTTTCTATCCGTTGCTTGTCACGCGGTTCCTGTTCGGGGCTGGCGAAGCCGGCGCGTTTCCGAATGCGTCCGTGGTGGTGTCGCGATGGTTCCCGGCGCGGCAACGCGCCACGATGTCCGGCGTGATCCTGATGGCTAGCCAGGTGGGCGGCGCCGTCGCGCCGCTGCTGGTGCTGCCGATCCAGATGCGCTACGGCTGGCGGATGTCCTTCTACGCATTCGGCGTAACCGGGCTGATCTGGGCGGCGGTCTGGTATGCGTGGTTCCGCGATTCGCCCGAGGAGAAGCGTGGCCGCATCTCGCCGCCATTCACCGCCGCCACCGGGGCTTCGCCGGCAAGCCATGCGTTCCCGTGGCGACAGGCCTGTCGCTCCAGCACCGTGTGGTCGATGCTGGGGCTCGCGTTCTGCTACGTCTACGTCTACAACTTCTTCCAGGGCTGGTTTCATACGTTCCTCGTTCGTGGCCGCGGATTCAGCGAGGCGAGTCTGCTCCTCTCGGCGCTTCCGTTCGTGGTCGGCGCATGTGCCAACCTCGCCGGCGGTGTCGCGAGCGACGCGCTGGTGCGGCGGCTCGGTGTGAAGAGCGGCCGGCGAGTCATTGGCGCCTCTGCGCTGACGGCGGCCGCGGTGTTCACTGTGGCGGCCATGTTCACGCGCCATCAGGTACTGACGGTGGTCTTCCTGGCCCTGACCTATGGAGCAATCACCCTCCAACAGTCCGGGGTATTCGGCGTCTGTCTCGACGTCGGCGGGCGGAGCGCCGGGGCGATGGTCGGTCTGATGAACACGCTCGCCCAGGTCGGGGGACTTGCGGGCTCGGTCCTCTACGGATACATCGTGGATCGTACTGGCAGTTACGACGCGCCGTTCATCCCGATGGCGGCACTGCTGCTCGTAGGCGCCGCCCTCTGGGTGAACGTCGATGCGTCCAGGGAAGTCGGTGGTGATTCGCCCGCGGGACTTATGCACGTTGGGCAGAGGAAGATCGCCGCGACGGGATAGGCGCTGGGATCGCGATCAGCTGCGCTCCGCCATGGACATGTCGATCGGCCAGTGCGACATCGCGCGCTAGATTGCGCCGGTCGTCGAGTCCACCGACGGAGCGGTGCTTGCCTGACTGGCCTGGTGGCGCCGGATTGCTTCGCGCGCATTGAACAGCATGCGCTCTCGACCGAGTCGCTCATGCAGTGCGGAGTTCCTTACGACCTCGAGGACGGCCGGGTTCAAGCCCGCGATCCACACCAGGGTCCCGTTTTGGGTCGCACGTTCGTCATACTCGATGAGCGTTTGCAGGGCCGAGTACTCGAGATCCGGTGTCCTGCTCATGTCCAGCGTCAGCACACGCGGCTGGTATTTTTCGACGAGCGCGCTGATCTGATCGACGACGTTCTGCACGTTCACGAAGAACAGGCGCCCTTCCGGTCGCACGATCAACATCCCTTCGAAGAGTTCATCGTCGGGGTGTTCGGCCGACAGCGGCCGCAACACGTCTGCCCCGCGCTTGCGCCCGATGACGGACACTCGCGGCTGTGCGGTCTGGCTGGCCAATCCGATCATCGACGCAATGATCGCGACGACGATCCCTCTGAGTGTGCCGAAGATCAGCACTCCGACACAGGCGATCACCGCCCAGCGAAACTCCATCGATCGTACGGCGCGAATGCCGAGGAATTCCGCCGGCTGAATCAGCCCGACCGAATAGACGATGACCACTGCCGCCAGCGTGGCGTTCGGCAGAAGGCCGAGCAGCGGTGCGAGGAGCAGCATCGTGGCAAGTGCAGCCGCCGCAGTGACGAGCGAAGCACGTTGAGACTGTCCGCCTGCAGAGCGGACGACTGCGGTCTGGGACGTACCGCCGCCCGCCGGCATCGACCCGAGCACCGCGCCACCCACATTGGCGACGCCGGTTGCAATCAGCTCGCGGTTCGGTTTGATCGGCGGTTCAGCCGGACGCGCAAAGGCGCGGCCTGCCGCAATCGTCTCGGTGAAGCTCATGAGCGCGATTCCGAGCGCGCCCGGCACCAATTGCTCGAGCAGCGAGACGTCCGGCATCGTGAGTGCCGGCAACCCCTGCGGAATCATCCCGACAATCGAGACTCCACGTGCTTCTAGGCCGAAGAACCATGACGCGGCGATCGCGCCTCCGACAGCGACCAGCGGTGCCGGCGAATGTGGCCACAGCCGCTCCATGCCGATCAAGACCGCGAAGGTTGCCGCGGCCACGGCCAGCACAATCAGCGATGTCTCGGGAATGTGATGCGCGACCTGGAAAAGGTCTCGGAAGAACCCTGCCTTGGTGATGTGAATGCCAAGGACCTTTGGCACCTGGTCAAGGACGATTACCAGGCCGATGCCCGCCTTGAACCCGGTCAATACCGGCGTCGAGATGAAGTTGGCGACGAAGCCCAGGCGGAGAGCTCCCGCCACCATCAGCATCACGCCGACGAGCGCGGTGAGCGCCGCAGTGGCGGTGAGGAGCTTCGCCGGATCGCCGTCGGGAACCACGAGAGCGAGTTGCGTCCCTGTCAGGATCGCGAGCGTGGTTGTGGAGCTGACGCTGAGCACGCGCGACGAACCGGCCAGCGCATAGATCGCCATCGGGACAAGGGCGGTGTAGAGCCCTACCGCGACGGGCAGACCGGCCACGGTCGCGTAAGCCATGGCCTTGGGGAGGACGACAGCCGCTGCCACCAGGCCGGCGATCACGTCCGCCGTGGAGCCCGATTTGCCCGCGCTCGTCGCGAGAGGAGATCGATTCATCGTCTCTCTCCGTCGTTGGCCGAGTTCACTTGAACGCCAAGAGTGGTAGCGAAGTAGATCGCTAGAACGCGAGCTTAGTCGAAAACGCTCATGCGAAGGGGTACTATCCGCGCACCATCGCCGTCGCAGAGAGCTCCGCCGGTGTCCGCATCAACCGATCGCGAGTTGAACGGCGTCATCCAGCAGCTACGCAACCGCAGTGTCTTGCGAAGCGCTGCAAGGCGTGGATCACCGACGAAAGGATGATGCAGCTCGGCTGCGGCCAGCCAGCCTCGGTCATTGTTTCCAGATGGCAAAGTTCAGGCGCAGCTTTTTGCGCCCGAGCAGTTCCCGCCAATCGACGAACAGCACGCCGGAAATCAGCAGCAGAGCGGCGGCTGCCGTCAGCGCCGTTTGCCAGGACACCTTGCCGTGCAGCAGATTGGTTGCTTCGTCTGCTGTCGCTTTGGCGGTGAAGAGAACCCATGCGTCGCCGAGGAATTTGCCGATGCCGAACCCCGGCAGAATATTCCGTGGATTCACGTGCGCCATGCCGGCCGCGGTGAAAAGAGCCGTTGTCGAGAGTGGTGAAATCGCATAGAGCATGACAAACGTGTTCGCTTGCCAGAATCGCCCGCCGAGTTTTTTTCCCAGGAACGAGAGGTTGTCGTTTTCCCAGCGGCGGAAGATTTTGGCCGAGACGCGCGGCATGTAGAGCGTGAGGATGTAACGGCCGATCACCGAGCCGATTGCGCCCGCCGCGATGATGGCCCATGGATTCGGTTCCCACTTGACGATGATGAAAGCGAGAATGGTCCACGCGGGCGGCGCGAACACCGGAACTGTGTCGACGACAAGAGCGGCGGCGAATGCCGCAAAATACACCACTGCCGTTGATTGTATTTGGTTGATTGATGCGCGCGCCGTGCGTCTCGCCGTCAGATCCGTTGCACCCCAAACATACGCCCACGAAGCAGGGCAAGAATCGAGAGTGAAGCTCGGCGCTTCAAACGTGCCGCCTTTTTTGCAGCCTCTACAACTCACGGGAGACAGCCAGGCCCGCCGGTGCTCCCGGATCGAATACGTGTAATGGCGCGATAGTTGCTCTGTCCGTAGACGTCAGTCCAAAGGCTGACTGCGAACGGCGGCTCGGAGCGCCCCTTCACGCCCATGGCGATGGACGAGTGGTTCGAGTGAACCGAGACGAGCGGAAGCAACATTGAAGAGGAGCGATCCATGACAGGCAAGTTCACCCCAGCGGATGGTATTCAGGCCGACCCTTTTGCCCAAGAAGCGGCTGACAAAGTGAGAGAGGTAAGGGACGCGACATTCGATGCTGCCCGTGCGGCAACGAAGAAGGTCGACGAGGCGCGGCCGGCGGTCGCTGAACGACTCGACACGGCCGCATCCATCATCGAAGAACGAGCAGAGGGACTTCCTGGGCAGAAAGTCAAAGAGTTTGCACAGGCGGCCGCAGATAGTTTGAGCGGGACTGCGGACTACATGCGCTCGCACGACGCGAGACGCATGATCGCCGACGTCCAGATTCTCGTCCGGAACAATCCCGGGCCGGCGCTCTTGATCGCGGCGGTCTTCGGATTCATGCTCGGCCGGACCGTCGTTCGCAATTGATCACGTGGAAGGAGTCCTGCGGTGGCTGGTGATCGATCGATTGCAGACGTCTTGCAAGACATGTTACGTAATGCGCAGGAACTCTTCCGCTCCGAGATCCGGCTGGCGAAGACGGAGATTCAAGAGGAGGCCACGCGAGCGGCGTCGTCAGCGCTATGGCTGGCGGCTGGCAGCGTCATTGTCCTGAGCAGTTGGAGCTTCCTGCTGTGGACAGCTGCCTACGCGCTCTCGGCCGTCATGGCCATGTGGGCCGCGACATTGGTGATCGCCTTCATCACAGCAACCCTCGGCGCCATTTCGATCGGTGTCGGTGTGCGGAGGATGAAGCGAGTCGCGCCCGTTCCGGACCGAACGATTGATTCGCTCAAGGAGAATCTCGAATGGATCAAGCAGCCGACAAAATAGAGGCTCATATCGACCGAACACGAGAGCGCCTCGGTTCGAACCTGCGCGAGCTCGAAGAGAAGGTCGAGGCCGCCACGGATTGGCGCGCGCATTACCAAGCGAGACCTCAATACTTCCTGGGCGGAGCTTTTGCTGCGGGGGTCTTACTCGCCGCGACGGTCCGTCCGCGGTCTGTGCGACGGTCTTCTGAACCGTCTGATGGTAGTCAGTTCGAATTCGAGAGCGGCAACGTTCCCGGGCAACTGCTGGAAGTGTGGGACAACGTCAGGAGTGCGCTGATCGCGGTCGCCGCAACGCAGATCGCGAAATACATTGGCGATCGGATCCCGGGATTCGACGAACATTATCGACGGATAGCAGGAGACTCGGGCAGCCAGCGGGCTTAAGAACACGCACACACGTATTGCCGGCGAATTGGTCATGGCGACTCAGCGACGATTTCGGCAAGGCAATGGCACGCTGACAATCGGCCCACACGAAGTAGTCCTGCTCGACTATGTGTGTGCCGCTTGTGGTCGCGCTTATGAGGTATCGCTTCAGGGCAGTGACCAGCCGATGCTCATCGACTGCAACGAGGAGCGGCTGTGCGATGGTTGCCAGAAGAAAAGCCTGGTGATGATGCTCCTCGAGCGTGGGACCGATGTGCCCGAAGAGAGCTTACTCACAATGACGTTAGACGAGCTGCTTGATCTCGCCTCAAATGAAGCGACGTGAATGAAGCGCCTATGCGCGAAAAGAGTCGCCCCCACAGATAGCTTGGCGGCCGACTGCGGCAGGAGGGCGGCGCACCAACCGAGCGTCGTCACAAGCCAGCCGAATCCGATCAACGCCTCTCTCTGGACGACGCTATGTGGCTCGCGACTGTAGGCCGGCTTCGCCGAAGGCGTCGATACGACGACATACGCGCCGCACCGCCGCGTTCGACTCGCCGGCCATCCCGATTCACAGGATCCCGCGTGCACTTGCCGGGCTCAATAGGGTCCGGCGACAGGTGGGGTGCCGGCTGATGCCGTGACCATCACGCTCCCTACCATGTCCGGATGAATCGAGCAGTGATAAGGGCCGGGCGCACCGAGCGTCATGGGCTGGCTGAACGCGCCCGGTGCGAGGTTTCCCGTATCCAGCTTGCCGTCGTTGAGCACCACGCGGTGCGTCGTCGTGTCGATGTTGTGCCATACCACTGTCTGTCCCGTTGGTACGGTTGCGGGATTCGGCGAAAACGATTGGTTGCCGTTCTCGCGAACGACATTGATGGTGACTGCACCGGCGGGAGGCGGTGTGTCGCTGGGACCAGACGGCGATGAAGTACTGTAACCGCCGCCGCATGCAGCCACAACGAACGTCGACGCGGCCAGACCCGCCGCAAAGAAGAACCTGCGCATGATGTTGATCCTTTCGATAATCAGCTGCCAGCCGTTGGCGTGGGCGCCACGCTCACGACTGCCGCTTTCATGTGCCTGTGCCCGCTTCCGCAGAATTCGGAGCAGGCGATTTCGTAGCGCCCCGCGCGCGGGGCTGTGAATTCGACGACGACGTCCCCGCTTCGGGGAATTTGAACGTCGATGCTCAAGTCGCGTATCGAAAACCCGTGTACGCGGTCGACGGAGTGAATCACAAGCCGGACTGGCTCTCCTGCCGTCACCTGAATGACGGCCGGCTCGAACGCGAATTTGTTCGCCACCACCTGCACTTCAGGCACGGGATTCGCGCCTGAAGACGCTGCTCTCAATACCAAGGAGACCGCCACGAGCGCGATGACGATGCCAAAGAAAGTGATTCGTCGCATGCGTCATCCGACCACGATGCGGCCGGTCATCTTCGGGTGGATCGAGCAGAAGTACTTGTACGCTCCAGGCGTGTCGAACCGATGGGAGAACTGTTCGTCGGTGTCGAGCACGGGTGATTTGAACTTCTGCTCCGTACTGACTACGTTGTGGGGCATGTCGTCGTGATTCGTCCACATGACGGTCGTGCCGACCGGCACGGATGCGGTGCCTGGCGTGAAGCTGAAGTTGTCCATCACCACTTCGTGGGCGTCGGCTGTCTGCATCTCCGTTTCGAGCGGCACGTCGGTGATCGCAATCGGATGATTGACGCCATGGAATGACATCCGGGACAGGCCGAGCACTTTCCGGAGCCGGTCGTCGGCGACTTTCATCGGCCCAGGCGATGGAGCCGTGCCTGGCGCGGGTTGCGGAAAGGCGGTTGACATCGCGGTGTGGAACGTCACGTGGCCTTCAACCTTCTGCATGACCTGATGGATGTGCCCGTTGAGCACCGATACCGACCCGAACCGCTTCAGATACGACAGGGCGCGTTCGCTGTCTTCCGTGCCCCATCCCCACTCGGGGTACACCGACCACAGGGGGATGTGCGCGAACACGACGATCGGCGTGCTGCTCTTGAGGGGCTTGACGTCCTTCTCGAGCCACTCGAGCTGTTCGCCGCCGAGCGTGCCGAGGCCGCCAGCCTTGAGGTTGACGACGTTCACGAGGCCGATGAAATGGACGCCGCCTTGATCGAAGCTGTACCACCCGGCGCCCCGCGTCCCCTTGCCGAACCGTGCCAGATAGCTCTTGCCATCGTCCTCGAGCACGTCGTGCTCGCCCGGAACGTAGAACACCGGAACGGACAGCTCCGACAGCACCTGCTGCAGCGTGTCGAACTCCGCTGGTTTCGACAGATGCGTCAAGTCGCCGGTATGAAGGACGAACGCCGGCGGTTCAGGCGCAGCCTTGATCTTGGCGATCGCGGCGCGCAGGGTCCCGGTGACGTCCGCGTTTGCAGGCTTGTCGAATCCGATGTGACTGTCGCTGATCTGCACGAAGCGGAGCGCGTCGTGCGACATCATCGGCGTCCGAACGGCCTGCTCCAGCGGAGATCCTTTCAACACGCCGCTTGACAGCGTCCAGACCGCACCAGTCCCAACCCATGCCATGCATTTCAGAAAGTTCCGTCGATCGAGGTCTTTCTCATCTTCTGTCCGTGACACACGTACCTCCCTTACGGGTGCAGAAAGTCCGCACCCCACACCAGCCGTCCTCCGACATGCCCAGTAACGGCCACCAGCGTTCCCGCGGTGAACAGAGCAATCCGGTAAATCCGTGCACCCAGCGTCGATCGACGGCGAATGCCTCCGGTCGCGAGTGCTGCCGCAAGCGCCGCCCCAGCCGCTACGATTCCCAGCCATCGATGCCATTCGTTGAGCGGCGACACCTCCATTTCGGGCGCCAGGGCCAAACGCCAGCCCGCGATGGTCGCCAACGACGCGAAGACCGCACCGGCACGAACGTTTCCGACGGCTACCGTCCGCCAGTTCTCGTCCGCGGTGACGATCGCCGCGCCCCTCGGCCAATGCGGCCGCGATGACGAGCGCAATCGGAAAGTGAATCAGCAGCGGGTGGAGGCGACCGACCAATGCCATCTGCAGGTAGAGACCGCGCCGGCACGGGGGCTATTCCCGGGAATAAAGCGGATCGGTTGCGTGTCTATGAGATGAATCGATGCCTCCGCGACTGTTCGAGGAAACCGTTCTGCCGCACCTCGACGCGGCATTCAACTACGCTCGCTGGCTCACCAGGAACGACACGGACGCCGAGGACGTGGTCCAGGATGCATGTGTGCGGGCGATCCGCTACTTTTCGTCGCTGCGAGATGACGACGCGCGCGCCTGGCTGTTCACGATCGTGCGGAATGCGTGGTACAGCCGGGTCTCGCGCAAGGCGAACGTGGCAGAGGGGACACGGTTGAACGACGGACAGGACGAACGGCCCGATAATGCTCTCGATCCAGAGGAGCGGCTGCTCCAGCAGCACACGATCGCGCTCGTCCGCGCGGCCCTCGAACAGCTGCCCGTCGACTTCCGCGAAGTGATCGTCCTGCGCGAGATCGAGGGCCTCTCCTACAAGGAGATCGCGGAGGTCGCCGGCGTGCCGGTCGGCACGGTCATGTCGCGACTCGCCCGAGCACGAGAGCGGCTGCAGACGATACTGAAGCTAAACGCACCCAGGGAGACTCTCCGATGAGTTGCGAACTTGTAGAACGCGACCTAGATGCGTATCTCGATCGCGAGCTCGATGCGGCGGCTTCGACAGCGGTGCGCGAGCACGTGAGGACGTGCGCAGCGTGCCGTCGACAGTTCGCTCAGCGCGAGACGTTGTCAAGGCTCGTGCGGGCCGCGCCGTATTACTCGGCACCAGATCGCCTGCGGGCTCGAGTGCTAGTACAGTCCTCCCAGTTCCACTCGGTCCGTCGGGTCCTCACATGGGCAGCCGCAGCGGTGCTCGTCCTCTCGGTCGGCGCGGGGATGACGCTGTGGCGGCCGGCGTCAAGGCGCGGGGACGTCATCGCTGCTGAAGTGGTCAACAGCCATGTGCGCTCCCTGATGGCGAATCACCTGTTCGATGTCCAGTCGACAGATCTGCACACCGTGAAACCGTGGTTCCTTGGTAAGCTCGATTTCTCCCCGCCCGTCGTTGATCTCGCTACGAGTGGATTCCCGCTCGTCGGCGGCCGCCTCGACTACGTAGGTGGGCGGCCAGTTGCCGCGCTGGTCTATCAGCGGCAGAAACATACCATCAACGTGTTTGTCTCCCCGGCGGGCGGTGATCCGTCCACCGACAATGTCGTCTCGACCGTTCGTGGATTCAACCTCCTTCATTGGATCCACAACGGAATGTCGTTCTGGGCCGTGTCTGACTTGAACAGTGCCGAGTTGGGCGAGTTTGCCACCGCCCTGCAAGCATCGTAGCTGGGTATCATCGGTTCGATGCCGATGAGCCACGTTTCCTCGAGGCCTTGACCGACCTCATCCTCGACGTGTTCAGGCTGAACGGCCTCCTCTTGATGGCAGGCGACCGCATGGTGGCGCGGCTCGGGTTGACGAGCTCCCGCTGGCAGGTCCTCGGAGCCGTCGCCGACGCCGAACGCGCCCAGCCCGTTGCGTGGCTCGCCCGCGACCTCGGCGACAATCGCCAGAATGTGCAGCGGATCGTGAACGACTTGCAGAAGATGGGGCTCGTGACACTCGAGGTGAACCCGCATCACCGGCGAGCATCACTCGTCGTGCTGACCGATAAGGGGCGCCGGACGTACGACGAGGCCAGCCGTGTGCAAGCGCCGTGGGCCAACGCCCTTTCCGAGGACCTGGCGATCAAGGACATCGACACGACTCGC
>Ga0075433_10004443_pt1 | contig 10923 bp, 9 predicted proteins | sample RhiMethybrSRZTD2_FD_75299 | JGI IMG/M metagenome (GOLD analysis project Ga0075433, IMG submission 75299) | Populus rhizosphere microbial communities from Tennessee, USA - Rhizosphere MetaG P. TD hybrid SRZTD2 | ecosystem: Host-associated > Plants > Roots > Rhizosphere > Soil | place: USA... | reverse complement strand
GCGCGAGCATGACGATCGAGTCCTTGCCGCCGGAGAACAGCAGCACCGGCCGCTCGAACTCGGCCGCCACCTCACGCATGATGTGGATGGACTCGGCCTCGAGGACATCGAGCTGGGACAGTGAGTAGTCGGAACGCATCAGGGCCATCGGGCGGACTCCGGGTTGTGGGGCAGGACGGGTGGCGCTGGCGGGCGTGAGCCCTACTCGGTTCCGGTAGGCCGCACGGCACCGACCGCGGTCAGCAACCGGTGAGCGAGCCTCCCCGGGCAGATCAGGATATCCGGCTGCCAGGGTGATGCCTGGTTGTACACGAGCTTTGAGCCGTCGAGACGGGAGGCGTGCAGCCCGGCGGCCAGCGCCACCGCCACCGGGGCGGCCGAGTCCCATTCGTACTGACCGCCATCGTGCAGGTACGCGTCGGCCTCCCCGAGGACCACCGCCGCCGCCTTCGCCCCGGCCGAGCCGAGCGGCACCAGGGTCGCGCCGATGTCCTCCGCGACCCGCGCCGCGAAGGCCGGGGGGCGGCTGCGGCTGACGACGATCCGCAGCGGCTGCCGGGCCGCGGGCGGCGCCCCGGCCGGCCGCGGCGCTGGCTCGGCGGTGGACAGGACCCGATCCTGGGCGGGCAGCGCCACCGCCCCCGCGGTCAGCTCGCCGCGGTCCCAGAGCGCGACGTGGACCGCCCAGTCCGTCCGGCCGGGCTCACCGAACTCCCTGGTGCCATCGAGCGGGTCCACGATCCACACCCGGTCCGCCGTCAGCCGCGCCGGGTCGTCCTTTCCCTCCTCCGAGAGCACGGCGTCCCCGGGGCGGAGACGGGCCAGCTCGGAGGCGAGGAACTCGTGCGACGACCGGTCACCCGCCTTGCGCAGCCTATCGGGATCGTCACCATCTGCCCGCAGTGCGCGCAGCAGGCTGCCGGCCTGCAAGGCAAGATCGCGGGCAAGGCGGCCGTCGTCGGCTGGCATCGGGCTGGCTCCTCTTCGGCAAGGTCCGGCCCTCACAAGTTAGTAGGCGCCGAAGCCGCGGGCGACCGTTTGGTAGACGCCGGAGCTGCAGGCGACCGCTTAGTAGGCGCCGGAGCCGCGGGCGACCGCCGAGACCGTCCTCCAGAGGATCTGCAGGTCCAGGGCAAGCGACCAGTTCTCCACGTAGCGCAGGTCCAGCCGCTCCGCCTCGTCCCAGGACAGGTCTGACCGCCCGCTGACCTGCCACAAGCCGGTAATGCCCGGCTTGACCACAAGCCGGCGCCGCATGTGGTACCGGTACTCCGCCACCTCAACGGCCAGCGCCGGGCGGGGCCCGACCATGGACATGTTGCCGAGTACCACGTTGAACAGCTGCGGAAGCTCATCCAGCGACCACCGGCGCAGCCAGTTGCCTGCCCGCGTGACCCGTGGGTCCCGGTGCATCTTGAACAGCGCCCCGTTCCCGTCGTTGCGCGCCAGCAGCTCCGCCTTGCGCGCTTCGGCGTCCATCACCATGGTCCGGAACTTCCACACCATGAACGGCTGGCCGTCCTTGCCGACTCTGGTCTGCCGGAAGAAGACGGGCCCGGGATCGGTCAGCTTGATGGCGAGGGCGATCACGGTAAACAGCGGCGCCAGCAGCATCAGGAGCAGGCCGGCCGAGACCTTGTCGAAGATCCCCTTGATCACCTGCTTGCTGCCGGCGAGCTCGGCGTGGTCGACATGCAGCAGGGGAAGGCCCGCGACCGGCCGGATGGTGGTCCGGGGCCCGGCGACGTCGAGCAGCGCCGACGCCACGCACATCTCGGTGCCGGTCTTCTCCAGGTCCCAGGCGAGCTCGCGCAGGCGGGTGCCGTTCATCTCGGGACAGGCCAGGACGGCCACCGTATCCGCCTGGAAGCGGCTCACCACCGACGGCACATTGTCCAGGTCGCCGCAGATCGGTATGTCCGCCACCTCGCCCTGGTACTGGGCGCCGGCCACACAGGCTGCCACGACGGACAGGCCATGGTGCCTGTCCCTGCGCAACAGCGCCACCAGGTCCTCGACCGGGCCCGGATGGCCCACGGCCACGGTGCGCCGCATCTGCTGACCGCTGCGCCACTGCCGGTGGAGGTGCTTCCGCAGGGCGTACCGGGCGGCGAGGTCGAAGGCGGCCGCGCACGGCAGTGCCATCACCACGTACCCTCGCGCGAGGTCGAACTTGGCCGCGTAGGAGACGATGGCCACGCCGGCCGTCAGGCTCACGGCCGCGTGGAGGATCTTACGGAATTCCTCGGGGCCGGTGCCGATGAACCGCGGGTCGTACCCTCCCGCCAGCGCGACCGCTCCCAGCCACAAGAACGGCAGCGTTACCGTCAGGGCGAAATACTCGGACGGGATGCCCCCCTGGGAGTCGAAGCGGATCTCCAGGGCCATCAGCCCAGCGATAAGGGCGCAGAGGCAGTCCAGCAGGGCGGCCGTCCGGAGGTAGGTGGTGGTCCAAGTGGCTCTGATGGCGGCTGCCGGCCCCGCGTGCTCTGCCCGACGATCGGTTGTGGACACGCTGCCTGACATAACCGCCCCCAAGTTCCGCCCCGAGCCACGCCGAGCCATAGAGAAGACGCCCCACCAGCCCCGACGGTTGACGTCAGATCGCAGGCAGTTTGTGTGACCATCCTCATACTCTGGCGGCTTCAGGAGGACCAGAACGCCACTTTTGCCGCAATGGGGGCAAGTGCCACTCTTGACGCTGCAGGTGCGCTGCGTCACTCCTGCCGCGCGGGACGAGACATCATCGCTGGCAGCGGGCCTGGGCGCCCCGGGCCCCCGATCGCCGACCGGGTGCTCGTGGGCCGTCCGGCCGGCCCGACGGGCTCGGCGCGACCGGCGCGCGTGACCGGTATTTCGCTGGCCGCTGTCAACCGGTTGACGCGGCTGGGCGTCTTCTCTATGCGTGCAGGTCATGGCTCTGGCCCCGCAGCGAGCTGCTGCGAGCCTCGTGAAGGGCCACGCGGTGCCGCGGGGGAAGTGATCGTGAGGGGGCTTCACGTGAGTGGCCAGGCCGTCGCTCGCCGTCGTTCTGACGGCTGCATCGCGCTGCAGCCTGGCGCGCGCCCAGCCACGCGGAGAAGCGGTCACCTGCGCCGGGCGGCGGAGGCCCACCCCGGCGGTACCGTCCCCGCGGTGCCGGAAAGGGACGCCGGGGCCCTGGACGCCGCATGGCTGGTCCAGCGCGCCGCTGAGGGGGATCAATGGGCGTGGGAGCGGCTGGTCGACCAGTACGCCCGCCTCATCTGGGCCATGACCCGCGACTTCAAGCTCGTCGAAAGCGATGCCGCCGACGTTGCCCAGGTGACGTGGCTGCGCTTGCTCGAGCACATCGACAGACTCGAGCACCCCGCCCGCGTGGGCTCGTGGCTGGCGACCACCGCGCGGCACGAGTGCCTTCGCAGCATGGCGGCACGCAAGAAGATCGTCCTGGTCCACGACGACACCGCGCTTAACGGCGTCGCCGCGCACCAGCAGCCGGAGGTCGACGAGCGGCTTCTCGCCGACGAGCGCGCCCAGGAGGTCCGCGAGGCACTCGCCCGCCTGCCCTGGCGCTGGCGGCGGCTCCTGGAACTGCTCATGGCCGACCCGCCGGCCTCTTATGCCGAGATATCCGACCAGCTGGGGCTCCCGGTTGGCAGCATCGGCCCCACCCGCGGGCGATGCCTGGCCAGGCTGCGCGACCTGCTCCAGGCCTCCTGAGCGCCGACGGCACGGCGCAGGCAGCGCGGGCCGGGACCGGCCCGCAAAACCGGCCAGTGGCCGGCCGGTTCAAGCACGCAGTGCGTCGGCGTCCACCCACCGGCCGCCAGCGGCCTCGACTTCCGGATACGCCGCGCGGACCTCGTCAAGCAGGTCGGTGAGGAACACCAGCACGGCGGCTGGCCGGTGCGCGGCGAGCTGCCCCGGATCGACGACCGGGATGTCTGTCCCGGGCATCCGCAGGCCCTGCTTGGCAGGTGAGGCATCGGCCACCGCGGGCAGGAGCGCGCGATCGACTCCCGCCCGGAGCAAGAGGGCGACCGCGCGTGAGGCGGCGCCGTATCCGAGCACCGTCCTTCCGGCGGACTGCTCGGCCGCGAGCCAGTCATGCAGCCCAGTGGCACGGGCCTCTGCGTCATGCTGGAGGCCGGCGAGCACGGCGGGGTCACGGACACCGGCCCGGGCGTCATCCGCGAGCAGCGACCGCACCGCCCCGTCCGGCCCGCCACCGGCGTCCGCCTCCCGCCCGGCGGCCAGCAGGACCGTGCCGCCGTAGAGCTCGAACCACCATGCCGTGCAGGCGGCGAAACCGTTCCGGGCCAGCATGGCTGCCAGCGCCGGCGCCGAGTAGTACGCGTAGTGCCCGTGCCGGAGCGCGTTCCACTGCCCGCAGCGGATGATCGTGCCCAGCGAGTGATACTGCAGCAGCAGCACTCCACCCGGCGCCACCCGGGCCGTCCGCTCCTCGAGCGCCGCGGCCTGGTCCGCGGCGTGCATCAAGCCGAAGCAGTCGAGCACCACCTCGGCCGGCTCGCCGTCGGCCACGGGCTTCAGCCCACGCCGGGTCAGCAGCCCGAGCCACGAGCCGCCGTGCGGACTGCCGTACTCGGCGACCCGGGCCCCGTCCGGCAGCAGCCCCGCGCCGCCGACCCGGTTCACGGCGTCGGCGGCCTGCGCGACCAGTGCGGCGGGCTCGGTGCCCCTCGGCTCTTCCGGCACGGTGGGGTCGGCCACCAGCTGGGCCAGGCCGCACGACGAGCACAGCCACATCTGCAGCGGGTAAACCGGGTCGGGGCCCGGGTCGTCGCGCCGCGGGAAATAGTCGCACGCCGGTTGCTCACCCAGGTCAAGTACCACGTGCCCGGTCCGTCCGCGGCATGCCCGGCAGGCAGGCTCGCCCATCCAGTCTTCCCTTCTGCCGGTCCCGGCCGCGGTCAGGATGCGCGGGCCGCCCGGACGTGCCCACCGCGCTGCGAGTACCGGCGCGCCCATGCGATCGTGCTACCTCGTATGACCTACAGATACCAGACCACCAGGCCAGGCCGGGGCGGTAGGGTGATGCCGCCCGTCCTGGGAAGCGGCGTCCGCCTTCGCTACGGGTCGGTGTTACCCTGGTGCGGGCTGACCGGCAGTATTGGGGCTGACCGGCAGGAACGGGGCTGACCGGCTGGATCATGGGCTGACCGGCAGCAATTTGGGGGGACATGTCGCCGCTAGTCATGTGCCGCTTGTGCGGAGCGGAACTTACCCGCACGTTCGTCGATCTGGGTATGTCCCCGCTCTGCGAGAGTTACGTCCCCGCCGAGCGGCTGGACCAGGCTGAGGCCTTCTACCCGCTTCACGTCCGCCTGTGCGACTCCTGCCTGCTGGTGCAGCTTCCCGCTTACGTGCCCGGCGAGGACATCTTTTCGGACTACGCGTACTTCTCGTCGTATTCCGACTCATGGGTGGCGCACGCCAAACGGTACGCGGACGCGATGATCGGCCAGCTCGGCCTTGGCTCGGGCAGCCTGGTGACGGAGGTCGCAAGCAACGACGGCTACCTGCTGCAGCACTTCGCGGCCGAGGGGATCCCCGTCCTCGGCGTCGAGCCCGCGGCGAACGTCGCCGAGGCCGCCCGCGCGCGGGGCATCCGGACGGAGGTCCAGTTCCTGGGGCCCGAGACGGGCCAGGAGATCGCGCGGCGGCACGGGCGGGCCGACCTGGTCGCCGGGAACAACGTCTTCGCCCATGTTCCCGACATCCGGGGCTTCGCGGCGGGCCTGCGCGCCCTGGTCAAGGACGAGGGCCTGGTGACGCTGGAATTCCCGCACCTGCTCCGCCTGATCGAGCGGCGGCAATACGACACGATCTACCACGAGCATTTCTCGTATCTGTCCCTGCTGACCTCATCCCGCGCGCTGGCCACCGCCGGCCTGCGGGTGGTCGACGTCGACCAGCTCGAGACGCACGGCGGCTCGCTCCGCGTCTACGCCCGCCCCGAGGAAAGCGCCAGTGAGCCGACCGCACGGGTCAAGGGAGTGCTCGACGAGGAGGAGGCCGCCGGGCTGCACACGGTGGCCGGCCATGAAGGCTTCGCTCACGAGGTGCTGCGGATCAAGACCGACCTCCTGGAGTTCCTGCTCGCCGCGGCGAGGGACGGCCGGTCCGTGGCCGGCTACGGCGCCCCGGGCAAGGGAAACACTCTCCTCAACCACTGCGGCATCCGGTCGGATCTTCTCTCGTACACCGTTGACCGGAGCCCGGTGAAGCAGGGGATGTTCCTCCCGGGCACGCATATCCCGATCTATGCGCCCGAACGCATTGCCGAAACCCGCCCGGACTATATTCTCGTCCTGCCCTGGAATCTCCGAGACGAGATCAGCAAGCAGCTCGACTACGTCCGGTCGTGGGGCGGCCGGCTGGTCTTTCCCATCCCCGCACTCGAAATCGTCTGAATAGGGAGTTAAACGTGAAGGTCGTCCTGTTCTGCGGTGGCCTCGGGATGCGGATGCGTGACGGCGTCAGCAGCGGGCCCAAGCCGATGGCGATGGTCGGAGATCGCCCATTGCTCTGGCACGTCATGCGCTACTACGCCCATTTCGGGCACACCGACTTCGTGCTGTGCCTGGGCTACGGCTCCGCGGCGGTCAAGGATTTCTTCCTGAACTATGACGAGACGAGGTCCAATGACTTCATCCTCGAGAACGGCGCCCGCGAACTGAAGCTGTTCAGCACCGACATCTCCGAGTGGCGGATCACGTTCGTCGACACCGGCCTGAACTCGCCGATCGGCGAGCGGCTGCGCCGGGTTCGCCGCTTCGTGGAAGACGAGCCGATGTTCCTGGCCAACTACGCGGACGTCCTCACCGATGCGCCGCTGCCCGACATGATCGAGCGCTTCACAGCCAGCACCGCCGTCGCCGGCCTGCTCGCGGTGCCGCTCCAGTCGTCGCACCACGTGGTGGATATCGGCGACGACGGCCTGATCACACAGGTGACTCCCATGCGGGACCTGCGGCAGTGGGAGAACGGCGGCTACTTCGTGTTCCGGTCCGAGATATTCGATCATCTGGGCCAGGGCGAAGACCTCGTCGAGGACGCGATCGTGCGGCTGATACCGCGCGGGCGTGTGCTCGCTTACCCGTACAAGGGTTACTACTCGCCCGCGGACACCGTGAAGGAACGCGCGGCGCTCGAGGAGCTGTACCACCACGGGACCTGCCCGTGGATGATCTGGGACCCGGACCGGTCAAGGTCGGCGGCCCAGATCAACGCCGCCCTGCTCGACGTCGGTGGGGACATGCCGCCACCGGCTTCGGCCTCCGCGCAGCGGTGATCCGCGCGTGCTGCCGTTGCTGCTGAAGGCGCCACCCGGCGACTCCCTGTCGCTGCTCGCGATCGGGGCGCACCCCGACGACATCGAGATCGGCGCAGGCGGGACGCTGCTCAGCCTCGCCGAGAGCCACCCGGGACTGCGGGCCCGCTACGTCGTGCTGACCGGCACCGCGAACCGCAAGGGCGAAGCACGTGAAGCGGCCCGGGCCTTCCTGCCGACGGCGGATCTCGCTATCGACCTGCTGGATCTGCCGGAGGGCCGGCTGCCCGCCGCCTGGGGCCAGGTGAAGGAGGCCCTGGAGCAGGTGGCGCGGTCCTGCTCGCCCGACGTCATCATCGCGCCGTCGCGGGACGACGCACATCAAGATCACCGGACCATCGCCGAGATCGTGCCCACCGCCTTCCGCGACGTGCTCTACCTCGCGTACGAGATCCCGAAATGGGACGGTGACCTCAGCCGCCCATCGATGTACGTGCCGCTCTCGGCCGATACGATGCGGCACAAGGTGGAGCTGCTGCACAAGTGCTTCCCGTCCCAGCGCAGCCGCGACTGGTGGGACGACGAGGTCTTCCTGGGCTTGGCCCGCTTGCGTGGGATGGAGTGCCGTGCCCCGTACGCCGAGGCGTTCAGCTGCACGAAGTCCGTAATCCTGCCCTAGAGAGGCACCAGCGCCCTACTGCCGGGCCTCTGAGCTGCCGCGGCGCGGGCTGACGCCAGGCCGCGGGCCAACACGGGGCGCCGGCTGGCGTGGGGGAGCCTGATGCGCCGGCGCGCTCCTACCCGCGCGTCCTGATGGCCGGCCTGACCGGCCGGCCACGGAGCGATCCCTCGATGCCTTCCTCCAGAGCCCGCCGGTAGACGGGCATCAGCCCGGCAACCGCATCGACCGCGCGGCTGATACTGGCCGGGTCGTGGGCGGCGGATACCACGAAGGACGGTGCCAGAATCCCCCGCTCCAAGAACTCCTGCAGCACCAGGGTGCGGAACGCCTGGCTGGGCTGGCCCTGGCCGTCCCGCGCCACGTACACGAGGTTGCAGTCGCGGCCGCGCAGCTGGAAATGCGAGCTCAGCCCCGCGCCGGCGACGACCTCCTCGATCCCGCGGCGCAGCTCACCCCCGACCCGCTGGAGCTGGTCTGCGGTCCGTTCGCGCTGGTAGGTGTCGACCACGGCCATCATCGCGGCCAGCGCCCACGGCTGCGCGCCCGCGGTCTGCGACAGGAGAAAGACGCGGTCTACATCGTCAACGAAACCGCCGAGGCGCATGACCTCCCGCCGGCCGGCCAGCGCTGACAGCGGGAATCCGTTGGCCATGCCCTTGCCGAATACGCACAGATCCGGCTCTATGCCGTAGATGAACTGAGCTCCCCGCTCGTGCCACCTGAATCCGGTGATGATCTCGTCCAGGATGAGCAGCGCCCCATACCGGTCGCACAGGCTGCGCAAGCCAGCGAAGTAGCCGGGCGCAGGCGGCTCGGCCGTCTCGGCCTCGAGCATCACGGCGGCGATCTGGCCAGGGTAGGCCTCGAAGAGCCGGGTCAGGTCGTCCAGGTCGTTGTAGGAGAACTGAACGGTGAGGCGCTCGGTCTCCTTCGGTATCCCGGCCGACATGGCGGTGGTGACGATGAACCAGTCGTCCGTCGAGAAGAAGGGGTGCTGCCGGCACACGGCGACCATGTCGCGGCCTGTGAAGGCCCGGGCCAGGCGCACCGCAGCCGTGGTCGCGTCGGATCCGTTGATACCGAACTTGACCATCTCCGCGCTTGGTATGAGATCGATCAGGCGCTCTGCGGCTTCGAGCTCGATCCGGTGGGGGCGGACAAAACTGATGCCGCGGGCCAGCTGGCTCTGCACCGCCGTCACCACCGGCTCGAAGCCGTGGCCGAGCGTGGTCGAGCGCAGGCCGCTGCCGAACTCCACGTACTCGTTCCCGTCGAGGTCCCACACCCGGCATCCAGCCCCGCGCTCGATGACCGGCGCCATGTCGGCGGGATACTGGTCATCTCCCTTGGCGTACGTGTGAGCGCCCCCCGGGATCAGCGGATGGACCGCCGACATATGGGCGTTCGACGCGGCGAAGTTTCTCACTTGTCAGGCCTCCCCTTGCCCCGTGCTGACAACTGCTTCCGTGAGTGGTTCGCGCTCCGCCCCGGCCCGCGCCGGCCCGCTGGCCGGGAAGAGCAGGGCTGACAACGCGGCGAACTGCTGATCGGCACGCTGCTCGGCGATCGCGCAGCGGTCCGCGATCGTCCGCCTGAGCTGTGCCGAATGCTTCTCCAGCTCCCTGAACTGTTCCTGCAACCGCCTGGCGTCCAGCGAGCCGGCAGGCTGGCAGAATTCCGCCAGCCCCATATCCGCCATCATGACGTTGTTCTTCGCCGCATAACCGAGCGAGATGGTCGGCTTGTGCAGCTTCAGCGCGCACATGACATTGTGGTAGCGCGTAGCTATGACGGTTCCGACAGGCTCCATCGCCCGCACCAGCTCCGCGAAGGACGACACGGGCTCCGCGACCACCCGCCCCGCGTCTGCCCCGGGCCGCCTTTCCCGCAGGTCGTTGAGAATCTCCTGCACCATGCTGTCGTCACACTTGTCGCCCACGAACAGCCGGACCTCGCGGCCGTCGTCGACCAGCCACCGGACAAAGTCCTTCATGGCGGCGACGTAGGAGGCATGCATCTGTTCCGCGTGCCCGCGGTCGTCGTTGCTGCCGAAGTACTCCATCACGCCCACGCCGACGATCATCGGGTCGCCCGGGCCGGCCGGCGGGACCGGGACGCCGAAGACGAGATCGGGATAGACCGGATCCTGTGTCGTGTCCAGACCTTGGCGCGTCATCGCGTCACGCGACAGGACGTCGCGGTAGGACCGGTAGCAGGCGAGCCTGGCGGCCGAGGTGAACAGCCACCGCATGAGCCGCTGGTTGACGACGGTCGCCCCCACGCTGACCAGCGCCACCTTCGTCCCAAGAATCCTCCCCGACGCGCAGAGCAAGAACATCGCGTACGGCCATCCCGACGCCCGCAGGGGCAGGCTTGCCTCAAGGACCCCCATGCCGGGCACGATGACCACGTCGTGCCTACGGACCCAGCGCGCCGTCCGGCCTACGTCGAGTACCTTGCCCAGCAGCTTGAGCGGTATCGCCGTCACGCCCGATGCCTCCGGGCCATACTTCCGGTACCAGTGCAGCGGAACTGCATCGATGCCGTAGTGATCTCGCACCCGATCCGGGCCGACGCACATGGCGTCCACGGCAATGCCGGGATGATCGGTTCGAAGGTAGGAGAGCACGGCCTCCATCGAAGCGTCGTTGCCGATATTGCCGGAGCCGAGGAGTCCGAACAACCCGACCCGGTACGCAGCACCGGAGCGCCGCTTAGGTGCGCCGGCGAGCCCGCGCCGGGTCATGCCGGGCTTCTCTCCCGGCCGGCCACGACGTCGTTGACCGAGATGCCGGCGGTGGGAGCCGGGGCCTCGGCCTCGGCTTGCCCGCGCCGGCCCGGGAGAGCCCGGCTCGCCAGCCACTCCGCGATGTACCGGTAGCATTCGCGCCGGTCGGCCGGGGAGAGCGGCGCACTCCGGACCGCGGCAACAAACCCCCAGATGTATTCGCCGTAGAGACGG
>Ga0075433_10004435_pt1 | contig 10926 bp, 4 predicted proteins | sample RhiMethybrSRZTD2_FD_75299 | JGI IMG/M metagenome (GOLD analysis project Ga0075433, IMG submission 75299) | Populus rhizosphere microbial communities from Tennessee, USA - Rhizosphere MetaG P. TD hybrid SRZTD2 | ecosystem: Host-associated > Plants > Roots > Rhizosphere > Soil | place: USA... | reverse complement strand
ACCTCCGAGACCAATGTGTCGGAGCAGGGGCTGTCGCGTCTGGTGCTCTCCAGGCTCTCCGGAGGAGCTGCCGCTTCAGCCGGACGACTTCAGGTCTCGATCCGCGGATCCCTGGCAACCCTTGTCGGACGTGTGCCGCTCTACCTCAACCGTCTGGAAGCCTCGGAGACCACCCTGGGCGTGCCTGGGATCCAGGAGGTGGACAACCGCCTGGTCGTCGACCCTTCACTGGCCTCTCCCACACCCTCCGTGACCCCCTCACCCTGATTAAGAGCGCCACCTGCCCAGGCTAACCACCACATTTTGAACGAGCTGGTCCCAGCGTCCCAAAATCTCCCATTTCCTTGCGAATTCGTAGTTTCGACTATACATTGTCACGCTGCGTAACTATGTATTTTGTTTGCATATGCATATCAAACCATCCGTGAGGGAGGGAGAGGTCGATGAGTTGGAAGCGCCTTGAACGGAAGTCTGTGATGGCCCTAGCCATCGCGCTGGCGTTGGGCTCCGGCCGCCTGTTGGCGGCGGGACCCGACGTGAAGGTCGAGCTCCAGGGAAGCTACCAGAGCGCCGGCAAGCCGGCGGCCAAGTGGGCCACGCTCCAGGAGGGCACCAAGGTGGCCCCCGGGGACCGGATTCTCTATAGCGTGGAAATCAACAACCGGGGCGACCGGGAGGCCAGGAATCCGGTTGCGTTCGGACCCATTCCAGCGGGAACGCGCTTCGTCGCGGGCACGGCCACGACCGACCCCAAGCTCAAGGTCGACTACAGCATCGACGGCGGCAAGACCTACTCCGCCTCCCCCACCATCACCACCGTCGGCAAGGACGGCAAGCCGCAGACCGTGGCGGCTCCGATCGAGCGCTATACCACCGTGCGATGGATGTGGAGCGGCACGCTGCCGGCCGGCGCCAAGGACAGCGTCTCCTACCAAGTCGAGGTGAGGTGACCTCATGAAAAAACCAATCGTCGCCCTCCTCCTGACTCTCGGAATTGCGGCCCTCACCGGCGAAACCCTGGCGCAATCGACTCCCGGCGGCACGGTGATCACCAACCGCGCCTCGGCCACTTACTCGGATGGCACCAACAACTTCACCACCGTGTCCAACACCGTCACGACCACGGTGTCGAACGTCGCCGGGATCAGCATCACCCCCGACGCGGGCGTGAATCCCTCGGTGGTCTCCGGGCAGACCGCGGTGCTGTTCCAGTTCAGCCTGACCAACAGCGGGAACATCAGCGACAATTTCCTGTTCAAGGCCTCCGGAGCCAGCGTCCGGACGGTGACCTCCGGCACCACCACCGCCACCCTGACCCGCGCGGTCATCGACGTGGACGGGAGCAACACCATCAATGCAGGAGACACCGACATCCTGACCAATGTCGCCGACGTGACTTCGGCGAACGTGGCCCAGGCTGCATCGATCACCGTCCTGGTCGAGGTGACCGTCAATGCCGGTGCCACGGCCGGGGACACGGTCCAGGTCCTGGTGGGTGACAACCCCAGCCAGGCCGCCAACCTTTCGGCCAACGAAGTGCGCACGGTCAACGTGACGCCGGTGAACGGCCGCCGCGAGGACATCGGCGACGTCACCGCGACGGTCCAGGAAGACGTGCTGCTGGTGTTGACCAAGACCGTCCCCGCGGGCCCGGTGGCCCTGGGGAGCAACATCGCCTACAGCCTGAGCCTGGCCAACAACGGCAACCGCACCGCCGGAGGCCAGAGCTTCAACGTGGACGGATCGCCGCAGAGCGGCATCCTGGTGTCGGATCCGATCCCGGTGGGCACGCAGGTCCTGGGAGCCCCGGCGCCTTCCGCCCCGGCGGGCTATGTGGTCGTCTACACCACCGCGGCGCTGACCACCACGCCTGTGGCGGCGGCCTGGACCACGGCGGCGCCTCCCCTTGCCTCAGTGACCCGCATCGGCTACTTCTCCGCCGCCGGATCCCTCGCGGCCCTGGGCACCGCGGGACCGTTCACCTTCTCGGTGATCATCACCACCACCAACGCCACGGTACCCATCGGCAACATCGCCGATGCCTTCGCGCAGAACTTCGTCGGCGGCAACATCACCGATCAGTCGGGCGACACCGTGGCGAACGTGGGAGACCAGAACGCCAACTTCACCGAGGGCGGGGCCCCCGGCAACGTGGACGGCGACGGCGTGGTGCAGGTCACACTGCTGATTCAGACCGGCAGCGTGCTGCTCGGTCCGAACGGCGCTCCAGCAGCGGTGCACACCACCAACAACAACGACTTCACCGACCTGTCGTCCAGCGCCGGCAACGGTTTGGCTCCGGGAAGCACTACGGCCGCGGCCGACACGCTGACCTTCACGAACTCGCTGCAGAATACCGGGAACGCCAACGACACCTTCCGGATCACCGCGCCCACGGTACCCGCGGGCTTCACCGTCAGCGTCGATCCCGACGGGGCCGGACCGACTCCGCCGACGGTCGTGTCGGGCGGCGGCTTCGTGGACATCGCCGTCGCCTTCGGCGCCACCTCCAACTTCACCGCCAGCGTCACCGCTCCTTCGGGGACCACGGTGCTGCAGGGATACACCACGGTGCTGCAGGCGACATCGGCGAACACGCCGGGCGCCACGAACCAGACCCGGGACAACTTCTTCCCCGGCTTCGTGCGAGTCACCAAAACGTACCTGATCGACAACCTCACGGGCGTGGGCGGTCCTCTCGACCCGGTGCCGGGCGCCGAGATCCGCTACGACGTCGCCTATCAGAACGTGGCCAACACGACGGCCGGAGTCGGCAACGGCACGCTCACGGCCGTCAACGTGGTGATCACCGAGGACGGCAACGCCGCACCCAACAACTGGGCGGCCAACACCACTCACGTCGCCGCGACGGCGACGGTTGGGACGGTGTCGAACAACGCGCCCTTGAACACCGTGTTCACCAACAACGTCGCTTCGCTGGCGCCGGGCGCCTCGGGGACGTTCACGATACGGCGCACCATCCAGTAGCTCCTCTGCGGGAGGGGCGGAGAACCTTTTCCGCCCCTCCTCGCGGAGTCGCTCGGCAGGCGCTCGTCTTCCGCCCGGCTGCCGGGGTCGAAATCCCCGCGCCATCGTCCGCGGGACCCGTCTCGACGGCAGAGGCCACCCGGCCCTGCCGCTCCGGCCGGCTCCCCGGGAGCGGTGACACCCGCAGCCGGAAGTCCTGGCTCGACGGGTCCGACACCCGCTGCGGGAGCGGCGCGGAGATCGTGCGAGTGCCGGCGAAGAGTCCGATGAAGCCATGAGTCAGTCCAGCGAACGCAGCGGCCGACGGCGGCGCGGGCAGGTCCAGCGCGCTTGCCCCCGTTTGCCGTGGTCACGCGCCTCGCTGGCCTTTTTTTTTGGCCTCGCCGCCTTCATTAGGGGGGGTGCGGGGGGGACCGCCCTGGCTGCCGGCTCGGCCGGGACGAGCCTGACCAACCAGGCCGGCGTCTCCTACGACACTCCCGGCGGCGGCGCCACCACGCTTTCGAATCCTATCTCGCTCGCTGTCGCCGGAGCCTCGGGCATCGGGGTCACTCCCGACGACCTGCTGCCGTCCGGCTCCGTGCCCCCAACCGCCGGGATCATCCGGCGCTTCCTGGTCACCAATCTCGGCAACCAGGACGATTCCTTCCGCGTGACGTCCCTGACGATTTCCGCCCCGGCCGTGCTGGGCGGCGTCTTTTTCGACGTGAACGGCGACTCGGTCCTGGATGCCTCCGATCCACCCGTGACGATTGGCGCGACGGCCTCGCCCATGCTGCCTCCCGGATCCAGCCTGGGGGTGCTGGTTTCCTTCTCGGCCGCTGGAGTTTCCTCCGGCGCGCAGATCGTCCTGGGCCTGGGCGCCGAAACGCTCCTACCGGGATCGGCCAACGGAGTTGCGTCGGACAGCGGGACGATTCGCGATCAGGTGAGCGGCGGCGTGCTGTTCAGTGATCCCGCCAACGCGGGCCAGCCACCCTTGAAAACCGTGAACGGCGCGAGCCGGGTCAATGCCGCTCGCGGCACGGAGGTCACTTTCGAGACCGCTTTCGCCAACAGTGGCACCGCGGCCGCCGCGAACACCCTGTTCACCGACGCCTTGCCCGCCGGCCTGATTTATGTCGCCGGCAGTCTGCAGCTGGACGGATCCCCTCTTTCGGATGCCGCCGACTCCGACGCGGGGGAGTTCGCCTCCGGCACGGTGACGGTGCGACTGCCCCTGGTCTCACCCGGCGAGTCGCACCTCGTCCACTTTCGTTGCCGCATCGATCCGGGCCTTCCCGCCGGCCTGCTGCTGGTGAACACGGCGCAGATTGCGGCCGATGGCGTGGCCGGAATCGACAGCAGCCGCGCCGAGGTGCTGGAGGATCCGTTCGGAATTCTCTTCCAGGCAGGCTCGGGCTTGAGCGTGGATGCCGGCCAGATTGCGCTGTTCGCCGACGCTTCCGCCAGCCTCCCGTGCCCCATACCGGCGCTTTCGGGAAGCGGCGCAGTCCCAAACCTGGACAACAACAACCCGTACACTACCGACGCCAGCGGGCGCTTCAGCTTTCTTCCCGATGCGGCGACGCTCGGCCCACCCGGCTCGACCCTGACCTGCTTCCTGTCGGCGACCAAAACCGGCTACCTGAACCGCCTGATCCGGATTGACGCGGTGGCGTCTCCCGGAAGCACCGCCAGCGCGCCCATCTACACCCTGACCCTCGGCGCGGCCGACAACCTGCCGCTGGCCGCGCCCGGCAGCTTCGCGCTCGTTCCGGGCCCGGTTGTGATTTCCGATGTCTCGAGCATCGGGTTCAACGTGCCGCTGTTTTCCGCGGGGGCCCTGGTGCTGCTGAAAACCGCCGATCGCAGCCATGCCCAGGTGGGCGAGGCGGTGGGATACCGGGTGAGGCTGTTCAACGCCGGCTCGGTTCCGATCTCCGGCCTCACCGTGAGCGACCTGCTGCCGGAATTCACCGACCTCGTGGACAGCGCCAACCGCCTGATCACCAGCTCCGGAATCAGCGAGATCGCTTCGGTCGCTTCGGGACGAAACGTGAGCTTCAGTCTCGCACCCCTGCTTCCGGGCGAATCCGTGGAAATTGCCTACCGCGTGCGCATTGTTCCGGGAGCCCCGGCCGGAGCGGTAGAAAATCTCGCTTCGGCCATGGGAACGCTGCCCAACGGCGACGTGATCACCGCGGGACCCGCCCGGGCCGTGGTGTTCATCCGTCAGGGGATTTTCTCGTTCCAGCAATTCCTCATCGGACGGGTCTTCGAGGACGTCAACCGCAATCGCGAGTTCGACGCCGAGGATTTGCCGATTCCGGGTGTCCGTGTGGTGCTCGACAACGGCATGACCTCCACCACCGATCCGCAGGGTCTCTACAGCCTCCCGTCGGTTCCGGAGGAAGCCCACGCCATCGGCCTGGATCCGGTCACCTTTCCCCCCGGCTACTGCCCCGCCGAGTCGGAGCGCCTTGCCGAGCGGGGCGGATATCGACTGTTGCGCACGCCTCTCGGAGGCGGGACGCTCCTGAAACAGAATTTCATCCTCGAGCGGCGACCGGACTGCGATGGATCATCGGCGACGCATCAGGCCTCCCCTCCGGCGGAAAAACCGGAGACGGAAGGCCCGGGTCCGCCGGAGACGGCGTCCGGACAGGGGGAGTCGACCCCCGGTCCACCGGAGGCGGAGAGTCAACCGCTGGAGGCGGGGATCCATGTCTTCGAGCAGAAGGAGCTGCTGCCGCCGGTGGACGTAGGCGGACTGCGCATCCTGGATCCGCCGGACGGGTCGGTGGCCATGACAGGCGGATTGAACCTCACCGCCCGGACACATCGCAGCGGCAGCATCCGCCTGGCGGTGAACGACCGCCTGGTGACCGATCAGTTCCTGGGCCAGACCGACCTGGACGACAAGAATCTCCTGGCGACCTACCACTTCGTGGGAGTGCCGCTTCTGGCCGGGCCGAACCACGTCACGGTGGACGCGCTGCTGGCCAACGGCGACGCGGCGGCTCACGCCGAGATGACGATTTACGGAAGGGGAATCACCAGCACCATCCGGGTCATTCCGGCCAGGGACCGCCTCCCCGCCGACGGTCGCTCGATCAGCGAAATCACCGTCGAGCTGGTCGATGCCTGGGGAAAGCCGGCGCAGGACTCGCGCGTGCGCCTGCAGACGAGCGCGGGACGTTTCGTCTCGGAAGGGGCCGAAGCGATCGGCCAGGACCTGGCGCTCGGCACGCATGAGGGAAAGGCCCAGGCCCACCTGGCGTCGGATCTGGCCACCGGAGAGGCCCACCTGACCGCAACCACCGCGGAGTTTTCGGGTGAGGCTCTGGTGTTGTTCCTGCCGGCGCCGCGACCGCCCGTGCTGGTGGGGCTGGCCGAGGCCACGTTCTCCGGCTCGCACGCCGACCCCGACGTGGGCAAGGACGCCGCCACGCCGGAGCGCGGCACTCATGGCCACCTGTCGTTCTTCTACAAAGGGCCGGCATTCCCGGGAACGCTCCTCACCACCGCCTACAACTCCGATCAGCGCCTGAATCGGACCACCGATACGAACCGGCTGTTCGACCTGGATCCTCTCCTGGAGACCTATCCGGTCATGGGGGACAGCTCGACGCGATTCCAGGACGCCATGAGCAATGCCCGCGGCTACCTGAAGCTGGAGAAGGAGCGCTCGTATCTGCTCTACGGCGATTTCCTGCCGGACATGGAGAACTCGAAGCTGGCGGGGTACTCGCGCAAGCTCACCGGCGTCAATTTGAATCTCGAGGACCCCGCCGGCGACCGGATCGCGCTCTCGGTGGCGCGGCCGGACAACGCGTTCGCCCGGGAGCTCATCCCCGGAGGCGGCATCACCGGATTGTACCGGTTGCAGCACTCACCGATTCTTCCGGGATCGGAGACGGTGGCGCTGGAAGTCCACGACCGGCGCAATCCCGAGGAAGTGGTTGCCCGCCAGCTCCTGCTGCGCGGCATCGACTACGACCTTGACCCGCTGTCGGGCACCCTGCTTTTCAAGCGTCCCATCGACACTTTCGCCGGTGGCGAGTTCGATCTGGTGGAAGTGGTGGTCCTCTACGAGTTCCAGACTCTCGGCCTGGACAACCTGAACTGGCTTGGGCACGGCCGCAAGAGCTTCAAGGGGGGCAAAACGCTGCTGGGCGTCTCGGCTTTCGGAGAAGCCCAGGATGGCGGCGAGGATTTTCGCCTGTTCGCCGCCGACCTGGCGCAAAAGCTCCCCGGATCCGGCAGTCTGGCCCTGGAAGTGGCCCACAGCGAAGGCGTTCCACTCGGGCTGGGAATCACCACGATGGGTCTCGGCTCTTCGGGATCCGGCGCGGCGGTGCGGTTCGAGGTGAGCCAGCCCGTGCAAGCCCTGCGGGGCAATGTGCGCCTCGCCTACGCCGACGTCGACGCCGATTTCCTCAACCCCTACGGGGCCACCGTCACACCTGGAAACCAGCGGCTCTCCGTGAGCTCGGAGTCGTCGGTGGGGGAGAAAATCAAGCTGGGCTTCGCTCTCCAGGACGAACAGAACCAGACCAATACCGTGGACAATTCCCGCACCACCGCCTCGGTGAAGCTCAGCGGCATCGTCACCGACCAGTTCCAGCTCTCCGGGGGCTATGATCATCGCGACTACACCGATGATGTCTCGGACACGCAGACTCTTTCGAACCTGTTGTCGGCGGGATTCACTTACATCCCCACCGCCAAGTGGAGGATGAGCCTGCGGCGCGAGCAGAACCTCACCTCCGGAAGCGACCCATCGTATCCCAACAGCACGTTCCTGGCGGCGTCCTACCAGCAGAACCTGGACCTGCGCTATTTCGTGAAATTCCGCGACAGCAGCCAGCCGATCACCGCCATCTCGGATGTGGCGGTCACCGGATTGAATCCACCGCGCAGCCGGACGGAGCTGCAGGTGGGGGCAGAGTCGCGCCTGGGAAATTTCTCGACCCTGACCTCGCGTTACCAGATCAACAGCGGCATCACCGGCACCGACAGCTACGCGGTGCTCGGCCTGGCCACCCGATTCCCCCTCAGCGACACGCTTTCGGCCGACGCGCGGGCGGAAGCGGGCCTGCACGCCAGCGGCCCCGGAGAGTCTTTCGAAAGCGTCAGCGGCGGCATCGCCTGGCTGCCGATGGAAAATCTCCGGGCCACGCTGCGCTACGAGCTGCGCAACATGGACGGGCTCGGCCAGACTCTGGTGGGCGGCGCCGTCGGCAAGCCCAACGAGGACCTCACGCTGCTCGCCCGCCTGGAAGTCAGCGACGCCAGCCAGAACGGCGAGGGCACGACCCTGGTGGATTGGCTGGGTGGCCTGGCTGTCAGGCCGCTCAAGCACGACGGTTACGGACTGCTCTTCTCCTGGCACCACCGCGACCAGAGGCAGGGGAACCTGGCTCCGGGCAACCAGGTGCGCGTGCTCACCGACACCCTATCCGCCGACAGCGTGTTCCAGCTCACCGAAAAGACACGCTTCTTCGCCAAGGGCGCGCTCACCTACTCTCAGGATGAGCCGCTGGGACTGCCCACCGTGCCCACCACCACGACGCTTTTCCAGAGCCGTCTGGAGTATCGGTTCGGAAAATATTTCGATGCCGCCGGGGAAATCCGAAACGTGATCCTCTGGCAGGACTCGCTGCACCGCAACAGCCTCGGGCTGGAATGGGGCATCTGGGCGCTGCAGGACCTGCGCGTCGGCCTGGGGTACGGCTTCACTCAGTCGGTGGCCCTGGAAGGCGCGGATGAATCGATCAAGAGCGGCGTTTACCTGAACATCTCAGCCAAGGTCAATGCGATTCTGGATCTTCTGAGGAAGAAGCCATGAAGATTCCAAGAATAATCATCGCTTGGTGGGTGCTCGCGCTGCTGACGGGGCTGGCTGCCGCCCCCGCTCTGGCGCAGACCACGGTCGTCCTCCAAGGGGATCCTCTGGCGGGGCAGGACACCCATCTGGCCCAGGCGTCGTCGGTGCAGAACTTCGGTGCCGCCACGCTGCTGCTGAGTAATTCTCAAAACAACGGCCAGAGCCGGCTGATACTCTATTTCGACCTGTCGGGAATTCCTGCCGGCGCCACCATCCAGTCGGCCGTGATGGAGCTCTTCTACGCTTCCACCCGCGTTTCCACCACCGAGGCGCTCCGGGCGCACCGCCTCACCCGCTCCTGGACCGAGCTGGGCGCCACCTGGCGCACTTACGACGGAACCAACAACTGGGCGAGCCAGGGCGGCGATTACGATCCGGCCGTGGCCGCCACCGCGAACCTGGACGGAACGGCCAACGTCTGGAAGCAGTGGACCATCACCGCCCTGGTCCAGTCCTGGACCAACGGCACGTTCACCAACTACGGGGTGCTGCTGGAGAGCCCGAGCGCATCCGGGAACAACGAGCGGCGCTTCAACAGCAGCGAGAACGCCTCGGTTACACTGCGGCCGAAACTCACGATCACCTACGTGGCCTCCGACCTCTCGAGCAGCACCAAGGCCGTCAGCAGCGCCGCGCCGGTGACCGGCCAGACGCTGACCTACACCCTGGTGGTGAAAAACACCGGGAACTCCCCTGCGACCGGTGTGGTGGTCTCCGACACGGTGGACACGACCAAGCTCACCAACATCGTGCCCGCGCAGGGCGGAAGCCTGGCGGGAAGCACCATCACCTGGAACCAGACCACCACGCCGGCTCTCGCCTCGGTGGGAGTCTCCCCCGCAGGGAGCGTCACGCTGAGCTTCACCGCCCGAGTCGTCAGCTCCCTAGCCGATGGGACCGCAATCGCGAATCAGGCGATTCTTTCGAGCACGACCCAGTCAGGGATTCCCAGCGACGATCCCGCAACCGCCGCCGTGGACGATGCAACCATAGCCACGGTGCGGGAGCCGGTCGCGTCGCTCTACAAGCGCATCGTGGAAAAGAACGGCGTCGCTCTGGCGAACGATCCCTCCAATCCGCCTGGGGTCAGCGGGGCCCTGACGACGACCGTGGTGCCTGGCGATATCCTGACCTATGCCCTGTTCTTCGCCAACAGCGGATCGCGCGACGCCTCCGCCTTCATCGCCAGAGACGGCGTCCCTCAGTGGACCGACTTCGTCCCCGACGGATTCTCGACCGGCCGCGGCATCCGCCTCATCCTGGCCTCGAGCACCGACCTCACCAATGCCCCCGATGCCGACGCCGGCACCTTCGACGCTTCCGCTACTGCCAACCCGGATGATCCCGGCCCCACGGTGAACGGCCTGGTCACCGTCAATGTCGGCAGCCTCACCTCGGGGACTTCCGGCTCCATCCGTTTCAAGGTGCGGGTGCGTTAGCCGTGCGCGTCGTGGGTGCGTTTTAAGCTTCCGCTGACGAAAGACCCTGGCTCGATGCAAGACCTTTCCTCTGTAGCCGGGGCCCGGTTGCTGAGATTAAACAATGGCAGCTTCCGAGAGCCGGCTCTTTCGAAAACCCTCGCCAGAATATTCCTGGCTCGCCCGCACGGTTCCCAGGAGACAGAACCGCGAGGTTTCTGATCGGAGTATGATGGCGGGGCTTGCCGAATCCCCCCTTCCAAGGCGAGCTTTTTCCTGATTCGCGGGCCTTCGGGATTGTCGAGGGAAGAGCGCACAGACATGCCGGGCCAGCTTCGGGAACTCTTGAGAATTCGCCACACCTACATCCTGCTTGCCGCGCTTCTCCTGACGCTGGTCCGGATGCTCATGGGCGGCCGTTTCATCGCTGACACCTCCGTCGTGATGGTGACGAGCTTGCTGCTCTTGTTTTGCCTGCTTCTGCGGCCCCTGTTCTGGCCCCTGGCCATGTCAATCGTCATCCTCATCACCTGGTTTCTCAACTTTGTCAACGATTCCAAGATTGCGCTCACGCAGCTGCCGGTGACCTTTATCGACTTCGAGATCCTGGCGGTGGATCCACGCGGCTTCATCAATGCGATGAGCTTA
>Ga0075433_10004432_pt1 | contig 10931 bp, 8 predicted proteins | sample RhiMethybrSRZTD2_FD_75299 | JGI IMG/M metagenome (GOLD analysis project Ga0075433, IMG submission 75299) | Populus rhizosphere microbial communities from Tennessee, USA - Rhizosphere MetaG P. TD hybrid SRZTD2 | ecosystem: Host-associated > Plants > Roots > Rhizosphere > Soil | place: USA... | reverse complement strand
AGAGATTCTCTGGATGCGGCCCGTACCAGACTTGGGTGTTGAAGGATCCGGCAATATCCACGCAACAGAGTGCTCCAATCTCTTCAGCCAGGGCCAAACCGTCGGTCACGAGTTGAAGGTTGGCACGACGCTTCTCCACGTCGGAATCGAGCAGATTGACCCAGCGTCCGACCTCTGCAATAACAACATCCTGCCTGACGAATGCGTTCGCAATAGCCCCGATTCGTGTGGAATCCTTCAAATCCACTTTCGGGCAATACGCTGCCCGATATCCGAGCTGGCGATGGATTCGAGCCATCTCTTCCGGATCATCAGTATTGGTGAAGAGAGGTCCGCCCAGACGAAGGGCGCGTAAAGGCGAAGCGGCTAGCGAGACTCCGGCATCTTGGCAGGTTCGAAACGTCAAGAGCGAGGTTGTTAAGGCGTTCAAAGTCTGCTTGAGAAAATGACGGCGATTCATTTCTGCTGCCTGATCGGGCTCTGGAACTTGGCGAACGTGAAAGTAGCTCATCCGGTCAGGAGAAGCAAGAAGGAAAGTGAGGCGCCAAGAAGCTAACCCGCCTTTGTTGTGCCAGAACACACCGCTACGGACGAAAGCTCTTCATCCAAGGCTTCAACACTTTATTGAGTTTTAAACTGGTGTGACGATTCTGTCCGAGTTCGGCGACACAGCAGTCGTCGCTTGACTTGGAATAGGAATCTCTACCGCTATCCAGGAGTATTCTTGTGGCGGTAATTTAGGTGAGCCCTGCGAGCGCGTCAGACTCGACTGAGTCGCGTTCTGCAACGGGTTCAGCGGCGATCGTCCTTTGTTCCAAGTTCCAGTAGGCAGACGCGAATGGCCGATAGTAGTGACACTCGATTGCCCGGCGAACCCATACCTGTGATCGGTCTGAGTTCGCGGCTCCTCTGGTTGAGTCCAGCGGCTGCGTAGCGGTACCAAGGTGAAACTCGCGCATGATTCTCCTCCCGCTCTTAATGACAAGTGCAGCAGGAGAAGGACACACTGCCAAGCCCAGTCCGCGCTCCTGCCCACGTTTCAGGCTGATTCAACAGAGGCAGTCGTCAATGCTACCACTCTCTCGAACAGGCCATGATATTTCTCGTCTCCGTGCATAATCGAGATCAAGGTCTTGCCGCGTGTGTGTTCGAGTTGAGTTTGCATGATCGCGTCCCTGCTCTCCACATCGATGTTTGCCAAAGGTTCATCGAAGACGTAGATCTCGGCATCCTTGAGCAGAGTCATCACAATCTGGCACTTCTTTTTCTCGCCTTCAGACAGCTCAGATGAAGCGTCAGCCTCGACCTTGAACTCCAATCCGAGTCGGCGGACCAGCTCCCAGAATAGGCTCCTCTTCTCCTCGGTCAACTCGTCATAGTTCACATTGTCCTTGAGGGTTCCTGGAGCAAAATAGAACGGTGCCAGCATGGCGCTAATCCGCTCCAGCCTGGGCACTCGAATTGCACCGTCGGACGGATCAAGAAACCCGGCCATCAGATGACCCAGCGTGGTTTTGCCGCTTCCGTTGGGACCGACAATGAGCACCCGTTCTGGGGTTCCGATTCTGAGACTTAAGCTCTCCAGGACATTCTTGGCGTTGTACCGAAAGTTGACGTTCCTCAGTTCGATGGATTTCGAATCGCTTCGCTCGACGAGCCGAGCCTGTTTTTCGAACTCTGTCAACCGCCCGATGCAGCCGTTGAGCCTCGAAAGCTCTGGGACTTGAGTCATCACCTCTTTCGCCGAGCCGATGACTTTCCAAAAGGAGCTCATGAAGGCGAAGAGACCTCCAATCGTGAGCTTGCCAGCTACGACCTCGTACCCGGCAGCGACGAGGACAAGTGCTTCAGCCAAAGAGAGACAGATGGCGCTCCAGGTCTGATAAGTTCCGGATGTCTTGATGCGCCCGTAGGAGACGCCGAGATACCTTTGGAGATGCTGCAGAACACGCTGCTGAACCGATGGATAGAGACCGAAGACTCTCACTGTCTTGTAACTGTCCACCGATCGCCCCAAGATTTCTCTGAGCCTGGCTTGCGCTTCGTTTTCGTTCTCCGAGGCGGCCTGGATCTTCGGACTGAAGAGGCTTGACAGGTAGAAAAGCGCGGGCACGATGAGTGACAGAAGCAGCGTGATTTTCCAGGTAAGGTAGACTGACACCGCAAATCCGACCACCAACGTGGCAACCGATATGCACAAGCCGATGAAAGTCGTGCCAATGCCCTGTGCTACGACTGTAGGCTCGTCATACAATCGCGACACGAAGTAGCCTGTGTCTGACTTGACAATTTCCGAGTAGGGTAGCTCGAAATAGGATCTGAGCATCCTGACAGTCAAGGATTCAGATAGCTTGCTTCTTAGTTTCTGGGCTTGGAGTTCGTGGAAAAAGAACGCTCCCCGTGTCACGGCTCCAAACAAGACGACCATTACCGCGAAGAGACCAAAGAGCTTGAAGTTCCTCTGGATCAGACCTTCATCGATCAGGAGCTTCATGATCAGTGGATCAGTCAGTGCAAAGATTGCGTGCAGGATCAACCCAAGGAGCAAAACCCAAGTGAAGTGCAGCTTGTGGTCAGATACTGCGTCAAAGAATCTTTTCATTGGCAGACGAGCTCCGGAACACTGTCAGTAATAGCGCAAGCGGTGTCGGCTTCAAAGGGAGCTCGATCCCAAAGCCCAAATTCGTAGAATAGCCTCCCTTTGGGTTGGAGGAGTCGCAGCAGAAACATCCCGATCCCTGCGGAGCCAGTTCCGTAATCGGTGCAGATCTTCAGGAGTTCTTCCCCCGGGAAAGCGATGCCCTCCGGGCGTTGAATCTGAAACAGGAAGACACCTTCCGCACGTTTGAATGCCTCCCCCAAGTACTTCCGCTCTCCGGTGAAATAGTACATGTCGATCAGAAACTCACCGATTCCGCTCAGGCCCATGAACTGCGAAGGAAGCACGGTGTATTTTCCAGCGACGGAAGAGGCAGCCTTCTCGGCCAGCTCTTTGTACCGGCTGTCGCCGAGAATGGCGTGAAACCGGATGAGTGCACTGCCGACGCCAGAAGTGCCAAGCCGCCAGTAAGGCGATTCCTGAGAATCACCCTTCACACGTCCCCAAGCCATTTGGTCGGGCCCAATGCTTGCATGCGAGATCTCGTATTCGAGCCCGGCTGTCGCATAAGGTAAATATTTCGGGTCTCCTGTGGCAAGGTGAAGGTAAAGCAGGAACAAGGCAATCCCGCTGCCTCCGTGAGCATAGCCGAGGTAGGCAATACCATCCACGTTAGTCCAGTAGCAGCCGTTGTCCTCCGAGGCAGCTTTGGAAATCAGGGAATCCCCTAGCTCACGCGCCTTTGCTAGAAACCTTCCTTCTCCGGTCCTTCTGAAGAAGTAGAGGCTGGCAAGCCCGGTTCCGGCCGCGCCGTAGAAGAGATCAGGGCCGTCAAACAGAAGCGGGGACTGGAACGCCAGGTCGATGGCACGACGAGCTTGATCCTGCAGTCTGAGTTCTTGTAGTACCCATGCTATTCCAGACAGCCCGACAAAAAGTCCAGGAGGATATGCCTCCAAAGAAAGCGGCCGTTCCTGAATCCACTGGCGAATCGTTGCCGGGACTTCCCCCAGCGCGGTCTTCAGGAAGAGTGCGGTCCCTAAGGCTCCGTACGCGATGCTGAGCGGATTGGTTGAGAACAGGCGGTAGTCTGACGGCCAAAGTCGATCCTCTCGGGTCAGCTTGGCTTTGCTCAAAATGTAGTTCGCGATTCCGTCGATCATCCTCGAAATTTCTGCAGACTTAACAATCTTTCGGTCCATGACCGGCGATAACCCCGGACCGTCTCTCTTTGCCAATTCAATAACTGTGAGCGCTCGATCGACATCGGCATCGAGCAGCGCAAAGATCAACTCTTTGACAGATGGAGGAAGTCCGAAATCCTCAGTAATTTCATTAATAAATAGCTCTCCGGCCTCAGGCTTCAGGCCGAACAGCTCCTGGACCGGCAGGACGATGCTGTAGATAACGGATCCCAGCGAATAGAAGTCGTCCTGCGGGGAGAGGTCGGTCCCACTTAGCCGGCTCGACGACGCAAAACCCGGCGTGAAGACTGTCCAGCCGGAAGAGCCTGATTCACCTAGTTGGCGCGCTGCTTCAAAGTCGATGATTTTCAGCTCAAGCGTCTCGGTGTTTACCATAATATTGTGGGGAGACAGATCGCCGATGACGATCCCTTCCCGGTGGAAGGCCTGAAGCGCGCGGATCAGTTTTTCAGTGATCTCGTACAGCTGGTCGCAAAATCGCCTCACTCTCTCTGGGGAAGTGTCGTTCTGTAGCACCAAAGCAACGTCGTTCAGCGCCCTGTACGAGGACAAGGGCAATCCCTCCACGTATTCCTGAACTAAAAAGACGTGCTCCCACTCCTGAAACAGATCCACAACCTTTGGGACATAACCGGTATCTTCAAGCTTCTTTAGAATCCCCGCCTCCGACCTGAGTGTCGCTACCGAGTCCTGAGTGTTAGAACGTGTGACATTCACAAATGGACGTGCTTCTTTGATGACGACTGTTTGACCAGTTTGCTGATCCTCAGCGGTGTACACGCCTCCACTATTCGACTGAGTGAGTACGGCTTTGACACGATATCGGTTGTTCAGACAGACCTCGCCCTCGTGCTTTTGTTCATCGGACGGGAATGGGTCTTCGATACCTTCCGGCAACTGAAAGAATGGTGTTCTGATGTCGGGAACCAGAGTACCATCGCTCGACTCTATAACCATGACCTTCTCGCCGAAGAGGTTGAGCACCGACCGAGGAGCAAATCCGCCGTAGCGGTAGAAGAGTACCTTATTGTCTGCAACTCTTTTGTCAGACAGGATGTATGGGCCGGCTAGATCATTCGTTACCTTACCCAACTCTTGGGCCAACACAGCAAAATGCTCACTGTCCTTTGGATAGACAGTGACAAATTTGCCCGAACCGCCTCTCCAATAATTCTTGCAGGTCGCGATCTCGAGAATACGAGGATCGGCCATGATCTTAAAGCCTGCATTGTTGGCGACGAAGATGGGCACCACCCTTCGAAGCACTTCCGTAGCCGTAGCGGACGTCGCCGAGATGTGAATCTTGAAGCCCTGAAGTGGAAGCTTCGCTTGGGGAGGAAATACATTCAACCATATGTCTGTACCTAATAGCATCCAGTCTGCAGGAACAAATTCCTCAACTGCTGGTCTGAAATCACTCCAGCCGGATGCAGAGGCAGACAGATCTTCGAAGAACTCCCGATCGTGCATGAGGAACCAGAACAACTCGCGGTTCTGTCTTCTGTCAATTGCTAACTCCATAGCCGTTGTTATCCTCCTGTGTTGGGTGCTTTAAAGGCAAGCCGGCCGTCTCGTCTGGGGTTAAGAAGACAACCGGCCTACCTGACAGGTTAGAAAAGCCAGCAGCCGATGCTGACGCTGGACCCTCCGTTGCCGCAGATGAAGCTGGCGGATGAGCTTCTCGGTCTGGCAGCGACGACTAGGGCGTCTACCTTTTGGAGTGCAAGCACGTTCGTCATGACAAGTTCACCTCCTTTCTTTGTAGATTTTCGTCGGGGCGCAGCCCGATGAAATCCGTCATACTAAGCATTCAAATTGCCCCTGATTTTTTGAGGACTCTCTTGCCCACCCATTGCCTGGTCTTCTACTAGGAAAGCTTTCTTTGACTTGCTATTGCTCTCACATTCTGCATACCGACAAAGACACGAAAGCTGGGAATGTTTCCCGGGAACTTTCACTATTTTTGTCTAGACGTCGGTCAGACCGGGCATGTCTCAGGATCACAGGGACAAGACTCCTCCGCCTTAGCCGATGAGCCTCTTGAAATCGCCAAAAAATTCTGGCCTTAGGGCATTGTGCTCCCGACCCATAACACCGCGAGCGCCGTCCCACTCTCATCCAACAGAACGCTGTTAGCAGTTGCTACTTTCCTTTACCTGCTCTCACGACAGGGGATGCATTGGATCGTCCGAGGCGCCGAATTTCGACCGCTGGTGTGAAATGTTTCGAGCCAACCGCTCATATCCCAATAGAGCGGAGGAACGATGAAATCTTTTTTTAGGACTCACTTCACACTGGCGATCTTTATTCTTTGCCCCACCAGTCTTCTGGCCCAGGAATCTCAGTGGCAGAAAAACATGGATGAGGGAAAACACCATCGGGCGCAAGGGCGCTATGCGGAAGCGGAGAACAGCTACCGGGCAGCTATTGCTGCCGCCGAGGTGTTCGACCAGGAAGACTTCCATTTGGCTCTGAGTTTGAATTCGCTGGGCACCCTATACTATGACAAAGCCCACTACCTCGAAGCTGAACCTCTCTTTCAGCGCGCGTTATCCATCTTCGAGAAGATCGGGGAAACAGGGAGTGAAAGGCTCGTGGTCTGCCTGAACAACCTGGCGCAGGTCTATCAGGCGGAGGGGAGGCTTACGGAGGCAGAGCGCCTGCTGAAGAGGGCTCTATCAGATGCTGAAAAGACTTTGGGAGCTGATCATCCCGAGTTTGCGAGAAGCGAGCGCCAGCTGGCCAATCTCTACACGGTTCAGGGCGACTACAAGCGGGCTGAGCCGCTCTATCGTCTGGCCCTTTCGATCCAGAAGAAAACATTGGGCCCAGAGCATCTCATCGTGGCTACCGGTTTGAATGATCTGGCTCAGTTGCTTTCCCTGCAGGGACGTTACGCCGAGGCAGAGGAGATGCACCGGAGTGCACTCAACATCCGGCAGAAGCAGCTCAGAAAAGGCGATCCCAACATCGCCTCCAGCCTGGACAACCTCGCAAGGCAATTGGCTCTCCAGGCAAAGTACGGTGAAGCTGAGCCTCTCTTTCGTCAGGCGCTGAGCATCAGAAGGAGTGCTCTCGGGAGTGAGCATCCAGACGTCGCCACGAGCCTTCGCAGCTTGGCAGACCTGTGCACCTATCAGGCAAGGTACCTTGAGGCGGTTGTATTTTACAAGCAAGCCCTCTCAATCTTGAAAAGGGCTCTCGGGGACGGCCATATCGACGTTGGAATCACAATGAACGACCTGGCCTGCCTCTATCGATTACTCGGCCGGCTGGCTGAGGCTGAGTCTCTATTTCAGCAGGCCATTGCTCTCTACCAAAATCCCCCAGAAAAAAATCAGCTCGAAGCCGCAATAAGCCTGGGCAACTTGGCCGCGATTCATCAGGACCAGCACCGCTACTCCAAGGCCGAAGACCTTTATCAGCAAGCCCTCCTCGTGCTGGAACAGGCTTTGGGCAAAGATCACCCACACGTCGCCAGCATGAACAAGCGACTGGCTTCTCTTTATAGTCAGCGAGGCTCTGAAGAGAAGGCCGAGCTCCTATATCGCCAGGTATTGGCCACTGAAGAGAAATCTCTGGGAGCAGATCACCCTCACGTCGCTTCGACGCTGCACGATTTGGCAAGACTCTGCACCAAGCAACACCGTTATGCGGAGGCCGAACGGCTTTACCAGAGGGCCTTGAACATCCGAGAGGACAAGCTAGGGGCTGATCATCCGGATCTGGCCGATACGCTCCATGCCTATGCTTTACTCCTTCGGGAAACAAATCGGAAGTCGCAGGCCAAAGCCTTGGATGCGAATGCCAAACAGATTCTGGCCAAAAACTCATCGCTCAAGACAGCCAACCAAACGATCCACGTCACAGAGCTGGAGTCAGCAGCGAAAGCATGGAAAGCGCAAAGGTAAGGTGCGCCGCTCCATCGCACTTTCCTTAACCGGGCTCCCTCTGAAGAGTTAACGTTCCGCGACGACCCAGCCGCAGCCAAGCTCTTCAGGCGAATTTCTCCAATAGGGTGAGCGGCTTCGAAGGGTTAAGTAAAGAGTAGGTCAAACTGACTTTTCAGAACACCGGTGAAAAGTGGCGAGAGAAAAACCGCCTCTCCCGGCGCTGCTTTCTTGTCAGGTCAGTTCGTTGCTGATCACGTCTTGAGGCTGAGCAAGCCAGCCAAAGCCGGCATTGAGCCGGAATCTTCAGGGCCTTCAACCAACCTCAGGAAATCACTGATAAGGGATCTGCCGTTTTAGTTTTGAAGTGGTTCTTGTGGAAGTTCGGGGGATCGGTCGCAAAACACTGAGATCGCATACCGCATCTCTTCGTCCAAATACAGGTTTAGGATCTTCGCAGCATCACGGTGTTCTTTAGCAGTGAGCTCAAATCGCTGGCGGGAAATCTCCATGAGATAGTCAAGGAGGGTAATTCGCAACAGCGATAGTTCACGCACAAGGTCACGGCCTGAGTAGCCTTGCTGAAGACGCACGTAGACGTTGGCGCGCGCCTCAAGACTATTGCGAACACCGGGTGTTTCAGACTTTCGGATCAGCTCGCAAATTTCCTCGATGATCGCCGGAACATGGTCGATCAATTCCGGTTTGGACAATTTGGCGTCCGATTGGATGCGCGGGTCATCGCGCACAGCGCCAGTCCAGTCTTCAACAATCTGTCCAATCTGACTTTCAAGTTGCTCCGCGATCAAGCTCTGGCTCATGAGTTCTCAGGTCATCCTCGCGCACATCGCCACTGTCCCTAGTTCGAGGCAAGCCTCAAACTCCATGCCTTGAGTTTTCTGAACGTAATCCAGAAATCCAAAGATGTTTTGGATCTGCTCGTCATCAAATCCCAGCTGCCTCAGAAGGACATCGTCGGCCCGAAATGAGAAGGGATACGGCAAAACGTCATAAGTGTAGGTGCCGGAATCATACATGACCTGAATCACGTTGTACAAGTCCTTGAGGACCAGAAAAGAGGAGATGAGACAGTCGTAATGACGCCGACTTGCCCGTGTAAGGAGCAAAATATAGTCTTGATTGTAGTCCCGCACAAAGTCGTTGAAGTTCTTTTGAGAGGTCATTGAATGGCTCCCACGGCGAATGACTCAGCTCGGTAAGACAAGCGAAGCTAAGGCCCTTTTGTGGTCTCAAGACTGTCAAGGCTGTTTCGAAGGCGTCCTAAAAAATATCAAAAACAGACCTGCCAATCCAAAGAGTAATTCAGGCGCGTTCGCTGCAAAGCATTTCATGGAAACACGCTACGTCTGAAGTGTAGACGGCGGCAGAAACCCTGACGCCGGTGAGGAAGCGCACATCCTACTTCGAAAAGAAAGGGTGTTGACGCTCTTCCAGAAACCACGCCGAGCAACGTAAGACCTACTCCGTCAACTGAAACGGTACCCAAGAGCAGTTCAACATCGCCATCAAGCAGGTCAAAGGAAGCGAATTTGGGAAGAGGGCTATCGTTTGATTCCAGCTTCAACTTCCTCTTCCGCGTCAGATGGAACATCCAATATCCAATACAGTGTTGCTTCTGACGCGAACCCGGTAGGGACCTCCGCCACCGCTCGTAACGCTCGTTTTTTTCTTTCCGGCGGGGTGATATCTAATCCAGGCGGGAGAGACATATAGCCGATCAGCGATTTCTTTGACCACGAAGAGTTTTTCTCAGACTACGCAGGATCTCAGGTGGGAAGGAGATTTGGATTCTTCCGATGCATCCTTCGGGCCGTTTTTGACCGCTCGGAAGTCTTCAATACGGAGCGTTGTGAGCGCTCCCGTATACCAAATCTCCCTCACGACTGTATAGGATGGGGCGCTCCCACATAAAAGACAGTTCAAAATGAGACAACTCAAGGAACCATAGGGAAGGCCGACAACTGAGATGCTAAGCATCGACAGCCTTGAGTTTGGCACATTCGGCCGGCTTGGATATGCGGAAACGATGACTCAGGAAAAAACATTGCGATCAGGAACCGCTGCGTTTGGCGCGAAGCCGTCAGCAGCATGCCTTGTCGAACAAGAAAGACGACAGCAATCAATGGACCTTGGCGGCGATTTGACCCGGCCTGATTTTTTTGGGGAAGATTCGAGGTTTGGGGCGTTGTTTCTTCAATGTGTAAAAACCACGGCTTTTCTGTGGAGGAGAAACCGCAGTCTAAGCGTCTGGGGGAAGGAGATCTAGCGTTCCTTAGCTTTTTTGTAGTCTTCAGCCTTGGAATTTTTCGTTCAGAACGCGACTACGTCGTTCTGTATACTTACTAGACTCCTTCCTGATTCGTAAGATACACCACCTAATTCTGAGAGCTGTTCAAAAGAAGACAAATCTGAGTGGTTGCGAGTGAAACCAAGGCAACGTCGGTGGCCGATCTCCTTCCTATTGAAAAAACTTGGGAACGCCGACGCGTTAGCCCCTGTGCCGAGAGAGCTCAGGCGCCGGCGCTTTTGCAGGGCAGGGTCACAATGAGGATATCCGGCCAGCTTGGACAACCGAGGGCTTTTTGATTGATTGACTCTTCATTCACCATTGTCTACGGGATGGGCCGGAGGAATGTTGCAGTACAATATGGGTTCCATTTGCACAGAGCTGTTCAAAAGTGCACAAATCCTATGGCTACGGGACAGGTTGGTTAATCCTCGCTTTTTTTGGTCGTATTGGGGCGGCTCCCACGCCATTCCTTCGGGTCGATTGCTTCGTCTGAATTGTCATATCACGGTCTTGCTACTTGTTCGATGATGTCGGTCCCAAAGTTGAGTTCGCTCGTGGGTGGCGGATCCACACTGCCTTTAGGTGCTCCTTAAATCTCCGGACTTTCCGTGCAGTGCCTGCCTTTACAATGGTGTGTCAGCGTGTTAAGCTTCGCGAGCTAGGCCGTCACCTTTAGGGAAAGATTTTTGCGTCAACGCTTGGGCGCGTCGAATGACGTGACTCTCCCGAGGCCGGGACGATGGAAGGAACTGAGGATGACTAGGCGGGGGTCTCACCTTTAATTCAGAACGCCCGGCTGGATTTCATTGGGGAAATTAGCCTCATTCCCTACGCTACCTAGCACATCACAAAGCTTCTTCCTCTTAAATGATTGAGCCGGAGTGGCGGAATTGGCAGACGCACTAGACTCAAAATCTAGCGATGGT
>Ga0075433_10004430_pt1 | contig 10932 bp, 6 predicted proteins | sample RhiMethybrSRZTD2_FD_75299 | JGI IMG/M metagenome (GOLD analysis project Ga0075433, IMG submission 75299) | Populus rhizosphere microbial communities from Tennessee, USA - Rhizosphere MetaG P. TD hybrid SRZTD2 | ecosystem: Host-associated > Plants > Roots > Rhizosphere > Soil | place: USA... | reverse complement strand
AATTTCATCACGACGGGACAGCCGTTGGCGGCAGTGATGATGGGAGTTTTCACCGGCGCCCTGATCGGCTTTCTAGTCTACAACTCGCATCCGGCATCGATCTTCATGGGCGATTGCGGCTCGATGTTCATCGGTTTCTTTCTCGCGAGCGCATCGCTGGTAAATCTTGCGGGCGGACGATCGCGAAGTTTCCTGCCGGTGTTGGCGGTCCCCATCCTCGTCCTGTTTATTCCCATCTTCGATACGACGTTCGTGACGGTTCTGCGCAAGCTTTCGGGGCGCGCGGCTTCGCATGGCGGCCGAGATCACACTTCGCATCGGCTGGTGGCGCTGGGTATGTCTGAACGCCGCGCGGTGCTGATGCTGTATGCGCTGGCGGCTGTCTCGGGGTTCCTGGCGATTGGCGTACGTGCGCTGCGATTCGACGTGAGTATTGCGCTTTTGTTCGTCTTTACGATCGTGCTCACGCTGCTCGGGGTTTATCTGGCGGGCGTTAAAGCCTACGACGCAGAAGCAGAAGCAGTCGCGGCGCGCGACAAGCCACTCTTCGCTTTTCTCATAGACTTTTCATACAAGCGCCGCGTCTTTGAAGTCCTGCTGGATGTCGGCTTAATCATCCTGGCTTACTGGTCAGCGTACGCGATCAAATTCGAGCCGTTTTCCGGCAGTCCCGCGTGGCAACTGTTTCTGCGCACCGTGCCAATCGTAGTTGTGGTTCGTCTGGCGGCGTTCTTGTTATTTGGTGTGTATCGCGGCATTTGGCGCTACACGAGCATCGACGACTTTGTGGTCTTCGCCAAAGCAGTCGCGGCCGGCACGATCGTTAGCATGCTAATCATCCTCTTCAGATTCCGATTCCAGGGATTCTCGCGCGCGGTGTTTGTTATTGACGCGGTGATGATGATGGTATTTCTCGCGGGCAGCCGCATGGCGTTTCGTTTGTTTCGGCAATTGCTGCCGTCGGGGGGATCGAGCCATGGCCGGCGCGCGCTGATCTACGGTGCAGGTGACGCCGGCGAATTGCTTTTACGTGAGTTGCTCAATAATCGCGATCTGCACTGTGCACCCGTCGGCTTCATGGATGACGATCCGAAGAAACGGGGAAAAGTCATTCATGGCTATCCAGTTTTCGGCGGTAATGGTATGTTTCACCGCATCGTGACGCAGCACAATATCGAGCAGGTGCTCATTTCCACTCCGAGAATATCGCATGCGCGCATTACTGAGATTCTGCGCGAATGCGAATCCCAGAACATCGAACTGAAGCGCATGGCGATAACGATAGAGAATATTGGCGAGCCGGAACTTGCCGTCTCTCCACTCACCGAAAAAGGGCCCTGAAATCCACAGCATGTCTCGATCGGGTCCTCCAGCAGTCAAAACAATTTCACTGGATTCCAGTGTCGCGCGCCTTCTTTTGATTCTGCCGTTAGTGTGCGCGGCGGTTTGGGGCTGGTATGGCGCGCGCTGGTACCTGGCGAATGTCATCTCGGAAGTTGTCACCACCGGCGATACACCAAACGTCGACCTGGCGCAAATGGCGACCCGTTGGGGACCAGCCGATCCCTTTACTCATTGGCGCCTGGGAGTCGTGGCTCAAAGCGACTTTACGGCCGCAAACATTCAAGAGACGGTGCATCAGTTCGGGTTCGCGGTGCGGTTGTCGCCGAATGACTTTCGGTATTGGGACGAGTATGGTCGTGCGCTCGAAGCGTCCGGTGATTCCGGAGCGGCCGAAAAAGCTCTGCGCCGCTCCGTTGATTTAGCGCCGAATTATTACTACCCGCGTTGGCACTTGGGAAACTTGCTCTTGCGTGAAGGCAAGTTTGAGGAAGCATTTGCAAACCTTTTTCGCGCGGCGGCCGCGAATGAGGAGCTTTGGCCGCAGGTCTTCAATCTTGCCTGGCAGGCGTATGACCAGAATGTCGATCGGATTGCCAACGATGCGTGCAAACAGTCGTCGGTGCGCGCGATGTTTAGCATTTATCTGGTGGGCGTAAAAAAATTTGACGATGCCGTGCGTCTTTGGAAAACGCTCTCAGGGTGGGACCGCAGCCAGTTGGCTGGACGCGGCCTGGAATTGCGTCAAGCACTCATCGCCGCCAAACAATTTCGCGCGGCGTTAGATATTACTCGCGACATCGAGCCGGGCAACTCAGGTATTTCCGAACCGGAAAAGCTCCTGAATGGCGGATTCGAAAATGCGCTTGCGCTTCCGACTACTCATTTTTTTGGCTGGACGATTGGTTCGACCGGTCAGGCCGCGATGTCCATTGATGGCAGTGGCCATAACAGCACGCACAGTCTGCAGATCGTTTTCAACGCACCCAACAAATTGGATCGCGTCAACGCTTCGCAGACTCTGGTCGTGCAACCGAACACTCAATATCACCTCGAATACTTTGTCCGCACGGAAAAACTAAGCAGCGCCAGTCCTCCAGTTGTCTTAGTACTGGACGCCGCGGACGGTAATTCTCTGGGTGTGTCCGAAGCGGCGTCGCCCGGCACGAACGATTGGAAGAAGCTTGCTGTCGATTTCAAAACAAGGAACAGCGACGGTATCACGATCGTTATTGGCCGGCTGCCATGTTCAGTGAGTGATATTTGTCCGCTATTTGGTACGGCTTGGTATGACGACTTCAGTCTCCAGCGCGGTGGCGTTGCGCGACCCAACGGATCAGAAGCCCGTTAGGCAGATCGCCCAACCAGTTTCGCGTCGCCGGCACACGCTGGCGAGCCGACTCGCATTCCTCACGATCTGTGTGGCGATTGTGCTGACAACGCTCGCTTATGGCACGGTGCATTATTGGGCACTCGCCGTGTTCACAATCAGCGCCGCAGGACTTATAGCTTTTTGGGCAGTTGATGCCGCCGTGCTGCGCTCGGCGCTCGTCGCGGTGAATCGTTTGCAGTGGCCCATCCTCGGCCTAATCATTCTTGGGCTGGTTCAGTTACTCCCGCTGCGCGATTATGACGATGGAGGACTTTCACTCTCGCCGGTGCGTGCGCTTTCGCTCGATCCGTATGCGACGCGTTTAGTGATCTTCCAGGTCAGCGCCCTGCTGATCTATTTCGTCATGACGACGATGTTTGTCGACACCCCGCGCCGTTTGAAAGCGTTGGTGCGCACGGTCGCCATCTTCGGCTTTGTGATGGCGGCATTTGGCTTGACGCAGTCCTTCACGACGGACGGCACCCGCGTTTACTGGTTCCGTCAACTGACGCAGAGCCAGGCCTTCGGTCCATTCATCAATCGTCATCACTTCGCCGGCTACATGGAGCTCGCCCTGGCGATGCCGCTGGGCCTTCTGGTCAGCGGTGCGCTTGAAAGTTACAAGCGGCCCCTCTACGCATTCGCAGTTGTCGTTATGGCGATGTCTTTGGTCGCGACGAATTCGCGCGGGGGCATCATCAGCCTTGGCGCAGAAATCTTCTTCGTGTTGGTCGTTGGCGGTTTCGGTTGGCGTCGCAAGAAAGATCAACCGCGCGCCCAACGCATTCGCTCGGCACTAATGCGCGGCGCCGCGGCGATGGCGATTGTGCTTGTGCTGCTTGGCGGCGCGCTTTTGGTCAGCGGTCCCGAAGTCTTCACGCGTTTCCTTGGGACGCCGGTTGCTGAAGATCCAACGCAGGGCCGCGCGCACTTTTGGAATGTCACGCTTGACGTGATCAAGGCGCATCCGCTGCTCGGCTCAGGCCTCGGATCGTTTAGCGTTATCTATACTCGCTATGACACGCGCAACGGAATTTTTCGCCTGGAGCAGGCACACAACGATTACTTGCAGACATTGTCCGACGCAGGAATTCTCGGCGGGTTACTCGGCACAGCATTCATCGTGATTTTATTTCGTCGTGGGTTTGCGCGACGCGACACACATGACAAATTTCGCCGCGGCGTTACCACTGGGGCACTTGCCGGTTGCTTCGCGGTTCTCGTTCACAGTTTCTTTGACTTCACTCTGCACACCACGGCGAATGCGCTGCTGTTTGTGATCATCTGTGCGGTCGCGACCCAGGACACGCGCATCAACACGACTTATGAATTGCGTGCCCGCGCTCGTCGTGGGCGCCGGCGGACCGATCCGGAAGCTGAACCGGCCGCGACGTCGCCTCCTGCTGCAATTGGTAGCGCCGCCGCGTTGTAACTTTTCTAAATCCCGTTGTAGTCTGTTGCCGCTTTCCCGCCAAATTCACGACGTCAGAGACCGGGGTCAATGTCAGCCGCCACGCTCCAGAGGGCAGAAGCCAACGATCAACTGTCAGCGGCGAAAATAGATACGCTGCCGGGCTTCTGTCTGGAGGCGATCGTGCGCCACAACAAACCAAACACCGTCAGCGAAAAGCGCAACGGTGAGTGGCTTCGTGTTTCGAGCGACGATTTCGCGCGCCGTGTGCGCCATATCGCATTGGGCTTGGGGGACCTCGGAATTCAGCCCGGTGATCGCGTCGGCTTGATTTCGGAAAATCGGCCGGAGTGGTCGATCGTCGATCTCGCGATCCTCAGCGCCGGCGCCGTCGTCGTGCCGCTCTACACAACGCAGGCGGCGGATCAAATCCGCTTCATCCTTGAAGATTCCGGTGCGCGCGCGTTGATGATTTCCGGTGGTCGCGTCCTGAAACACGCGCGTGAAGGATTCGCGGCGATAGATGGCCTCACCGACGTCATCGTGTTTGATCCAAAGTCTACCGAAGGCGTTAATCGCGCCGTCACGCTCGAAACCGTCGAAACGCGCGGTGCCAAGATTGATCGCCAGGACGCCAGAGCATTCGAACGCTTACTTAACCGCGGACGTCCGGAAGATCTGGCTACGATCATATACACCTCAGGAACCACCGGTGAGCCCAAGGGCGTGATGTTGACGCACGACAACTTCATCGCAAACGTTCGTTCGATTACGACCGGGCTGCCGATTTCCTCCGCTGACGTTTCGCTTTCCGTGCTGCCGCTCTCTCACATCTTCGAGCGCACAGTCTTTTACGTTTTCGCTTACATGGGCGTGGCCGTGCACTACGCCGCTTCGTTCGATCAGGTCGGAGAATTCTTACGCGAAGTAAAGCCCACGATCATGACCGCCGTGCCCCGGCTGTTTGAAAAGGTCTATCACCGCATCATCAAAAAAGGCATGTCGGCGGGCGGCGCAAAAGCAAGAATTTTTGAGTGGTCACTCGCCGTTGGCCAACGCGTCGCTGAGTTGGAAGATAAGAGGCAGCGCGTACCGGTTTCGTTGCGCGCGAAACATGCGGTCGCGGATCGCCTGGTCTTCACCAAATGGCGCGAAGGTATTGGCGGACGCTTGCGTTACTTCGTCTCAGGGGGCGCGCCTTTGTCGCCGACGCTTTCATATTCGTTTCTCGGTGCGGGCATAAAAATTTTGCAGGGCTACGGCATGACGGAAACGTGCATCGTTTGCGCCAACCGCCCCGAAGACAATTGCGTCGGTTCAATCGGCAAACCATTCAAGGGGATTGAAGTGAAGACCGCCGCAGACGGCGAGCTGCTAATCCGCGGCGCGAATGTGATGCGCGGCTACTACGGCCATCCCGAAGCGACCCTGGCCGTGATGCACGACGAGTGGTTTGCCACCGGCGATGTCGGCCACATCGACAAGGACGGCCATATTTTCCTCACCGATCGAAAAAAAGATCTGTTCAAACTTTCGAACGGCAAATACGTCGCGCCGCAACAGATCGAAAGCCTTCTGAAGCAGAGCGAGTTCGTTAATCAAGTCGTCGTCATTGGTTCCAGCCGAAAGTATCCGGCCGCTTTGATCGTTCCTGATTGGGAAGCCTTAAAGAGCGCGTTGCATGCCGCGGGTGAGTCCACCGCCGCAGCGCAGGAAGAGATCGCGAAACAAGCAGCAGCGGTGAAGATCGTGCAACGCGATGTCACCAAGATTACTGCGCACCTCGCGGATTACGAGCGCGTGCGTCGCGTCGCGCTCCTGCCGCATGAATTCTCGATCGACGCCGGCGAGATGACGCCCACACTTAAGGTCAAGCGCAACGTCATCGACGAACGTTATGCGGATTTGATCGAACAACTCTATCGCGGCGCGTAACACCGAGCGCACGCAACGGAGCGCGCGCATCCTGCGTGCTGGTCGCGCGCATCTTGCGCACTTTCTTAACTCGAGACTTGAAACTCGAAACTTATTAATTGGAAACGCTCTACCACGAACTGACTCTAGGACTTCACGATCGCCAACAAATCGCGCGCGTGATTATTCGTCTGCTGGGAGCGATGGTGCTCGGCGGTTTAGTCGGCATTCAACGCGAGCGCACCCACAAACCCGCCGGCTTGCGGACGCACATGCTGGTTTGTCTCGGCACTGCGGCTTTTGTGACGAGCTGTGGTGCGGTGGGAATGGCTTTCGACGCGCAGTCGCGCGTGATTCAGGGCATCGTAACCGGCCTTGGCTTCATTGGCGCAGGCTCAATTCTCAAACTGAGTCAGGAACACGAAATCAGAGGACTCACGACCGCCGCGGGAGTATGGATGACCGCCGCGATCGGCGTGACCCTCGGACTGGGCGCGCTCGGCATTGCCATCCTCGCCACGATCCTCACGCTGATCATTCTGGCCCTGGCTACGAAGTTTGAAAGGTTCGTCCAGAGTAAGCGGGACGAGCAGTCTTAATCGCGTCTACTAATCTCGAAACCCTCATTTTTAGTCGCGTGACTAACGATCGCTCGCGCGAACTTCGGACTCATTACTTTTCATTGACCGTTCGTACTCGACCAGCATCCGTTCGTAACACGATGGGCACATCGCCAGCGCAAGCTCTTGGCCGTCAATCCGAATCAGTTCGCCGCACCAACTACACTTCACCGTCGGACTGGCAAGCTGTTCCAGTTGCTCTTCTTCTGACAAGGTGTCTTCGAAAAACATCACTGTCATAGTCTTTAAGACCTCTTTCGATTGAGCTATTGAGCAACTTCACCCTACTGATCTGCTGTTACGCGTCGGTTACCTCATCATTAAAAGTCGCTTAATTCATGGGTCCGCCGCGGCGGCCAGTTCACATGAAGTTAAGACGAGTTTCAGCAGAAGATACCGATACTCAGTGGCGTAACATTTTGTTAACATGCGGGCATCCGCCCTGCCCCTCAGGCGCGGCAACGGTAACCTGAACCGACGCAACAAGCGGGTTTCGCCGGTCCACTCTGAAGGAGAAGAAAGTGCGACGCCAGACTCAAGGGAGAGTCGTCTCTGCACTTGTCGGGGTTGGTTTCATCAGCCTCACCGTTCTCGTTTGCCATTCGCCGGTATCGGCCGATACTAATTCACTTCATACGATCATCTGTCGCGAAGAACTTTCGTCTGCTCGACGCGGACTACTGGCTGCAAAACTGCGCGCCATTACCGGCCTGGCCGTCGAGTTTGATGCGAACGGCGCTTTGCTCCTAACGCATTCCGATGCGCACGGTGGATCGCAAACGGCGCGACAGTTGCTACGCAAAGCGCTGGACGGAACGCGTGTGCTGATTCTCGAGGACGCGAGCGACCGGCAAGACGTCGTGTTCGCGCGCGTCGTTCCCGGTCGTCTGAAACATCACTCCTCCAACACGCCGGAAACATATGTCGCGCTCATTGACTTTGCCGACTTCGATCGGTTGCTTGGAGATGAAGCGGCTCTGCGGGCATTTGATGTTGGTTGGGCGTTCCTGCACGAACTCGATCACGTCATCAACGATTTATCCGACAGCACCAGTCCTGCGGCAACGGGTGAATGCGAAGCACACCTCAACGTGATGCGTCACGAACTGGATCTCCCGATTCGGGCTGACTACTTCTACGAACTGTTTCCTAATTCCGAACGTAGCGAATTCCGCACCAGGTTCGTGCGCTTGGCTTTTGAACAGAAGGACGCCGTGACAAAGAAGCGCCGCCGCTATTGGGTGATGTGGGATGCGACCGTCGTTGGTGGGGTCAATCCACAGATTGCCACAGGGCGATAAAGCTTACTGATTACGTCGTTCCTTATCGCCGCCGGCTGCCGCGCGAGCGCGCTTTCGCCGAAGATCTTTCGACGCTTCCTGCAAAATTGAATGGACCTTGAGGACGACCTTTTTCAGGTCGTTCAACTTCTGGGGATCTCTGTCTTTTCCCGTCAGCAGTGCAACGGCGATATCGCTGCTCAGTTCGTTTTGAATTGACATCTGGGATTCTAACGTACTCAGGGTCCGTTCGCTCTAAATAAGAGAGGCGCGCATCCTACTTCGCACGCGTTACGTCAATGTTAATTCGAAGTTAAATCTGCTCCCCGTCGATTAATCGGCGCGGATTAAGATCACCCCACCCTTCAATTAAGTTCAATTTAACGATCCGTTTACTCACGTGTAACGGCGAGGCATTAGCTTCTCCTTTCACACTGCGATTCGTTTTGCTGGTGACGCCAGCAGATAACGCCCTCAAACAACAAGGAGATTCTAATGCGTACAACTGTTCGGCGAACTCTTGCTGTACTAATGCTCGCTACTGCTGCGTTGCTGCCGGCATCGGCAGCTTTTGCACAAACGGACACCGGTCGAATTGCCGGGACCGTGAAAGATCAAAACGGCGGCCTCGTGCCCGGCGCAACCGTTACGGCCAGGAATCTTCGAACCGGAGACGAACGAACGGCCATCGCAAACGAGGAAGGCTATTACACGATCGCGGCACTCAAGGCTTCGGCTTACAGCGTGACGGCAACAGGAAGAGATTTGTCCGGGACGGTTGAAAACGCGACGATCAATGTCGGCCAGGAATTAACGATCAATATTGCGATGACGCCGACCGGTGTTTCCGCGACGGTGAACGTGGTTGGTGGGGAAGAGACGCTCGCGAACACCGGTTCGGCGGCGATGGGCGCTAACGTTAACCCTCGCGAAGTTGAGGGGTTGCCGCTCAACGGGCGGCAACTCTCTCAGCTCTATTTGCAGGCACCCGGATCAGTCAACAGCGGTTCGGGAACTTACGGCGACATTCGCTTCTCAGGACGCGCGGTCGAACAGAACGAGATTCGCTACGACGGTATTGAGGGCACGGCGATCATCGATACCAGCCCGGGCAACCTGAACGGCGAAGTGCCGACGCCGTTTCGACTGCAATCCAGCCTGGAAAATGTTCAGGAGTTTCGCGTCGATTCGAACAACTATCCCGCCGAGTTCGGCACCGGCACCGGCGGGCAGATCAGCGTCGTCACAAAGTCCGGCGGCAATAAATTTCACGGCTCCGTCTTCGAGTACATTCGCAATGATGCGCTGGACGCCCCGAATTTCTTCGACAACATCATCGGACAAAAGAGCAAGCTGCGGCTGAATCAATTCGGCGGTTCCCTCGGGGGACCAATCGTCAAGAACAAAGCGTTCTTCTTCTTTTCTTACGAAGGCTATCGCTTGCGCGGCGGAATCAATTCAATCGAAGCGGTGCCTGGCCAGGCGTCGCGCATCTGCGGCGCGCCGCTCGGCGCGGGAAGCATCGCTTGCAACGCCACGACGGCGGCTCTGATCCCGGCCTTTCGCGCGTCCGACGCGGTCGTTCTGCGCGTGGGACCGGACTTGTTCGATACCGTCCAGCGACAGGCGACTAACATCGTCAATGAGAATTCGTTGGCATTTCGCTTCGACTACAAATTGAACGCCCGGCATTCGACCTACTTCCGTTTCTTTCGCGATCAGGCAAACAACGACCAACCCGAAGGCGTGACCGGCCGCCGTGTTGCCATTCGCTCGATTCCGCAAAATGGGATGTGGGCATTCCAATCGGTTTTGAAGCCGACGGTACTAAACGAATTCAAGATCGGTTACAACGGCGCGCTCTCGCGCATCAACGGATTCGCACCTACTTTCAACGGCATCGATCTATCAACGCTCTCGCTGAACATCGCGGGCAGCGTTGCCGGATTCGCGTTACCCGGACAAGGTGCGAACGCCGGAGTCGCGACACCCGGCGGACTCGTGCGTGCCAACAGTGCGACGAACGGACGCGCGCAACCGTACACGCCCTATTCGTTGTCGTTCATCGATAATCTGAGTTGGACGCGCGGCGATCATTCTTTGAAGTTCGGCGGCGAAATCCGCGCGATTCGCATGTGGACCGACCGAGTCGGCGGCACAACTTACACCTGGGCGAGCATCAACAACTTTCTGACGAACGCGCTGCAATCGACACAGTTCCTCGGCGATGTGTCGGCGCCATCGCCGTTCTTCAACGGCTCGACCGGGCAACCGCAAGCGCGCCAGACTTATTACATTGGCTATGCGCAGGACGAATGGAAGCTCAAGTCGAATCTGACGTTAAGCTATGGCTTGCGCTACGAGTACTACACGCCACTGCGTGAAAAGGACAATCGGCAAGTTCTGTTCGACATCGTCACCGGCGTGCTGCGCGATCCTTCCGGCGATCCGCTGATTTCTTCCAAGACGAATTTCGGTCCGCGCGTCGCGATGACCTGGTCACCCAACCCGCAAGCGACGGGATTCTTCGGCGGTGGCAGGACAATCCTTCGCGGCGGTTTCGGAATCTACTACGGTCCGGGCCAGACGGAAGATCAAATTCAGCCGATCGAATCGAACCGCATTAGCTCGACCGTCAGCGGCGGAAGTTTTCCGCAAGACACCAACGCCATCATCGCGAACTTCATCAACAATCCTAACAATCGCTCGTATCAGCCACGTGCGTACGCGTCTGACTACACGATTCCGGAAAAGATTTATCAGTACACCTTCTCAGTTCAGCAGGAGCTGCCGTACAAAGTGGCTTTCACCGGCGCTTTTGTTGGTTCGCAGGGACGCAACTTGTTTCTGCGCAGCGTGGCGAACCGGATTCTTCCTGGACAGACCACGATTGCTGATGGCACGGCATTGCCGGCGACCTTCGGGGTCGTGAATCGGACGAACGGAGCAGGGCAGGTGATCGCGGTGAATACGATTCGTGAGTTTTCGATCGTG
>Ga0075433_10004426_pt1 | contig 10938 bp, 9 predicted proteins | sample RhiMethybrSRZTD2_FD_75299 | JGI IMG/M metagenome (GOLD analysis project Ga0075433, IMG submission 75299) | Populus rhizosphere microbial communities from Tennessee, USA - Rhizosphere MetaG P. TD hybrid SRZTD2 | ecosystem: Host-associated > Plants > Roots > Rhizosphere > Soil | place: USA... | reverse complement strand
CGAACCGCGCGATCGAAATCCCGCCGCGCATTTCCTTCGCGGAGGCCGCGGCGATTCCGGTGAACTGGCTGACCGCCTGGCACATGCTGGTCGAGCTGTGCAACGTGAAGCGCGGCCAGCGCGTGCTCGTCCATGCCGCGGCGGGCGGCGTCGGCACCGCCGCGCTGCAGATCTGCCGCCGCGTCGGCGCCGAGGTGATCGGCACGGCGTCGTCCTCGAAGCACGCGCGGCTGCGCGAGATGGGCCTTGCGCACGCGATCGATTACCGTACGCAGGACTTCGAGCCGGAGGTGAAGCGGATCACCGGCGGCCGCGGCGTGCACGTGATTCTCGATGCGGTCGGAGGCGCGTCCATCAAGAAAGGGTGGCGTTGCCTGGCGCCGACGGGAAAGCTGGTCGTGTTCGGCGCCAGCTCGGTGATGCAGGGCGCGCCAGGGATGATCGCCTCGGTGTTGCGGATGACGCCGTTCTGGCCGCTCAAGGTCATGCAGGAGAACAAGGCGCTGATCGGCGTGAGCATCCTGCAGTTGTCGGGCGAGGAGAATCTGCTCACCGAGGAGCTGCGGGCCGTCCTGCAGGGCGTCAGGGAAGGCGCGTTCCGGCCCATCGTCGATGCGGAAGTGCCGCTCACGGAGCCGGCCAGGGCGCACGCCCGGCTCGAAGGGCGGGAAAACTTCGGGAAGGTGGTGCTGGTCGCTTGATTCGTCCCGGCGCTCTCGCGATCGCGGTGCTCACGGCCTGCGGCGATCCGCCGTGTCCTGCGACCACCGCGGCGCAGATCCCCGGGACGCTGCAGTACTTCGGCTATTTCTCGAGCGGGGCAGACAACACGCCCGCCGTCGTAAGACCCTCGTACCAGGACGGCGCGAACATCATGCGCGACGTCGCCAGCCAGTCCAATCTCGTCTGGATCGTGGACAACGAAGTCGCGAAGCTGCGACTTGCGAGGGAGCTGCGGGTCCACGCCATCCTGTACCTGTACCGGATGTTCTTCCAGGACGAATGGCTGCCCGTGGATCCCGCCGTGTTCACCGCGACGTGGCAGGCGTTCGCGCCGGCGGTGGCGGAGTTCGTCGCGGACGGCACGCTCGTCGCGATCGCTCCGCTGGACGAGCCCCTGTCGCAAGTGGCCGGGCACACGGGTGATCCCCGCAGCCTTTCCGCGGCCCAGATGTACGCCCGTCTCGAGCAGATCGCGTCGCTGATCCACGGCACGTTTCCTTCGCTGCGCGTCGTCATCGACGAGGCGGTCGCGGCGATCACGCCAGCCTATGCGCCTCCTGCGGGCTTCGACTGGGTTGGCTTCTTCTGCTACGGGCCCAGCGCGTCCTGCGATTTTGCCGGGCACGTCGAAGTCCTCAGGCAAAAGGTCACCGCCGGACAGAAAGTATTCCTGATCACGGACGCCAACCTGCTGTCGAGCAACCCGGGCGATCAAGACGATGCCGAGCGCGCCCGGCGGCTCGACGACGCGCTTGCCCTCGCGCGGTCCGAGCCGCTGGTCGTCGCGCTGCTTCCCTTCCTCTGGCAGTCGTTCAGCGAAGGAGATCTGCACATCACCGGCGTGAGCGACATGAGCGCGCCGGTGCGGCGTCGTTTCGCCGAAGTCGGGGCGTGCGTGAGGGCGCGCAATTAGCGGCGGGACGTCCGGGTCGCCCAGCCCCGCTTACTTCACCGCAACGGCGCCGAGCAGGCTCGCAAGCCGCGTTGCCGGACCGCTCCGGCTCCAGAGCCGGTCCAGGTACTTGAACGGCAACAGGGGCAGCAGCGTCATTCCCTTCGCCGCCGTGTACAGCAGCGGATGGCCCCGCGACGCCGCGACCGCCACGTACTCGGAAATCAGGTTCGTGAGAGCGCTGGTCGGTCCGATGTTGGTGTCCACTTCGCACGAAGAGTAGCGTCCGAAGAGCACCTGCAAGCCATCGCTCGTGAAGTTGCAATAATGGTTGGGATATCCGTGGTACGGGAAGACGAAGGGAGTCAAGCACACGGCTCGACCGCCGGGCTTGAGCATCCGGCGCGCTTCCTCCACCACGCGGTGCGGTTCCGGCACGTGCTCGATGAGCCTGTCCATGACGACGAGGGGGGCCGAATCGCCGGCGAAAGGCGTCCGAGCGACGTCCGCCAGCACGTCGACGTTCGGAAAGGGAAGAAGATCGACGTCGATGACGTCGTCCCGCAGGCGCCGGTCGCCGGACCCGAGCTCGACCACGATGCTCCCGGCGGGCGTCTCCGCAAGCGCCTCGGCGATGTGATCCCGCTGCCGGTATCGGCTGTTCACGAACTTCTTGCCGAGGTTGAACAGCTTCGCAGTCAGGGACTCGTTGAACATCTGCTCCCGCTGGAACGCGGCGTCCGCGGTCGACGTCAGCTCCTGGTCGTGAAACTTGGGACGCCCATGCTCGAATCCATAAGCTGCCCGGCACTCCGCGCAGGTGATCCGTTCCGCGCTCCAGGTGAGGCGGGAGTGACATCGCGGGCAGGCGGAGATCGCCTTGAACTGCTCGATGGCGCCGCCGATCACGACCCGCTCACCGGCCCTTGGACGGCGGCGCCTCGTTGCTCCTGCTGGAGCTTCAGTTGATACAGCGCGTCCGTGACGACGAGGCGCCGGAGGGTCTGCGTCAAGAGCCCGAGCCGGCGCGAAGTGACGTACATGAGCAGGAACAAGAAGAGGATCGCGAGCGTAATCGGCGCGGACGGATAGTTGATGACGCCGGCGCGCCGGAACAGCGCCACGAAAGGTTCGGGCACCAGCGCCAGGACCATGCCGGTGGACGTGCTCAGCGCCCACAGCAGCGTGAAGCGCTCGGAGAGGAGGCCGCGCAGGTAGTCCCTGCGGGCGAGGTAGAGCACGCCGACCCCGACGGCGATGATGAAGATCGCGTATGCCTTCAGCTCCATAGGACGAGCACCCTTCGCAGGAGCAGCGAGCTGCACACCTTGAGCATGAAGTATCCCGACTGGAACGGAGTGATGCTCGACGTCCCCTCGACACGAGGATTGGTGCTCACTGCGGCCTCGTGGATCTTGAACCGCCGCGCGAGACAGAGATCCGCCAGCTCTTCGGCCTCGGGATAATCGACCGGATAGCGCCTTCCGAGCAGCCAGCGGGCGGTCGCCCCGGTGTAGAGACGGAAGCCGCTGGTGGGATCGGTCACGCGAATCCCGTAGAGGAAACGGAGCAAGAAGCGCAGCACGACGATGCCGAGTTGCCGGAACGGGGTCGTGTACGTCTCTCCGCGGAGATACCTGCTTCCGGTGACGAGGTCCGCGCCGCTCTCGCGCCAGGCGCGGATCAGGGCGTCGACGTCGGCGATGGCGTGCTGGCCATCCCCGTCCAGCCGGACGATCAACTCGCAGCCCAACTCCACGCAGCAAGCCATCCCGACCATGCTGGCGGTGGCGATCCCCATGTTGCTGGCGAGCCGGATGCAGTAGGCGCCCGCCGCCAGCGCGAGCCGCTGCGTGTCGTCGGTCGAGCCGTCGTCGACCACGACGACGGGTGCCCCGGGGAAGTGCCGTCGGATGGCGGTGACGACGCCGCCGATCGAACGACCTTCGTTCAAGCAGGGGATGAAGAAGCCCAGCTTTGCGTCGGGACCGCCCGCCGCTCCGGGGGCCGAGTGGGCGGGCGCGATGGTCGGATCAGGCATGCCGCGTCGCCTTCGTAGCGATGCATCGCCGCAATTGTCAATCTACGCGCCGCCCGGGACAATCCTCGTCGGGCGCTTCCTTGACAGGCCTCGGACCGCTCTATATGAGTTCGCGCCCTTCACGCCGACCTGAGGGGAGAGACCGCTGCCGACCGCCGAGCGAATGAACATCCTCGTGCTCCACGAAGTCGATTACCTGAAGAAGGTCGTTTACGAGGTGCACGACATCCCCGAGCTGCTCGCCGCGCGGGGGCACGACGTCACCTTCATCGACTACGAGGAGCATTGGGAGCGCCGTCACGCGCTCGATTTCATCCGCTGGCAGACGCAGGTCGTCACCGGGGCGCATCGCGCATTCGACGGGGAGCGCATCGAGCTCCGGCGTCCTGGATTGATCAAGCTGCCGGTCCTCGATCGGCTGTCCTCGGTACCGACGCAGTTCATCGAGATCTGGCGGACGCTGAGGGCGAAGCGTTTTGACGTCGTGTTCCTGTACTCGCTCCCCACCAGCGGGCTGAGCGCGATCTGGCTGGCTCAGCGCGCCGGGATTCCCGTGGTGTTCCGCTCGATCGAGGTCCTGCACCGGATCCGCCCCTTCCCGGTGTCCACCGCCATCTGGCTGTCGGAGCGCCTGGCGTATCCGCGCGTCGACCGCATCGTCGCGCTCACGCCGCACATCAAGAGCTACGTCACGCAGCTCGGCGCGCGCCCGGACAAGGTCGACGTACTGCTTCCCGGCATCGATCCGATCCGCTTCCGCAGGGAACCGAAGGACGCCGCGCTGATGAGCAAGTACGGGCTCCGCCCGGAGAACAAAGTGGTGATGTTCCTCGGCACGATGTACGAGTTCGCCGGTCTCGATCACGTCATCGCCAACTTCCACCGGGTGCTATCGGCAGTCCCGCAGGCGCGCCTCCTCCTCGTCGGCGGTGGGGGAGTGCTGGAAGAGCTGCGCCGTCTGGCCGTGCAGCACGGGGTGGAAAAGGAGGTCGTCTTCACCGGCTTCGCCGACTACGATTTGCTTCCGCGACTCATCAACTGCGGCGACGTGACCATCAACAGTTTTCGCGACGAGCTGATCACGCGGCACATCTTTCCCGGCAAGGTCCCGCAGTACCTCGCTTGCGGCAAGCCGATGGTGGCGACGCCCCTTCCGGGCGTCACTGGAATCCTCTCCGGAGAGGCCGACGGAGCTCTCTTCCGCGAGCTCGGCCCGGCCTTCATGGACGGAATCGTGGAGCTGCTGACCGACGACGCCCGCAGAGAGCGGCTCGGAGACAATGCGCTGCGATACGTCCAGGACAACCACCGGTGGGACCGGGTGATCGATCGCCTCGAAGCGATCTTCCGCGCCGAGATCGAGCGGAAGAGGGCAGTCTCGTCGCGTCGCGCGGCGACGGGTTGAGAGCGCGTGCGCTCCGTCCGGTGGCCGTACGTCCTTGCCTTCCTCCTCGTCGTTCCAGGTCTTCTGGGTTTGACGGGGAGCTCGTTCATGGTCGGGATGCGGCTGGATCCGCTGTTGACCGGCGAGGAGCGCGCTGCGCACCACGAGGTCTTCGGCCAGGCCCGTGCCATTCGCAGCGACGAGTGGGGTGTGGGCACCCCGTCGGTCTTCGCGCAACAGCGGAGCCATCCCCCGTTTCCGCTGGTCAACCTGGACGAGGCCGTCGGGCAGCTACAACGCAACCCGGCGGACGTGCCCGTCCTCGACTGGGGGATCGTCTTCCGCCCGCTCTTGTGGCCGCTGCTGCTCGGCAATGCGTGGTCGCTCGGACTGCGCTGGTTCCTGCGCGAGTCGCTGCTGTTCCTCTCGCTGTTCTGGTTGTTGTCGGTGCTGTCCGCGCGTCCCGGCGCCAGCGACGAGGAGAGTCGCTGGCGCACTTCCATCGCGGCCGTGGCGGCGATCGCCGTATCCTTCAGCAGCGCCTTCCGCTGGTGGATGTCCACGGGCCTCACGGACATGGTCGTGTACGCCGGATCGGCAGTCGCGGCCGTCGCGTTGGGCCGACGCGCGGCGACGAGGGGACGACGTCTGCTGTGGTCGCTCGCGACGTTCTACGCCGCGACCTGCTTCTTCTTCGTGTTCTATCCGCCCAGCTGGGCTCCGTTCATCTGGGTGATGGCCGGTGCGGTGATCGACCTTCTTTCCAGGGAAGGGCGGACGCCGGCGAGGCTGGCCGGCGCGCTGGCGCCGCTCGTCGTGGTCGTCGCCCTCGCCGGACTGATCGGGATTGCGTACTACTCGCCGTACCTCGCGCTCGTCTCGCACACGGCGTATCCGGGGAACCGGATCTCGCTCGGCGGAGAGCTGTCCCTCGACCGGCTGCTCGACATGATGCTGCCGTCGCACGACGTGTTGACGCCCATCAAAGGCGAGGCCGAGTACGTCGGCCGCGCCCCGTGGATGAACGTGTGCGAAGCGTCGGTCGTCGAAACGATCCCGTTCTTCCTGCTGCTCGCGACGGCCGCCGTCAGCGCGCAGGTGCGGGCCGCATTCCGGGCGGTGGCCCGGCGGAACCCCGGGACCGTGTTCGCCTGCGCGCTGCTCGGCGCCTGGATGTTCCTGCCGCTGCCCCGCTGGTTCGGGACCCTCACGTTGATGCGCTGGTCTCCGGGAATCAGGACCCTGTTCCCGTTCGGGATCGCCGTCGCCATCCTCGCGGCATCCCTGCTCGCCGAGCTCGTCGCGAATCCGCCGACGCGGCGGCTCGCCTGGAGCGAGGTCGCCTTCGGCTTGCTCGCGCTGGCGACGGCGTTCGTCGGCGCCCACCAGCATCTGCTGCCCTCGATCCCGATGACCTGGCACTGGCTCCCGATGACGGTCGTGGCCGTGACCTCCATGGTCGGGCTGCTGGTTCTTCACGACAGTCGCGGTGCCTTCGTGCTCGCCGCCGGCTGGGCGCTCGCCGTCTTCCTGATCAACGTCAAGGTCAATCCGCTCATCCGGACGCGGGATCTGTTCTTCAAGGGGAGTGGATACGCAGCCATCGAGCGCGCACTGGCAGAGAAGCCCGGCCGCATCGTCGACTATCAATTGCATTTCGGGAACACGCTCGTCGGTCACGGAGTGCCATCGCTCGCGTCGGTCCAGTTTGCTCCCGACCTCGGCCTTTACCGGTTTCTCACCGCCGGCCAGGGGACGCCGGAAGATCTGTACAACCGGTATGCGAATACGATGCTCGCGTTTCCCCCGGCGAAGACGCAGCTCCTGAACCAGGACCATTTCCAGGTGGCCGTGTCGCCGTGCAGTCGCCGGCTAGCCGCGCTACAGGTCAATCATTTCGTCGTTTCGGCGCCCACCGCGCTTCCTTCCGATTGCTCCAATTCGTTCGAGACGATCCGGGCAGGCGACGTCGTCCTTTGGTCCCGCAAAGCCGCGGTCTGCCGGTTCGGCGTCGCTAGAGGACCGCGCCCGCCGGAGAGCGCGGAGGAGTTCGATTACTCCTGCAGGGCTTCGCGCGAAGGACAGCCACGTCTCGAGGTGGGCCGGCTCGGCTTCGACCTGCAGGCGCCTGCCGGATCCGGCATCCACTACGCGATGGCGATCAACACCTCGATCCTCGGGCAGGTCAGCTGCGTCAACGCGGAGGCGGAGATCGTCGATACGCATCTGGTCGTCTCACCAGACGGGCGTGGACAGGTCCGCTGCTCGGTGACCTACCTCGACACGCTCGGCGGCATCCGTCGCTTGCTGGAAACCCGCAAGAGACCTGCGACCGCGGCCCGGTGAGGCAGGCTCGAAGCGGCGCTCAGTACAGATCCGTATCGGATTGGGTCAGGAACCATTTGGAAAAATCGATCCGCGGTCGCTGCGCGAGGGACCTGACCTGAAGACTGCGCGCGAGCGCCGGGTCGGGCTCGAAACCGCAACCCGCCAGCGCCGACTCGGAGACGGTTCGAGGAGCCCAGAGCGTCATCCTGGAGACCGACTGGGAGCGGAGATGCCGGCAAGCCGCGAGGAGCGTCTCCATCGCGCCGCTCGGGTCGAGGGCCACGAGCTCCACGACGTCTCCGACGCGCTCGTTGGTCACCGGGTCGACCCAGACCTTCGTGGCCGCCGCAGCCGCCGGTGCGTCGCGGTCGACCGGAACGATCCAGTCGTAACGGTGGAGAGGATTCTTGCGGAAGCGCCAGGCGAGGTAATCGCGGCTGCGATCGATGCCGACGACATCCGGCGTCCGTTTGCGCATGGCCCGCCACAGCGTGTCGATGCCTTCCGGCAAGTCCGCGGTCGCCTTCCACGCGCGATCGGCGGAGGCGGCGGCAAAGCGCCCTGCCGGAACGCTGTAGGCACGCGCGTCGAGCACCGTCTGCCATTCGGGAATCTTCGCTCGCAAGCTGGCGAGCTTCGGATTTGGAAAGCAGATCAGCGACGCGCAGCCCGCCCTCTCCGCCTCGATACGGACCTGCTCTTCCATCAGCGCGCCGAGGCCCCTGCGTTGGTGGTCGGAAGCAACCATGACGTCGACGGAGAGCCCGACGAGGACTCCGCCAGTCGCCGGCAAGAGCTGAACGCCGTGCGCAGCCACGACCCGTCCGGTGGCCGGGTCGCGAACGCCGACGCAAAGGCCGCCGATCTCACGGCTTCCGTAACGCCAGCGGGCAAAACCCGCCGGCACGGGCTTCCAGGGGAATACCGCGTTGAAGAGCGCCTCGACTGCGGGGAGATCGCCGTCGTCGAGGCGGACAGCAGGCAACGGCTGGTGCTCCCTGTCGCTCACGTCAGGAGGCGGCGGCCGTTCTTGCGCAGATCGCGGACGTTGCGCACTCCGAACCAGAACCACCTCAAGTACTCGAGCACCCAGGGACCGACGTGGAACGTGCTCTCTCCGCCGTACAGACGATCGATGGAGACGATGGGTACTTCGCCGAGTTGGAGACCGGCGAGCTGCGCCTTGATGGCCATCTCGAATGCCACGGCCCAGCCAACGGGCGCAGCCTTGAGGTCGAGCCGGGCGAACACCGAGCGTCGGATCATCTTGATGCCGGTGGTGGAGTCGGTGAGCACCGAGCCCGTGAAGGCCTGGAACGTCGCGTTGGCGGCGCGCGAGAGGATTCCGCCGATCCGCGAGCCTCCCAGGCGCCGTCCGCCGCGTGCGTAGCGTGTGCAGCTCACGAGATCGCACCCTCGATCCATGAGGCGGAGCATCTCCTCGATCGCGAGCACGGGCCCCACTTCGTCGGCGGCGAAGATGAGGACGTACTCGCCGCGGGCGCGCTCGATCCCGGAACGAATCGCGTTGGCGACGCCGCCGCCGAGCCGGTTGTGCACGAGCTGGGCGCGGCGGTCGCCCATCGCCTCCACCGCCGCGATGCTGTCGTCCCGTTCGTCGTCGTGCACCACCAGCACTTCGTAGGGCACCTCGATGGCGGCGCCGAGGATGCGGATCATGATCCTGAGGTTGACGCCTTCGTTCCGGACCGGAATGACGACGGACAGCTTCGGCGCCAGCTGGGCGGAGGGCGCCGGGGCCACCGAGGTGGCGATCGGCGCGCCGTTCGTCGATCGTTCCATCATGGCGCCGCGACCGCTTTGGTAGCCGGCTGTCGCCTGCGCAGGAACCCGGTCACCTGCTCGCAGACGAATCCGACTTGTGCGTCCGTGAGGGTGAACGCGGAAGGCAGCCAGAGCGACTTCGCAGCCACTCGCGTACTGTTCGGGAAACGTTCGTCGGCAAGCCGGTACGGCGGCTGCGAATGGATCGGTAACCAGAACTTGCGGCACTCGGCCCCTACGGACAGCAGGTGGTCGTGGAGTCCGTCGCGGTCTTCGACCACGGCATCCGTCCACTGCGGCGTCTCGCCTGCCTCGACGTCGAAGCGGGGGAGGTAGATCCCGGGTACCTCCGCCAGCGCGGCGCGGTACGCGCGATGGATCGCGCGCTGCCGATCGAGTCGCGCGTCCAGCATGGCGAGCTGGCCCAGCCCGAGAGCCGCCTGCAGGTTGGTGAACTTGAAATTGTAGCCGAGGGTGGGGTGGAAGTCGGCTCCTCCGGTTCCACGCACCGGCCGTCCCTGGTCCTTGAGCGCGCGGAGTCGAGCGTGGATCAGCTCGTCGTTCGTCAGGATGGCCCCGCCTTGCCCCGTGGTGATCGTCTTGTTGGGCGAGAAGGAGAGACAGCCTGCGTCGCCGAACGTGCCCAGAGCACGGCCGCGGACGGAGGAGCCGAGGGCCTCGGCCGCATCTTCGATCACCCGCAGCCCGTGCTGCTCCGCGATGCGGGCGATGCCTTCCATGTCGGCCGCGCGGCCGCTCACGTGCACCGGGATCACGGCCTTCGTCCGCGCCGTGACGGCTCGAGCAAAGGAGTCGGTGCTCAGCGAGAGCGTCTTCGCATCGACGTCGGCGAGCACCGGGACGGCCCCCGCCATGCTCACTGCATTCGCCGTGGCGATGAACGTCACGTCTGGCACGACGACCTCGTCGCCAGGTCCGATCCCGACTGCTTTCAGCGACAGGTACAGCGCCGCGGTTCCGCTGGTCACCGCGACGGCGTACTTGCACCCGGCCAGCTCGGCGAGCCGCCGCTCGAACTCCGCCGTCACCTCGCCGTCGTTCACGAACTCGCTGTCGAGCACGGCCTGGATCCGGCTCGCCTCTTCGGTTCCGATCCGCGGCTGCCACCAGGGAATTCGCCCGTGTCCTGACATGTCAATGGCCCGAGTCGTTCCGCTGCGGGAGATCGCTGGGACGGCGGCCCGCGACGATGCCCCACAGGTCGACGAGCTCCACCTGAGGAGGGATCTCGAGCCCCCGATATGCGCCGTGCGGCGCACCGACGATCACCACGTCGCAAGAGCCCACGAGCTCCTCCTTGCTCACGAAAGTCGGGTCGCGCGCGAACTCGTCGGAGTACAGGACCGTGGCGCCGTGGAAGCGTAGCGCCTTCCCCAGCTTGTAGGACAGCGAGGCGCGAGTGTCGTCGACGTCCGCCTTGAAGGCCATGCCGAGGATCCCGACTTTCGACGTCGAGAGGTCCCGCCGCTGGCTGAGCGTGTGGACGAGGAAATCGGGGAGTCCCTCGTTGACCATCATCGCTGCATGGCCGAGGAGGAAGTGGTTTCGCTGGAACGAGACGAGCTGCATCGTGTCCTTCAAGAGGCACGGCCCCGCCGCGAACCCGGCGCTGGCGAGCGCTGCTGCCCGCCCGTAGCCGTCGATCATCGCCCGGCGGACCGAGTCATAGTCGACGCCAAACTCGGTGGAGATCATGTAGAACTGGTTGGCGACGGCGAACTGGATGTAGCGCCACGCATTGGAAAACAGCTTGGCGAGCTCCGC
>Ga0075433_10004423_pt1 | contig 10938 bp, 9 predicted proteins | sample RhiMethybrSRZTD2_FD_75299 | JGI IMG/M metagenome (GOLD analysis project Ga0075433, IMG submission 75299) | Populus rhizosphere microbial communities from Tennessee, USA - Rhizosphere MetaG P. TD hybrid SRZTD2 | ecosystem: Host-associated > Plants > Roots > Rhizosphere > Soil | place: USA... | reverse complement strand
TGGCGGTTTCGACGCTCTTCGGTCCCCGCGGTGCGGGCGCGCAGCAGCATCGTTCGCAGGCCGCCTGACGTTCTCGCCCTTCGCCGTCAACGAGGGCGCCGCCGGCGCTACTGCGGGCGCAGCCGCGCCACTACAATCGCCCGATGGGAGATGCCGAGCCGGGGAAGCCACCGACTGTCCTCGAACTGATCTGGGAGCACGACCTCGTCTTCGCGGGACAGTCGGGCGACGTTCGCCTGACCCTCGATAGCGACTCCGGCGAGGGCGCGTCGCCCATGCAGGCGCTCGCGTTCGCGCTCGCCGGATGTATGGCGATGGATCTCGTCCACATCCTGAAGAAGGGCCGCCACGATCTTCGCGGACTCCGCGTCGATTTGAAAGGCGAGCGATCTCCCACCGAGCCGCGCCGTTTCACGCGCATCGAGCTGCGCTACACGGTGACCGGCAGCGTTCCCCCCGAGCCGATCGAACGGGCCATCCAGCTGTCCCGCGAGAAGTACTGCTCCGTCTGGCACTCGCTACGGCAGGACATCGCCCTCGACGTCACCTACACGGTCTCGGGCGGCGTATAGTCCCCATCCGGATGGGCCCTTCCGCCACCGGTCCGCGTCAGCGCCGCGAGCATCTCGACTGGTTCCGCGGCGTCGCCGTGCTGCTGATGATCGACGCCCATCTGTTCGACAGCTGGACGCGAACCCTGGATCGCGACAGCCGCGCGTTCGACATCGCGATGATCGCCGGCGGCGGCGGCACCACGCTTTTCCTGTTTCTCGCCGGCGTCGCAGTCGCGCTGTCGGCCGGATCGAAACTGCGCCACACCGGCGTCGCGTCGGCGGCCGCGCGCGCAGTGACGCTTCGCGGACTCGAGATCTTTGCGCTGGCGTTTCTGTTTCGGCTGCAGGCGTACATCCTCGGCTGGTCCCACCGGCCGATGGACCTGCTGAAGGTCGATATCTTGAACATCATGGGTCCGTCGATCGCCGCCGCCGCGCTCCTCTGGCGGCTCGGATCGACCGTTCTCACCCGCTGGATGATCTTTGCCGGGGCCACCATTGCGATGGCCGTCGTCACCCCGTTCGTGAGGGTGATGCGAGGCCTGCTCCCGCAGCCGCTCGAGGCCTACATCGTCCCTGTACCGGGTCTCAGCAACTTCGTCTTCTTCCCGTGGACGGCGCTCGTCTTCGCCGGCGCGGCGGTCGGGGTGCTGATCGATGCCGGCATTTCGCCCGACGCCGATCGCCTGATGCATCGCCGGCTGGCGATTGGAGGCGTCGTCCTCACTGTTGTGTCGTTCGCCGCGTCCTATCTGCCGTCACCTTTTCCCGGCTCCTACTTCTGGAGCACGTCGCCCGCATATCTGTTCTTCCGCGTCGGTTTGTCGACGTCGGGCGTCGTCGCCTCTTATCTGTGGTTGAAAGCGTGGGGCCCCGACTTCGGGTGGAGTCCGCTCAGCCAGCTCGGACGAACCTCGCTGTTCATCTACTGGATTCACGTCGAGCTGCTCTACGGTCTGATTTCGCGGCCGTGGCATCGCGGACTGACCTTCGCCCAGGCCGCGGTCGCCTATCTGGTCTTCTGCGGGTTGATGGTCTTGTGCTCGCTCGCCAAGGAGCGCGCCGCGGCGCGCTTCGCTCGCCGGGACCCGACTCCTGAGTCTGGACTGGACGCGCGGGCTACTGCGGCTCCGGCGCCGACACGCTCACCGCCGTTCGCAGGATGACGTCGTAGCTCGGACGCGTGCGCCCGTTCGTAAACCTGACACCGCTCCCGGACCACGCGGTGGTGAAGATACCGTCGCCCTTTTCGAAGCGGCACGACAGCGCCTCGATCCCGTAGCGGGTCAGCGGGAGCACTTCGCCTTTGTCGCTGCGACCGTTGCGATTCGCGTCCCGCCAGATCGCGAGATACCGCAGCTCGGGACCGCGGAGCTCGTGGTCGCCGTTGTCGTCGAGCGCGGCGAGCGACTCATAACCGTTCTTCCAGAACGCCCAGAACGTCGAATTGCCGAACCACTGCAGCGCCGACGTGATCTGCCCGCGCCCGGTTGCGTCATAGACCAGCCATCCGGCCTCGGGTGTGATCCAGGTCCATCCACGCTGGCGACCGGTGCCGTCCGCGTCGAAGGGCACGACCGCGTCCAGATCGACGATGGCTTTGATCGCGACGCCGTCTGACAGCGGAATCGCGATCGGCGTGATCGGACGGGGCACGCGTGCGAGGCGCTGCATCCGGTCGGTGAGCGTGCCGATCTCGGTCGCATCCCGTTTCGGATCGAGGAGCGGCACCAGATAGCGCGCGGCTTCTTCGGTGTAGAAGCGCTGACCGAGCTGGGCGAACTTCGCGTCCTGCTCTTTCGGCCACGCCTGTTCGATCACGCGCCGATACTCGGCGATGGCGCCGGCCTTGTCTCCGGACTGCTCGAGCGCCCACGCGTAGCCAATCCGTCCGACGAGCCCCGTCGCGTCCAGGTCGACGACGGTCTTGTAGTGCGACAGCGATTTCTTCAAGTAGATCTTCGACGCGTCGGTCCGGGCCGTCCCGGGTGGGATTTGGGCGGGAACGAGGCTCGGCTCGTGGCCGAACCAGACTTCCTGCTTGACGCGCTTGTCTGGACCGGCCAGGACCGTGACCGGCAACTCCTCCGCGTTCGCCGCATAGGCCATCGCGTACAGCCGAGCCAGCCGGAGGTGGATATCGGCATTCCGCGGATCCGCCGCCAGGTCGCGTTCGAGATTCGCGACGAGGCGCGCCACCGGGACGTTCTCGAGATCCGGCCGCGCGTAGATGGCGGCAGCGCCAGCCGACCAGATCGTCACCGCCAGAATGACGGCGGCCGAAATCCCAAAACGCCCGCGCGTGCTCATGGTTGACGGCTCCCTTGTGATTCTTTGACGGAGACAATATAAGATCGGCCGCACACGACCTGCCAGCCGGGCTTCGGAGGTTCCTGAAAAGCTCGAAAACGCAAGCGTTTAACCACTGAATCGTTATGATCAGCGTCGCCGCGATCCGGATGCAGCAGTTCGGAGTCCAGTTCTATCAGGCTTCCCTCAGCGCAAGCGACATCGACAAGCTGGTGCGTTTCGAGGTTCTCAGCTACGGGGAACGCGCCCAGCCTGTCCGTGGCGGCCGGCGCAAGGGGCTTCCGCCTCCTTCGAAAGTGAACTGGGACCTGCTCGAGCGGCGTATCGCCGCCAACGACAAGGCCTATCAGCGTCAGATCATCCGCCGGAAAATCGACGAGCTCGTCCAGTATTACGAACAGTGCCGCCAGGCCCGCGATCTGCCGTCCATTCCCGGGGCCGTCATCATTTCCTGCGACGAGGCGCTGCGATTCGAGCCGGCTGGCGAGAATGACTGGATCGGTACCCTGAAAGTGCCGGAGCGCGAAGGGATTCTGCGGGCCATCGACGGGCAGCACCGGCTGCTCGCGCTCCACGCCGACATCGAACGCTTCGGCGGCGAGCCGTTCACCGTTCCGGCCGTCATCTTCGATCGTCTGCCGGAAGATCACGTCGTGCAGATGTTCGTCACCATCAACGCCAAGCACACGCGGCTCAACTCCTCGCACCTGGTTTCGCTGTCAGGCCGCCAGCTGTACAGGGACGACGCCCTGGCCGCTGCGCACGACATCGTCCGCGCGCTCAACGATCGGGAGGATTCGCCGCTGTTCGGAGAGATCAAGCTGCTCGGCGTGGGTCGTGGCCGGGTGGCGCAGGCGCCGCTCGCGCAGGAGCTCAAAAAGCTGTTTGCGGCGGACGCCTTCGGCGCCGGGCGCAAAGGGGACGACTTCAAGGAGGAGTCCCGCCGTTTCTTCGTGAACTATCTCAAGCAGGTGGCGCAGCTCTTCAGTGCGGCGTGGAACGGGCGCAAGTACAGCATCCGGAGCGCGACCGCCTTGCGAGCCTTCATCCGGGTCGCGCCGGACGTCGTTCGCCGGCTCGATCAGGAGCACGCGGACCGCGCCGACTTCCGCGCGATCGGACGGGTGATCGCTCCGTGGGGCCGGCGCATCGGCGATCTTCGCTTCGAAACCGAAGGCGCCTGGAAGCGAACCGGGACGACCGTCGAATCGCTGGCGAAAGATCTGCGGTTGGCGCTGCAGTATCCCGAAGGAGCGGCGGTCTAGAGCAAAAAAAAGGGCATCGCGTTATGCGATGCCCTTTTGGTGTTTGCGAGCGACCCGGCTCCCCAGCAACTCACGGCTCCCTGCCGTAAATATTCAGGCCGCCTGCACCACCCTATAGAGCAACCGGTGTACCGCAACGGAACGCACGCATTTGCTGGCAATTTTGCGCAGGATTCCGGCCGGCTGCCATTGCACGGCCGACGGAATCGTTGACCCGATTACGAAACTGATCGCCGCCCTGCTGCTGACGGCGATTGGCGCCTCTGCGCAGGACGCGACCGCCACGATCAAGGGCGCCATCGTCGACGCCAGGACCGGCGCACCCCTGTCGCGGATTCTCGTGTCGATCGAGGGAGGGCCGGCGGTCGAGACCCGTCCGGATGGCCTCTTCGTTCTCACGGGCATCCCGGCGGGCGACGTTCGGCTCACCGTCTCAGCCGTCGGCTACGGCCTGGTGCAGCGGACGCTCCGCGTTGGCGCCGGAGAGACGCTCGACCTGAAGATTCCCTTGAGCGAGGGAGCGGCGGCCTACACGGAAACGGTGACCGTCACGGCGGACCGTTTCGAGCGGCCGGAAGCCATCCCGTCCCAGCAGACGCTCGGCAGCGCCGACCTGCAGAACCTTCGCGGCGTGCTCACCGACGACGCGCTCAGGGCGGTTCAGGTGCTTCCGGGTGTTGCCACCGGCGACGACTTCAAGAGCGAGTTCAGCGTTCGCGGCAGCGATTTCTCGCACCTCAACTTCACGGTAGACGGCTTTGCCACGCCGTTCGTGATGCACATGGTCCGGGCCGTCGAGGAGCGCGCCAATACGGGTTCCGTCTCGATGATCAACAGCGACGTTCTGGAGACGGTCACGCTGTCGAACGGCGGATATCCGCAGCGCTCGGGCAACCGTACCGGCGCGGAGCTGGGATTCCTCGTTCGCGAAGGCTCGCGGGAGCGCAACGTCGTGCGCGCGTCGGTGAGCGGCACCAGCGCATCGCTGACCGCGGAAGGACCGCTGGGACGCGCCAGGCGCGGCTCGTGGCTCGTCTCGGGACGAAAGAGTTATCTCGATCTGATCGTCCGGAAGCTGCGCGAAGAAGGACTGAGCTTCGGGTTCATCGATGCGCAGGCGAAGATGCGCTACGACCTCGGGACGAAGCAGTCCGTGGCGCTGACGTTCATCACCGGCAAGTCGCGCCTCCGCGAGTTGCCGCAGCAGGCGGACGACACGGATCTGCTGATTGCCGACAACGCGTCTGCGATCCTGATCGCCTCGTGGCGGATGGCGCTCCGCAGGGGGGTGCTCACGACGGCGGCGCTCGGCGCGACGAACAGCTTTCGCAATCACATCCTGACGGGGCTGAATCGCGAGCGTGGGTCGAACCAGCAGGCCGCCGCCCGTGCCGATCTCGCGCTGCCACTCTCGACGACCGTGACGATCGAGACGGGTGTGCTGGCCGAACAGGTGGACGAGTCGCAGCGCAAGCAGCGGATCTCGGGGACCACCGTCACCGTGCTCAACGACTATCGTGGCGACGCGGCCCGCTACGGCGGCTATGCACGCGCGCGCATCGAGGCCGGGCGCCACGTCGTGTTGGGGCCCGGGGCGCGCGTCGACTACTCGGGCCTCACGCGTCAGACGACCGGATCGCCGTGGATTCAAGCCGAGGCGGTTCTGCCGGCGCGCACGACGCTGCGTGCCGGCGCCGGTGTCTATCGGCAATTCCCCGATTTTCAGCACGTGATCGGCGCGTTCGCGGGAACGGACCTGCCGCCGGAACGCTCGATCCATTTCGACCTCAGCGTCGAACACCGCGTCAGCCCGTCGGTGAGGGCTCAAATCGCGGTCTATCACCGCCGCGATGAAGACGTGATCCGGCGGCCCGAGGCCGATACGCGGCTCGTCTCCGGCCGGCTGGTCAGGGGATTGACGACCGCCAGGTTCGACACCCGCCTCGATGGCTACGCGCGCGGCATCGAGCTGGTCGTGCAGCGAAGCTCGCCATCCGGGCTGTCGGGCTGGTTCTCGTACGCCTACGGGGAAAACCGCTACAGCGACCGCGTGACGCACGAATCCTTCTGGGGCGACCTCGATCAGCGGCACACGCTGAACGCCTATGTGTTCTATCGCTTCACGCCACGTTTCAGCGCGAGCGCCAAGTACCGATCGGGCAGCAATTTCCCTATCCCCGGCTTTTATGCCCGGCAGGGCGACTCGTATTTCGTCGGCGAGGAGCGCAACGAGCTGCGGCTGCCGGTGTACGGGCGGCTGGACTTGCGGGCCAACCGGACCTTCGGATGGGGGCGGCGCCGGCTGACGCTGTTCGCGGAAGTCATCAACGTCCTCAACCAGGACAACGTCCGGTTCAACCCGCCTCGGATCAACAGCACGACGCGCCAGGTGACGCGTCTGTTCGACTCGCTGGTGCCGGTCGTCCCGTCGGCTGGAATCCTGGTCGAGTTCTAATCGGCGCGCGTTGGGTCGCCGTTCCTCAGTGTTTAGTCGGCGCTCAGAATGACAATCCTGGGGCGGCGTCCCGAAGGTGCCAGTTTTCGGCGATTTCAGCGTCCTGGCGCAATGGCTCGGCTGGCGAAGGCTTTGCTCGACTAGTGCTGTTGCCTGCACAGTGGATTACCATCCCGCGACCGAACCCGCGGGCTTCGATCCGGTTGATCCTCCTGCCCGACGTTGGCGGGACGGCCGCGACGTTCCGCGGCTGGGGCGAGCGTCTGCCTGCCTCCGCGGAAGTCGGGGTCGTGGAGCTGCCGGGCCGGGGCAGTCACCTTCACGAGCCGGCCGCGCCTTCGGTGACTGACGCCGCGGATCGGGTCGCGGCCGAGATCGTGATGGGGACCGGCTACCCGACGGCCTTGTTCGGGCACGGTCTGGGAGCGCTCGTGGCGTTCGAGGCGGCCCGCCGGCTGCACGTTCGCGGCTGGCCGATCCTGGCGTTGTTCGTCTCGGGGCAGGCGGCCCCGACGCTCGGGAACTCGTCGCCGCGGCTTTCGCAGCTTCCACTCGAACGATTCGACATGGAGCTTCAGCAACGCTGCGACCTCCTGACGTCCGACGCGCGGACGGACCCTGACGCCCTGCGGCGGCTGTTGTCGATCGTGCGGGCGGACGTGTCGATGAAGGAAACGTATCGCTACGAACCGCTGCAGGCGCTGCGGTGTCCGATCGTCGCCTGCGATGCCCCCGCGGATCCCCAGGGGTCGCGGAACGACATCGACGCGTGGAGGCGGGAGACCACCGGACGATTCGCCGCCCAGCGGTTTGGCGGCGATCGGTCGTACATTTATCGCGAGCAGGAGTCGTTGACCGCGATCATCGGCAATCACCTGTCGGTGATGGTCAGCGCGCTCAGACGTTCGGCCGCAGGGCAGCCATGAGTGCAAGCGTTCACGTCTGGACGATCGGGCTGGACGAGGATCCGCCGACCGTGTCGGCGCTGCTGCAGTGCCTGAGCGGCGAAGAACGGGTGCGCGCCGCGCGCTTCGGCACCACGCAATTGCGCCTCCGGTTCGTCGTGGCGCATGGTGCGCTCCGCAGCATCCTCTCGCGCTACATCGGCCTTCCGCCGGGGCGGCTGCCGCTGTCCGCGTCGCCGACCGGCAAGCCGTTCGTGCCGGATGCACACGTCGCTTTCAACCTCTCGCATTCGGACGGGCTCGCGATCTGTGCGGTGACCGCCGAGGGAGAGATCGGCGCCGACGTCGAGCGAATCCGTCCACTCGAGGATGCGGAGGAGCTGGTGGAGCGCTGCTTCGCCGAGGACGAGCAGCGGCAGTATCGATCCCTGGATGTCCGGGAGCGAATCAACGCGTTCTACAGCATCTGGACCCGCAAGGAAGCATTCGTGAAGGCAACCGGCGCCGGCCTCGGCCGGGAGCTGCAGTCGTTCGAAGTCGAGGCGTCACCGGAAGCGACCGAGCCGCGGCTCACGTCCAGGACGGAGCTGCCGGGACAGTGGTCGCTTCGCGCGTTCATCCCCCGACCGGGCTACGTTGGCGCAGTCGCGCTCGACCGCGAGATCGGGACGCTGGAGTTGTTCGACTGGTCGCCCAGCGCTGCCGGCTGTCCGTCTGTCTGATCCGCCGTTCGGCACCCGGATTCCCGCGTCATCAGAGGTAGCATTGGCCCGTCGTGCCCATGCGCATTGACCTGAACTCCGACCTCGGAGAATCGTTCGGACGCTGGTCGCTCGGAAACGATGCCGAGCTCATGAAGAGCATCACATCGGCAAACGTGGCGTGCGGTTTTCACGCCGGCGATCCCGGCGTGATGCGCGAGACCGTCCGCATGGCGCGCGACGGCGGCGTTGCGGTCGGCGCGCACCCGGGACTGCCCGACCTCGCCGGGTTCGGGCGCCGCAACATGGCGGTCAGCGCGGCCGAAGTCGAGAACCTGGTGGTCTACCAGATTGGCGCGCTCGCCGCGATTGCCGCCGCGGAGGGTGTCCGGCTGCAGCACGTCAAGGCGCACGGCGCGCTCTACAACATGGCGGTGAAGGATCGCGCGCTGGCCGATGCCATCGCGGCGGCGGTCCGCGCCGTCGATCCCCAGCTGCTGGTCTTTGCGCTGCCTGGCACCGAGCTCGCGCGAGCGGTAGAGGAAACAGGTCTTCGCCTCATGAGGGAGGGCTTCGCCGATCGCGCGTACGAGGCCGACGGGTCGCTGACGCCAAGATCCCGGCCGGGATCGGTCATTCATTCGGCTGAAGACGTCATCGGACGCGCGGTTCGCATGGCGCGAGACGGCGTCGTCCGTGCGACCAATGGATCGGACATCCCGATGCGGATCGACACGCTCTGCACGCACGGCGATACGCCCGGCTCGCACGAGCTGACCCGGCAGCTCCGCGCCGGTCTCGAAGCCGAAGGCATCGCGGTGCAGGCGCCCGATCGGTCGGCGACGGCGCACGCATGACCGGGGTCCGGCCCGAGCCCCTGCAGTCGAGCGGGCTGTTCGGCTGGTGGTTCGACGGCACGGCTGAAGGACGGCGGGCGCTCATTGCGGCGGCGCTCGGCTGGATGCTCGACTCCTTCGACGTGATGCTCTATGCCCTGGTCCTGGCGTCGATCATGCCGGACCTCGGTCTCTCCAAGGAAGTCGCGGGACTCCTCGGCTCGGTGACGCTCCTGGCCGCCGCTGCCGGCGGGATCGCGTTCGGCGTCATTGCCGATCGTTTCGGCCGGACGCGCGCGCTGATGGCGAGCGTCCTGATCTACTCGGTGTTCACGGCGGCATGCGGCCTCGCCCAGAGCGCCGTGCAGCTCGCGGTGTTCAGGATCCTGCTCGGGATCGGTATGGGCGGCGAGTGGGCGAGCGGCGCCGCGCTGGTATCCGAGACCTGGGCGACCGAACACCGTGGCAAAGCGCTCGGCCTGATGCAGAGCGCGTGGGCCATCGGCTACGCATCCGCGGCTCTGGTGACGATGATCGTGCTGCCTCGCTGGGGCTGGCGCGCCGTCTTTCTGATTGGCATCCTGCCGGCGTTCCTGACGCTGTGGGTCCGCGCCCGCGTCGAGGAACCGAAGATCTGGCGCGACGCGCCTGCCGCCCGCGGCTCTCTGAGGACCATTCTCAGCGGAGGTCTGGCGCGACTCACCATTCCCCTCACCATCATGAACGCCTTCACGCTCTTCGGCTGGTGGGGCTTCAACCTGTGGCTGCCCGGCTATCTCTCGCTCCCGGTGTCCGCGGGCGGAATGGGTTTCTCGGCGGCCACGATGTCGTGGTTCGTGATCGCCATGCAGGTGGGGATGTGGTTCGGGTACGTGACGTTCGGCTTCGTCAGCGACGTCGTCGGCCGCAAACGCACCTACATCGTCTACACCTGCACCGCGGCGGTCTTGATCTTTCTCTACATCTCGATCCGTCAGCCGGCGGCCCTGCTGATCCTCGGCCCGTTCGTGGCGTTCTTCGCGACCGGTTTTTTCAGCGGATTCGGGGCGGTCACCGCCGAGATCTACCCGACCGAGGTCAGGGCGTCGGCGCAGGGATTCACCTACAATATGGGCCGCGTCACGAGCGCGCTGGCGCCGTTCGTCGTGGGGTCGCTGGCGCAGAAACACGGTTTCCAGGCGGCCCTGTCGCTCACGTCGATTGCGTTTCTCCTGGCGGCGGCGACCTGGATCTGGATTCCCGAGACCAGAGGACGGCCACTGAAGTGATACCGGCATCCGGCTGGGCGGGATTTGGCATTTGCCTTTATTTATCAGGCGCGCCCGCGACGTCCTGCGCCCCCGAAGTGGGTCAATTATGTTGAAGGGCTCCAAGCCTGCAGTAGTCAAGAAGATACAGCCGGTGAGCATTCACGGCCAGATCTCCCTCGATGTATACGTCTTCGATCCTGACGATCCGCAGGGACAGGTTTCGCTGGCGCGCATGGGCCCTGAAGCCGTTCCCAGGAACCTCGAGCCAGGCGATTCCGTGGATCTCCACTACACGCTTGGGGTGGTTACCCAAATAACCAGGCGGGTCTGATCGGCGAAGGCTCCCCTTCTGACCTTGTGCAGGGGCGGGAATCGCTGTAAACTATTGAAGCTTCCCCCCTTTGCAGGAGTTTCCCCCATGTTCGTGGAGAGCAGCCGGCGAGGCTTTGCCGTGCCCAATGCACGTCGGGGGAAGTCCGCCCGCCGCCCGCGCGGCGGCGTGAGGGGAATGGCGTCGGCCTTCGTGGTCGCCGCCGCGCTGGGGACGTCGGCCGTCGCCCTCTCCGCTCAGTTTCCGGCTCCGGCACGGCCTCCCAGGATTCCCGCGGAGGCGGTCAAACCGCAGGACGGCCGGGCCGTCGTGCAGCTTCCGTCGGCGCGAA
>Ga0075433_10004422_pt1 | contig 10938 bp, 7 predicted proteins | sample RhiMethybrSRZTD2_FD_75299 | JGI IMG/M metagenome (GOLD analysis project Ga0075433, IMG submission 75299) | Populus rhizosphere microbial communities from Tennessee, USA - Rhizosphere MetaG P. TD hybrid SRZTD2 | ecosystem: Host-associated > Plants > Roots > Rhizosphere > Soil | place: USA... | reverse complement strand
CTTGCGCCAGGCGTGAAGCGCTTTCGGCGCGGTCGTGAAGTGTCCGTGGCAGTCGATAATCATGGCATCTCAAGTCAGCTTCTGAGCCTCCTGCGCCAGAGACATGTCGACGACACGTTCAAAGGGCAGCATCTCATTCTGAATTTTGAAATCGAGGTTGATCTGCTGCATGTAGCGGACCCGCTCGGGGGACAGCATCAGATCCGGCGCAAACGGCTTGACCGTCTGCAGGTGGTTCCACTCGGTCAGATGCTCCCGTTCAGTCGCGTTCGGGAACACCGCCTTGCGGGCTCGCAGGTACGCCTCCTGCGACGAGGGCTGCTCGACGAAACGAAACAGTTTGGCGTAGGCGGCGAGCACGCGCACCAGGACGTCCCGCTTCGTCTCAATGACGCGCTTGGACGTCCACCCCGCCTGGTAGGTGAAGTCCTTCAACTCCACCGACATGTTACCGTTCGGGATGGCGTGGACTTTGTACGACTCGGCATCGTCAACGAACGAAGCGGGGCCGGCGCCAGCATCCACCGTCCCGGCAGCTACGCCCTTGAAGATGTCGGCGCTGGAACCAATGTTGACGAAGCGGACTGCCGAAATATCGACTGAGTATTTCCGAAGCAACGTCACCGTTAACTGGTGCACCAGCGACCCAAGCGCCCCGACACCGACGACCTTGCCTTCGAGATCTTTGAGCGACCCCACGTTTGGCTTGGCGGTGAACAGCGCCTGCCACGGCGTCAACGTCGCGGCGTTGATGATCTTCAGGTCCGCACCGCGCTCGACCGCGGGGAACACTTGTCCAAACCCCGACATCGGCGACACATCGATGGAGCCGCTGTATATACCGCCCACGATCTTTGACCCATCCGCCATTGCGAGCACGTCCGCCGTGAGGTCGAACGACTCGAGGAACTTCTGCTGACGCAGCAGCTCCGACATGGTCTGGTTCAGCCCGCCGGACGCAGTGGCGATGTGCACCGCTTTGGACGAACCGGACGCTCGTCCGCATCCACCCGCGGCCAAAAGAGCGGCCCCGGAGAGCCGCAGCATCGCCCGGCGTGAAATCCGCTCAGTCATGTCGTTTCTCAGGATCAACGAACAGTTCATCCAGCCGCATGCGGCGCGGCGTCAGCCCCTGCTTGAAGGCCGTTTCCTCCAATGCGCCGATGGTCGCGAGATTCGGCGCCATCCCGTACGGAAGCGGGTCGTGTCCGACAATCTTGCGCAGCGCCACGTACTTCTTGTCGGACACATTGCCAGGCGCGCCGGTGTCGAGCTTCGACAGCCATTCACCCTTGGCGCTGGAGAATGCCTTGAAGAGCGACGTAGCGACCCACGGATGCTCCTTCAACACGGAATCCTTCACGACGATGGTGCCGTGCATCGGATAGATTCCCGTGCGCCTGTACCAATCCGCTTCGAGTTCTTCCGCGTTGGGGAACAGATCGGGATAGTTCGCTTCCACCGTCTGCCAGCCGCCCGTCGGAGCGCCGGTCCGTCCAACTCCCCCATTGCCCTGGAACCCGGCCACCAGGTCTCCGCTCGCCATCATCTCTGCAAGCGACTTACCTTCTGGCGCGTGGACGACGTTCGACGGCAACGGCAACTGCGCCACGTGCTCCTCGTCGTCGACGACCCAGGTAACCTTCGAGGCATCCAGCCCGAATTCGTCGATGAGGATGCCCCTCGTCCAGACGCCGGTCGTCACTGAATACGCGCGGACACCCACCTTCTTCCCTTCCAAATCCTTCGCTGTCCTGATCCCGGCGTCCGGCCGGACCAGCAGGCCCGCGTGATGAAACCGCCGCTGCACAAAAATCGGAAGAGCGACGAAAGGTGCCCCGTAGGCGCGGGCGATGATGTAGGTCGTCGGCGCCAGTTCGCAAACGTCGAACTCGACGTGGCGGACCATGCGGCGGAAGGCAGCGATCTGCGGCTTGACCGTAATGAATTCTGCATCCACGCCCTCGATCGAAATCGATCCGTTCCGTACTGCTGACGTGTGCGGATGTTCGGCGACCGCAATCTTGAGATGAACGTGATTGGACAAGCCCTTTTACACCTGAAGATAGGAAGACGCTATTGCTCCTTGTGATCGCCGCTCGCCGCGCCCTTCAGAAACCGGCCCGGTTGCGCCAGCCACGCATCGACATAGTCGAACGTCCGCCCCAGCGTGTCGCCGTATTCCGGCCGGCAAGGCGTGAAGCCGTGCGTTGCGCCCTCGACCAGCGCGAACTGCTTATCCCGTGCTGCGAGGTGATTGAAGATGATCTCGTCGGGCACTATCAGGTAGTGGCAGGTCATCGACATGACGAGCGTCGGGACCGTGATCCCTTCCGCATTGGCGGGCGTGCTGCTCATCGCGGAGGCCCAGTCGACCCCGACAATGTCGTCTTCGGTGAACGCGAAATCTTTCTGCGTCCGGATCGACGACATCGCCAGGAACCGGCGCACCGTGGTGTCTTGCGACATCACGCCGAGCGTCCCCAGCGTCTCCGCCGCCCGCCCTCCCGACGGTGGTCTGACGGAACGGACGATCTCGTTGACGGTTGACCCGTCCGCCTTCAGCAGGAGATGCGGCGCGCGGGTTTTGGATACCACGCGCACATCCGGCTGGTAGAGCCTGGCGCCAGTCGCGTTGACGCCCATGCCCGGCACGACGAACGGCTCGTCGTCAGAATAGTCGGCCTGACCCTTCTCGATCGCCGCAAGACGGGCTTTGGCCTGCTCGATCAGTCTGGCGCTCCGCGCGGCCTGCGCGGCGTAGAACCGGCGTGAGAACTCCGAGGAGTACGACGAAGTCCGCTTGTCGGCGTCATAGCCATTTCGGCTGTCGAACATGTCGAGGTCCGGCACCCGTTTCCTGGGCGCCGCCGAATCCACAGCCGGATCGATCGAGCTCATTTGGTGAAAGGCCCCGAGCGTGGGGTCGAGCAGAATCAACCCGTCGGGTTTCTCGAGCCCGGTCGTCAACGCTGGCCGGCAGGGATAAATCTTTTCGGGCCCTGAGCAGGCCTTGGGGCCATTCTCGGCGACGTTCGCATAGAACGCCATCTGATGTCCGCCCCCGCTGTGCGTGATGACGACCACCTTTTCTACGCCTGCCAGGCCACGGAGGTACTTCAGTCCCGCCGAGTACGCCGGCGCATACGTGTCCGCCGCCAGCCGGCCGTCCTGCACGGTGACCATCAGGATGCGATATCCGCGGCGCGCCATTTCGCGCGCCGACGGATGATTGAAATTGCTCTCGCTCGGATGACCGAACATCAACGCGATGCCGTTCTTCGGACTGCCCGTGCCCGGTTCGTACAGAACGGCGTCACTCGCCGCCTCGCGGCCGCCAAGGCGGACGTAACTCGTCCGTGGGGCCGGGCCCGATCGGCCGACGCCCTGTCCTGACGAGGGTGCTTGCCACACCACGCACGCCGCCACGAGCAAGAGGCCGAATGCTGCTCTGCGATTCATGACGATCCCGTCCGTTTCTAGAAGTCGATCTGGAAGCCAACCTTGACCAGGCGCGCGTCGAGGATTTGACTCGGCTTCAGCCAGGATGTGCCAAACGTCGTGTTCATGTTCAGGACCGTGCTGTTGTTGAACAGGTTGAACACGTCGACGTTCGCCGACATCCTGCGCGTTCCGAACCGGAGGATCTTCGTCAATCGAACATCGAACTGGTTGATCCGCTCGTCGAGATAGCCCGAGCCGACCGGGAGCAGGTCGAACGTGACGTTGGCCGTGCCACCGGCCAGCGGGCGGCCGAGCGAGGGCTGGATGACGGCGCTCGCCACGGTGTACGCGGCCCCGTAGTTCGCCGGGGGCAGGTTCTGGTACACCGCCGCCACCTGGAAGTCCGACGGCAACCGGTACGAGCCGTTCAGCTTGATCCGGCTCTGGTACGGGTTCTGGCTTTCGCAGTTGTACAACTGCTGTGGAGAGTCGACCACGAAGCAATTGTTGGTGTGCGAGAACGTGTTGCCCCCTGCCGAGCCGGACACGAACGTGTTGCCGATGTTCCAACCGCCCTGCAGCGAGCCGCCTTTACCGAACCGGGCTGCGATATTCACGTCGACGCCGTTGTAGACCTCGGTGGGAAACCCGAACTTCGAAGCCAGACCAACGACGTTGGACACCTGCCCGAACTTCAACGGGTTGATGTCGTACAGTCCGCAGATCTGTGAGCCGCTGACCGTTCCGAGCCGCGCGTCGACCGGCGCGGTAACGCAGTACTGATCGTAGTCGGCGGGCGTCACACGGGTGTTGTCGGTGACGGTGAAGTTCCCGAACCAGCGGCGATAGTACGCCGTACTGATCGCGATGCCGGGCCGCAACTCGTGATCGACGCCGACGGAAGCCTGCCAGTTGTACTGTCGCTTGCCGAACCCGGTCATGAAGCCCGCGTCAGGCACCGTGTTGTACTGCAGTTGGCCGAAGGACGAGTTCGCCATCGCGCCGCACTCGCCATTGAGGGCAGGGTTGGCCAGATCGCAATTCGGGTAGAAATCCTTGTTGGTGTCGGTCCAGGACCGCGTAGTGCTCAGCACGATTGCGCCGCTCGGTCCAAAGGTCGTCGCATAGGCCGAGTTCAGGGACTCGACATAACGGCCGAAACCCGCCTTGACTGCCGTCTTGCCGCTGCCGAACAAGTCCCACGCGACAGCCATGCGCGGATTGAGGTCGTGCCAGCAGGGCAGGCAGTCGACCTGCGGGTACTCTGCGACGGCGTTGCTCGGAAAGCCCGCCGGCTCGGTGATCGCGGCCGCATACGCTCTGAGATACTCGTACCTGAGGCCGTAATTGAGCGTGACGCGCTTCAGGTTCCACTGATCCTGCATGAAGATGCCGAGGTTCGGCCGCACCATCGCAGGATTGATCCGCGGCGTGACGAACTCGGTCAGCGACCTTGGCGCGCCGTTGTTGAAGGTGTAAGTGACGGGCAGGCTGAGGCTGGCGCCGCGTTCGCGGTAGTCGTCGTACTTCCGGGTCATGAGCAGGTTGAACCCGACCTTGAAGTTGTGCTGGCCAGTCAGGTACGACGTGGACGCCCGCATGATGAGCGGATCGGCGACGTTCCTCTGACGGATGCCGGTCCCGTTGAAGGTGAACCCGTTGGACTGCTCGCGAATCTGAATGTTGTTCGCCAACCCGCCGCACGCCATGTCGCCAAGGCCCACAGAGTAGTAGTTGTTCATCGCGCTGACGCCCGCGTCGACGAGCATGCGGTCGCTCACGGGGTACGTCCAGGTGCCCTGCAGCACGTTGACCCGGTTGCAGTACGCATTCGCGCGCGCGGACGCCTCCACCGCGGTGTTCCCTGCGTCGAGTTCGCCGCCCTGGTTCAGCGAGTTGTTGTGCTGCCAGTCGTACGAAAAGGTGAACTTCTGCTTCGGGGTCGCGGCCCATGTCAGACGCAGGTTGTCCGAATGCAAGTCCTCGGATCCGTAGACGGGCTGATTGGGATCCGGCGTGAAGGCAAAGTCCGTGAGGATCGCATCGTGAAAGAGGTTCCCGACCTGTGTGCGGCGACCGTTGCGGCGATGCGCGGTATTGAACCAGAGCGTGTCCGCGACGAGGGGGCCGCCGATGACCACGTTCAGGTCGTAGATGCGTTGGATGTTGTTGGGTTGTGTGAAACCCTGCGCTTCCAGGTCAGACGTCAGATTGTCAGATTGCAGTCCGTGCGTCGTCCCGGCGGCCGCAATGGTCCCGGTGAACCTGTTGCCGCCGTCACGGGTGATGATGTTCACCTGGGCCCCACCGGTCGAGTACTCGGCGGACCCGCCCGAGCCAGCCTCGACCACGATCTCAGCCGCGCCGAGTGGGTTCATGAAGAACGTGCGACCCGTCGGGTTGTCGAGCATGTTGAAGGACATGCCGTTCAGCAGCGCCCGCGAATCGGACTGCCGTCCGCCGTGGATCGACATGCGCACGGATGTCTCGCCTTTGCCGCCGCCGACATCCTGCGCGCCCGCGGGCGCTGCTGCAGCCGGCATGAACGCCATCAGCGAGAGCGAGCTCTTCGCCGTCGGGATGGTGGCGAGGTCGTCCGAAGTGATGACCTTCTGCTGGGTCACCTTCGTCACGTCCACCAGTGGGCTGGCGCCGGACACCGTCACCGTCTCGGTCAGCTCTCCGACCTTCAGCTCGGCGTTCACCGTCGCGGTGAAGTTCGAGTTGAGCTGCAGGCCTGCCTTGTTGAGCGTGGCGAAACCGGCCAGCGTGAACGAGACGGTGTAGGTGCCTGGTCGCAGTTCGATGATCTGATACTGCCCCTGCGCGTCCGTCACTGTCGTCCTGACCTTTTCAATCAGCGCCGGGCTCGAGGCCTCGACAGTCACACCGGGAAGCACGCCCCCCGACGTATCTTTCACTACGCCAGCAATCGCTGCCGCACTGGTGCCCTGCGCCACAGCCGACGGGACATCCGCCATCAACGAGACGCAGAACGCAACGGCCGCCGCGCCGAGTCCGCGCCAACGAAACGTGCTCATAGATTGCTCCTTGACTCCTCGATCAGAAACGTCCGGGTTTGCTCAGCCACGCGTCGGCGTAGTCGAACGCGCGTTTCGTGGTGTTGCCGAACTCCGGCCGGCACGGCTGGAATCCGTGGTTGGCGCCCTCGACGCCGATGAACTCCTTGTCGGTGGCCGCCGAGCGGTCGAACACGGTCTCGAGCGGCACGAGATGAATCGCGCACGTGGCCGCCATGACCAGCGTGGGGACTTTGATGTTCTCGACACTGCCGGCGGCACTGTTGGCGGACGACCGCCAGTCAATGCCCTTCATGGAGTCCTCGGTGAGTTCGAAATCGGGCGTCGTTCGGAGCGCCAGGAACGACAGGTAATGGCGCACAGTGGTGTTGTAGGTCGTCTCCCGCATCGTGTCCCGCGACTCGGGCAGCGTCCCCTCGGGCTTTCGAGTCGAATGGATGATCTCCACCGGGGTCGTGCCGTCGGCCTTGAGATGGATGTGCGGCGCGTGAGTGCGCGAGAGCAGCCGCGAGTCGGCCATGTTCAGGCGGGCGCCCGTGGAATTGACGGCCATCCCCGCGACCACGAACGGTTCGTTGTCCTTGTACGGCCCCTGGCCCGCCTCGACCGCCTTGAGCTTTCCCTTGGCTTCGGCGATGAGACGTTCGCTACGCGCGCGCAGCGCGGCGTAGTAGCGCTTGACGAACGCCGGCGCGTAGGATGCCGTGTTGGTCTCCAGGTCGTAACCGTTCTGCGACCCGTACATATCCAGCGACGGCTCACGCTTCCTCGGCTGGCTGGTATCAACGGCGGGATCGAGCGAAATCATCCGGTGCGGAGCGCCGATGTTGATGTCGAGCAGCAGAAGGCCGTCCACTTTCGGCAGGTCGGTCAGGTTGTTGCTGCGGCAGGGGTAGAGTCGCGAGGGCCCTTGACACGCTGACGGGCCGTTCTCCGCAATCTCCTCGTAGAACGTAAGCACTGGACCGCCACCGCTATGAGTGGCGAACACGACCTTCTCGACCCCCGGCACGGTTCGGGCATAGCGCACGGCTGCGGCAACCGCCGGCAGGAACTCCTCGATCGTTTCTTCGGGCCCGTAGTAATTGATCCCAATCGCGCGGTAGCCGCGCGCGACGAGCTCGCGGCCAATGAAGTACTCGAAGTTGTTGTTGTGATCGGGGTGCGTGTTGATGGCGAGGATGCGGCTCTTCGGCCCGAGTTGCAGCGGTTCGACGAGCAGCGCATTGGCACCGTTCCCCAACCGGACGTAGGTGCGTTTCGCAGCGACTTCGGGCGTCTGGCCACGCTGGCCGCGGACGACGGGTTGCGCGCTTACAAGAGCCGCGATTGTGAGGGCGACGAGGTGCCACCGGGCCGTCATGCGGCACCGCCCTTCGCGGGTGTGAGAGCGGTGATGAGATCCGTGAGATTGAGTTTCGTGTCCACGGTCAGAATCGCCTCCATGGCGCGCGCGGCGCCCGCTTTTCCGAGAATGCGCTCGGCCAGCGACAGAAACTTGTCTTTCACTTGAACGTCGGTCGCCGGATTCTGGTAGCTGCCGGGCGGGTATGGGACGTCGGCCTTCTGCACCGAGCCGTCACGCACGGTGACTTCCATCCTCGCGCCGAGCACGTCTCCGCCGCTGGTCGTCAGCGCGGGATCGGACAGCACTTTGATGCGCTGGATGAAGGCGAGCGGCTTCGGATCGCGGAATCGGCGCTCTTCGAAATCCTCGATGCGCACATCGCCGTCGATGAACGCACGCGCGACCAGATACCAGACGCTGTGATCCGCGTGCTCGCGCGTGTTGATCTCGCCGAAAAATCCCTGCTGTTGCTTGTAGCCGAAGTCGCTCAGATGCAGCGTGACCTGCTGGATGTCGTCGGCGCGGACACCGCGAGCGCGAAGTTGCAGCGCCGCCGCGATCGGCGCCTGCGAGGTGCCGATGCTCGGCCACATCTTCATGCAGCTCTTGAGAATCTGATGATCGCCAGATCGGGTTCGCAGCAGGGCGTCCTTTAGTCCGCCGTTGACGACTTTCCCGTAGCCGTTCTCGCCGTCGACGATCGTCGACGGGTACCGCAGCCCCTCGCGAGCGAGCAGCGCTGCGAATGTGCCGTTGCGTGCGGCGAGCGCCTCGGCGGTGCCCTTCGCGTTGGAAAGCTCGCCGCCGCTGCGCACCTCGGACAGCGTATTCGCGAACGACGCGGCGATCGCCACGGCGTTGGCAATTGCTGGCGCGTCGAGGCCGAGCAACCGGGCCGCAGTGGCCGCGGATGAGTACTGCGCTTCGAGCGAGGGCAGATCGAATCCACGGCGGCCCCCCTCCGAGGCGTCGCGAACTTTCACCTGGACTTCGTAGCCGACCGTGAGGCCGAGCAGCAGATCCTTGCCGGACAGATTCTGCATCTCGGCCACTGCGAGCGCCGGCGCCAGATTGATGCTCGGATGGTGCGGAAAGCCAAACGCGGCGTAGTCGTTGAAATCGAGGTACCGGATTGCCATCGCGTTCACGAACGCGGCTTCGTCGCACGACGTCTTCCATCCCGCGCCGATCACGGTCGCTTGCGGCTTCCCGCCGCGCATCGACACGACGCGGTGGGCGATGCGTACGGGGCCGGCGTCGACGGCGCCGAGCGCGCAGCCGAGCGTGTCGAGGAGGAGGTACTTGGCTTTGTTCACGGTGGCGGGAGGCAGATCGTCGTAGCGCATGGCCGCGACCCAGGCGCCAAGATCGTCCAGCACCGTTCGCGACGCCGCCTGGCGATGCTGGCCGCTTCCCTCTTGCCGCGCCTGCGCCAGCGGCGCCGCACCGCGGCTCGCGGCAAGCAGGGCCGTGGCTCCACACCACCTGACGAAATCGCGACGCTCCAGCTGTGTCGGGTTCATGTTTGTCCGTGAAAAATCGCCGCCGCCGGCCCCTGGAACGACGGAGTGGCCGTCTCGGGGCCTCTCGTTTTACAGTGGCAGGCTGGACCGCCGAAACGATTTGTTACGAGCCGGACCCTGGTGTCACAAGCGGGCTGCCATCTTTTGCGGCGGCGCGCTACTGTAGGCACACCCGGTTGCCGCGTGACTCGCGCCGAGCCAGGAGACTCACACGATGCAACGCTCGATTGTCGACGCGCTCCCGACTCCGACGACAGCCGCGGTACCCTCACGCCACATCACGAGGGTGGCGTCGCGTCCGGTTCCACGCTGGCTCCTTGTATTCGGCTTCTGGACGCTCATCGTGCTCGCGTATTCCACGCGCGGCGAGGTACGCCTGCCGTCTCAGTGGGTGCCGATCTCGTGGCTCGACGCCTTCAAGGCCGCTGTCGCACAGTGGTACCCATGGGCCGTGCTATCGGTGGCGATCTATTGGGTCAACCGCAAGCTGCCCGTTGCGCCGGACGCGCTGGTGCCTCGCCTGTTGATCCACGTTCCACTCAGCATCGTGTTCACCGTCGCGTACACCTACATGTTTCGCGGCGCCACGGTCCTGCTGGGCGCGCCCAACGATCCGAACTGGATCGGCGAGACGATCCTCGAAACCGCCTCGCACGTGACGTACCGGCTGGGGACGTTCGTCTACTGGGCGATTGCGATGATCTGTGTGTCAGTCGACTACCAGAGCAATTTGAAGGACCGCGAGATCCGTACCGCGGATCTGGAGCGGCTACTGTCCGAGGCGCGGCTGGCGACGCTCCGCTCGCAGCTCGATCCGCATTTCCTGTTCAATACGCTGAACTCGATCTCCGCTTACGTGGAGAGCGAACCGCGGCTGGCGCGGCTGATGATCGAGCAACTCGGCGACTTGTTGCGTCTGTCGCTCGAGCACGCCGACCAACACGAAATTCCGCTGGAACGTGAGCTGACGTTCGTCGATCGCTACATTCAATTGCAGCTGGTCCGCTTCGCCGACAGGCTCGACGTGCAGGTCCGCGTGGATTCGGAGGTGATGACGGCGGCGGTGCCCACCTTCCTGCTGCAACCGCTCGTCGAGAACGCCATCCGCCACGGCACCTCGAAGCTCTCGGCCGCGGGCGTCATCGAACTGTGCGCGTGGCGGAGCGGCGACCGCCTGCATGTCCGGGTGCGGGATAACGGTCCCGGGCTGCCAAGAGGATGGAATCTCGGCCGCCACATCGGCATCGGCCTCGGCAACACACGCGCGCGTCTCGAGCAACTGTACGGACGCGGCGAGTACTCGCTGGAGGTCGCGCCGGACGACAAGCGCGGCACGTGCGTGGACGTCACGTTTCCGTATCGCGCGGCATGAGCTGACGTGGATATGGACATGGATCGTATGCGAACGGTAGTGGTCGACGACGAGAAGCCGGCGCGGATGCGGCTGATCGAGCTGCTGCAGCGCGAGCCCGATGTCGAATTGGCGGGCACGGCATCCGACGGCCGCGAAGCGCTCGACGTCCTTCGGCGCGTCAGACCCGACCTTTTGTTTCTGGATGTCCAGATGCCGCAGCTGGACGGC